>ENA-ORBV01005904-ORBV01005904.1-microbial-mat-metagenome-genome-assembly--contig:-NODE-5904-length-22021-cov-9.761529_pt1 | contig 22021 bp, 17 predicted proteins | sample MGYA00237777_ERZ505514 | MGnify/ENA primary metagenome ERZ505514 (study PRJEB26160, sample SAMN06269048) | microbial mat metagenome | isolation source: Oligotrophic lake microbial mat | place... | reverse complement strand
GAAAAGTTATCAAGCGATCTGTTCTACGCCTCGCTGACTGTCCAGAGAATGAGATGAGATTGGATGAAAACAATCTTAGACTCGACAAGGCCGCAGGCAAAGAGCTGCGACGCAAGGCAAACTTCAAGACAGCTGGTCGTGACCCATGCCTTGTTGTTGCAGTCAGAGTCACCAGTCCATCCAGTTCTGCAGTTGCAAGGCAGAGGTTCAAAGTCTTGGAAGGTCAGGCCAACAGTGAGTTTCCTAGAAAGATCTCCCTGAAAGATTTCTCCAAGGTTGGTGAATCTGTGGTGAGACATGGACAGTCTCAACCATTGAAGGTTGAATTTGACTTTGACAGTTTTGATGATTGAGTGGACTGGTTCAGATCAGATGTTGGAATGCCCAATGCAGAAGCAGGTTGTTCTCCTCCTGTTGTGTTTGTTGTTGGAATGATCATTGGCTTGTTCACGAGCTTTGGCTTCTTCGTTGCATTGCAGTTGTTTCGATCAATGTTGGGATTTTTTTGTCACTGGACTTGCATGTTGCAGAGCTTGGAAGTGTTGTGGGCAGATTTTGTCTGGTGACAGGTTGTTGTTTCTTTCCGTGAATGTTGTCAGTTTGGACAGTCTTTTGCAGAATCCTGAAGGGATGGCTTTGAAGCAAGCCATGATGTGGATGCTGTCTGCATTTGGACACTTTAGTTGTTGGTTTGGTTTGAGATGCACTCAGAATTGTAGGTCTCTGTTGGTTGCCCAGAAAAGTTCAGTGTCAAGACACGGAAAGAATTTCCCTGTTTCAATTGACACATTGGGGTTGTTTTGTGTCATGGGTGTTTCTCTTCTTGACTTGTCCAGCCACATGTTGCAGGTCAATTGCAGACAGTTTCCTCCTGCCAGCCCGTTTGCAGCACTCAATTTTGGAATTTGGTTCTCCACGTGAGTGTGTCAACATGGGAAAGTTTGTTGTTGAATGCTGCTGTTCCATCATCTCTGCACATGTCACATCATTTGGTTTTCCTGAAGTGTGATTTTGTGTTGTCTGGGCTGCAGACCCTTGCTGGATCTGCCAGCCAAGCTGATTCATGTCCACCAATCCTGAGAGCTTTCTCTTCTGGGTCTCTGTCACCATCATCAGACTCATGACTGCATTCCAAACTTGATTGCCAGCTAGCAGCAGGTCCAGGCAGTGTTCAATGTTGATCCTGATGCTGCATGGCACCAAAACAAATTTGCTTCACCTTCTTGTCAAGTGCACAGTGTGTGCGGCTGGCGGAGTTAATGCTGCGTTTTGATTGGCTAAAATTCAAACAGTTTGGGATGGAAGGGTTCTCTTTCAGGCAACCAATCTAGTGAATCTACGGTGTTCTGGGGACACGCGGTCAGTGACCTGAGAAAAAGAACACATCTTCAGGAAAGAAAGCGAAATGCCGTCGTAAACACTGTAAAAACAAATTTTAGATTGCGGAATGATGTTTAGTCTTCCGAACACTGTGCGCAGAATGTACTAGACATAAATGTCAATATCACAGAAAGGTCCAGTGCGTTGTACTGGGTTCTTTTTGTCTTCGTAGCTATGTACGGAGAAATTTGTGGTTGGTTTAGACATAATTATGTACAGGGGCGATGTACAGTATTTATTTACTACTGTACATTGAAGTACCAACCAAAAGACCCATCAACCCAGATGCGAAGCCAATGAATCCTTACATCCTGTAGTTACCAGGGTACCAGTGCAAGTGCCAGTAGTGTCCTGTCTACTACGGTACCTGGTACGTACCGGTAGTCTACGATTCACTTAGGCAGAGTGCCTCATGGCACAACTCACTTCTAAACTCTTTCCCTCTTCCCACTTCATATTTCATCACATTCTTTTATAAAAGCACGAAGATATTCTAAATTGACAATCGAAAACGAATCCGACAACATCAAGCGATGAGCAGCAATAGCAACGACGACGACGATACCCGTTTCACTTCGGGATGTCTGCCTCGTGCAGATTCCGACACCATCGACAGCATGGATCCAGGAGACGACACGAGCGACCGATGCAAGGACGATCCCTCGCTATTGACAGCTTCTTCCACAAGTGCTGGCAGCGGTGCTGATGTTTGTGTCAACTTTGAACGAGCATCCTCGACTTGTACGGGCATGTCCTCCATTACCTGCCGACATCCAGAAGACTTGGTGGGGGCACAGTTGTATCCTAATGCCTATGCCTTGTTGCAAGCAGAAACAACGTCACCGCAGTTGCTCGAAACGGCAAAAGAAGTCGACGATCAAGAAGTCGTCGACGAGAAGGCACACGCCAAGTGCATCTTGGCGTTGACGAGAAGGTTTTCTTCGAAGATTTCGTCTGCTGATTCTGAAGTAGAGCCTGAGGATGATGATGCTACTCACCCCACTGTCTCTTCTACTGCGGATCCTGGTTGCTCGGAAGCTTTCCAGGAAACAGATCCATCCAAGCGCGACGGAACGGACCTTACGAGTTCAAAGTTACAAGTGAGTAGTGGTGGGGAGTCCATGAATGTCTTTTTCCAAAAGGTCATTGCCAGAAAAGAAGAAAAGACGGAGGATGTTGTTCCTCAGGAAGGAGAAGAGGAGGGTGGAGCTTCTTCTCCCATTGAGCCCTCTATGGTGGACTCCTCCACCACCGCAAGGCCACCCCGTTCTACTCAGCCCTCTGAATCGCGTCCGGGAGCTTTTTTGGTGTTGCCACAGGGAGGATATGCAGATCATAACGCTACTGTTGACGACATCGAGTCGTTGGAGGAAGGCCAGCCTCATCAAACTTCCTCTGGGGCCGGTTCAAATACAGATGATGGATTATTATTGAATGCTACTTTGGTAGACAAAGATGACCAAATCTTGGTACAAGCGGAACCAGCTTTGAAGGGATTCCGGGCCATTGTGGCCAATGAAAGGTTCAAATGCCTTGCGGCCTTTGTCGTTCTGGTTCTCATTGCCATCGCCGTTACTGTCGCTTTGCTGGTGACACGACGAGGCAAAAAGAACGAAGTCGTCAGTGTCATCGAGGTGGTGAATCTGACGCCTTATGGATGTGGTACCCACTTGCTCAAACAAGCAGATTACCGAGGCAACATCTCCGTCACGGAAACAGGCAAGGCCTGTCAGGTACGTCGTCCCTTTCCATTTCCGATTCACGCACACATGGATCGCATTGTTACAATTCATGCATTGCTTCAGGACACTGCATGTCCTTTCCATTCCTGATTCACTAACCGTACGCATTGTTACGATTCATTCATTCATTGCTTCATTACCCTGGATGCAGCGGTGGGATTCCCAATCCCCTCATGAGCACATCTACCACCCCAAGACATTTACGGCGTCAGGAATCGAGGAGGCATACTGCCGCAACCCTGATGGCGATGTACGAGCTTGGTGCTACACGGAGGATCCAGACAGCCGATTTGAATATTGCAATGTTCCATACTGTGATGGCAAAGACTTGAGCAACGTCAGCGAAACTTGTGGAACATTATCCGAAGGGCAAGTAAACTATCGTGGAAGAACCAACGTTGCTGCTACGGGCAAGACATGTCAGGCGTGGAAAACGCAGTCTCCACACCAACATGACAACCGGCCAGAATCTCGTCCCTTTTCCGGCTTGGACGATAATTTCTGCCGAAATCCTGATGGCGAGCCAGCTGCGTAAGTTTTTCTCTTTCTACATCGGCAATCGCCATCAGAGTTGGTTGGGGAAAGCAATCTCACAGTTATATCTTTTTCGTCTTGGACATTTACCATGCAGCTGGTGCTGCACTACTGACCCCACTACTAGATGGGAGTTTTGTGATATTCCGCTTTGTGAAGTGACTTTGAATTCTACGGTCCCTCAAAACAGCACTGCTTGCGAAGAGAATTGCATAGGTGATGATTGTCCATCATGCCCTGAGAACGTGGCCCCAAGGCGAACATGTGGAACGAAGTCGAAGTCTCAGTCTGATTACCGCGGTGATATATCATGGAGCGAATCAGGCCATCAGTGTGACATGTGGATTAGAAATGCAGGGGCCCAGGCGCTTGGATTCACGCCCGAGAGCTTTCCTTGGGATGGTTTGTTCGGCTCGTTTTGCCGCAATCCGAACAATGAGCGAGAGAAGGCATGGTGCTTCGTTGGAAACACTACGTGGGAATACTGTCAAGTGCCTGATTGCAAAGAATGTGGCACTTCACTTCTAAAGTACGAAGACTACCGAGGAACTGAGTTCAAGACAAAGAATGGCAAAACTTGCTTGAAGTGGGTGGACAGGGAAGAGCAACTTCTACAGTCAAACTTTTCTGCTGATTATTTTTACCTAGAAGAGAACTACTGCCGAAACATAAATGGCGCAAAAGACAGTGCATGGTGTTACATTGAGGGTGGTGATCCATTCGATTGGGATGTCTGTGAAGTTCCAAGTTGCCATGACGAGCAACTTAATGAGCCTGCACTGTGCGCACCAACAAGTCCCGATTGCGGCTATCTTTCACATCGACAAGTAGATTACAGAGGGCCCATCAATGTGACTGTCAGTGGTAGGACATGCCAGTCTTGGAACAGCCAAGTGCCTCATGAGCATAAATGTTCCGATGAAGGACACGGGGACAACAATTATTGCCGGAATCATGGCGGCGACTCTCACTCCCAAGGGGCATGGTGTTACACAACAGACCCTGACGTTATCTGGGAGTATTGTCCTGTCCCTGATTGTGCAATCAAAGATCCGCGGTATGATTGTGGGAGCATGGTATTGAAGCAAAAGGAATACCGAGGCTCAGTCAATGTGACTTCCGGTGGCATCCCTTGCCAACCGTGGAACAGTCAAAATCCGCACAACCACAAGTTCACACCGGAAAACTATTTCAGTGCCGGCCTGGAGGAAGCGTTCTGTCGTAACCCAGATGGATCTGAGCGAGCCTGGTGCTACACATCGGACCCTCATAAGCTTTGGGACTACTGCGATGTGCCAGCCTGCTAAGCCTATTCCACAAACACCTCCAAGATGGACATTGTGGAGGTCCAATGTCTTTGGCTGACCTCTTGCCCAATATAAATTTTACTCTGTTCTAGTGCATACAATTTCTATTTTTTCATCATCTCAGAGGGCCATGTTGTTGGCGTGGTGTACTTTGATACAAAACCACAAAAAAAGCATTAAAAGGCCAATTTATTTGCAATTAATTATTAATCATTCAGTTTGCTGCTGCCATCAGTGCACCTACTAGTAACAAGGCAAACCCTTGTGGAAGAAGTGCATCATGGTTGTGAGAAGCTGGCATGATGTTTGAAATTTCGGAAATCTGCCGCATCCTTTTGACCACAACAGCAGCATCATGTTGCACCTTCCTTGGCTTCCATCCAAAAATCCCCATTTGCAAACTTTCTTAGGTTCAGAGCCTTTGATGCTTCTTCCTTTGTGAAATCTGGATTCTGACATGTCATCGACCAGCTGCACCAACACAGCTGACGTGGATGCCAAGAATCAAGCCATCACAGCAGAAACACTGCACAGAAAGAGCGAGAAAGCCGCAACAGAAACAAGAAGGAAAAATGTCTCAGTGGTCATTCTCGACACACAATCTGTCTCTACAACACCAAGGACCAGCCTTCACCACTTTGTTTGCCATGGCAACCCCTTGCTGAGCAATCATTTGTCATCTCACAAAAGACACAGAGTGAATGCGTCAAACAGAGAACCCAACACGAGGCTGAAAACTTTCCAACATTGGCTTTTAACTTGCAGATTGGCTGCTGCCATCAACACAATGGACGATGAACTTTTTGATGCTCTGTTTTTTCCCTCAACGTTGATTGGATTTTTGAACCAAAACAAAATGCTGCTAGAAGCTAACGCAGATTGTGGCAGACAAGTCAGACATGATGATGACAATGACAATCTGAACTGAAGACTATGGCAACGACAAGAGGAAGAGACCAACTTCAACTGCAACAGCAAACGAACACATGTGTGGCTTGATGTCAGTGCAATTTGAGTCATGTTTTTTGCAATGGTTGTGCTTGATGCCATGTCTGTCATCATTTCCCGCATTGTTTTGTGTGTGCACAGCAGCAAATGGTTCTTTCACTTTGAGCCAAAAATTCAACAGCAATTTCTTTTTTTTCCTGTCTCTTCTTTGTTCATGTTCTAGTGATTGCGACAATTTTGTGGGAGAAGATGAATTCTTTTGGCTTGTTGTCCAATCAAATGCAGGAAGAGGGTCCTCAGCCATGACAACATGCTTTGGTTAAGATCTGCAAGAGTCTCCAACTTCAGTTGATTCTGCTTTTGAATTTGTGGTCATTCTGTCAACTGACACTCTTTGCACATGTCGTGTGCAGCCCCTTGCCTTCTTCCTGGATGGTGTCCATTTGCGTGTGAAGATTCGCATGATGTTTCATAATTTTCTCCTAATTTGATTCTTTGACACTTAAGAATTTGACTCCAAGTTGTCTTGACCACATGCGCTGGGAACAAGCACATGATTGTGTGCTCACAACGAGTCCACCAACATGCAATGCTGCGTTGTTGATCAACAAAGAAAGCTCTGACAAGCAATGATTTTAAAATCTCTCTGCCCACAGCAAAGCTGTGTCCTTGTGAGCATTGGTCATCCCTATGTTTTGGGCCAGTCATTTCTGAGCCATATTGGGCATGCTGTGCGTGACCAACAAACATCCAGCAACAACAAATCCTCAACTGCAGCAGATGTCGATGCGAAGGGTGTCGATGCGAAGGCTGGGTGGATTGATTTTGTGGGATTCAAACTACTGAATCTTTGACCTACCCGGCACTCGCTATTATTTGACCTATCCGGTACTCAATGTGCTGTTTCGAATTCCAAGGATCCCTTCGCTTCTAGAAAAACGAAGGAACGTGCTTTGTCCTACCCGGTACTCCGGTACATACTTACGGGTCATAAATTTTGTCGCAGGATCGGTTCTCTTTTTGGTGTTGCTGGGAATCGCCGGGAAAACCAAACGACTACTAGCTAGCTCTAGCTAGTATTTTCGAATGGCCACAACTAACTTAGTTTGGACAACTAACTATCATAGTTGGAAGATTCATTATTTTCTCATAAAATTGAAAAACCATCATAGTTCAGTTAAGATAATCAAATCCCCAAACACAAGCCAATAAATTCAATTAATCTACAATACAAATAAATCAAGATGTTGCTCACTGGAAGCCAATTGCTTAACGACCCTCGCTTTAACAAGGGAACTGCCTTTACCAAAGAAGAACGCATTGCCTTGGGATTGGAGGGCTTGTTGCCACCGAATATTTCCAAACAAGATGATCAAGTTGCCAGGTGCTTTGCCGCTTTGGACAGTTGTCATACAGATCTGGAACGCTACACGTACATGCAAGAACTTGTGACGAGGAATCGCACCCTTTTCTTTCGCGTCCTAAATGATCGAATCATGGATCTCATGCCCGTTGTCTACACACCCACAGTCGGACTAGCTGTAAGTCGCTCTGAAAATATGTCTGTACATTTTTTTAATGATCTGCAAAAATGAGCTTGACCTCTTATATTATGTTTCAATTTTTTTAAATGTATTACAGTGCCAGGGGTTTGGACATATTCTCCGTGCCACTCAGGGCTTATATCTTAACATCAAACAAAAAGGACACATTGGTCAAGTCTTGGCCAACTGGGATAACGACCACGTCCGTGGTATTGTGGTGACGGACGGAGAACGTATTCTTGGCTTGGGAGATCTAGGAGCTTTTGGTATGGGAATTCCCATTGGAAAATTACAGCTCTACACGGCTTGTGCGGGTGTCCACCCAGACCTTCTCTTGCCCATTACCATTGATGTCGGTACCAACCGCGAGAGTCTCCAAAAGGATCCCCTGTACACAGGACTTCGCCACGATCGTATTCGTGGTGAAGCATATGATGAATTCATCGAAGAATTTGTTGTGGCGGTCAAGAATCGTTGGGGTCCCTGCACGCTCATCCAGTGGGAAGATTTTGGAAACCAAAATGCGCATCGCTTGCTCATGAAATACCAAGATCAGGCTTGTACCTTTAACGATGACATTCAAGGAACGGCGTCTGTCACATTGGCTGGAATCCTAGCCTCCAACCGCTTGAGTGGCAAGAAGCTAACGGAACATACCATTCTCATTGTGGGTGCCGGAGAAGCTGGATTGGGCATTGCCAATTTAACCGCCATGGCCATGTCCCAAGCCGATGGTATCGACATGGAGGATGCACGCAAACACATTTATCTGGTTGACTCGCGAGGTTTAATCACCAAAGACCGCCCTTCGGGAGGAATTACCAAACTCAAGGCGGAATTCGCCCATGAACATCCCCGTCCAGTCGACAACCTCACCGACGCGGTCAAGGACTTGAAGCCGTCCATTTTGATTGGTGTCACCGCCATGCCCGGCATCTTTACACAAGAGATTGTCGAGATTATGTCGGCCAATCATGAAAATCCTCTCATTTTCCCTCTCTCCAACCCAACGTCTCAAGCGGAATGTACCGCCGAAGACGCCTACAAGTGGAGCAAGGGCAAGTGTATTTTTGCTTCGGGCAGTCCCTTTCAGCCAGTGGAATACAATGGCCGTTTGCACGTTCCCGGCCAAGGCAACAATGCGTATATTTTCCCCGGTGTCTGTTTGGCCGTGCTTGCCACTTGGGCCCGTCGTGTCAATGATCAAATGTTTCTCATTGCCGCCCATTCCTTGGCGGCAACTTTGACTGAGAGTGAATTGCAACAAGGACGTATCTACCCCGCGTTAGAAACCATTCGGGACGTGTCCGTCAAGATTGCGGCAGCCGTGGCGGAAGAGATTTACAAGGAAGATGTGGCCACCGTCATGCCCAAACCCAAAGACTTGGAGAAATTTATGAAAGATCATCAATTCACGACGGAGTATCCTGTTCTATACGGCTTGAAAGGTTCCAAGTAGTAGACTGGAAGAAGGAATAGAGTCTTTTCTACCGAACAAAAATAGAAATTGTAAGTTCTTGTCTCAAGGAACCGCCACAGGCCTAGCATTTTTACAAACATAAGCTTTTAAAGTTTATAATTGAGAATTATGCATAAATGGACTTGTGCGTTTGCATTTTCGAATTCCATAGCAGTAGTAGTAGTCAAGTAGTAGATTGGTTCTATCATTTTGTACTTGTGTGTGTTTCTGTACTGTATGCTGTTGGCACGCTCCACGCAAACGATTCAGGAGGGCACACCTCCGCCCAAATCCATGAAAGCGTCTCATCAGAGCACACATTCCTGCTGCAAACCAAAAACCTGGTTGGTGTTTTTTACCTGATGGTTTTCAGAATATTGTCAAGTCTTTCCAATTTTTCATTTTCAATCAAGTCCTTGTCCAAACAGTACCGCATAACACTGATAACACTTCCTCCTCCCAAGAGTAACCGCAATTCCGGACTTTCGGTAAAGCCATCTTGAAATTCTTCCTTCAAAGCCTCACGAAAGACTCGATACACGGCCGCACGTTTTTCACGGGGTGTTTCTTCGAGCAATTGTTTGAGGGGCGTCACATTTCTGGACATGCTAGCCGCCAAGGCCGTTCCGACAGCTCCACCCGCCACGGCACCCACTGGACCCGCCACGATGACACCACTGGTGACACACAATCCCGCCACAATCCCCGCTTGGACGCCTTTTTGAATGGTCACTTTAATATCACGCTTTTGAGCAATGTACAACCAAGCATAACAACGACTGAAGTGGCGGCGGCGGCCGCGGAGTCACGAATCACTCACAACAACATGCAAGAAGCCAAAGAATGTACACGATCGTTGTGTACTCAACTGCATGTACCAGCTAGCTAGCTACAGTAGCTAGCTAGAGATAGCTGTCCGGGGAGGACAAAGAGACTAAACAGCATCGATCTTATAGCTCCAAGCTAGTAACTAGCTAGTTGATTAACACCACTCTATTAACGTCAGAACTCACTCAAGAAAAAAGAACAGAGTCTGGGAAAGGAAAAGATAGTCCGTAGTTGGATTTGATTTGATTTGATTTGAATGCACACTCATTGGATCTCCGCAGCAGCAGGCTGGGTGACACCAAAATCCCTGCTCCGGCTAGTAGAAGGCAGTACCAGTAGTGGGTGCACGATTCATTTAAAACAACGAAACATCAAAACCATGGAGATCGAAGAACCGCAACCGCAACAGCAACAGCGCTACCATCGCAATCAAGTGCAAGTCCATTGGCAAGAGGATTTGTCTCATGAACTTTGGTTGCAAATCTTTCAATTTACGGCGCCCCAAGATTTGCTGCATTCCGTCATGTACGTCTCGAAATCAATGCGCGACATGCTGGAAGAAGAGGCCTGCTGGAAAGTCTATTCCAAATATCTACTGGCTTCCGCAGCTAACAACCACAACAACGTGATGAACGACACCTTCCAATTGATGGACTCTCTCAATAAACATCAACTTCAAAGGCTGTGTTTGTTTGTGGCAGCTCAAACAAAAAAAACATGCAGCAATAATACTAATAATACTATGGAAGAAGAAGAAGAAGAAGAAATACAACCATATCCACACGGCTTGCAATTTGGATCTCGCTTGCTGGATTTTCATTTGGCCATGCAATTTTCACGGGGCGGGTATTCGACCGATCCCAATCTATTGGCCCATCAATTGGCCGAACTACGAGTGGGCGGTGCTGCTGGTCAACAAGTAGCACCCCGTGTGATTGGACGGGGGGCAAGGACGTGTCTGGCATCGTCGACGGACAATGCTTCCGAACATTTGCAAAATGTATTGCCGGGAGGACAACGACCGATCATTGGCAATGGCGAGTTGCCTCGTTTTATGGATTTTCATCGCCGTTTGCGGTGGTGGTCTTCGCGGGCCACGGCGACACAAGACACTTCGGAAACCTTATTGTTTGGCGTGGATTGTCCCTTGGCCTTGTTGTCGCGGGTCGAGATATTGCCATTGATTGATCCCTTTACACGACGTCAAATATATTCGTGGCGAGAAACCATTGTCAAGGCGTATCGATTGCCTCTCCACAAATTACATAAAACATCTCAAAATCTCCTTGGATTTCCTTGTCTTTTTGGAATCAATAATGGCGGTGGCAGTGTGAATGGCGACGGCAGAATAGGTGGTCTTGATGATGACAATGATGATACCGATAGTGATGATGATAATGATGATCGCGTGGATTGGAATCCTGGAGCTGAAAAGGCAGCCCTTCAAGCCATGTTACAGCGAGAAACTCCCGTCTATGAATCACCTCCCATATCCTACAATACTCCACAGGAATCATCGGCTCACACTGTCACCGGATTCATCGTGCCCCGACAAGTGCTCCACTTTCCACCGGGTGTCATGGCCAATGCGATTACCTTGACCTTGCGTGGCAAGGACAGTCGACAGTTTCCACATTCGGGGTTTTATGCATGTATAGAGCAAATACAAGTCGAGGGTGTGCCTCTCTTGGAAAGCCACGCGCAACGCTTGTTGCTTCCCGGATTTCGATTTAGCAATGAATTGTTGGTTTAAGTACTTTTTGACTCATAAACCAGAGCCGTATTTTACCTTTTCAAATCTAACTTTGGCAGCATCGGAATGGATACATGTTGATGTTTTCTCAGTTTTCTCTCGATACAATTCAATCTGCGAAAAGTATACAGTGGGTCCAATTCTTTTAGGATAGTGCCGTCTCGCCATGGTTCATCATAATCATTCAACACCACAGGGGAGGCTACGTTTGTGCGGTTGTTTGTTCGGCATCCTATTCTTTCATGACACCGTATTGCGGTGGGACAAATCCTTCTCCACTTTTACTTACCGCGGCGCACACGTAGCACAACCAACACACATTTGAATGGCAAGCAAATCGATTGTTGCAGTAATACATCCATAAAGAAGACAAGCGGACGACAAAGTCACGTTTATTATCATTACTATTTAAAAGGTACTTTATCTATAAGAAGAGCAGAGGGCTCGCAGGACATACCTGTTGCCCCCTGCACTTTAAATATATTATTAAAATGAGAAATCAAACGAAGTGTAGAGAGCAAGGGCCCATGGAAAAGTCAACCATCACCACTGCTAACGGGCTGCTGTCGTCAAATGATCATCATGAAGATGACGAAGTGGACGGCTCGGACTCATTATTATCACCACTATTGTGTTGTTGGTGATGAATTTGATGAATGGGTACCCGATCATTGGCAGTAGCTTGCTGATGCAACAAGGATGCTGTCATATTCGAGAGAGAAGGTACCGAACCAAACATTTGATCCTTATACTCCACCTTTTCCATATTCCATTTTGAGAGCAAGCGGTCAAACGTTCCATATTCCTGCAACTGCTGTTCTTGAAAAACCTTTGCATTGGCAAACATAAAGGACATGTCGGTCACTTTTGCGGTATTCCAACCCTCCAGGCCGTCGTCTGCAGCAAAGGCCTCGGCACTCTGCGCAAACCCTCGAAAGGTCGTTACGTTCGTCGTATCCAAATGTGCCAACGATTGACTGAATTGTTTAGCAAAAGCAATCATATAACTCATATCGGTGACTTGCGACGTGGTCCAATCCGACAAAGGATGATTGAAGGATTCAGCACGATAAAAAGTCAAAGACATGTCCTGCAAGAGGGGCGTTTGCCACTGACTCAAATCCGCCTCCATCTTTTTGGCAATCCGAAAGGTTCTTGAGAGACTGGTGACGCGTTGGACATTCCACTCTTCCAATCCATATCCTGCAAAACTATACGCCCGATCAAACATGAGGGACATATCTGTTACACGAGACGTATCCCAAGTACTCATTTCTTGATTGTACAAGAAGGCGTCTTGAAACATACTCTGCATACTGGTAGCCTTGCTCACATCCCAACCACCCAAATCTTCATTAAACTGTCGCGCATGTTTGTAAAACAAAAAGCTAAAATCCGTGACAGCATCGACACACCACGATCCAATCGGCCAACCATAGACTTGTGCCACATTCGAGACTTGAGTGGCGTTGACCAGATATTGTCGTACCGCACTGGCGAGCTCATCGCGATTTTGAAAACAACGACGACAAGTTCCACAATAATTCTTTTGGTGGAGTGCCACATGCTTCGAAAAGGCACTCCGCTTGACACATCGAGTGGCATAGTCTTCTCTGTCCACATCGTATTCACACACCAAAACACCGGCATCTTGTTTGCCACAAGTCTCCAAGTTGGCGGGCAGGCACTTTTCGTCGTGAAGGCGCTGTCGTTCCCGACGAGCTTGTTTGATTGTTTCACTACTACTTCTATCATCACTAATAGGAGTACCACTGCTACCAGAAAAGGTTGTAGTAGTGGTTTGGCCACGAAGACCTTGTCGTGATGGCAAAGCAGGATCAGCACTAGCAGTATCACCAGCAACCGTGCTTGTACCAGATGCGGATGCAAAGGCCACAAGAAACAGGCAGCAAGACATGAACAACAGGTGATGCATCAAGTGAGAAGACTTTGGTTTCCGCCATGGCCTTGACCTCGGTCTTTGCCGTTTCTCGTCATCATCAGGATCACCTACTGCCTTCGCCATGAGTATATTCACTGTTGGATATCCTCTGGGTCGAGGGATTCTGTGCATGATTAACCTTTCTCTTGTTTCCACTGCTACTACTACTACTACTCGATGAATAATTATCTCATGGGCGAAATGCCTCTCTACCAACGTCGGTAGGTGGCCACCACAAAGCTTGACGATGATGAGAAATGAAGATCGTTCCTGATCAGATTAAGTAACCCAGAAAAGCCGAGAGTCTTGGAGTTATAACACCAATGCCTTGTTGCTTTGTTGCTGGAGTAGTGGAGTGTTCACAGGGTCATCTGGTCTATCCTGGGTATAGTGGTATACTCCAAATACAACACTAAATTATCATGTGCCTGTGCAGGAATAGATATGATTCGGTCTTCCTGCAGCAGTGTAGGCATCGCTTTGCTGGGTTGATACTACTTGAAAGTAGCTCGTTTTAGGAATTCAAAAATTGGTAGGGCCCGATTTAGTCATTTTTCTGGGAAATCTCCTTGGGCCTGTTTTTCGACCAGAAAATGACGGTTCGAGTCACCATCATGACCATTGCATGTTGCTTATTCCTCTTGTACTACTGTAGCTAGCTAGCTAGCTAGTAGTACCAGGAGAAAGCTTCGTAGGCTTTTGTGACCAGTGATAATTGGTTGGGCATACACGAATGACAGATCTCTCGCAAGAATTGATGAGCGAGAAATTTCGTAGTTCAAGTCGTAACGGTACATAAAGAAGTATAAATAAGAGATTTCAATATATTTACGGAAGATACTTAGAAGCTCAGAGATTTGCCCGGGTGGTTTCATCAATTAATGGATCTTGATTGATTGATTCTCATTTTCTCGTTGTGTTCATCTAAGCCGTCCATGAAGCTGCATCGTATTCTTACCAATACTCCGTACAACGTACTGCAGACTACCAGAGCTTGTTATTAGGAGGAGGTAATGATAGCTACTACAGTAGTATCGGCTGTTGTCTAGCTACAGAAACTAGCTAGCAATTTATTGCTCAATGTCGAAGTGAAAGAAATAGCAGCAATCCGAACAAGTTTCTGACAATTTTGCAAACCATCATTAAGGAGGATTCACAGCAAGCGATGGCGGGTACCACTGATGCTGCATTTGATGCGTCCTCCTCATCACAAAATCGGAAAGAAACGTGCCAACGCAATAGTGACGAAAGTTTCAGCGAAAAAGAGGAGGAGGAAGAAGAAGACAAACATGGCATGGAGGTTGAAAACACGGGTCCATCTACTAATTATTGTTGCAATGGGCACATAATGACGTCCCCGCCACCAGAACGATTGGCTTCCAAAACACTCATCTGCGATTTTTGCTTTGGTTGTTCATCGGAAAATATAGTCCTGGTTTGTCTGGCATGTGATATAGATGTTTGCAGCAACTGTGTGAGTGAGTGCGGCAAACCTAAAACCTTGTCAACTGGAAGAGTCAAGGTCTCTTCTGGGAAAAGGGAATGCGTTTTTCGTGGCTGGTAACTTCCAAGAGGCATTGGAACACTATCAGCAGTCCTTGTCACAGCGAGAATCCATCTTGGGTACAGATCACTCTCATTGTGATCAGCTACGAGCAGCTGTTGCCGCATGCATGGTCCACTTGCAGATACATGCCAGTGAGGAAGCACGTTGTTTCCATGGGCACCCCCTTAAACCAACTCCACCGGAACGACACCAAGCATCGTGGTGCGAATTCTGTTCCACCCCCAAAAGCAGTGCCTTTTTTTGTGATGCTTGTGACTTTGATGTATGTAAAGGATGCCTTTTTGAATGTCAGTCCTTGGACTTTTACGAAAAAGCCCTCTCCATCTATGAGTCCACATTAGGTGACGGCCACCCACGATGCGCGGAAGTCCGTTTTAAGATGTCCAAGTGCGCGGCACAGCAACTCAACATGGAGAGAGCCATGATAGATGCAGCAAAGGCCTTGCCGATTCACCAGGAAGCCTCGCGTAAAGATGGACCAGACACAAGTGATATGCTCACGAAAGAATTGCAAGACTATCTCGACAAATTAATCCGCATGGAGGAGGCTCTTCAAGGTGTTTCGGGCGAGGGTTTGGTGACACCTGCAAAGCTTTCCGACACGATCTCAGATCTGACCACCATGACAGGGAAATCCTCAGCAGCCAACAATATTGATCCTGTTGAGTCACCAAAGATGAAAACAGCTTGCGATACTATAATACCCAATGACGCACTAGCACCAAGCGTTCATTACCTTGCCACACAATTCTTGGACGAGGTTCTTTCTACCCCGGGACTGAGTCGAGAGTCTACCTTTTATGAGATTGAAGACTTGAGTGTAGCAACACCTCCTGGAGTGATCCGTCGCAAAGGCCCGGCCGCTTATGTAGACAATCTCAAAGGAAACGACAATGTGGGACCAGCGACGCACATGCTGAGTTGGACTTGGGCGTGAGTAGTGAATAGAAACACCGGGAGTCAGCATTGCAAGTTTTGTGGTGAAGGATGAATGCTCACTATATGTTTCCATTGTTTATTGGGCAGATACAAATTAGGAGATGTCATTGACACTTTGTTGGACTACTGTAATTCATCTGAGAGAAGTCCAAAACAAACGTATGTTTGGATGTGTTGCTTTTGTATTGACCAGCACAGCGTTGTCGAGCAGATGAAAGGCTCTGGCATTTTGACTAGGTCTAAGGTCGATTTTTTCTTGGAATTTGGAAGTCGGGTTACCGGCATTGGTCATGTGTTGGCCATGATGTCTCCCTGGAAGGACCCTGGATATTTAAAGCGCATATGGTGCGTATTCGAATTCTTTTCCGCCAATCAATATGGTTGTAAGGTAACCATTGTCATGCCTCCGGCAGAAAAGACAGCCTTGGAGCGCGATTTGCTCGGGGATGAAGAAGGCGAGGGCATAGACACTCTCTACGAAGCACTAGCTCGAACCAAAGTTCAAGATGCTAAGGCATCCGTCGCCAGCGATGGTGTGGCCATATTAAATCAAGTGAAAAACGATCCTGGGTATGAAATTTTAAACCAACGCGTTAATGAGTTGTTACGCAAGTGGGTACGAACTGCTGTGCTGGCGGTGGGAGAACGCCAGCGGGACAGTGCGAACGCTTTGGCCTATGCTGATATATGCACCAAGGTTGGTCAAGTATTGTCCAGCAACGGAGAGTATGACATTGCCATGCTTCAATTCGGCAGGGCTCTTGCCATCCGCGAAGCATTGTTGAGCGGGGACCATCCCGACGTCGCTGAATCCTTCTACATGGCTGGTTCCGCCCGGCAAGATATGGGTGACTATGAAGGAGCCTTGCTCTATTACAAAAACGCTTCTTTTATTTTGGAAAACGCAGGGGGTGTCTCTTATTCCAGTTGCGCGGCCACATACAACAGTATTGGCTCTTGCCTGCTGGAAAAGGGGGATTTGGACGGTGCCTTGGCAGAACACCGAAAAGCATTGGCCGTCTACAAAGAAGCACTGGGTAATAACCACCCAGACTTAGCTTCTGCGCTCACCAACATTGGGACTGTTTTGCACGCGAAGGGAGAATTTGTGGATGCACTACTTGAACACAAGAAGGGCCTCAATATCCGCCTATCTGCGCTGGGGACAAGTCATCCTGATACTTCATCCTCCTACTATCACATTGCCACAGTCTTTCGGGATATGGGGCACCTTGATTCCGCGTTGCTGGCTTATAGACGCGCCCTTGAAATTCAGGAGCGAGTCCTGGGGCGAGACCATCCCGAGACAAGTTATACTTACAACAATATTGGGATGGCATTGCAGCAACAAGGAAAGCACGAAGCAGCTCTAGAAGAATATCGCAAAGGCTTGGCCATACGAGAAGCAACTCTGGGAGATCATCCCAGTACAGCAAACTCCCACGTCAACATTGGTGCCATTTTACTTGAAAAGAAAGATGACCAGGCAGCCTTGGCTGAATTCCAAAAGGCTCTTTCGATCCGAAAGATAACCTTGGGGATCGACCACCCAGATACGGTGCAAACTGAAAAAAGTATAGCCGAGCTTCTTTTTAAAAAGGTTGAGAACGAACCTAAGAAATAAGGAACGGCCGTAGCGAGAAATGGATTGTTCCACTTGTCCATTTAAGACTTCTTCATGCTGAAAAGTAAAAACGAGGGAGCATATTGAGGGTGATCCTACCACGCCTAATATTTCGTTTCTTTCCGCTCATACACACCTAATACCAACTCATTAATGTATCGAACGAGTCGTCGTTGTGCTTATCAAGAATGTTCTTCCCCATAGCCTCTGCTCCCCCGACCCAAAGCTTGATTTGTTCTTCCAATAGATAGGGGCTTTTGAACAAAACAGGAGACACCCCGCACCTACGAGGAAGAACGATGTGTTGGGTTTTCTAGATACAGTCTATGAATTCAAGTATTATTTTCGTCTATCTGAAATTTGCATCTCAAATATACACTGACGAAAGTGGCACTTAACTAGAAGAAGAAGCAGATTGTCCTTGGGATAATAGGCCATCCGGATATACGGCGCAAACTGAAGAAGCACGAGTATTTTTTTTGCAAGAGATTGCAAACAAGACATGCCAGTTTTTTAATTCTATTAATAAAAACAATAACGAACGCTGCAATTCACATTGTAGTAAGCAGATTATAGTGTCCTTAACAAATGCCACTTCCTCTGAAATACGGGTACGGCCCATTATCGCATCACAATTCCAATGGCCTCAATTTTTCGGGTCCATGTAATAAATAAATTCTCTTTCCTGGTCAAACTTTAAAACGACATGCGTCTTTTGTATTTAGACCATGTACACGGAAACAAACGAAGCCGCCGTGGCCAAGAATACACCTACAGAGAAAGAAACCGTCTTGATCATACTCGCCGCACTAGCAGCCTCTTCGGGGGTTCCTTCTTCTCCTCCCGCCGGAGCGGGAGTGGGTTGATTGACCACTTGCGCACCGGTCCCATTGCAACGACCACTGCAATCCAAGGACACACAAGGGCCGGCAATAAAGGGATCGGCCGCATTCATACTGCAATCCAAGGCCACGGCTTGGGCCGACCCACGAGGACACACGAGACAATTGCAATTTCGAACACTTCCAAATTCTTCCAAGGTCAATTTGGCTTGACAAAGGCAATTCTCCGATTCTTGAAAATTAAAGCCTTTGACGGGATCCAAGTCGCACGTGATAGTGTTCTCCACAATGGTCGTGTTGCTGCCTTGTTGAAGTTGACTCGGACTGATACAGGTAAATTGAGCACCATTGGCATTGCAGGCTCCGGCATCATTTCCAAATCCCTGTCCTGTCGTTTGGAGGTTGCGATTGTGTTGACCTTCCATGATGGAAATGAATTCTCCTAGTTGAATGCCACCATGAGCTGTATTCATCATGATGGGGTTCCTCATGGTGGGGGCACCTTTAAAAATGCCTTCCTTCTTGGCGGAAGCAGCGGCAAGGAGGGAAACAAGGATGGTGGACTTCATGATGGATGGATGTATGGATTGTCGTTTCGAATAGAATGGATAGCTCGGCTATGTAGAAGACTTTGCAGACTCAAGTACTAATAGCTAACAGAGGAGTAGCTATTAAAGTAGTAAGAGGCGCCGATAGACGGTCGTGCTCTTGAGTCCGGTGTTGTCGTGTCTGCGGTGTCAGGAGGAGGAACGAAGAAGATCGCAATGCCATGCAACATACATGCACCAGATAGATGCAAAGACTTTACGATTTGTGACCGCAATAAGTGCAAATTTCAAAGTCGTTGTGACCCTTGGCGGGAGAGGGTCAGACTCAGATGTTGCACCCAGTCACCGTTTTGATAACTACCTCATGAAACACATCAGTTGGTTGCTCTGAACACCCCTAATAGATAGGAGTTACTACACTGTACTACCGTATTTACTCTCGCTAGCTAGTAGTAGCTAGATGCATGATCTGGATGGTTGATGCCTTCGCATTGCCCACCGCGAGTAGAGACGAGGAGATAGAGGAGTTCAAAAAACATGCAGCGGGTCTTTGGCAATTTTTCAAAAATAGTAAAGAATTACATTTTACAAATCACAAGGCATCCATAAGATGGGGAGGAGTCCCACCCACGAGCACACTAGCTCGGTGGATATCCCTTTGTTCTTCGGTAGCCCCTTCTTCCAGCCTTGGTGGTAGATCGGGACACAACTTAATATCAATGCGATCAAACCGGCACATGCCTAAATAGGCTCGTGGTTCCTCCTCTTCTTGCCCAAAGGGTTTTTCAATCATAATGCAGCAGTCCCCCACGATAGAGTGAAGGGCCTTTTTCAAAATGGACGCAATCGAACGAATGTACCGATTCTTCATAAAGTCGCATTCAAATTCTAAACACGGCTGCAAGACTTTGCCCGTTGCTTTGTCGACGCTTCGTGGATGCTTGACCCATTCGACGGACATTAGCTTATTGACAATCGTAGCCGTGACCTTTTCCGGTCGTGTCAAAAATTTGACAGCCATGGGGCCATCGACCAAAAACTCCAACACCTTGAAACGAAGATTGCGATACTCATCCGTACCATTCAAGAACCGCTGTTTTCATTTCATTTCATTTCATTGTTTGATATTGTTGGGTCGGTTTTGGTTTGCATATATTCGTGTCGAAAAGAGGATGGTAGAGGGCAAGAAACAAGGAGCTGTGAGAACGACGGAGACACCATTAACGTCAATGACATTTAGTTCCCAGAGCTACATACCTTGAGGGCAATCACATTCTCTGGATCATTTTCTTCTTCTACGATCGTATCCCAGTCCTTGACCCATTCCGGTAACTCAAAGTAAATGACGACATTGGCCCATTGTGTCATACCATTGATAATCAAAAGTGGTTTGTCCCGAAGTCCATTCTCAATCAAAAAGGAATGCGTTCCCAAACTGCTTTCGGGAGAATCGGTCATGAAGATATCAAATCCACGTAGTGGGCACATGGGATCGACGACATCCTCTTCCAAGGTCAAGGCACGCGTGCGATAGGGATCGTCGGCGTAAACTCCTAATATTGCACGATCCGACGCCAAGGCTTCTTCCAATTCCTTTTGGGAAACTCCCAATTGTTTTAATGATCTTCGTTGATTCCGCGGCGTTTTGTCGAGTAACGATTTCGTCAAGGAATTGGATACCAACAACTGATGATTGGAAAAAATCTCCCACGGCTGCCGCTTTCGATTGGGGTCCCTGTTGAGGGTGGTCCACGGCTTGCGAATCACACCGTCCATAGACTTGCGTGTCGTCTCGGTAGACTTGCCCAGCGACAATTGCATCCGTTCCAGCATGGCATAGACGTTTGGAAATTTCGTCTTGACTTCCTTTTGGGCCTCCTTTGAGCGCTCGGATAACTCACGGGGTTGTTCGGGTTGTTCTTGTTGTTTTTGGATCTGCACGGACTTTCGTTGCAATTCTTGTTCCAAAATGGTTTCCATTTCTTGTTGCATTTGTCGCCGTCCTACTTCCCTTCCAATTAAAAGAGCAGCAATGGCCCACAGGAATGCTACTGGCAATGGTACTTGATTTTTGAGAATCAATTTGTAACTCCAAAGACTGACCAATTTGGCTACAATGGCCACTCCTACAGCCATGACAGACGAAGGACAATTCAAAAGATTTTTGATACAGGATGTTGTTGTTTTGTCCGTAGCAGAATTCATGCTGGAAGCACTACCACTACTGCTCAAGCCTGGCTTGTTGGGACTTGCAGCAGTAAAGGCAACCGTTTTACTACTGCTCTTTGGTTCCTCGGGTATTTGCTTTGGTGGCGAGACCTGTTGTTCGCTGCCTTTTACCTTGCTCTTGTTGCTGGTGCTGTTGGCCACAGAGGAGAGCCGCTCCCAAGTGTCATCTTGTTTTTCTTCCACTACGCCTTTCTTGTTCAGAAATTCATTGACACTGGGTCTTGCTTCAAAGGACGGATTCTGTTTCTTGATCCTCTGCTTGGCAGCATCTACCGATTTCTTAGCAGCATCGACGGATTTCTTGGCAGCATCGACGGATTTCTTGTAGGAAAGTTCCGCCATTTTGGTTTTTTCCTTGGCAGCATCTTCTATTTTGCGAATTGAATCATCGGCAGCCTTGGCGAGGCGCTCTTTGGTCGCCTTGAACGTTTTAGTAGGAGTGGTAGGCGTGGTAGGACGTTTCTTCTCTTGGTCGTTGGCCTCCATTTTGTTTTCTATTTCCGGAAAGGTATCACTCTAACTCATTTACTTTTGGATGGAGGCGCTGTATCTTTGTGGTTACGAAGATCGAACGAACTTTTCACTACACTCCATCCCCACCTACTAGCTAGTATAAGATAACCCGCGATAAGATACGGAGCCCTCACACCAGGCACCCTCGTTAAGATATGCCGAGCCCTCACTTCAGCCACCTTAGCTTAGATGTTTCTCCAGGGGTCAGTTCAAGGGGGTCAGTCTTTTCCAGAGCCCGTGTGGGGATTTGGCCAACAGTTGTCATGGAAGCAGTGAATGGTCCACATCTCCATGAGTTTGGCAGCTGCTAGCAAAAAGCACA
>ENA-ORBV01005902-ORBV01005902.1-microbial-mat-metagenome-genome-assembly--contig:-NODE-5902-length-22037-cov-4.646949_pt1 | contig 22037 bp, 15 predicted proteins | sample MGYA00237777_ERZ505514 | MGnify/ENA primary metagenome ERZ505514 (study PRJEB26160, sample SAMN06269048) | microbial mat metagenome | isolation source: Oligotrophic lake microbial mat | place... | reverse complement strand
GCAGTTTGCCGACGGCACCGAACAGGACGTGACCAGGCTCGCGGTTTACGAGCCGAGCAATCTCGCCGTGAAGGTCTCGCACGACGGCGTGGTCAAGCGCGAGAAAGCCACCGAAGCCACAGTGCTCGTGCGGTATCTCGATCAGCAGGTCGCGGTGCCGCTGGCCTTCATCCCGGCGCGGCCGGACTTCGTCTGGAGCAATCCACCCGCGCAGAATGTCATCGACGAACAGGTCTTCCGAAAACTGCGCACGCTGCGGATCAATCCGTCCGAACTGTGCAGCGATGCTCTTTTCATCCGGCGCGCCTACCTCGACCTGCTCGGCTTCGTGCCGGACTGGAAAAGCGCGCGCGAGTTTGTCGCCGACACCGCGCCCGACAAACGCACCCGGCTCATCGACACGCTCCTCGCCCGTCCCGAGTTCGCCGATTTCTGGGCGCTGAAATGGGCCGACTTGCTCAAGATCGAGCAACGCCAGCTCGACTACGACGGGATGAAAGTCTTCCACGGCTGGATCCGCGAGAGCATCGCGGCAAACAAGCCGCTCGATCAATTCGCCCGCGAACTCATCGCGGCCCGCGGCAGCACACTGCAGAACCCGCCGGCCAACTGGTGGCGCGCCAATCGCGATCCGGTGACCCGCGCCGAAAACACCGCGCGCGTTTTCCTCGGCACCCAACTGAACTGCGCGCAGTGCCACAACCACCCCTTCGAGCGCTGGACGCAGGACGATTATTACAACTGGACCGGCCTCTTCGCGCGGCTCGACTACAAGCTTTCCGACGAAAAGGGGAAGGATAAGAACGACAAAAACGAGTTCAAGGGAGACCAGACGGTGCTGATCAAAGCGAAGGCCTCGGTGACGAATGCGCGGACCGGCGAACCCGCGAGCCCGCGGTTCCTCGGCGGCGAGGCGCCGAAGCTGAGCAAGGAGCGCGACGAACTGCTCGCGCTCGCCGACTGGCTGCCGCACACGCCGATGTTCGCCCGCATGCAGGTGAATCGCGTGTGGGCGCACTTGCTCGGGCGCGGGCTGGTCGATCCGGTGGATGATTTCCGCGCGAGCAATCCCGCTTCCCATCCCGAGCTTCTCGAAACGTTGTCCAAGGACTTCGCGCAAAACGGCTACGACCTGCGCCGGCTGATCCGCACGATCACCAGCTCGCGCACTTACCAGCTCGCCGCCGCGCCGAACGCCACGAACCGCGAGGACGAGACCAACAACTCGCGCGCCATCGTCCAGCGCCTGACCGCCGAGCAGATGCTCGACTCGCTCAGCCTCGTGCTCGCGACGCCGCTGCGAATCGAAGGCGTCCCCGCCGGCACGCGCCTCACGCAAATCCCCGAGGGCCGCAAGCACTACAAGCCGCTCACCTCGGGCGTGGACCGTTTCGCCGCCAGCTTTGGCAAGCCGCCGCGGCTCATCGCGTCGGATTGCGAGCGCAGCAACGACACCGCGATGCCGCAGGTTTTCCAGCTCATCAGCAGCCCGCTCATCCAGCAGATGCTCACGCAAAAAGGCAACGTGCTCGACCAGTTGCTTGGCAGCGGAAAGACCGACTCGGAGATCGTCGATGCCCTTTTCTGGACCGCGCTCACGCGTCCGCCCACCGCCCAGGAACTGGAACGCTGCACTGCCCTCCTCGCGACGGGCGATCGCCGCCGCGCCGCCGAAGACCTCGCGTGGGCGCTGCTCAACTCCAAGGAGTTTGTCTTCCGCCAATAGACCCATGAAACGCGATTCCGCCTGCTCCGATTTTCACCACGCGATCACCCGCCGCCATGCGCTCAAGGTCGGCGGACTCGGCCTGCTCGGGTTGAATTTTCCGCGCATCCTCAATGCCGAGGCGATCCTCGGGAAGCCTGATAAAATCAAGCCCCGCGCGAAGTCGGTCATCTTCCTTTTCCAATGGGGCGGGCCGTCGCACATCGACATGTTCGACATGAAGCCGGACGCGCCGGAGGGGATTCGCGGGCCGCACAAGCCGATCTCCAGCAGCGCCGATGGCATCCAGGTTTCCGAGCATCTGCCGAAGACGGCGAAGGTGATGGACAAGGTGACGCTGATCCGGTCGATGCATCACACGATGAAGAATCACAACTCGGCGGGCTACTACGCGCTGACCGGGCACGCGCCGCTGAGCGATGACCAGCGGCTGCGCGATTCGCTCGACCTTTTCCCCGGCTACTCCTCGATCGTGGACAAACTCGCGCCGAACTCCGGCGAGATGCCGACGGCGATTTCGTATCCGTACACGATCAGCGATGGCTCGGTGACGCCCGGCCAGCACGCCAGCTTCCTCGGAAAAAATCACGACCCGCTGACGATCCTGCAGGATCCGAATGCGGCGAACTTCGCGCTGCCGGAGCTCAGCCTGCCGGAGGGCATCCCGTTCGAGCGCATGCAGGCGCGGCGGGAGTTGCAGCAGCTCATCGATCAGCAGGCGCGGATGCTGGAATTTTCGCCGCAGGCCCGCGGGTTCGACGGCTACTACGACAAGGCGATCGGCATGCTGCAGTCGCCGAAGTTGCGTGAGGCTTTCAATCTCGCCGCGGAACCCGCGAAGGTGCGCGAGGCTTATGGGCGCTCGACTTACGGGCAGAGCTGCCTGCTCGCGCGGCGCCTCGTGGAAGCGGGAACGAAGTTTGTCACCGTGTATTTTTCGCCGAGCATCGGCGGGCAAAGCACGACCGAAGGCGGCTGGGACACGCACGGCTTCAACAACACGCGGATGTTTCCGATCGTGGAAAAATTTCATCTCCCGATCACCGAGCAGACGCTACCCACGCTGCTCAACGATCTCGACGAGCGCGGCCTGCTCGACACCACGCTGGTCGTCTGGATGGGCGAGTTTGGGCGCACGCCGAACATCAACAAAAACGTGAGTCGCGACCACTGGCCGCAGTGCTACACCACGCTGCTCGCGGGCGGCGGGACGAAGCGCGGCTTCGTCTATGGCGCGAGCGACAAGCAGGGCGCTTATCCGGCGGAAGACCCGGTGCGGCCCGACGATCTGGCGGCGACGATTTATCAGGCGCTCGGGATCAATCCCCACACCGAGCTGCACACCGCCGCGGGCCGTCCGGTCGCCGCGGCCGACGGCAAGCCAATCACCGAAATTTTCGCCTAGCGCGGGCTGGCGACGAAGCGCTGGACCCACGTCTCGCACGCGAGGTTCCAGATGCAGACGGTGCCGTCGTAGCTGCCGGTGGCAAAGGAATCCGACGAGCGCCCCACCGCGAGCGCGGTCACGGCGTCGCGATGACCGTGGAGCGTGAGGAGCACTGGCGAATCGTTCGTTTGGGAAATGCGGACGAGGCCATCGGTCGAGCCCGTCACTAAAGCATTGCCCAGCCAGCCGAAACGCTCGGCGCGCGCGGAAAGGGCGAGCGGCTTCTGTTTGTTTTTCCCGGTGAGCGGGTCCCAGAGATGCACGGCGTTGGTCTGGCCGAGCGACAGCACAGTTTTTCCGTCGCGCGAAAACAGCGCCGCGACGGCCGGCGTCTGGTGTTCGGCGTAAGTCGTCTCGACCAAGCCCGTGGCGACCTCGGTCACGCGCAGCGTCCGGTCGCGACTGGCGGAGACGAGGTGCTTGCCATCGGGGCTGAAGGCGATCGCTTGCACCCAATCCGCATGCGGGCGGACGACGCGCTGCGAACGCCCGGTTTTGCTGTCGAAGAACCGGATCGTCCGATCCCCGCTGCTCACGGCGAGGAGATTGCCCTCCGGATTGAACGCCACGCTCAGCGCCATCTCCGGCAGGTCGCAGAGAAAGCGCGGCTGGAAACCGGCGGCGGGATCGAGCAGCGCCACGGTGCCCCACTGCGCGGGCGAGCCGCCGGCCACGGCGAGTTGATTGGTCTTCGGGTGCCAGGCGATCGAGCTGATCCGCTCGGGCAGGCCGCCGATGCGTCGCACCAACGTGCCTCTTTCCACACTCCAGAGCGTGATCTCGAAGTAACCCGACACGGCGAGTTGCGTACCGTCCGGGCTGTAGGCCAGCGCGGTCACGGGCATCGGGCGCGTGTATTTTTCCGGCGCGGCGAGCAGGAAGGTTTCGCGCACGAGTTCGGCCAGCGGGCGATCTGCGGAGCCGCCGTCGTTCACCGCGCCCTGCTGGATCCAGCGCTCGATGAGCGCGATCTCATGCTTCGGCAGCGCCTCGGCTTTCTGCGGCATGCGATCGTTCGGTTCGGGCTCCACGAGCAGCCGATACAGTTCGGAGTCGTGCGCCTGGCCCGCGACGAGCGGGAGCAGCTCGCTTTCACCGGTCCTGGCCAGCCGCGCAAAGGAATCGAGCCGGTAGCCACCCTTCGCGGACTCTTCGCCGTGGCACGCTACGCAGCGACGCTGGAGCACCGGCGCGACGTCCTTCCGAAAGCTCACGGGTGCCTCTTCCGCCTGCAGCCCGGAGGCGCAGGCGAGAAACAGGGCGAGCAGCGGGCGAAGAGTCACGGCACGAATGACCCGCCGGGCACGGCAAAGTTAGGCGTGGCGACCGAGGCCCTGGGGATGGAGGAAAAAGCAGGTGTCAAAGCGTGTGTCATCCAACGACAGAAGTGTCCGCTTTAAGAACACTACACAGCCCACAAAACGCGACCTCTCCAGAGTAAACCGGTCGTGGCACGGGCTACGCAATAGGGATTCTCGAACATCAACCTGCCACTACCATGCTCTACGAATTCGATACCCAACAAATCGCCGAAATCACCCAGCAAGAGACCACGGATGAGCAACTCATGGCTCGCATTCAGTCCCGGGACGACGCCGCTCTGGCCGCCCTCTACCGCCGCCACACGCCGCTGCTCCGCACGGTCGTGTCGCGGGTCGTCCACAACGAACACGACGCCGATGACCTGCTGCAGGAAATCTTCGTCGAACTCTGGAACCGCGCGGAAAGCTACGATGAAGCCAAAGGCAAAGCGCTCGGCTGGATGGTCACGCTCGCTCGTCGCCGCGCGATCGACAAAATCCGGCGCCGCCAGGCCTATTCCCGCGCCGAGGAACGGCTTCGCCTCGAAACCGAACACGAGCCTCAGCAAACGCGTCACGAGGGCGTCGAAGACGACGTCAGCGCCGCGGAGCGTGCCGAAATCTTCAAGCGTCTGATGGCGACTTTGCCGCCGGCGCAACAGGAAGCGCTGCACCTCGCCTACTACCGCGGACTGAGCCAGCGCGAGATCGCGGCCCAGACCGGCATCCCGCTCGGCACGATCAAGACGCGCCTCGAACTGGCCATCCGCAAAATTCGCACAGCCATCCTCGCGATCGGCGGCGCGGACGAGTGGTCGATGGCCCACGCCTGATCGCTCCCGAGACGAATCTCCGCCCGCCGCATCTGCCATGCAGAGCGGCGGGCGATTCGTTTTTAGCTCTTGCGCAAGGCGATCGCCGCCAGGTCGTCGTCCGCCAGTTCGCCATTCGAGAGGTGCTGGAGCGAGGCGACGAGGCGCGCGAGAAAGTCCGCACCCGGCAGCACCGGGGGCAAAGCCGTGCGCGCGGCGTCGTGGGAGAAACGTTCGCCGCCGGGTTTTTTGAGCGCACAGAGGCCGTCGGTGTAGAGCAGTGCGACGTCGTCCGTTCCCAGTTGGATGCGGCTTTGCTCCGGCACGGCGTCCTCGCGCAAGCCGAGCATCATGGCATGCGGCCCGAAGGACTCGACCGACCGATCGGCCCGCCGAACGAGCAAGGAAGGATGACCAGCGCTGCAAAAGGTGATCCCACCGTCGGCGGCCACGAGCGCACAGCAGGCCGTCATGAACGAGCGTCCGCTGAACACCGTGATAAGTTCGCGATTGACCGTGTGGAGGATCACGTTCGGCTCCTCGGCGGCGAGGCAGGCCTGGTGAAAAAGCTGTGCGGTGAGCGCGGTGAGCAGAGCTGCCGCGGCGCCATGACCGGTCGCATCCGCCAGCCAGAAAATCCATCGCCCTTCATCCAACTGCCTCCAGCCAAAGGCGTCGCCGCCGACCTGGATCAGCGGCCGATAAAGCGTCTCCACCGACCAGCCCGCCACCACCGGGGGCGCGGCGGGAATGAACGCCCGCTGCGTGGCGCGCGCCGCCGCCAGATCCGCCTCCTGCGCCATCCGCCAGCGCGCGAGTTCCACGTTCTGCCGCCGCAATTCATCCGACAGCGAGCGAATCCGCAACTGCGTCATGATCCGCGCCGCCAGCACCTCGCGGCTCACGGGTTTGGTCACGAAATCGTTGGCGCCGGACTCCAGGCACCGGATTTCCTCCGCCTCGCCGACGTGAGCGGTGAGCATGATCACGGGCAGGTCGCGCAGGCGATTGGATTCGCTGGCGCGCAACCGCCGGCAGACCTCAGCACCATCGACGTGCGGCATTTCAAAATCGAGCACCAGCAGGTCCGGCTGCGCGGCCTCCAGCAAGCGCAACGTCTCCCGGCCATCGACCGCCACCTCCACCTCAAAGCCCGAGCGCTGCAGGGAAGCAGCGAGGAGTTTGCGGGAAAGCACGTCGTCATCCGCGAGTAACACCCTCGGAAGGCGAGTCGGTGGAGGCGATGTTTCGGCAGGCGCGGGACGTTCGTCGGACACGCCGTCACTTCGCGAGGCGTCACACCGCCGGACGTAACGAAGCGAGCGCCGCGCCGCGTTTCCACGAACGCGTGGCTACATTTGTCCATCTCCTGCGCAGAAAGATCGCCTCACCCCACCAGTTCCCCGGCGCGCTTGTTGACGGAGAGGCACTTACCGCTGCGGGCATCCGAGATGCTAAAACGCGCAGGATGATTCAAGACTGGCCGACATCATTCGCGTTTCCGGAGGGCATCGCCTTCACCGGGAACCTTTTGGGTGTGGCGCCTTGTCCCCCGGCGTGCCTCCGAAAAGTGAACTCAGTGCGTCCCACTGCATTCTAGCGACCTGTGATTTCGGTCATCACCGCCGACTGGTTCGCCAGTCGCTTCAGGGATTTTAGGGCCACATGTTCAGTCCAAAAAAAGAAAGCTGCCTCCAGCCGTTAAGCCGCACGTCCGGGTTGATCCAAAAGATCGACGGATACCTGCATCGTCCCCGGGAGAAACCCCTCCCCGAGGTCCTGCGGATGCGGGACAAGGCGTTGCCCGATCGGCTCGTCATCACCAGCCTGATCTGCGACCTGCTGGTCATCATCTACGCGCTGGTCTTCAGCTTCTGGCTGCGCTTTCAGACGCCGCTCAGCGAAGTCGGCGTGCCCGGCCCGCACCAGCTCTCCGACTACTCCGCGCACATCGCCATCGGCGCGCTGGCCTTCATCCTATTGCTCACGAACTTCGGCATCTACGAGCGCAACGCCATGCTGCGCTTCCGCTACGTCTCGCTGCAGATCCTCAAGGCGACCTTCTTCTGGGCGCCGGGCTTTATCGCGGTGATGTTCATTCTGCGCTTCGAGCCACCGATCTCGCGGATCTACAGCGTCATCGCGGGGCTGCTCACGCCGCTCGCCCTGCTCGGCTGGCGCTGGGTGCTGCACCGCTACCTCGCGCGCTCGGCTGTGGCCGTGCATTTGCGCCAGCGCATTCTCTTCGTCGGCTGGAACAAGGAATCGCAGGACCTCACCACGCACTTCGCCAAGGACCCGGTGAGCGCTTACGAAGTCGTCGGCTGCATCAGTTCGATGCGCGCACGTTTCCACCGCAAGCCCCAGGTGCCGATCCTCGGGAAATTCGAGGAACTCGTGGACGTCATCCATCACACCGCGATCGACATGGTGATCCTCACCGACGTGAACGGCATCCGCGGCGACATCGTGGGCCTGGCTAACACCTGTGAACGCGAGATGGTGCAGTTCAAGGTGGTGCCGTCGTATTTCCAGATCCTCGTCTCGGGGCTGCATCTCGAAACCGTCAGCGGCATCCCGATCCTCGGTGTCTCCGGCCTGCCGCTCGACAAGTTCGTGAACATCTTCATCAAACGCCTCATCGACGTCGTGGGCGCGCTCGTCGGCCTCACTCTCTCCCTGCCGCTCATCGCCATTTTCGGCGCCATCGTTTACGTCGAATCTCCCGGCGCGATCTTCTACCGTCAGCGGCGCCTCGGCCGCAATGGGCTCGAATTCGACATCCTGAAAATCCGCAGCATGCGCCTCGATGCCGAGGTCGCCGGACAAGTCGGCTGGTCCACGAAAAACGACCCGCGCCGCCTGCGCATCGGTTCGCTCATGCGGAAGCTGAATATCGACGAAGTGCCGCAGTTCTGGAACGTGCTCAAGGGTGAGATGAGCCTCGTTGGCCCGCGCCCGGAGCGCCCCGAACTGATCCGCAATTTCAAGCACGACATCCCGCACTACAACGCCCGCCACAACGCCAAGCCCGGAATCACCGGTTGGGCGCAGGTCAATGGGCTGCGCGGCGACACCGACCTCACTGAGCGCATCAAATGCGATCTCTGGTACCTCGAGAATTGGAACGTCCTCCTCGATTTCCAAATCATGTTCATGACCTTCGTGAAAAACAAAAACGCCGCCTGAGTTTCACTCTCCAACCACCGAACACCCCATGAATTCACAACCAACTCCAGGCAGCAACGGGCCCGGCGAAATCGACTTCGTCGGCATCTACTACACCCTGCGCAGCCAGGTCTGGACGATCGCGGCCTGCGTCCTCCTCAGCCTCGTGTGCGCCGTCGTCTATCTCTGGTGGACGCCCAAGGTTTACGAAGGCCAGGCGGTCATCCAGGTGGATCAAGCAGCGCGCAAAGTGGTGATGATCGACGGGATCGACGGCGAGAGTCTGGAGAGCGTCGAATCGCTCAAGACGCTGGAGCAAAACCTGAGCAGTTGGACGCTCATCGAACGCGTCGTCCGCAATCCCAAGCTAGCCCTGACGCCCGCGGCACTCGGTCTGCGCCGCCGCGGAGCCCAGCCAGTCACGGAAGGCGAAATGATCTACAAGCTGGCGCGCGAAATTTCCGTGAGCCTTGTTCGCGGTACGCGCCTCATCAGCATCAAGGCCCAAGCCGTCGATCCGCGGGTCGCGGGCGCCCTGCCCAACATCCTGATCGAAGAATACAAGGCGAGCGTCTTTGAAACCCATAACCAGATCACCCAGGACGCCAACAGCTTTCTCCGGGGCGAAGTGGAGCGCCTCAACACCAAACTGCAGGCCTCCAAACAAGCGCTGCAGGAATACCGCGAGAAGTCCAAAGCCGTTTCGCTCGAGGAGTCGCATAACATCACCGACGCCCGCCTGCGCGAGCTCAATGCCAAGGTCACTGAAGCGAAAACTTTGCGCCTCAAGCTGGAATCGGACTACGCGCAGGTGCGCGCGCTCACCGGCAAAAGCCCGGACCTTTTGCTCAACGTCAACAGCGTCGCCAGCGCGCCCATCGTCTTGGACCAGAAGAAAAATCTCACCGCTCAGGAAGCGGAACTCGCCAACCTCAGCCAGCGCTACAAAGGAAAGCACCCGAAATATATTCAGGCGCAGAGCCGGCTGGAGGAACTGCGCGCGGGCTTGGATCGCGCGATCAAGATCGCTGCCGATGGCCTCGCTACTTCGGTCGAAGCCGCGCTGGTGACCGAGCAAAAATTTGAAGACGCCCTCCGCGAACAGGAGGGCAAGTCGCTCGAACTCGGACGGCTCGCCATCGACTACGAATCCATGTCCCGCGCCGTGGATGCCGATACCGCGCTTTATCAATCCGTGCTCACCCGACTAAACGAAACCGACGTGACCAAAAACATCGGGCCCGAGGTCCTGCGCATCGTCACGCCATCGGCCACGCCACCTTCTCCCGCCAAACCGCGCAAGAAACTCGTTCTCGCCCTGGCGCTCATCGCCGGCGGCATGGCAGGCGTCGGAATCGCGCTCACCCGCGTATTCGCCGATCGCTCGCTGCGCACCGTCGATCAGGCGGAAAAAATTCTCGGACTGCCCGCACTCGGCTCCGTGCCCCGCGATCCCACACCCGCGCTGAAGGAGGAAGATCTGCCGGTCCTGCGGGAATCGCACGGCGCCGCCGCCGAAAACTTCCGCACGCTGCGCACCTCCCTCGCCCTGCTCGCGCCGCCGATGGAACGCCGCACTTTCCTGTTCACGAGTGCCGTCCCCGGCGAAGGCAAAAGCTTCTGCGCCGCGAACTACGCCATCGCGCTCGCGCAGCAGGGTCTCCGCACGCTCCTGATCGACGCCGACATGCGCCTGCCCTCGCTCGACCGGCTCTTCTTCCACGGCCAGCCGCCGCACGCTGGCGTGGCCGATGTCCTGCTCCAGCGCGTGCCGCTCGCCGAGGCGGTCCGCCCCGCTCAGCAGCCGAAACTTTTCCTGCTCACCGCAGGCCATCGTCCCAAGCAACCAGCCGAACTTCTCGGCAATCCCAGCTTCACCGAGATGCTGCGCTCCGCCGCGTTGGAATACGATCGGGTGGTCGTCGATACCGCACCCATCAATGCCGTGAGTGACACGCTGCTGCTGGTGCGTTCGGTGCAAGCCGTCGTGCTCGTCATTCACGCGGCCCGCACGCCGCGCAAAGCGGTAGCCCGCGCCCAGCAGAAGCTGGTCGAAGCCGGCGCGCCCCTGGCCGGACTGGTCCTCAATCAACTGCCCTCCGCGAGCGGCCACGACTACTACTTCCATTACTCGCCCGGCGCCTACGGCGAGGGTGTCTACGGCGCTCCGGAGCGCTCGGCCTAAGCCCGCACGCCCGCCATTTCGCGATACACCGCGAACAGGCGCCCGTAACTCGACTCGAGGGAAAATTTCTCGAGAGCCAGCGCCCGATGATTGGGCGCCGCGATCCCGGACGTCACGTCTTGCCGCCACGCGCGGATCGCCTCGGCCAATGAATCCACGTCGGACGGAGAAGCCCAGTAAAGCCGGTCGAGACCGACTTCCGCGAAGTCCTGATTGCCTGGCGCTCGCGTGAGGATCAGCGGCAGATTTGTTGAGAGCGCCTCCAGCAAGGCGTACGACATCCCTTCGTACAAGGAAGCGAGGACGAATCCGTCGAGCAGGCGATAAAAGGGTGTGGTGTCGGCGAGATACGGCAGGCGTTTGCAGCGTGCGGCCATCCCGTGCTGCGCGAGCAGGGCGTCGACCTCCGGCTCAAGCTCGCCCTTGCCGAGATGCACGAAGAAAAGCTCGGGCGTGTCGGACGCGAGCTTCGCCAGCGCGGCATAGGTCGTCAGCGGATCTTTCTGCGCTGAAAACCGGCCGACCGTTCCGAGAACGAGCGCGCCGGGTGGGACGCCGAATTGCTCCCGCAGCGCCCGCTTTTCCTCCGGCGACGCCGGGCGGTAGCGCGTGCAATTCACGCCATTGGAAATGAGGCGAATCCGCTTCGTCGGCACCCCGATATGATTCTCAGCAAAGACCGCTTCGTCGGCCGAGAGCCCGATCGTGGTGCCGCAGCGCGCGAGCATTCGCTCGATCGTGTGAAAGAACCTGGCCTTCGCCCCGGTCGGCGCGTGCATCCGGTAGTAGGCGTGCGGGGTGTAGCAAATGCGCGACGGCCCACCGAGCAGCGCCAGGCCGCGGACGAGCGCGCCGGCTTTCGAGCTGTGGGCGTGGAGGATATCGGGCACGATCTCCCGCACCATCCCGCGCAGCCTGAAGAGCGCCGGAACATCCGCCGCAGATGGCGCGTTGCCCACGCGCAGATTCAGCGTGCGCCCTCCCGCCGCGGCGACTCGCTCCACCAGCGGGGGAAGCTGATCGCAAGCGGCGCGATCCGAATACGCCAGATGGACCGCGGCGCCTTGAGCGAGGAGGTAGTCGGTCAACCCTTCCACATGGCGGAAGACGCCATCGGACGCGGGCTGCGAGACGAGCAGAACTTTCATGCGAGAGCCGGACGAGGAGCGCCGAGCACTTGCTCGTAAAGCGCGAGCAAGTCCGAAACGTGCCGGTCGATCGTCCACGGATCCCGCCAGTACCAGTCGTAAGCGTTGCGCCCGAGCCGGGCGGCGAGCGCCGGGTCTTGCATCCGGGTGATCGCGGCGCACAAGGCCTCGAGCGAGCCGTGCTGGAAATGCAGGCCGCGCTCGCCATCGGGGAGAAAATCCGTCGCCGCGCAACGGTCGGAAATGATCGCAGGCACTCCCGCGGCGGAAGCTTCTACGACCACCAGACCGAGCGTTTCATACCATTGCGGCGGAAACATCAGCGCCCGCGCGCGGTGCAACCAGCCGCGAATCTCCTCCGGCGAAAGCCAGCCCGTGAACGTCGCGTGCGGACAAAGCGCCCGCGCTTCCGCCGCGAGTTCGCCATCGCCGATGAAGACCGCCGGCACGCCGAGTCGATGCACCGCCTGCGCCGCGAGCAGCACCCCTTTTTCCTTTGAGAAACGGCCGACGAAAAGAAACGGGGCGTTTTCCGCGACCGGCGCCGGGCCGAGATCGACCGCATCGACGGGATTGCGCACGACGGTTACCCGGCTGCTCGACGGCAGCCACGGGCGCATGAGCTTCGCGCTGAATTCCGAGACGCCGACAAAATGCGCCACACCCTGCGGGATGCGCAGGATTTGATTTTGCAGCACGGTCCGAGCGCTACGCCAAAGCTTGTGCGCGTAGTGACGGCGATCGCAGGAACAACTCAGGCAATTCCACGAAAGTGGCCGGTGCGGGCACAGCTCCGCGGTCTTGTGGAGGAACAAGCCGCCCGTGGGGCAGGCGATGAAAAAATCATGCAGCGTGATGAGCACCTTGAAGCCGCGCTGGATGGCCAGATGGAGCACCGACGACGACAGGGCCTTCGTCCAGGTATGCATATGCACGATGGTTTCGGCGGGATGGTGCGCTGCCAGTTCGCGGTCGAACGCCTGCCGTGCGCGCTGATTCCAAAGGCCGCCGGCAAAGGCTCGCAGACGATTCGGGTCGCGCGCGATTTCTTCGCCACCGAGGCAGACGACCCGCAGGTCGCGCGTCTCCGCGAGCGCGGCATCGATCGGCTCGACCGAGGTAAAATACGTGGTTGGAATCCCGCGTGCCGCCAGTCCGCGAGCCGAGGCCATCGCCACGGCGCTGGAGCCGCCGTTGACGTGGGCGTAGTCGTTGAGCACCAGCGCCCGCACGCTCAACCGCGCTGACCTCCGCCGGCGAGAATCTGATTGCTCGAGATCCACCCGACCGTGCGGCTGCGGGCGAGGTAGCGAGGAAAATTCCGCGCGCGAAACCGCCACTTCGCCAACCAGCGATGCACGGCGCCGCCCGCCGCAGGAAAAAGCCGGCAGGCGATCTCGTCCTGTTCGCGCGTGGTCAGGCCCACGTCGCCGGAGATCTGCCCGCGCCGGATCCGGAAGCGGCCCATCTCCGCGGCGTAGTAGTGAAAGCGACGACCCGCGGCCAAAGCGCGGGCCCAGAAATCCAGATCGGCGCAGATGCGATACTTCGTATTGAAGCCGACGAGTTCACGCACGACATCGCGATGAAAGAGCATGCCCTGCTGGCTGAGCGGGCTGATCCCGCCGCGCAGCAGCGCGGGGATGTTAGCCAGATCACGTTCGAGCGTGAGGAAGCTGATCGTTCCGCCGACTTCGTCGATGATGCGCACCTCGCCATAGACCACCGGCTCCGGGTTTCCCGCCGCGAAATGCTGCTGCGCGATGCGTCCGAAATCGGGACCGAGTTCATCGTCGTCGTTGATATACGTGAACCACTCCCACGGATCAGCGATGTTGTGCAGGGCGACATTGATCGCCCCATAGAGCCCTGCGGCCTTGCCGGCATCGGCGAGAACCGTCGCATGCGGAAAACGCTCCCGCAACGTCGTCACGACCGGCTCGGGGCAGACGAGCACGTGGAGAAATGGCACCGGGAGCGCAAGGATTCCCTCGACCGTCTGATCGAGATAAGGCGAGAGGCCGAGGGTCGGCGTGACGACAAGCAGACGACCGGCGGCGCCGGATGTTTGCGCGGTAGCGGATGAGCTAGACGAGGGATCGACGAGAGTGTTTTTCATGGGAGTGGGATGCTGGCGGTCGCGGCAGATGAACCGACGGTGGTGGCGAGGTGATCGGCGACCCGAAGGGCCCAGGCGAAAACTGTGAGCGCGGGATTTCCGCGACCGATGCGCGGGAAGACACTGGCATCGACGACCCACAGATTTTCCAGACCCTGCACCCGGCCATAGGCATCGACGACCGAGCGCGCGGGATCGGCCGTGGCCACGAGCGTCCCGCAGGCGTGCGACGTGGAATAGCGCGCCACCCGCTTGCGCAGTGGGTAGTAGCCCGAGCGGAGCAGCACGCGAGAAAAGGAGCGGCGCAGGCGATGGTGCTCATCGATCGCCGGGCTCACCCGCTCGTGTTCGTAGTCGAGCGTGATCGTGCCGCTGGCGTCTTCGGTCACCCGGTTGTCGCGATGCGAGCCTTCCTCGGTCATCAAAAGAAACGCGTAGGCCCGCCGCCCCAGCGCATCGACCATCGGACGCGGCACCCAGGTGGGCAGCCGCGCGCCGATCAATTCCCCATCAATCCACGCTGAGCTTTGCACGATGCTGTGTGGAAAAGCGGCGTGACGCAGACTGACGGTTTTGCGCAGCCGGTCGGTGTAGGGTGTCGGCGCGATAGCGAGAATCAGCGAACCGATGTGGCACTTGTAGTTCCGCCCGATGAGGTCGCCGGCGGGGAGCGATTTCATGAGCCCATGGCGCTGCACGTAACGCGCGAGGAGGCGGCAGGAATGCATCGCGCCTGCGCCGAGCAGAACCTCGTTTGCCAGAAATTCCCGCCCATCGGCGCAGCGCACCCCGCCGAGTCGGGTGACGTCATCATCGTCGGGCAGCAACTCCTTGACCGCGACGCCCGTGAGGATTTCGACATTCGGCAATTCGCGAATGGGATCGAGCAGGCGGCTTTCCGCGTCCGCTTTGTATCCGGAACGAAGCGAGAACCCATCGAAGCGTCGCACCTCTCCGGGGTCGTCCACGATTTTCGGCGTCAACCCCAGCGGTTGCGGCTCTTCCTGCCAGCTCCGGTCATGACGATGGACACGGTCGAGCAGCGTGCGCAGGTCACGTTCGATCGGGAAAATGTGCGCGCCGAGCAGGCGCTCCGCTTCCTCATAATTGCGCTCAAATTCCTTCGCAGAGCAGGGCCACGGAAGACATTGATGCGGCTCGTCCGCGCCGAACTCATCGTCCGTGAACCGCAGCAGCGTCGCGCCATACCACTTCGTTTTGCCGCCGAGATTTTCGTATTCGTCGTTGCGGGCCGCTTTATCACCGAAGCGAAACGGCTCGGTCGAGCGGAAGGCTCCGCGGCGCATCACCGTCGCAACATCCTGCGTGCTGCCATCCTGCGGCAGCGCGCGACCGCGCTCGCGGAGCAGCACGCGCCGCCCCGTCTGCGCGAGCCGATAGGCCGCCGCCGCTCCCCCGGCACCGGAGCCGATGATGAGGTAGTCGTAAATCGTCGCGGCTGCTTCCGATAAGGGATCAATGGTCACGAGGTTCTCCTTGCTGGGATGCCCTGGCGTCTTGGAACGACGGATTTGAAAGATCGGCAGGCCGGCTCATGACGCGGCACCTGCGGGAATCGGGACGGCGGATCGCACCGGCGGTGAGGCGATCAGGAAACGACGACGCACCGCGCTGACGACCCGGCGCCACGGGGTGCAGAGCGGAGTCGGCCGCGTGGCGAGAGTCAGTGGTGCTCGCGGATCGTTTTTCAGATCGAGCCTCGCCAGGGCGGGATCGAGCAATGGTCGATAGAAGCCCGCGAAGTGAATGATCGCGGGCAGTTCGCGGCGCTTGAGCAACGCATTCTCCGCGATGAGGCACTGCTGCGGCTCAATCCAGCCGCAACCAGCCCGGGCCGCCAGCGAAGCGTAGATCGTCTGCTCGGCCCAAAAGCGAAAGCCATCGAACAGCCCGGTTTCTTCATCGATACCGAGCAGCCATTCGATGTAGTCGAGATCGAGCACCGCCGGATCGAAGCTGATCATTCCTGCACACACACGACTCGCGAGCGGAATACCCGCGCGCTGGAGCACCGGCCACTGCGACAGGCGCACGGCATAGGATTCCTGCATATCGCGCATGGCGACAAAACGCGGGCCGTCGCCCAGGAAATACCCGGGGCAAAGCAGCGGACGCGTAAAGAGGATATCGGTGTCGCAGTAGATCACGCGCTGCCGCGAGAGCATGGGGATGTCGAATAGCTTCAGGCCGAAGAGATGCTCGCGACGAAACTTTGCGCAGCGAGGATGTTTGCCGAGCCGTTCCGCGATGACCTCGCCGGCCTCGCTACGGTCGATGAAGAAGCAGGAGCCGAGAGTTTCCTCCAACCGCGCGCGCGCCTCGGGGTAAAGGCTACCGTCGTCGTGAATGGCAAAGGTCAGCGGATGGCGGACGAAGGACTTCATACTGCCGAGACACTTCCGCGCGAGCTCCACCTGGCGCGCGCCCATCATGGTCCGGACGATGATTGGGGCTCCGGGCTTATCCATGAACGGTCAGGTTGAGGTTGGAGGTATTCGACAACGCTCGCGGTTCCGGGGATGCGACGTCGCGAGGAGACAAGCGGGCGAGCGCGGCTTGCAGCGTCGGCAGAATTTTCGCGGGATCCGAGACCTGAGCGCCGCGCGCGGGAGCGTGGCTGCTCAAGGTGTGGCGCAGCGCTGCGTCGCTCACGAGTTCTTCGAGCGCGCGGGCCAGCGCTGGTGGCTGACCAGGCGGAACGAGGCGCCCACAATCGGCATTCACGATTTCCCGCCCGCCGCCGTGGTCGGTCGTCACGACCGGCAGCCCGGCGTAGAGCGCCTCGACGAAAGAGATGCCGAATGGCTCCGGGGTCACATTCGGCTGGCAGAAAATATCCGCCGCCGCGAGGAGATCGGCCACATCTTCACGCTGCCCGAGGAAGCGCACGCGCTCCGAGATGCCCAGTCGGCGGGCGCTGGCTTCGAGTTCGGAAAGAAATGCGGACTGCTCGGCCGTGAAGGCTCCGCCGATGATCCAGCAGACCCAGGGGACGGCGACGCTGACTTGCGCTAGGGCGCCCAACAGATCGGCATGGCCTTTCCAAGGCTCGGGTCGACCGGCGAGCGTGATGACTACAGCATCTGCCGCGGTCTCGAGTTCCGCCCGCAGGATGGACCGCCGCGTTTCTGCCGCGGCGGCGACGGCGGGGCGCGAGACGGGACAGGGCAACACCAGGTGCGCCGGAGTATTCGCGAAAAGCAGTGGCAGGCTGGCGGCGGTGTAGGCGCTGTTCGCCACGACCAGATCGGGCCGCGTCCAACCCGCGAGGATTTCGACGAGGTTCTTGTTCCGGATTTTCGTGTCGTTGTGCATCCACAGGACGAGCGGGATTTTGCGCCACAGCGCGCAGAATCCGAAAAGAGCCAGCGGCCACGAGCCGTGACAGACAACCGCATCGAAGCGTTCGCGATCGAGCAATCCGCGGAACCGCAGCACCGCCCGCCACCACTGCCAGGGCCGGCTCGTCTGCACGGACCCGAGGATTTCCACCTGCGCCTGCGTCGCCGCAATGTCGGCCGCGACTTTCTCGGCAAAACAAAATGCGAAGACCGGTTCCATCTCCGGAGCCCGCGCGCGCTCGGCGGCCAGGCAGACCAGCATGCGCTGCACGCCGCCATACATCCGGCCGTTCTGCAGATGCAGGACACGCAGCTTTTTCGAGCCGGTCGAAGCAGAGGCCCCGCCGAGCCACAGGGCGCGCTCCGTGCGACTCAACCGCGCCACTGCGGCAATGCCGCACGCGGCGCCACGCAGCGTCTCAAAAGTCAGCGCGGTGGTCGCCCGCGCATCCGCCTTGAGCAGTCCCCGGATACCGTGACGCACCAACCAATAGGTGCGCCGCAGGAAGAGCATGAAAAGTCCAGCCGCCCAGGAAAGGAGCGAGCCGCGCGCGCGAAAGCCGAGGAGAATCGGATCAGCCAGCGCGAAACTGAAATGGAGCGAACGCAGGTAGGCCCAAGTGAGTCGGCGCCGCGTGATGCGATGCTGCAACTCGCACGCTGGCTCGAACCACAATTCGTAGCCCACGCGCGCGATACGCATGACGATCTCGGTATCGTCACCCGACATGGTTCCGCGGCCAGCGCGACCGGTACACGCCTGCCATTCGAGCCAGCCGCTGCGCTCCAGAGCTTCCTTGCGGCAAACCAACCCGGCACCGCGCAACCGCCAGCGCTCTTCACCCGCGAGACACCGCGCCTGCGGTCCGAGATCAGTCGCGGCGAAGGCATAGGCGCGCCGCGCGACAATCTCCGGCGGAGGTTCTTCCCAATCGATCACGACCCTGCCGGCGAAAGCTCCACAAGCAGGCGAAGCCGCGACACGCTGCAGCGCTGCGGCCACCCAGCCGGGATCGAGCAGGTTGTCGTCGTCCACAAACGCGACCCACCCCGCCCGGCTCTCCCGCACCCCACGGACGCGGGCATGCATTTGCCCCTGCCGGGCTTCCACGACACGCCGGAGGTGCGCAATGCGTGGATGAAACTCTGCCACGATTTGCGCCGTCTCGTCGGTGCAATTGTTGTCGATGACGAGCACTTCGAAATCCGCGGAGGCTCCCTTTTGCGCCGCGAGATGCTGCAGCGTCTCGGCGAGAAGCGCGGCGTTATTGTAGGTGCAGACCACCACCGACAGCGCGAGCTCGGATACGGCATTCTCGTTCATGCGGCAGGCGGGCGTTCGGCGGCACGCTGGCGAGCGCGCTCGCGCCAGAAGAGGGCAATGAGCAGCGCGGTCAGCGCGATGTTCACGCGCACGGGACCGGAGAATGGGCTCATCCAGAAATCCCAAAAACTCGTGGCGAGAATGAAGACACGCGACGGCAGCGTCCAATGCCAGGCCGCGTCGCTGAGGGCGAACCACATGGCCCAGATGATGCCGAGTCCGTAGGCAAAGAAGAAGAGGCCGCCGAAGATGCCGCCTTCCGCCAGCGTGACGAGGATCTGCGAGTGGATCGAAATGCCTTCGAAGTCATCGTCCTTGAACTGCATGCCGCCGCCCGCCGCGTGCGCTTTTTCGATGCGGATGAGGAGGAAGTTATCCATGAGATCGGACCTGCTGAACCATGAGCCCTGGCCGATCAGCGGCGATTCGACGAACCCCTCCCACGCCGCGGACAGCATCGAGAGGCGCTCGACGTTCGAGCGGTCCGCGCGGCCGCCCGTGTCGGCAAACATCTTCTGAAAGATCCACGGCGAAAGGGCCAGCACGCCAATCGCGCCGGCGGTCATGAATGCCTTGCGTGCGCTCTTCGGCAGAGCGCGGATCGCTAGCAACCCGCCAATGCCGATGCAGATCGCGCCGAGACTGCGGAAGTCCATGAAGGCATTGAGCACGCCGACCGCGAGGCAGCTCAGCGGCGCCGCCCAGTAGCCTAACAAACGCGGGGCAAGCAGCAGGACAAACGTGGTCACGGGGTAGGCAAACCCGAATTTCCAATACTCGCCGAAGGTCGGCGGCGTGATGAGCAACTGGAGAAACGAAAAGCTCGCGCCGAGTTGAATGAAGGCGAAGGTGCGCTCGGTCGCGCCGAGCAGGAGCGCGAGGCCGCCGAGATCGATGAGCACGAAGACCATGCGCAGCCAGCCACGAATCATGTCCACGGGAGCACTCTCGCGCCACAGGTCGGTGACGATGTAGCTGACCAGCGCGAGACCCTGGCAAAGAGCGAAGATCGCGAGGAGACGCGGCGCGGGGAGCGGGGCGGGCAGACGACTCGTGAGCGCCACCCACAAGATCGCGTGGCCTACGACCGCGAGGAGGATCAGTTCGCCGACCGGCATCGCGCCGACGAGTTGAATCGTCCACGAGCGCACGAGCCCGATGAGGAAGGCCGCGAGGCAATAGGCGAGGACGAGCGTGCGGCCCACACCGGGCGCGACGTCCGCAGACGCGGGTCTCGCTGGCGTCCACGCGCCTTTGTCATCTTCGCTCCAAGTGGTCGATGGCGCGTTCATGTGGGCAGGAGCGAGACGGGTTGCCGCGCGACGTGTTCGGACGCTCGGGCTACGGGCGCAAGGCCCAGCAATTCCTCGTAAAGAGTGCGATGGGCGCTGGCCTGCCGGGCCACGCTGTAGCGGACCACGGCGCGCTCGCGCGCCGCCACCCGCATTGCCGCGCGTCGCACGTCGTCGGACAGGATCGTTTGCAGGCAAGCCGTCAGACCCGCGACATCGCCGGTCGGCGCGAGCAGGCCGCATTCGCCTTGTTCGACTGCATCGACGACCCCGCCGGTCGCGAAACCGGCGACCGGGGTTCCGCAGGCCAGCGCCTCGATGACGGTGTTGGGAAAATTGTCCTGTAGCGTGGGGATGACAAACACATCGGCCGCGTTGTAGGCATCGCGGATCGCGGCGACATCCGCGAGCCGCCCGAGATGGTGGTAGCTGGAACCGGACAGGGTTGTGGTGTCACCTTCACCGATCGTGAGGACGCGGATGTGCGACTGGCTTAAAAGCGGAGTGAGTGCTTGGAGCAGCAGGCTCCAGCCTTTGCGGCTGTCGCGGAGCCGATCCGCGACAAAAAGCACGACGCGATCTTCGGCTGTAAATCCCAGCCGTTGGCGAATCGCGAGGCGATCGACGGGGCGGAAAATATCGAGGTCGATCCCATTGGGGATGACCCGCGTAGTGAAGCGGCTGAAGAGGTGACTGCGGCGGACTTCGCCGGCGAGCCACTCGCTCGGGGTGACGACGACCAGCCGCGACGCCGGGATCTGCTGCAGCGCCCGCGCCTTCCGCTGGACGACGCGGAAGGTCACGTCGCGCGGATCATCGGAGCGCATCGCGGGACACGCGCCGCAGTTTTCGGCGAAGCGCCCGCAACCGCCATCGTAGTGGCAGCCGCCGGTGAAGGCATTCATGTCGTGGAAGGTCCAGACGAGTGGGGCGCGGCGCGCGAGGCGCGGCAAGGAGCGAAAGTCGATGAAGTCGGAAACCCAATGCAGATGATGCAGGTCCGCGGGAGGGAGTTGCGCGAGCGGGAGGCCGCCGAGCAGCGTCCAGTCGAGCGTGAACAACATGCCGTCCGGGAAAGTCACCCGCCGCTGGAGGCGGCGCGCGACGCGATAGAGGAAGTGATTGAGCGCGTCGGGCGCGCCGGGAGCGATCCGGTAGGCGCGCACGTTGTCGTGACGTCCCGAGGATTGCGCGACGAACATCGCGGACGACACGCCCTGCTCCGGTAACGCTTCGTGCAAGCGATGCGCCGCGAGGGCGGCTCCGCCCATCACGTCGGTGGTGCTGAGCTGGACGACGCGCATCATAGGCGGGCGCGCAGCCAGTGCAGGTGGCGTTTCCAGGCGGGAGCGGTTTCGAGGTGTCCGCCCGCGGCGCGCTCGGGCCACATCGACCACACGCGCGGCTCGCGCCGATCCAGCGGGCGCACGGGCTTCGCGGGGCTGCCGTAGGCGATGCAGTTGGCGGGCAGTGATTTCGTGACCAGTGAGCGGGCGCCGATGACCACGTCGTCGCCGATTTCCACGCCCGCGCAGATCGTCACGCCGGTGCCGCACCACACGCGATTGCCGATCGTGATGGGCGCGCCGCTGGGTTGGAGCGTGACCGGGTCGTGGGCGCCGCTGTTGATATTGAGGAGATCGCTCGCCATGAAATCGTCGCCGATTTTCACCGGAGCCCAACTCACGATCCGCGAGTCGGCGCCGATGGTGACGTAGCGCCCGAGGCGGAGATTGCGGCTGCCGAGAAAGCTCGTGCCGGGGGCGACGGCGACCGGTCCCTCGACTTGCACGCCCATCGCGCGGAGCAGCCAGAGCTGAGACCAGCCGCCGGTCGCCTGCAGATTGATCCGTGCCGATAGCGACACGGCGCTCTCAATCAGGGAATGCCAGATCGTGGGGACGTGCAGCATCGGTCAGGAGACTTTCTCCGCAGTGATGAGCGCGGCGGTGTCAGCCTCCGGTGCGGACGGGCGACGATGAGCGCGCAGGATGAGCAGGCTCTCCACGATGTTTCCGAGGAAGATGAACGGCACGAAACCGAGGAGCAGACCGATCGGCAGCGCGTTCACGCCGAGGCGCGGGATGAGCAGGAAGATCGCGGTGAGAGCGGCCACCATCGAGAGCAGCGAATAGACGGTCGCACGGCGCACT
>ENA-ORBV01005901-ORBV01005901.1-microbial-mat-metagenome-genome-assembly--contig:-NODE-5901-length-22040-cov-4.307927_pt1 | contig 22040 bp, 19 predicted proteins | sample MGYA00237777_ERZ505514 | MGnify/ENA primary metagenome ERZ505514 (study PRJEB26160, sample SAMN06269048) | microbial mat metagenome | isolation source: Oligotrophic lake microbial mat | place... | reverse complement strand
CAAACGCGCTCCAGGTCTTGAAGGACGAGCTCGGCGTGGTGAACGTCTGCGTGAGCGCCGTCCAGGGGCCACCGTCGAGGTCGCTATAGGTGTGCCGCTCGACCAGTTGCATCGACTGCGCGACGATCACAGCGCTCAGCAGAGCCACGAGTGATCGAAGGTATGAGCAGCTAGTCACGAACTGGGGGATCAATGCTTCAACTCCGTCTAACGATGCACGGCGACCACGCAGGCTCGCACGGAGACGCCGGTGGTGGCAGTTGCGTTTGATCGCAAGCAGAGCGGTTCCCGACTTCACGTACTCCGTCCCCGGTTCTTCTCACTGCGCCGGTTTCCTTCTTCTCACGGCGCGGGCTCCGTGCCCTCACGCATGAGCGCGAAGCCAAAGCTGTTCGCATGCCGTCGGCAAGCGCCGCTCTCGAGCTCGCAGAACGTGAGGTTCGCATTCAGATCTCGTCCACGGAGCGTGCTGGTAGGCAGGGTGGCCAACAGGGCCGACAGGTCCAAGGATGAAACGCTTGGGAAGGCCGAAATGTACCAGCGCAGTGTCCTGTCTTCGTAGCCGCCCAATAACGTCCAGATAGAGGCGCTACCTGCCTTGTTCCAGGTAACCGTGTGCTCGGTGGCCGGGCTTGCATTGGCGAGGACGGGTGGCGATAGAAACGGCTCAGTGATGGCCTTGGGTAGCCTGCCCGTGGACGCGATCGTGGTGGCTCGAGATTGCGTGTCAGAAATCACGACAGAGACGACCAACGAATCGCTCTCCAGCGCGTCACGCGGCCCCGTCAAGGTGATCTCGTACTCCCGCGACTGGTTCCAAGGAGCAAGGCCTGACACCGCTGCCACCGTGATGAATTCGCCCGGAGCCGCATGCGCGTCTCCCACATACACATAAGGCATGGCGGTTTCATCGCTTGCTAGCGAGGCAGGCGTCGTGGGACGCACCACTCGCACGGTGCGTTGAGCCAGCTCGTGCGTTTCCCATCTCGAGAGTGACAGGTCGAGACGGGAGTCGGCTCCCTCGTGTTTGAGTGTTCGCCATGAGCTGATCGGCATCGTCATGCCCGTTGACGGATATGGGCGAACTTCCTCGACTTGTTCGAAAGCGGTGAGCGTGAAAGGCATGCCCTGAATGGCCCGCAGCCAGAAGTAATCCCCTGCTCCCCCTGATGAGACACCCACCTCGGTGCTGGAGAGCACGGTTTGGGTCGATGCGGGATCGATCCGGACAAGCTCGCCTTCTACATCGATCCGGCTCGGCGGAAGCGGCGAAAGCCCGCACAGAAAGTGGCCCTCGAGCTCCGCCCAGTCTCCATCGAGTGCTCTGTTGTACCCGACGTAGGTCGTCGCGACATAACCCTGTTGGTACCCGCTCACTACGAGCGCTCCGCCCGCGGGGTTGACGCGGAAGGTGGCTCGCCCCTTACTGTCTGTCTCCTGGGTCGTCACTTCGCCGTCCTGGGCGACGCCGATGATCGCTCCCTCCAGCGGCATCGCTGATGAGCCGCCGGCTTCGAACGCAAACACCACCATCTCGTCGGGCTTACGGTGAAACACCTCCGCGTCCGGTCCCGAATCAACCTCCACGCCAGCGTCGTTGCTGGCGACGAAGGAGGTCCCATCCGTAACCTTGCGCGGCTCCTCGTGGCACGCCCAAACACCCGCGAGTGCTATCAGCGCCATGGTGTGATTCCGTGCCCTGCATTTTAGTTTTGCCGCTCTCATGACTCCATCCAACATGAACATTTGCCCATCTTTCGTCCTGACCCATCTCGCTCAATAGTCTCCGGTTTTCTGAGCCTTCACATGTAGGGGCTGCTCGAGATGAACGCGCGCAAATGGACTTTGAGTGCGGCGCGTATCCTGCGCAGGAATGGGGATGTGGCAATCGTAGGAGTCACGATGCGACGGGCCGCCTCTCCCAGGCACTTCCCTGCGCTGATCTGTCGGCCTCCCAATCGGGTGGAAGGTCCAAGACAGTGTTCAGGCTGGGGTCCTCGTCAAGGAGGTGGTTGAGACCGACCACCCGAGGGGCTTCGTCCTCGTCGTGTCTGCCTCCGCATAAGAGCTGCCAGTCTCCATCGGCGCGCGAAACGAACAGAACTGGCTTCGATCGATGGAAGACGTGCGAGCAGACGAATGTCAGGGTCTCTTTGCTCATGGACTCCACTCCTCGGAGGTTTGAGCTCCCTTCGAGGGTTGCACGTACGACAGGATGGCGCCAGGTTCTCTGGCGTGGAAAGACCTCCTGACCCTAGCGTGTTAGAGTAGTTGGAATGGCCCGCGACCCACTAGCGATGCAAGCGGCCCTCGGCCAACTTCGGGATCCCCGGTCTGTCAAGAGACGTGCGGCGGCCAAAATGCTGAGAAAATTGGGCGATGAAGCAGCTGCTGCCGCCTTGCTGGAAGCGCTCGAAAGAGAGCTGGCCGATCAAAAGACATGGGAAACCCAGTATCAGTTGATCATGGCCGTCGCTGCGTGCCGCTCAAAGGGGGGCCAGCCATTACTGGAGCGGATCCTTACTATGTCGCTTGAGCCGATGGTGCATCTCGCTGCTGGCGACGCTCTCGTCCGTCTTAGCGAAGATGTCGATGGTGCTATTATGGCTGCGTTGAAGTCGGCATCACCGTCTCGTGCGGAAGGTGCGCTTAGGGCGCTTGCGATGATGCACAGCGTCCCAGCACCGGAGACCATTGATGCCATCATCACGTTCGCGTGGGAGACCGCGCACCGGCAGCTACGTTTTTGGGTATGCGCAGCCGCCAGCGGGTGGAGGGGTCCTCGTATTCGATCATTTCTAGAAGACTGCCTAAGCGATGCAGCTGCCGAGACCCAGCGAGCTGCAAAGGCCGCTTTAGAGGGTCGCTACATCAAGTGGCATCCTCTATAGCCACTGCATCATCTCGAAGCGGATGGCCGCAGTGGCCTTCTTCAAACTCCCAGACGCCTGCGGCTTCGCCTGCCTCAAGTTGCGCATAGATTTCGTAGATGTCGGCCCCGGTCGGGACGTCCACCGCGAGAACTTGCCCCTGTTCGTACGAACATCCTGCCTGTTGTAGGGCGGTCCAATACAGTCGAAATTCGGCATCGCCTCCGGGCACGACTTTCAGCCGGTAAGTTGAGTGGCCGCCATAAATCGACACGCCAGCGAAGGTTGTCTCGCCTTCGATATCCTTGGCGAATACGACATCACCAGCACTCACGCCAAAAGCAAAGAACGGAGAATTTCGTAGTCGATAACGCCCTCCGCCGATGGACTCAGCCCATAGGCGTTCGGTGGCGCTCTCCTGCCCTGCCTCGAGATGAAACAGAACTCGAACCAGATCTGAGTGGGTCATTGGGCGCTCTCCTAATTTTTGGTGCCTTCGAGATATTCCTCGGTTGTCTGCGCACCCTTGCGCAAATTACAGTCTCGACAGGTATTCTGCGCGTTATCGAGGGTGTTGTTGCCGCCCTCTGATTTCGGAATCGCATGGTCAGTGTTTCGCTGGGTGCCACCCGGAGTGCGCGAGGTTTCACGACTGCAGAATACGCATTTGCCGCCAGCTTGGCGTTCCGCAGCATCCTTGGTCGTGTCGGAGAATCGCTTGCCGGCGCCGGGTCCACCGGCACTGCCTGCCTTGGGACCTCCGTTCTTCTTGTCATCGTCGTCGTTGCCAGTGCTGCCTCCCCCGTCGTCTCCTCCGCCCGCAGCCGCAGCCGCAACCGCAGGTCGCGGGGACTCCTTATCCTTGCTTTGAAGAGAATCGGAGGCGAGCTTGCCAACGACTGCTGGCCCCAAGTCAATCTTCGGCGTTTTCGGTGATCCCGACGGACCCGCAGACGGCGGCGGCTCCGATGCGACGGGTGGCGGCGGCGCCCCTGGAGTGGGAGCGCTGTCGTTCTCAGCCTGTCGTTCGTAGAGAAGATAGCCAAGCGTAAGGTCGACCGCCGCGACTGCCACGATCGCTAAGTCGATCGCCGGTGGCACAAGCAGCAAGAGGGCGGGGGCGAAGCGCCCAGTCGGGTCCGTATTGCCAACGGGGTTGTTCGCCGCGTAGCTGTAGACGTTAAGCTGCGTGCCTGTGTTGGCATCGAGCTCCAGATCCCCCATCACCAAGGGATCGGGCGCGAGCCACCTCCTGAGCGTCGGGTCATAGGGTCGCGCGCCGAAATAGTAATAGCCCGTGCCTGGATCCGGCTCCTCGTTCGTGAACTGGTAGCGCGGCGGCTTCACGCCTGCGTAAGCAATCGTGTCGCCCCATGCGCCGTACTCGGCCTTACTGTCAGGCGTCTTGATCGCATCCGCAGTCTTGTTGAGTGCCGTGCGGGCCACGACGCTGCCGCGCATGTCGGTGTGGATGTAGCCGCTCTCCTCCTGCACGAGCGCGCCCGTGTCGATCGACCATGCGAGCGTGGCCACCGTGGAGGTCGCGACAGGCAACTGCATCACGAACAGATTCTGGTCGGGCCGCAGCTCGCTGCCGTCCGGCAAGTAGTAGACGCGCTCGATGTGCGCGTCTGGAAACTTCGTTTCTCGATATGCGCGCGATGCGCCGAAGCCGCACAGGTTGCGCGTGGTGGTGGTGCGCGCGGTGCCGCCCGTGGGCGTCTCGGTGACGTTGGCTTCGCGCATGCAGCCGCCCGCGTCGAATGTGAGCGAGCGCTTCACGCTGGTTGCGGGCAGGCCCCCGCCAGCCGAGCGAGCTTCAAGGTCGCTCGAGACCCAGCCGTCGAGATCGTAGGCGAGCGTGCGCGAGTAGCGGTTCTCGGTGGTGCCGCCGCTGACCGTCTTGACGGCCTGAGTGTTTTGCGTGTCGTAAACGTAGGTATCCGTGCGGCTCGCGCCGACGACGGTTGTGATGTTGCCTTGCTTGTAGCTGAACTTGTCGTTCTTGGTGGCGACGGTGCCGATGGTTAGGGCGCTCGTCGCGAGCTGATCGAGCGCATCGTAGGTGTGTACCTTTTCGCTAGCGAGCTCAGAATTCAGCAGGTGCCTCTCGCGGCCAAGGTTGCCGTTCTTGTCGTAGTCGCCGATCGGATACACGAGTTCCGCAAAGGGCGTGGTGCCGCGCAGCATGCGCTGTGAAACGAGATGGCCGCGCTCGAGGTCAAAGTTCCACTCGCTGGTTGCGGCATTGCCAAGCGTGACGTTCTTGAGCCTGTCGAAGGCGTCATAGGTCGCTGCGGTGACGAGCGGCAACATGGCGGTGTCGTTGGTGCTGACGCTGATCGCGTTGGTACGCGCGAGCAAGTCCCGCCCGTAGCTCACCGTGCGCGTGGTGCCTGACGTTCCGAGGCCCTCGACAACCGAGCTGTTGAGCTGGCCAGCCAGTCCATAGTTGAGCTGCACGACGTAGTAGTTCGAGATCGAGGGTGGCAGCGTGTCCGCGATCGCGTCTGAGAAGGTCGTTTCGTAGCGATTCGTACGACCTTGCAAGTCATAGGTAAGGTGCGTGCTGCTCGCATCGTCGATGCGATCGCACATTTTGCCCAGCGAGCCCTCGAGGGCATCGCAATCGTAGAAGAACGAAGAATGGCTCGTGGTGGGAGTCGGTGTACCGCCCGAGACAGGCAACCGATCGTACTTGACATCGACCTTGGCGACGCGGCCGAGCGTGTCACGCGACACGATGACTTCGCGACCCTCAGGCGTGGTCGCCTTCGCGAGCTTGCCGCGCGCGTCATAACAGTAAGAGTGGATGGCGCGCGGGGTTTGGCCCGAAGCGAACGGGAGCGAAGCCGAGCGAAGGCGCCCGCCCTCATCGAAGCTCACGCGCCGTGCGCTAGTCGCATCTTGCACGGCAACCATGCGGCCCGCGCCGTCGTAGTCGTAGCTGTACGCAAGTTCGGCCGCGTTGCTTGCGTTGAGGCGCTGCAGCGACAAGAGCGCGCCGCGCGTGTTGTAGAGGCGCACCGACTTGAACAAACGGGGATTGGTCGTGGTGGTTCGTGCCACCACTTGGCTTGCGCTGTTGAGGCTGTCGTAGACGTAGCTGATGTCGCGCTTGCCGGGCAGCGTGGTGCTGCGCACGCGGTCGAAGCCGTCATAGCTGGTGAGCGTGGCGAGCGCGCCGGACTCAACAGTAAGGTTTGTTAGCGCATAGCCCGGCTGCACATCGAGCGTCGCGGATTGGTAGCTTTCCGTCTGACGTCCGAGACCATCATACCGATTGCGCGCGATACGAATCGCGCTCGAGTCGTTCGCCGCCACCGACTTGTTCGTGGCGAGGACGCGCCCTGCGCCATCAAACGCGCTCCAGGTCTTGAAGGACGAGCTCGGCGTGGTGAACGTCTGCGTGAGCGCCGTCCAGGGGCCACCGTCGTCATCGCTGTAGGTGTGCCGCTCGATCAGTTGCTCATCGTCGGGGTCGGGGCCGATGCCGATCGAGGTCGTGAGCAGTCGCCCGCGCGAATCATAGGTTCGCGTCGTGACGTGCTGATTCATGTCGCGTGTCCACTCGACGGCGCCCGAACGCGGGTCGTACTCGGCCTCCTCGATCAGGGTGGCTCCGCGGCTTGAAACGCTGGCGGGCACGACGGTGCGGCGCTCGATCGGGTAGAGGCGGCTTGTGTCGTACGCGAGGGTGACCGTCGTGCCGTTGTCGACGATCTGCTCAGGTAGATTGGCCGCGTTGTACTTGGGAAACGTGGTGATGTTCCATTGCTCTTTACTTGAAGAGCATGGGCTGCCGCGGTCTTGCAGCACGGCGTGCGACGCGACGCGCCCCGCGCTGTCATACGTCGTGATGGTCTTGGAGAGCACCGCACCTGCACCGGTCGTGCGCCCGCCCGTCGCACTGACGCGGTCGCCTGTGGTGGTGACGGTGTCCTCGCGACCCAGGCGCCACTCGCTCGTGCGGTGTTTGTAGGTCGTGCTCGTCGTCGTGGCCTCCGGCCCCGAGGTCAGGATGGCGCCAGCGTCGGTGAGCCTCCCTGAGACGAAGGTTTTTGGGTAGCCCAAGCTGTCGAACTGGCTCGGCTCAGACGCGGAGGCCATCCACAGCGCGCCGTCCTTGGTCTTGGTCGTCACCCGGCCGCTGCGGATACGTGCGGCGTTGCCGAGCGCAGTCACAAGGTAGTCGTAGGTCGTGATCTGCTCCGAGCCTGAGCCCGTCAGGTCGAGCGAACGAGCCGACCGTAAGGATCCGCGCAGCGGATAAGGCTGAGACGTGCCGGAGACGGTCTTTGCAACATTGTAGGTATACGTGCTCGTTGAGATATCCGTGAAGGATGCGCCTAGGCCGATCGCAAACGTGGCTGCGACAGCCGCGAAGCCGAGAGCGCGCTTGCCATTGTCTTCGCGGGTGTAGTTGTCGTAGGTGAGCTTGATGCGCTGCACGCTCTCGCCGCCGACGTTCTTCCAAGGGTTGGGGATGTTGGGGACGTTGGCGATGGGCTGTGCGCCGCTTCGGATCTGGCTTGCGACCATGAGGCCGGTGGGCGGTGCTCCGAGCGAGCGGCCCACGATGGCGCGGCCGTCTTCGGAGTTGGCAGACACGTAGTCCACTTCTGTCCACGCCCCCGAGCCTTCGTCGATGCGCGTGAGCAGATCGGGAACCTTACGCATGTTGCGGCGCCACTCGGCCCTCGAGCACGCGCCTGGCTCCACAATCTTCTGGCACTCGCCGCGATGGACCACGTCAAGCAAGCCATCGCTATCCACATCGACGAGACGCGCGCGGTCTTGGCTACCGAGTGTCGTGCCCCGCGAGCGAATGTACTGGGTCATGTAGAAGTCGCTCGGGAGTCCGCGCCAGGGCAAGTTGCCCGCCAGCCGCAGATCGAAACTGAGTTGCGCGAACGCGTTGGGCTGCGGGGTCACGACGGCGATGAATCCGCGCCCGGTATTGAGGAAGACAAACTGCTCGACCATCTTGGGGTCGCCCTGCCGTGCAATCTCACCCTGCGTGACGGCAGCAAAGACGACGTCCGTAAGCCCATCGGCATTGATGTCAGAAAAGGATGCCGCCGACATGGGCAGGCCTGCGAATGCAGGAGGATTGTCGGTCCGCGGCTCCGTCTCCTCGAAGTGGGCTCCCGTGCACGCTTGTGTTCGCTGATTGAGCAGGCTGAAGGCCTGGTCGCGGCTCGAGTGGAAGGTCACCGCCTGCTTCATCGTGGGGTCGGTGGACCATCCTTCCTGCCCGGGCGGAGGCTCATTTGCTTTGACGGGCAGGGTCCCGTGCATGCCTGCCTGGCGCGGGCTCTCCCAGCGATAGCCGCGATTGAGGTGCACTTGATGACCGGCGCCGCATGCACGCCTGAAGCGGTCGTGGTTGTTGGTGTCGTCCCCGTCGTCCTCCTCTTTCTCTTCCTCCGTGATGAGCAGTAAAGGTTGGTGAGCCGCGACCATGTCGGGCAGGCCATCCCCATTGGCGTCGAACATGAAGGCGTTGAAGTCGATGTTGATGGGGTATTCCATGACCCGCGCGCAGGTCTTGTAGTTGTCCATCACGCTGCAAACGAGGTCCCGATAATTGAAGATTTGGAGCGCGCTTGAGGTGAAACCTGAGGCCGGGTCGAAGGTCTTGACGATGTCATCGATCACCGAGGCGCCCACCACGGGCTTGAGCACCTCTAGCAACGACTTGAGCGGCGCGAGTGCGTCGGTGCGTCCCATGTGACGGAGGGTGCGGATCATGCTCGGCACCGAGAGGTAGACGCGGTCATTCACGGGCATCAACATGTCGCCGAGATCGAGGTTGATGTCGGGCAAGAGGTTCGTGGAGAAACTGAGCCAGTTTCCAAACCAGCCGGCCGTGTTGCGTAAGATCTCGGTCGCAACGTTGCGCAGCGATGCCATGGGAGCTGGGTAGCGCGCGTTGATCCCCCGATCGAAGGTGTCCACGAGCGCGGTCTGCAGGCCCAGCGCAACGTTCGCATCGCTCGGGTCCTGGGTACGAAATGCGCTCAGGATGCTCGCCGCCTCGGCGCGTTGAGTCGCGGGCAGCATCTCGAGGGTGCTTGGCGACAGCGCCAAGGAAGGGCCGGGCAGCAACTGCGTGAGGGTCGGCCGCAGCATACTCTTATAGGCGCGGCGAAAATCGACACGCGTCCAGTCGATGCGGGGGACTAGATTGGTAACATCGAAGCCGAGCCCCCGCGACGATTCGCGCTCGGGCGTGAACCCGTTCCCGTTGGAGAGGTAGACGTTAGGGACGAAGTTGGTGTAAGTGCCCCCCGCAAAGATATCCATGCTCTTGAGCAGCACGATGTCTGCGCGTCCATCCGCGTTCACGTCCGCGAGCGGCGCATGAAAGTCTGAACGCTGCACGAAGGCGGCATTCCACAGGACCGGCGGAGATTTCGTCGTAGGGTCCGCCGTTGTGAGGACCTTCCACGTGGCTTCGACCGAGTCCTTATTATCAATGTCGGTGGTGCAGATTGCGTTGGTGACTTTGTCCCAGGTGCTAGGGCCGCCTCGCTGGCAGTCGAGGCCGTAGCGTGTCGGTTCTAGCCCCCAGCGTGCCTCCTTCTTCGCGAAGCCCGGCCAGCCACGAACCGTAAACTCGCGGCTGCCGTCGTTCACCGGGACGCCCCCCACCGGGGGGTTGCCGCGACTCGTGTTGTAGGCGACGTGGATCTTTGTCTCGAAGCGGTCCACGTCGGCCGCCCCGAGCCGCTTGAACCAAGGGTTAAAGCGGCAATACCCCAGCATCTGGTCGATCCGAAAGCGGATGTCGAGCATCGGGTCGCCGTTGGGAAGCTGGTCGTCTGGATCCTGCGTGCCGACAAAATCGAAGGGCGGGATTCCGCCTCCGACCGGAGGCACGGGCGTCAAAACGGGTGTAGACGGCAAGTCGCCCGGAAGCCTAAACCCAGGGATGCCCGAGAGGCCGGGTAAGGCGCCCAGGGCGTTAAACAGCACCTGGCCATTGCCCCCAAACAGGACGATCGGAGCAAGCGAGACGCAGGACGTCTCGCCCGGGGCGGTCTCGGGACTCTTGAGGAGCTCAATGATCCTGGCCTTGCTATTCCAATTGGCCGAGCCCAACTTAGTAAGGTCGAAGGGGCTGTCGTTGATCGAGTAGTGACGCACAAAGTCGTCGTCTAACGATAGGCCCGAGACCGGGTTGGCCCATCGCAGTGGAAAGGCGACCGCATCTGGATCGGAGTCACCGTCCACGTCGGCCATGCTCGAGATCAACAGTCCTCCGGGGATGCCACGAAAAGCCTGTCGGTTGCGTTCCTTCGGCAGCACGCGGGTGAATGCACCGCCCTCGTTCAGATAGCTCTTATGAAAGAGCACACGGGAAGCGGGCGTTCCGAGCCCGCTCGGATGGTAGAGCACGTCGAGATCCCCGTCCGTGTCGAGGTCCTCGAAGCGATAGCCCGCTCCGAGGTATTCGGGCGAGAGCTGCGACATGGGCTCCATCTGCTGGAGCTGGGCGATTTGAGCGCCATTAAACGTCGGCCGCCCGTTAACCGTGGTTTGATCCAGCCGAAAGCCGCCCTGGTAAATCTCGCTCGTGCGTCCAGCGACAGGAGGCGGCACCTCCAGCAGCGTCTGCAGCTCCGTTGAGTACGCGTCCCGTGTCGCCGTGTTGGCTCCCGGCGCGCCCGCCATCAGCCAACTTGCGTCGCCGTTGTTCGCATAGGTGAAGCGCTTCGTCACCGGGGTTGTTTCGGCTGCGCCCGTTTCGAGGTTGAAGCCGGTGCGCGTCACGCTGCGCAAGAGGTTGCGAAAGGTGTCGCCGCTCTGCGTCAGGTTGAGCGCGTACTGCCAATAAAGGCGCTCGCCCTGGATGCCTGACGCCAGGGGCCCGTACACGTTGATGGCCGTGATTTGACCCTGCAGCAGCGTGTGCCCGTGGAGCATGTCGAGCTGCCCTGGGTAAGCTCGAATGTCCGTGGCGATGCGAAACACGTGGGGAAGGCCCGCTACGTCGTTGGCGCCCCAGCGCACCGACTTGAGAACCGGAAGCGCTTGCGCCCTCTCCATCGAAGAGCGCGCCTGACCGGCTGCGCCATCGAGGAAGTGGTAATCGTATTCGATGGTATTGCCGTCGGCGTCGCGCTCCTTGAGCAGCAGCCATTCATGCGTACCAAGCTCGTTCTTGACGCGCGCTTGGCGCGTGTCGGCGGCGCCGTAGTAGCGCTTGACGCCCGAGGGTAGATGCTCGACCCAACGATCGGCCGCCGCCAAATACTCATATCGCACCGGGCTGTGCTCGCGCTCAGGCACGAACAACCACGCGCCCGATGCAACAGTAAGGCCTTCGCTGGCCGTGCTGCGAATGAGGCGACCTGAGGGTCCCGTGAACAACGTCTTGTCATCGTCGTAGCCCGGCCAACCCGAGGAGACGGTTTTGACCGGCGGAAAGCCCTCGGTCGTATCGCGCGATATGCTCGACACGCCAAAGGACCAGCCCGCGCCCACGGGAGAGTCCTGACGAAACGAATCGCTGACATAGGACAACCCGAGACTAGGCGTCATGCCTGAGCGGCCGGGTGGCACATCGATGGAGACGCTGGTCGAGAAAGCGCCGGAGGCCGAAACCGGCGAGGTGCGCTGCTTGAGCGCGTTCGCTCCGGCGCTCTCTACCGCCCCCTCGTCGCCCGCAGCAGACTGCGAGCTGAAGTTGAAGGACTCGCTCTCGGCACTCACGCTGTACGCATCAGCCCGTGCCATGCCCGAGTGAAACGGGATTGGAAGCACGACCATGAGCGTGCTGAGCACGACGAGAGTGGAGCGAACGAGCAACCAGCGAACCATGAACAAGGGGGGCATGCAGATCTCCGGCGAGGGAGCGCGCACACTAGTCGGCTTGTCCAGGGCAGCAATGTGTTACCCGCTCGTTAGCGTGCCAATTTGGCAACGCTCTAGCCGTCCGTCGGACCTGAAAGCCTTTGCAGTTGCGGCGGGTTCTGCGCGGGACCCCTCGTCGGGGTGAAACGCCCTCGGCCGTGTGAGTTTACGAGCGCTCCTCCCCTTGCGTCGGTTTGAGGAGCGCGACGGCTGGTGGAGAAATCGGGACTTGAAGGCGACGGGCTCGGCGCGGCCGGAAGCTCTGTTTGATCCTGTTTGCTTTTCGGGTCAGTAAAATAAACATTTACAATGAGTTGGAGAGCGAAGGACGACACACGTGTGAAGGCCTCGAGGCAGCCGCGACCGCCTGCCCACTGCTGCGCTATTCCGGCTCGGCAGTCACTCTCGATGCCAAGCGCACGCAAATATGCTTGCGCCCCGAACGCTCGATGGCTCCTCCCTGATGGCAGATGTGCAGGAGCGCGCTGCTGGACGGGCGGCATGTATGGCACTGAGCGCTTCCCGCCGCGTTGGCAGCCAAGGTGCGCACCTAGCCCCAGCCCCAATTGGCCGTTGCGCACCAAGCCGTACCCTGGTCATCCCACCGCATGCCTACGACGATGCGGAAGCAGCCCTTCGCCGCGCTGGACGCCCGCTGACGCGATCGGAACTGCGCGAAGCGCTCAACATGCCAGCGAACGACGCGCGCCTGTTCCACGGCATGGTGGGGCGTTTGCCGTTTGTGGAAGTCACCGGCCGCACGTGGGGCCTGGTGGATCGCGACGTGCCCGGAGGTCGCGCCGCGTTCGAGGCCGCGCTGAGCGCGCTCGACTCGGCTCCCTGCAACACGCCGGACCGAGCGCGCGTGCTCGTGGGTCGCGTCTCCGCTGTGCAGGAGGCACGGAGCCACGACCTGATGGTGTCGGCGTATCGCGTCTGGAAGGCAGGCAGGGCCGTGTTCACCCCGGAGCGGAGCGGTAGCGTCGTGCGGCGCGAATAGGCCGCGCGGGGATCCAGCTGCTCATAAACCTGCGCAGGCGAACTTAGCCGCAAACGCGATTGCGACCTTCTCGCTTGGCGGCGTACATGGCCATATCCGCGATTTCAAGCAGACCCGTCGGGCTGGACGTGCGCTCGCCGAGTACGGCAATGCCGATTGAAACAGTAAGGTTGCAAGCCCCGAGCGTGCGATCGCCGTTTTTCAATCCGGATGATTCCACCGCGGCGCGCAGGCGCTCGGCAAGTACGGCTGCCCCGGCGCGCGGTGTATGGGGCGCAAGGACCACGAGCTCCTCGCCGCCCCAGCGTGCGAGCACGTCGCTGTACCTGATATGACCTGCCAGCAGGCGCGTCAGGTCCTGCAGCGCTCGGTCTCCTGCAGCGTGCCCCCCAGCGTCATTGATTTGCTTGAAGTGATCCACATCCAGCAAAAGCAAACTCAGAGCAACGCCGTAGCGAGTCGCAACAGCCACCTCCTGCGCAACTCGTTCATCGAAAGCGCGTCGATTGAGCAGCCCCGTGAGCGCGTCATGCGAGGCCATCTCAGCGAGCTTATGGTTGAGCGTCGTCAGCTCGAGCGTCCGCTCTTCGACCCTTCGCTCAAGCTCTGCCTTTGCACGTTCAAGCTCAAGCTCCGCGCGCTTGCGCTCTGTAATGTCGTTGACCATCGCAAGCGCGCCCGCGTACTTACCTTGCTCATCGAGCAAAGGACTTGTGGACATCAGAACCCATACGGGCCGCCCATGCTTGTGAAGGAGCTTGAACTCGTGCTGCTCGCAGACGCCTTCCTTACGCCGCCGCAGCTTCTCTTCGCAGAGCACCTTGCCTTCGTCGTCCATAAAGGTGAACAAATGTCGGCCAAACATCTCGCCAATCGTGTAGCCGAGCATGTCGGCCACTCGTTGATTCGCGAAAGCGGTATGGGCGCTGGCGTCGATGACCCACACACCCTCGAACGTGCTTTCGACGATGTGCCTATAGAAATCGCCACGTTCTTGCAGGCGGTGAAGCCATGGGTGTTCGCTTCGTATCAGCTCCGTGACCATGCCCGGTAATCGTCGCCGACCACGCTCCATAAGGCAAGAGTCTTAGCGGCAAGCCGCGTTGCATCCGGGTAAGCCTTGCCTCAGGTCATGACACCCGTCAGCACTGAGCGACCATTTGTATCCATCGCACTGTGGTCTTGAATTCTCGGGCCTTACCTTGTTGCGGGCACTCGGAGAACTGTTTAGGCCGCTGCCGCAGGGGATAACTGTGTTTCGACGCACCGTAAGGTCAGGATGCGTAGCCAGCATCACTGGCGCGCCCGTGCAGCGCTGACATGGTGACCCGATTGTGGGAGCATCAGGCGGCAACGTGACAACTCTTGTCCCTCTACCCACTGCAAAAACGCCTGCGGACTTTGTCCTTGATCCGCATCGCGATCCGTTTCACCTGCACGTGATCGCCAGCCATTTCACGTACCCCGAGGTCGACGCACATTTCAGCGCGCTCGAAGCGTTTTACGCAAGCTACCTGGCAAGGCGTCCGCGCGCGCACATTGGTCTTCTTGCGGATGCTCGACGTAGCCCCTACGCGGATGCTCGGTCCCGTCAGCGGGTGGCCCAGACCTTCGCGAAGGTCGCCACCTTACTGAGCGGGAATCAAAGCGTGGCGCACGCTATCGTCACGAACAACGCACTCACGCGCGGCGCGCTCACGGCCATCCTATGGGTCTTCTCACCGCCTTGGCAGATTCGCGTATTCACCAGCATGTTTGAAGCCGACTCGTGGCTGCGCGAAAGCCTCACGGCACGCGGCGTGATCTCGTCCTTTCCGCCGCAGGCCTGGTGGTGCGAAGCGGGAGTACCGGCCTAGCTCGTTTGGGCGTGGGGCGCGCGACGCCGAGATGCGGTGCGCGCTGAGACGTGAGACGCTCGATGGCGACGATGGCGAAAACGAGGAACTCCAGGAGCAAGGCGATGAAGACGCCCCGCCCGAGCGGCGAGGAGTTGATTCTCGCGTTTGCGGAGAAGAACGAATGGGTGCCGATCTCATTCTGACGGGCGGACATGAGGAGGGCGGTCACCTGCTATGATGGTGAAACCATTCAAGAATCACCTCAGCTCAGGAGACCGCCCAGTGACAGCCTACCATGCCGTGTCGGGGCTCGATTTCGCAAATTTGCCAAGCGTGGCCGCGGTGCAGGCGTTTCTCGACCGCAAGCGACCTGCCAAGGGGACGTTCGAGGATTTCGAACGGGAGCTCGGTCAGCTTGTGCGCAAGGTGGAGTGCGAAGTGAAGGAGGCAGAGCTTTCGCGCTACGACGTGGATGCCGAGGCGATCGTGATCGACGGCAAGGAGTACCACCGGTGCTTGGAGAAGGAGCCGAAGGAGTACCTCTCATCTTCGGGGCGGATCACAGTGGCGCGGAACCTGTTCCGGCTGGCGAGTGGCAGCAAGGCTGTGTGCGCTCTGGACCTTCGCGCCGGCATGGTTGGCCCGTGCACCGCACTCTTGACGCGACAAGTGTCCTTCCTGATGGGCCACATGACTTCGTCCGAGACGATGTCGGTGTTCAAGGAGATGGGCATCGAAGGGCCGTCGTCCAGCACCTGCGACCGTGTTCCCAAGCTGGTCAGTCCGGCCTGGGAAGCCAATCGCGAGGCCTGGGAGGCGGCGCTGCGGGCGAAAGAAACGGTGCCTGCTGAGGCGACGGTATTGGCTTGCTCGCTCGACGGCGTATTGGTGCCCGATCGTGAAGCCCAAAGGGAAGCCAAGGCGATCCGAGAGGAGGCGCAGAAGAAAGGCTTGAGCAAGAAGGCCAGTGGGCCAGCTGGGTATCGCGAGGTCGGATGCGGCACCGTGACCCTGTACTCTCCGGCCGACAATCCCAAAAGCGACGACCCGGAGGAGAGAAGTCCGCAGCGATTGGCGACCGTTCGCTATGCGCGCGAACCAGAGTACAAGAAGCAGACGTTGACCGCGCAATTGGACGCGGAAGTCGACTCCATCTTGGCCGTCAGGCCGGACCTTACGCTTGTTGCGATTGCCGATGGCGCCGAGGAAAACTGGCGATACTTCGAGGGCCCCCGGTGGCTCAATGCCCTGAAGATCGTGGACCACGGTCATGCCAGCCAGCACCTGAAGGCCGCAATGTCCGCGTGCTATGGCGACACAGTCCGAGGTCGAGCGGAGTACGAGCGCCTTCGTCTCATCCTGCGCGACGAGCACGGTGGGGTGGACCATGTCATCGACCACCTCGACAAGCTCGACAGGAAACTGTACCGGCAGAGGCATCCACGACGCCGCGAGGATCTGGCAAAAGAGCGCAGGTACTTCCGCAACCAGCGCGAGCGCATGGACTACGCACGCTACCAAGAGCTCGGCCTACCCATTGGCAGCGGTATCGTAGAGGCCGCCTGCAAGACACTCGCAACGCAGCGCCTCAAGCGTTCAGGAATGAACTGGGGCGCTGGCAAGCAACCCATCCTGACCATCCGAAGTCTGCAACAAAGCGACCGCTGGGCTCGCGGATGGTCGCTCGTGGCTGCGGCCTTTCGCCGCCCCGTCTCCCAAATCAAAACGTACGGAACTCTGCGCTCCATTGAACGCCTGAGCCTCGCCGCGTGAGTCCCACTGGACTATCCAAACCGGCATCAGGATGAGACGTGCACCCAGAACGAATGGGCCGAGTGGCTCGCGGTGCACCACGCCACATCGGGAGGTGTTGGTCTTTTGATCGCGAAGAAGAGCGCGCGCATCGGCTCGGTCACCTACGCGGAAGCGCTCGAGGTCGCGCTCGCTTGGGGATGGATCGACGGGAAGAAACAAGCGCACGACGACGAAGCATGGGTCCAGCGCTTCACCCGGAGGACCGCGAAGAGCCCGTGGTCCAAGATCAACCGCGACAAGGCGCTCGCGCTAATCTCGGCGGACGCGATGGCGCCACCGGGACTTGCCGAGGTCGAACGAGCGAAGCGCGATGGGCGATGGAATGCGGCCTACGACTCGTCGCGCACCTCAACGGTTCCCCCAGATCTCGCCGCCGCGCTGCGGGCAAACCCGCGGGCGGCGGCCTTCTTCCCGACGCTCGATCGCGCGAACCGTTACGCGATCCTCTACCGGGTGCAGGCCGCGAAGAAGGCGGAGACACGGGCCGAACGCATCGGACGGTTCGTCACCATGCTCGCGCAGCAGAAGACTATTCACCCCAGAACGCGCGCGTGAGGTCCGCGCAGAACGACCGACCAGGCTCAGTTTCGATGGAACCGCGTTGCCCTGGGCTGCGAAGAGGCGTACTGCGTCAAGTGCCGCACGACGCACGTACGTCGCGGCGTCGAAAGGGAAGTCATGAAAAAATTTCTTGTGCTGTACAAAGCCCCGGCGTCGTCTTTTGAGCAAATGATGAAGTCCACGCCCGAGCAGCAGAAAGCCGGCATGGATGCATGGATGGCCTGGGGCAAGAAGGCCGAGGCAAGCATCGTCGACATGGGCACTCCGCTCGGCAAGAGTCTGCGCGTCACCAACACGGGCTCAACGCCGAGCACGAACGACCTGGGTGGGTACTCGATCCTGCAGGCGGAGTCGAAAGAGGCGCTGGCGCAGACTCTGAACGGCCATCCGCATTTCATGACACCGGAGGGCATGATCGAGATCGTCGAGATGATGCCCATGCCGGGTATGTGAGTGTCTCGAGCGCGTCGCGCTCACACTGCTACGACGCTTCATCGCGAATGTACAAGCGGGTGCTAGAGGGCTGACCGTCTCGCATGAAGCTGGCGCGCACGCGCGGATCGTCGACGCCGCGGTCCAGTTCCACCTTACGCTCTTCGTATCCGATCGCGCGCTGCAGAGGGCTCCCGCACCAGAGGTGCGTGTTCGGTTCGTTGGTCGCCCCGAACTCACGCACGATCAGGCGTCCTCGACAAGTCGAGCTGTCGCAGGGAGCACCTCCTGAAGTAGCGCCTGCCCGCGTTCAGTCTCTGCCATGTTGCCGATCGCGAGGTAGACGCGCCCCTTTCGCTCCTCGATGACCTGAACCTCCGTGATCCAAGCCTCACCGTTCGGCGTCATGACCTCCGCGTCCATCGCCAGGCCGTAGAGCATCGCCTTGAGACGCCGGTGCGGCCACTCTCCGGGCAGGGTGACGAGGATCTCAGGAGTCGGCGCACCTTGCGGGCTGAGGGTAGTTTGCACCCGGGCCGTGAGGTGCCCGTCGGGAGTCTGCGGAGTGGATGCCGAGGACGAGATCGCGTTCTTCATGCTCATACACACGCTTCTTCATCGGGTCTGGAACGGTCTCGGATCCGGAGTTGAGTTGCAAGGTCTCAGGCGACCATGCGGATCGAGCCCACCTTATCCCTGGCAAAGAGATCGAAGACCGGAGCAAGTCGCTCGCTCATGTCGAGCCCACGTAGGACGAGGACCGCATCTAGTCCGTTTGGGTGCCACCGCTGTCCGCATCCTTTCGCGCGTACCATAACGAGGGACTTGCAGGCCCCCTCGGTAGGACCGCTTCCGACGGGAAGTCCGGCGTCACGCAGTGAGGCGTAGCGCATACGGTCTTTGTTGTTGGCGAAGTACGTGGCGTGGTCATCGAGCGCGTCGCGCGCTTTGCCCTTTCGCCGATCGCGCAGCTCAACGATGTCGCGCTCGATCTCGTCGACAGCATGGTCGTCGGTGTCGAGGTGTCGATTCCATTCGAGGAGCTGCGCCACGCGCGAGCGTTTGGGAGTTTTCGCGAGTGCGAGCACATCGGAGAGCCGTTCCAGTACGTGATGCCTATCGATCGCTTCGAACAGGGGAACGTCACCAACAGTCGCGGCAAGCGCCGCGCGAGTCAGGTTCCACATCTCGGGTGCACCATCCTGAACCAGCATAATGGGCAGCTCTGAACGCTTTGGCTGAGCGTTGGCGACATCCGCCATCATGCGCGCGACGATGGCATCCGGGCCCTCTGCTGCGCTTGCGCCGTACCGACGCGTCACGATTGCACGCCCGTCGACATCCAAGGCACTCACCGTGCCGACGTAGGCCATCCTGAAGTTCACCTCGACAGGCTCCGGGATGCTGCGGACATAGGGCTTGGTCCGTGGATTGTGGTATTTCGCTAGGGCCTCTCCTGCGAGCGGTTCTTCCATTGGAGCGGACGTGCGATCGAGACCCACTGCGAGAGCATGAGTTCCCACAGGAAGTCGCTCCTGAGCCCGAACCACGGGTTCAATCCGGGACACAGCGCTGCCGATCTCTCCGCCGAGCTCCTTCGCGATCCGCTCCATCGCGCTCCGAGACGGTGGCTCTCGGTGAGAGGACAGAAGCCCCTTATGCACATGACGACTAGGACCTTGCGCGTACCCTTCGCACAGCTTGAATGCGAGCGCAGGAGTTGCGCCCGACAGCAGGCCCGCGTCCACATCCAGCGGGATGATGATAGGCCCGTTGTGGATGCCTACCTCCCGATACGAAGGACGACGTATGCGGAACGAACCACAAAGTCCGTGCACCACTTCAGAGCCGGATTCATGGTATCGATACACCTTCCCATTGATCACCAGTTCGGCGCTCGTCCATCGCGCCGCGCGACGCTCCAACTCACCCTGCTGATGCCGCAGGCACAGTTCGTTGCCCAACCGCAGACCAGCCGCCTCTGTCTCCGCGAAGCTCGAGTTCGGGCCTACACGTTCAGCGAGCACCTCGGCGAACAGCGAAAGTGCTGCATCCGCCTTGTTCCTCGTCGTCGCTTGCACATTGTCATTCGCCGCTTGAGCCTGCATGCTTGGCCTCGGTGCCTCGGTTGGTAGCGTTGGAGTTGATGCCCGAGACTGATCGATGGCACCGCAATTTCAACTCCCCCATGCAACCGCCCTCATACGTTGATCATGAGAACGAGCCCGACTCCCTGCTCCGAGAGCGATCCAGACCCTCTTCATCGAGCATGTGCAAGCGGAAATCGCGGCTCTCTCCGCGCCCACAGCGCGATCCCATTTCGACGCGGCGACTGACCACATTCTCCAGCAGCACATCCACGTGCTGCACGGTGGCGAAGGTGTCCGAGATTCCCCGGAGCACGACCCGCCCGCGGGAGTCGGACTCTCGCGAAAGATGTCGACACCCCAAGCGTGTCGTTCGCCGATCGCGATCTCGAGTTCCACCGCGAGGCGGTGCAGCATCACGTCTACGGCGCGGCAATGGGAGCAGCGTGCCATGCACTTCAACCTCCGGCGTCGCGACAACAGCAAGGGGTGATCGCGTCGTCACATCCTTGCTGCCCATCGTGCGCTCAACCCCCACGGCGTGAGGCGACTTGCAGACTCAAAGCCCTGGCCCTTCTGCGCTCACCTCCTCTTCCTGATCGCTGCCCCCAAAGTGACGGTCCCACTCCCGTCGCGGCGGCAGCTCGTGCTTCATCAGCGTCGCACGTAGCTCTACGAAACCCTCTTGGAGGTGAGCGATCAAAGCCTGCGCGTTGTCGAGCGGCTCGAGCAGCGCAACGCAGGCCCTTGGTTCGACGGGCATCTCGGAGCGATGTGCGAACAGATGCTCCTGCAACGAAAACACCTGCCACTCGAGCAGGTGCGCCTTGGCGAGAAGCGCCAATCGCGCCTCGGTTGACTTCGCCTCGTCCGCGAGCGCGAACAACTCCTGAATCTGTGGTTCGATGTCTGCTGCCCGCTCCGTCGCCTCTCGGCAGGAGCTCGTGATCTGTTGTTGAATCGTAAGGTTTGTTGGCATGAGCAGACCTTCGCTCCACGTCCGTGGAAGTCAACTCCCTTCCGACACCTGCACCCACTCACGAGTCATGGGCGCGTCGCGTTGTCCTCAAAACGAATTTTGCTCTCGATGTTTCCAAGAGTCAGAAATGGCAGATCCATTGCTATGAGGTACTGAGCGCTCTCCAGGTACTCGCGGTGTGTAGCGAGGTCCGCGGCCGTTGCCCGCACGATCTCCTTCGCGAGCGATTGTGCCCTTTGATCTGGCCCTGGTGTCCCCACGCCGCGACGCTACCACGGCAGTACGGGCTCTCCACGATTTGAGAGCGGTCCCACAGCTCGCGTCCGTGCATCACGCCCGTGCAGTTCGCGCGCGCGCCGGGCCACGAGCGCGGGGCAATGGCGCCAAGGTGAAGTCTGGGCGACAGCGCAACGAGCTTGCATTCGCCACGGTAGATCGGCGACGATCTTAGCGAGGCCGCAACCCACGCAGTTCCCCAGTGGATGCGGCTCGAGACTCCGACCCAAGTGCGGGCGCCAAGCTGCGCATGCGCCATGGGTTGTTGCGGACAAGCGAGCGATCGGTCGTGGAACAGAATGTAGGTTCGGTTGAGCTCTGAGGTCTTCGTACAGGCAAACGTCTCGGCAAGCGCGTCTGAGCTCGCAGCGGTAGAGGCTGCGCTCCGCGCGGCGGGTCGTCCCATGACGCGCTCCGAACTCCGCGCTGCGCTTGCCCTCGATGCGGTCGAGGCACGCACACTTCATGTGCTGGCTGGCACCCTGCCGTTTGTGGAAGTCGACGCGCGCCGGTGGGGGCTCGTCGACCGCGACGTCCCTGGTGGCGCGAAGGCTTTCGAAGTCGCCCTTACTGCCCTCGACCGCGCGGCGTGCGCCACACTTCAGGATGCGATCGCGGTCATTGCGTGCATGCCAGCTCCGCACTCCTCATGGACACCGGAGATGGCGGGGTCGGCCTATCGCGTCCTGAAGGTGCGCAGAGTGACTTTTATCGCGGAGCGAACCGGCGTGCGAATACGAAGCTCCGTGTAGGCTCGAGCGCGTCCTGCTCGGCCCCCTGGCTCAGCACCCGATCCTGCTCAGCGCCGACCCGATGCGGGCGATGCGGACGCTGGTGCGAAGCGCGAACTGGGCGCACGTGGGGGCCTTGTCGCCTTTTTCCGCTGCGGTTGGTCCCATGGGCGGATGCGATGGCACGCGCCTTGTGTGGGCGCCTACGCGGCGCGACGAACGCTCAGGCCGCGGCGCGTTGCGCGAGCGAAGTTTTCAGGACACGTTCCGTCCTCCCGCCGCAACGCCGCCGTCCATCTGGGGAGATTGGGCGCACAAGGCGTTTCCGGGGGGCCTTTTCGCCGGCAGCGCGTGGTTTCGCCGATGACCTCACGGAATCGTGTCTGCAGTTGTGGCAGAGAGAGTTGCTCGGGTTCATCCCTGGTGTGCTGGCCTTGCGTGGGCATGTTTCCTCTCCTCGTGGTTCTCAAAAATGGGCGCGTTGGGTACGCCTCACCCGTCACGCGGCCCGCGTCGCGTGTTGGGCTGCGCTCCGTCGCGGAGCGCGTTCTGCATGGGGGGCATAGGGATCGTTTTCAGGTATGCGTGC
>ENA-ORBV01005899-ORBV01005899.1-microbial-mat-metagenome-genome-assembly--contig:-NODE-5899-length-22041-cov-14.751594_pt1 | contig 22041 bp, 16 predicted proteins | sample MGYA00237777_ERZ505514 | MGnify/ENA primary metagenome ERZ505514 (study PRJEB26160, sample SAMN06269048) | microbial mat metagenome | isolation source: Oligotrophic lake microbial mat | place... | reverse complement strand
TGCGTTCGAGGCCGGCCTCGCGCAGGCGTGCGCGAAAGCGCACGAAGGTTGTCTCGTCGGGCGTGGTGTCGGTGAGGGAGAGGCCGACGAAGCGGCGGAAGCTCAGCCGGTCCTTCAGGCACTCTTCGAGCTGCGTGTCGCTCAGCCCGAACCACTTGGCGAGCATGAGGCACCTGAGCATGGTGAGTGCTGGCCAGGCCGGGCGTCCGCCCTTGTTCTGAGCGTGCCTCCCCGGGCCGCGGTACTCGGGCAACGCCGCGATGGGCTTCACCAGCGCTGTCCACGCCACGGCCCGGTCCAGCCGCGAGAGCAACGCCCCCGTCCGCGGCCCGCCCAACTCCGCCGTCCACGCATCCACCAGCCCATGATCCGCGTTGGTCCGCTCGGCCATCATTCACCTCACCGACCCGGCATCATCGCCCGGCCCACTCCCTCTACGCGGCCCACCGCTCGGCGGTTTTTTGATTCTTGGGGATTCGGGCGGGTTGTTCAGAGGTCCCTACGCTCCATTCTGTCACACCACGTTGGTGTTCGACTGGGATCTGGCGTTGTCCGGCGGCCTCCCCCTTGACCGATCGTGAATTGACACGCCCTTGAAACAGGAAAGAGCCGCATGAACGACATGCTCATCGGATACGGCTTGGCCGGTATTGCCGCTGTGTTCCTCATCGGTGTCGTGCTATACCGTCGCGGGCAGCTGGGATGGCTCCAGCGCCGCATCGATCCCGTTGAACTCCCGCCCTCTCTCGGCCCGGTGTTCGAGACACCGCCCGCCGTGCATCAGGTATCGACTCCGTTCGGGGAACGGAGTGTCACCCACGCGGCGATGCATGCGTCGTGCGTCACCAGCTATAACTTGCACCCGGCGATCGTCGCCGTCGCGAACATCGCACTCCAGGCGAACGCTTGGCGGATCGTCCTCGACATCCCCGCTGAGCCGGTATTTTTCACCCGTTTCTTCTGGATGCTGCGTGCGCTCGCGGCGGACGCGTCCAACCGCGGAGGCTTGCTCATGCTTCGATACGCGCCGGCGTCCGCCCGCTGGTTCGACGCAGACGACTCGCCCTTCTACCGGGCCGTTCCACTCGGCGAGCTTCCCGAGGCGCTCCGGCTTGTGGCCGAGCGCGACCCCTGGCCAACGCCACCTCTCGACGAGATTTGATCCGAATTCCCCATGATCTCTGCGGCGGAAGCTCAGCCGGTCTTGCAGGCACTCTTCGAGTTGCGGATCGCTCAGCCCGAACCACTTGGCGAGCATGAGGCACTTGAGCATGGTGAGCACGGGCCAGGCCGGGCGTCCGCCCTTGTTCTCCGCGTGCTTGGCCGGGCCGCGGTACTCGGGCAACGCCGCGATGGGCTTCACGAGCGCTGTCCACGCCACGGCCCGGTCCAGCCGCGAGAGCAACGCCCCCGTCCGCGGCCCGCCCAACTCCGCCGTCTACGCATCCACCAGCCGGTGTTCCGCGTTGGTCCGCTCCGCGATGATCAGCCCTCCGTTGGGCGGGTCATTCACGCCGCGAACCTATACGATACTTGAACGCGAGCGGTTGCGCGGGGGTTGTTCAGAGGTCCCAGTAGTCTGAATGCGGCGTGCGCGTTCCATCGAGGAAGTATACGGCGGAATCACCCCCGGCCCCCCTCACTCCACCGTCACACTCTTCGCCAGATTCCGCGGCTTGTCGACATCGTGCCCACGCAGAACCGCGGCGTGATACGCCATCAACTGCAGCGGGATGACCGTCAGCATCGGCGAGAGCGGCTCGGCGATGTCGGGGACGTAGAACACATCGTGGGCGTGCTTGGCGATCTGCGTGTCGCCCTCGGTGGCGACGGCGATCACGTGCCCGCCGCGGGCCTTGACCTCGGAGATGTTGCTCATCACCTTGTCGTACTGGCGGCCGCGGTTGGCGATGAACACGGCCGGCATTCCCTCGTTGATAAGGGCGATCGGCCCGTGCTTCATCTCCGCCGCGGGCATGCCCTCGGCGTGGATGTATGAGATTTCCTTGAGCTTGAGCGCACCCTCGAGCGCGGTGGGATAGTTGTACCCGCGCCCCAGAAACAGCCAGTTCTCGCGCTCGATGTACTTCTCGGTGACCTTCTTGATGAGCTGGTCCTGCTCGAGGATCCGCTCGATCTTGGCGGGCACGGTCTCGAGTTCTTTGAGTAGTTCGCCGCATTGATCAGCAGACATCTGCCGGCGGCGGGCGAGCCAGAGTGTCAGCAGCGTCAGCACGGCAACCTGTCCGACAAACGCCTTGGTGCTGGCGACGCCGATCTCGGGGCCGACGCGCAGGTACACACCCGCATCGGTCTCGCGGGCGATGGTCGAGCCGACGACGTTGATCGCGCCCAGCGCGAGAGCGCCGCGTTCCTTGGCTTCCATCAACGCGGCCAGCGTATCGGCGGTCTCGCCCGACTGCGACACGGCGATGGCGACGGTGCCGTCTTCGATGATCGGGTTGCGATAGCGGAACTCGCTGGCATACTCGGCGACAGCGCTGACCTTCGCCAGGTCCTCAAGCATGTACTCACCGATCATCGATGCGTGCAGCGCGGTGCCCTGACCGAGCAGAATCACGCGCCGGGTCTTGGTGAGCTCCTTCGCCAGCGACGCAACGCCGCCAAGCACGACCTTGCCATCGCGCGAGTCGATGCGGCCGCGGAAGGTGTTCGCGAGCGCCTTGGGCTGCTCGAAGATCTCCTTCTGCATGAAGTGGGTGAACGCGCCAAGCTCGATCTCTTCGAGCTCGATCTCAAGCTGCTGCACCTTCGGGGTGACCGGGATGTTGTGAATCGTGCTGGTGCGGAAGCCCTTGGGCGTCACCTTGACGACCTGGTAATCTTCCAGCGTGAATGCCTGCGATGTGTGCGAGACAATCGCCGCGCCGTCGGAGGCGATGATGAACTCGCCATCCCCCACGCCGACCATCAGCGGGCTGCCCTTGCGCGCCGCCACCAGCGTGTCGGGTTCGCGCTCGCACATCACCACGATGCCATACGCGCCCGTCACCTCACGCAGCGCGGCCTGAACCGCCGCCTCCAGATCACCGTCATACAACTCGCCGATGAGCATCGCGAGCACTTCGGTGTCGGTCTCGCTGGTGAACTTGTGCCCCTTCTCCTGCAGATACGTCTTCAACGAGACATAGTTTTCGATGATGCCGTTGTGGATCAGGCAGATGCCGGACTTGTCATCGGTGTGCGGGTGCGCGTTGAAGTCTGTCACGCCGCCGTGCGTCGCCCAGCGCGTGTGGCACATACCGATGGTGCCACGAACGCCGCCAACCTCTTCAAGCTTCTCTTCCAGATTCGTCACCCGGCCAATGGTCTTGACGACGCGGATCCGTCCCCCCTCGATGGTGGCAATGCCCGCCGAGTCGTACCCGCGATACTCAAGCCGCTTCAGGCCCTCGAGCATCAGACTCTGGCAGTTCTTCGAACCGGTGTAGGCGACGATTCCGCACATCTTCAAGACTCCACGGGCGAGGGGATCCGGGCAAGGAGAGATACGGACATTGTTCGGGCATCAGTCGCCCATCAGTGTTGGGGATCGTAAAGGGAGGCGCGGCAGTTGAGCCCAAGCACGCGGGGACCGACAAGCCGATGCCTACCGGACGTTGCACCCGGACAAAGATCGGTCGCTCCGCATCTACGACGCGAGCCGGGGCGGGTTCGCCGGACGCTCACCCAGCTTTGGCGATCTGGGCCTTCATCCAGTCCCTCACCAGTTCCAGCACGGCCGGGTCGACCGTGGTCTCGATCTTCTCGTACTCCGCGACGCTCCCCGTCGTGCACGGCTGGAACATGTGGTTGACGCCGGGAATCACCCGAATAGTCGCACGCGTGTTCCCCGCCGCCTGAAGCGCGGCTTCAACCGAAGGCACATTCTGCACCGGAACCACCTGCACATCCCGCTCGCCGAAGATCGCCAAGACTGGAACGGTCACTTTGCGGAGGTCGGCCGCCGGGTCGTGTCGAATGAACTCGCGGAACCACGGCTGCTCCAGCCCCATCATGGCCTGACTGGCGGCCTGTTGAACATCAGCGTCGGCAGCGACTTTGCCTGTCTGCGCGAGGACGAGTTCGGTCATCCTCGCGCGAATGGTGTCCATATCGGCGGACTTGGCGATCGCCTCAAACACCGCCCGCGCTGCCGCGGCGATCTTCTCGGCCGTTTCGGGCGTTGCGCCGCTGGCAATCGCAATCGAGCGATTCTGTTCGACCAGCACCTCTGCCCCGCTCACGCCCGTGCCGGCGAGCATGACGATGAACGCGACATCAGGGTTTCTCGCGGCGACCATCGGCGCGATGATGCCGCCCTCGCTGTGGCCCATGATGCCGACGGTGCTGACTTCGGGACGGGCCTTGAGGAAACCCACCCAGCTCTCCGCATCCGTCCCGAGAATGGTGGTGGTCGCAACCGCGTGAACACCAGTCGATTCCCCCACGCCGCGATCGTCATACCGCACCACCGCAATGCCGTTCCGGCTGAGGTGATCCGCCCAGACTGCAAAGGGCCGGTGCTCAAAGATCTCCTCATCGCGGTTCTGTGGTCCACTTCCGCTGACGAGAATCACGGCGGGGAAAGGCCCCTTCCCCTGCGGGATCGTCAACGTGCCAGCGAGCGTGACATTGCCATTGGCAACCGAGACTTTTTCTTCCGAGTATGGTAAAGGCGGCACCGGGTTCTGCGGGCGCTTGGCCTTGGCCAGTGCGCCCCGCGAAAGCTGAAATGCGAAAACCTGGCCTCCCTGCGTAAAGTTCCCGGTAATCTTGTCGGCCCCATCGCGCGCGCCTCGGAACGTCGGCTCACCGGGGATGTTGGCGATCTGGAACGACAGCGTCTCGCCGTCGACCGTGATCTTCTGAAGCGGCAGCCCCTTGGCTCCTTGCATCGGGATGTCAATCTTGCCGGTCCATGCACCAGCCTCGCCCGCGAAGGAAACCTCGATCTTCAGCTCCATGCCGGGAAGCTGGATGCCGCCGGACCAGTCACCCGCGAGTGATTGCCCCGCCGCCGCGGCAACCACCGAATCCGGCTGCAAGGGCGGTGCGACAGGCTGCTGCGCCGTCGCAATAGAAGTGATTCCACACGCAAATGAGCACGCGCCAGCGAGGAGGTAAACGAGCATGGATCCGGCTCCCTGAATCGTCAACACCCCCATTCACCATGTTATTGGCCAACCACGCCGCACGCTTTCGTACCGTGTTAATTCCGATAAGACTCGTGCAGACAGAGCCCCGGAGTCTACGGACTACCCTGTTCTTTCGCGGCTCAGCGGGACGGAGCGGCTCTTCGTGTTCATTGTTCAGGCCCACTCGTTCACACAACAGGCACGGCTTGCGATCACGCTGGCGTGGGTGGCTGGCTATACGAACATCGTCGCGCTCCTCACATGCGGCCACGTCACGTCCCACGTATCCGGAACCGCCTCGGACCTCGGCCGCGGCGTCGCAACCGCCGCCTGGGGCTTGGTCGGGTTCTCGCTCTGGCTTCTCGTGTCGTTCTTCCTCGGCGCAGCCCTGTCCGGATTGTCGACAGAGTTTGGCCGGCGGCGGAACTGGGAATCGATCTACGTGTTCCCCATGGCGCTCGAAGCACTGCTCTTGGCGATGTTCGCGCTGGGCGTAGAGCTGCACGAGTTCGGCACCACCGAGCGTGGCCTGAAGCTCTACCTGATGACCGGAACGGCATCGCTGGCGATGGGCCTGCAGAACGCGACGATCACGCGTATCTCCAATGGCGTGGTGCGAACCACACACGTCACCGGCGTGCTCACGGATCTCGGCCTCGAGATGGCCCATTTCTTGCTCTGGCTCAAGGACCGGCGCCGCGGCGTGCTCCCTGCCTCGGCGGAGTCCTTCGTGCACAGCGCACAGCACCACCCAACCGCGATGCGCCTGGTGCTCCTGCTCTCGATCGTCGGTTCCTTCGCCTTGGGCGCGGGGCTCGGGATGGCGGGATACGCGTTTGTGCCGCGGCTTGCGATGGTGCCGCCCGTGCTCTTCCTCGCTTGGATCATCTACCAGGATGTGCGGCGACCCATTGCCGAGATCGAGCCCTCGACGTTGGTCGGAAACGGCGGATTGAATCTCGACCCCCGGCTGGCGGTGTTTCACCTCCGCCGAGATACCGGGCGACAAGGCCTGGTACACCGGATGCCCAACCTGCAGGCATGGGCGGAGCGGCTGCCACCCGCCGCGGATGTCGTCGTGCTGGACCTCGAACAGGTGAACCAGATCGACGCCAACTCGGTGCTGGAGCTCCGCGCGGTCCTCGGCCGCATGAAGTCGCAGAACCGCCACCTCATCCTGGCCGGCCTGAGCCACGAGCAGGTGGAACAACTTCGCCGTGCCGGGACGGGCGATGCGCTGAACCCGAGGGATGTCTGCCCGGACCTCGAGCTTGCCATCGCCAAAGGGCTGAACCTGCTCGATGAACGCCGGTAGCGGGATTTGGATGCGCAGATTTCCAGAAGTCCGTCGGGAATCGCGCTATTCTTCCGGAGTTTGCGCCCACTGTCCCCGTCCCGCACATCGCCGCCCATCGCGGCGGTGCCCGAAGGCTCGCCGCGGAGCGACGCGCCGGGTGACAGGTCAGCGCAAACCGGAGAGCCGGCCGCGATGCCCAAACGCACGGATATCAAAACCATCCTGATCATCGGTTCCGGCCCCATTGTCATCGGACAGGGCTGCGAGTTTGACTACTCCGGCACGCAGGCCTGCAAAACCCTGCGCGCTGAGGGCTACCGCGTCATCCTCGTGAACTCCAACCCCGCGACGATCATGACCGATCCGGAGTTCAGCGACCGCACCTACATCGAGCCGATCACGGCCGAATCCGTCCGCAAGATCCTCGCCGAGCAAAAACGCCTCGGCGACCCCATCCACGCCCTTCTTCCCACCCTCGGCGGCCAGACCGCCCTCAACTGCGCCTGCGCACTCTTCGACAACGGCACGCTCAAAGAGTTCAACGTCGAGATGATCGGCGCCGACCGCCACGTCATCCACCGCGCGGAAGACCGCAAAGCCTTCATGGAAGTCGTCAAGGAGTGCGGCCTCAAGATGCCGCTCTGCCTCACCGTCACAACACTCGAAGAAGCCCACGACTTCCTCGAACACATCGGCCTCCCCGCCATCATCCGCCCCGCCTTCACCCTCGGCGGCTCCGGCGGCGGAATCGCCTACAACCGCGAGGAGTTCGACGACATCGTCGCCCGCGGCCTGCGCGCAAGCATGATCGGCCAGGTCCAGCTCGATCAATCCGTGCTTGGGTGGAAGGAGTACGAACTCGAAGTTGTCCGCGACAAAAAGGACAACTGCATCATCGTCTGCTCGATCGAGAACATCGACCCGATGGGTGTGCACACCGGCGACTCGGTCACCATCGCCCCCGCGCTGACGCTGACCGACAAAGAATATCAGGCGATGCGCGATGCCGCGTTCGCCATCATGCGCGCCGTCGGTGTCGAATGCGGCGGCTCGAACGTGCAGTTCGCCGTCAACCCGAATCCCAAGCCCGACGCGAATGGCAAGAAGCCTTTCGAGATGGTCGTCGTGGAGATGAACCCCCGCGTCTCGCGCTCTTCCGCGCTGGCATCGAAGGCGACCGGCTTTCCCATCGCCAAGATCGCCGCGAAACTCGCCATCGGCTACACGCTCGACGAACTCCGCAACGACATCACCGGCACCACCAGCGCCTGCTTCGAGCCCGCGATCGACTACATCGTCACCAAGATCCCGCGCTGGACCTTCGAGAAGTTCCCCGAGGCCGATGAAACGCTCACGACACAGATGAAGTCCGTGGGCGAGGGCATGGCGATCGGCCGCACATTCGCCGAGAGCTTCCAGAAAGCGATCCGCTCGATGGAGGTGAAGCGATTCGGCTTCGGCCTCGATCGCAACGACGCGTGGCTCGCGTGGAAGCAGGCCGGAGAGAAGATCGAACCCGGCACCAAGCTCGCCGATGGCTCCGAGCTCGAATGGCCCATCCCCGAAGAAAAGCTCGCCCGCAAGCTCGCTGTTCCCAGCCAGGGCCGCCTGTGGTACATCCGCTACGCGATGAAGATGGGCTGGTCCGACTCCAAGATCTTCGACCTCTGCAAGATCGACCCGTTCTTCCTCGATCAGTTCCGCCGCCTCGTCGAGTTCGAGGATGTGCTCTGCTCCTACACAAAGCTCGAGGACATGTCGCGGGAGGTGCTCTTCCGCGCCAAGCAGCTCGGCTACTCCGATGCCCAGTTCGCGATGCTCTACCTCGGCACCATCACCCCCACGGCGATCCTGCAGGTCCGCGCGTTCCGCAAGGGCCAGGGCGTCGAGCCCGTCTACAAGCTCGTCGACACCTGCGCGGCCGAGTTCGAAGCCGTTACGCCGTATTACTACAGCACGTACGAGACGGGAGGGGGAGCGAGCGACGAAGCCACGAAGCCACGAAGCGACGAAGGCAAGATGCCGGCGCCTGTTTCGTCATCTCCCTCCGTCGCTCCGTCGCTGAGTCGCTCCGTCGCTTCTGCCGAGGACGAGATACGAGTCTCCGACAAGCAGAAAGTCATCATCCTCGGCGGCGGCCCCAACCGCATCGGCCAGGGGATCGAGTTTGACTACTGCTGCGTCCACGCGTCCTTCGCCGCGCGCGAGCTCGGCTTCGAGTCGGTGATGATCAACTCGAATCCCGAGACGGTGTCCACCGACTATGACACCAGCGACCTGCTCTTCTTCGAACCGCTGACACTTGAAGATGTGCTGAATGTTGTCGAGCGACTGAATGGCGAAAGCGACGAAGCGACCAAGGCACGAAGCGGCGAAGCCAGGCAAGCAGCGACCGCCGGTTCCGGGCCCTCCGTCGCTCCGTCGCTCCGTCGCTTGACCCCTTCGGTCCTCGGCCTCATCGTCCAGTTCGGCGGCCAGACCCCCCTCAACCTCGCCAAGGGCCTGCTCACCGCCGGCGCACCGATCATCGGCACCAGCGTCGATTCGATCGACCTCGCCGAGGACCGCGACCGCTTCGATGCCCTCCTCAGCAAGCTCGGCCTGCACAAGCCGCCCAGCGGCATCGCCCGCTCCCTCGAGCAGGCCGTGCAGATCGCCAACGCCATCGGCTACCCCGTGCTCGTCCGCCCGTCCTACGTCCTCGGCGGCCGCGGCATGGAAATCTGTGCCGATGAGAAGGCCCTGCGGCACTACATGGCGACGGCCGTCAACATCTCCGAGCTCGATGGCGCGCCCGTGCTCATCGACCGCTTCCTCGACGATGCCACCGAGGTCGATGTCGATGTGATCGCCGACTTCGACCCCACCGGAAAGTCCGACAGCGGCACTGCCATCGTCTGCGGCGTCATGGAGCACATCGAGCAGGCGGGCATCCACTCAGGCGACTCCGCCTGCACCATCCCTCCCTGGTCCCTCGCGCCCGCAACCGTCAACGAAATCAAACGCATCAGCCGCGAGCTCGCCAAGGCCCTCAAGGTCCGCGGCCTGATGAACGTGCAGATGGCCGTGCAGCGCGATGGCGGAACGGACAAGATCTTCATCCTCGAAGTCAATCCCCGCGCCTCGCGCACCGCGCCCTTTGTCGGCAAGGCGACGCATGTTTCCTGGCCGCGGCTCGCCGCCAAGGTCATGATGGGCAAGTCGCTCGCCGAGCTCGGCGCACGCGAAGTCCCCGACACCGGTGCATACGCCGTCAAGGAATCCGTCTTCCCGTTCAGCAAGTTCCCCGGCGTCGATGTCGTCCTCGGCCCCGAGATGCGTTCAACCGGCGAGGTCATGGGCATCGACTCCTCTTTCCCCATCGCCTTCGCCAAGAGCCAGATGGCCGCCGGAATCTTCCTGCCCACCAAGGGCGAGGTGTTCATCTCCGTCCGCGCGGCGGACAGGCCAAAGGTCGTCGAGGCCGCCCGGTTGATGCAGGCCGCGGGCTTTGCCATCCACGCGACCGAGGGCACCGGCACCCACCTGCGCGAAGCGGGGATCGAATCTCAACTTGTGCAGAAGATCGACTCAGGTGTGCGCCCCAACGTCATCGACCTGATGACCGATGGCAAAATCAACCTCGTTATAAACACGCCCACACGCACCGGCTGGAAGACCGATGAAGGCCGCATCCGCGCGGCCACGGTCCGCCTCGGCGTCCCGCTCATCACCACCATCACCGGCGCCACCGCCGCGGCACGCGCCATCGGGGCTCTGCAGCAGGGCGACTGGGGCGTCAAGGCGATGCAGGACCACCGGCTCGCGGCACAGGCCCACGAGGTTGGGGGGGCGGGCGAGCCGAAGCTCTCTACGTCGCTCAAAGCCAACAAGCCGGCACGCGTGTAACCGAGACCATTGCCTCTGCCCAGAAGGGAAGGGTGCCGGGAAACCGTGGGTTTCATGGCATTGCGATCATGCCCCTCGACCTGCCCCAGAATCTGCCGGAAACACAAGACGTGCGCGAACCGATCGGCCATTCTTCTGGTCTAATCCCGGTCCAGACCGATTGGGCAACCAACGTTCCCTGCCGCGGCATAGACAAAGCCGGAGCCTTGCGGATGGCCGACCTCTTGACCGACGAACAACTGCTCACGCGGTTCATCCGCGGCGATCGACCTTCGCTCGGCGAACTCGCCGCCTCGTTCCGGGTCCATCCTTACACGCACGGTCCCCATCTGGGCGACGGGCACGCTGTTGGGACTGGTCGTGATGACGGTGCTGGCGACTTTCACGCTGAACTCAGGAGTCGGCGCAGGGGATGTTGCCCCCGACCGCCACGTCATCCGCAAAGCCCAGATCGACATCCGTACAGCCGAAAGCGTCCGCATCACTTTCATGAAGGCCCAGCAGGTAATCTCCGAAGCCGGCGGTGAGAACATCGAGAACGCCGCGCTGACCGGCGAGGGCGACCGGACCGTCGCGACCATCACGCTGCGGGTCGCCGCGGCGCGCCTCAGCGAGGCTTTGGGCCAGCTGCGCGAACTTGGCGTGGTCGCTGCCGAGAGCGCCAGCGGTGAAGATGTCACCGACCGAGTTGTCGACCTGGAGGCTCGCCTCCGCAACGAGCAACGCGTCGAAACGGAGATGCTGGAACTCCTTGAATCGCGCAAGGACGCATCGCTCGACGAGATTCTCCAACTTCGCACCCAACTCTCAAACGTCCGGGAGCGCATAGAGCAGTTTACCGCCCAGCGTGACCGGCTCGGTCGCCTGGTCGCGCTCGCGACGGTGCTCGTGTCCATCCAGCCCGCGGCCGCAGCGCCCGTCGAAGATCCCGACAAAGCCGGCATCGGCGCGTACTTCTTCGAGCGCATCTCGGGCGCGTGGGAACGCTCCCTCCACGTGCTGGTCGATACCGCGGCGTTCCTTGTGCGAGTGCTGGTCGGCGGGATCCTCTGGTGGATGCTCCTCATCGGCGCTGTCCTCTCGCTCCGTGCTGCCTGGCGAAAGCACGCCCGAGCGATCGCCGCCGAACCTGCCCCGACCGCCTGAGCATCAATCCGCCAGCAGCGCCGCCGTAAACGTCTTTCCCGTCGTCTCGCGTTCCCATGTCCACGCCGGCCCGCGCTTCGCCTCATAGAACTCCCAGAGCTCAAACCAGTACGACCGGAACCGGTGCTCGCCGAAGGGTTCGTAGTGGGCGTGCAGCTTTTTCATCAGCTCGCGGTCGGTGCCGGTGAACTTCAGGATGCTCTTGGCGTGCCGGATGCTCTCGGTATCCAGCGGCAGCCGTGCGTACCTGCCTAGAAGCTGCATGATGTTCGCCGCGGCGTAGGGCCCCACACCCGGAAGCTCCATCAGCGCCGCGAACACATGCTCATCAGTCGTCTGGGGTGACTCCAGCCACGCCGTGAAGCCCCCCTGCTTCCCCGTCGGCCAAGCAATCCCCTTCGCCGCCAGCTTCCGCGGCAACGCGGGGCCGACATCCTTCGCAAACATCTTCGCAAGCTTGATGATCCGCTGATCGCGATAGCCGACGGAGCATCGGGCTCGCAGCTTCTGCGGCCGCGTTCTGGCCAGCCGCGCCGCCGTCGGGAACGCAAACAAGCCCGATGCGCTCTTGCGTCCGACAATCTCGCACATCCGCCGGTTCATGATGATCGTGCTCGGCCACGTCACATTGCACGATGTCACCGTCTTTATGACATCCTCAAACAGCGTACCAGACCGCATCAGCCTGCCGCGGCCGGATTTCTTCCACCGCGGATCGACTTTGTGATATCCGCTCAGGACGGTGTGGTCTTCATCGACGCGGAACATCCGTCCCAGCAGGCCAGCAACCACTGCCTGTTCGGCCTTTCCAAGCGCGACATCGGCCTTCACAGCAAGCGGGATTCCGCGGCGGCGCGCAAGCTCACGCACACCGGTCGGGGCAGTCGCTTCACCCTGCGTAATGCGGACGGTCACCGCGCGGCCGCCGGTGTCGAGCGTCGTCAGATACGACGCCGTCGACGGGTCCCAGTGGCTGGGCGCGAGCAGAAAGTACCCATACGAGCAGACATCCCGCGCCAGGATGAAGTCTCGCGGCACGGGGATGGAGAACTTCGCCGCCATGTTGACCCGCCGCCCCCGCTTCTTTCGTCCCTTCTTCGCTTCGTCCCTTCTTCGCTTCGTGGCTTCGTCCCTCCGTCCCTTTCCCTCCTCACGCACTCATCGCCCGTGCCGATGCGAACAGATACGTCACCAGATTCACCGCCAGCCGGTCGCTCGTACGCGTGTACATCTCGTACTGAATCCGCGCTTCTTCCATGCCATGCTCGGCGCTCAGGCCGCTCGCGGCCATCTGCGGATCGCCGGAAGTCAGGAACTCGCGAATCATCGCCAGGTCGCACTCGAAGTGATACTGGAACCCGTACGTCCGCAGCCCGGCGCGGAACGACTGTACTTTGCACTTGTCAGATGCCTGCAGCGCGGCCGCGCCCGGGGGAAGGGTGGTGATCTCCTGCCCGTGCGCGTGGAACTGCGGCAGCTCCCACGGAATGCCCGCGAGGATGATGTCGGTGTTGGCGATGGGGAACTGCCGCACCGGCAACATTCCCCACTCCGGCTCGCCCGCCATCGGCGCAACGGTCCCGCCCAGCGCCTTGGCGATGAGCTGCGCCCCCAGGCAGATGCCTACGGTCGGAACATTCCGCTTGTGGGCCGCGGCAAGAAACTCAGTCTCTCGCTGCATCCACGGCAGGTCATCCCCGACATTCATCTGCCCGCCAAGGGAAATGATGCCCTCAACGTTGTCAAAGTCGGTCGGGATGTGCGGGTTGGTGCGCGTCTCGGGAAGATCGAGCCTCCGCACATCCAGCTTTCGCGCATGATCACGAAGCGTGAGCGCAAGACGCGCGGCGTGTTCAGTGGCTGTGTGCTGAAAGATCAGAATCGGCATGGCGGAAAGCTCGGCGTAGAAGGTCAATGTTCAAACCACAAACCGGTCGCGCAGACAACAGCCCCTCAGTGGATCCGCAGCATCCCCGCAAACTGCGCATACCGGGCATCCAGCTCTTCACGCTTCAGCGACTTCAAACGGTTCAGGCTGAAGCTCTCGATGTTGAAGCTCGCCATCACCGTCCCGTGCGCCAGCGCCCGAAGAATCGATTCAAACGACGCCCCGCGCCGCGACCCATTCCCCGGGTGCTTGACGGCCGCCGACGCCAGGAACCCCATCATCCCGCCCGCAAAAGAATCCCCCGCGCCCGTCGGGTCGATAACCTGCTCTGCCGGATACGCCGGCAGCGCGCCCAGTCCCTCGCGGTGAACCAGCATGGAACCGTGCTCACCCTTCTTCACCACGACGAAGCTCGGCCCCATCTCAAGGATGTGCCTGGCCGCGGTCACAGGGTTGCGCTTGCCCGTCATCAACTCCGCTTCGTCGTAGTTCAGCACCAGCCCATCGACCTTCGTGAGCAGCTTCTCAAGCTCCGGCCGCGCCGTGTTGATCCACAGGTCCATCGTGTCGGCAACCGCAAGCCGACGCTTGGGGAACGCCTCGAGCATCCCCAGCTGCACCGCCGGGTGCGTGTTCGCAAGGAACACGAACTCCGAGTCCTTGAACTTCTCCGGGATCGGCGGCGGAGCCTCCATCAGCACACCCAGCTCGGTGTACAACGTGTCGCGCCGGTCCATGTTGTCGTGATACTTCCCGCCCCATCGAAACGTCTTGGAGCCCTTGCGGATCTCAAGGCCCGATGCATCAATCGCCGGAAAGTGCCGGATCGTGTTCAGGTGTTCATCCGGCAGGTCATCCCCCGCGGCGGCCACGATCCGCACGGGTGTGTGAAACGACGCCGCGGCGGCGAAATACGTGCACGATCCTCCAAGCACGCTCTCGGCGTGTCCTGAAGGCGTGTAGACCGTATCAATCCCGATAGTTCCTGTGACAACCAGTGGCATAGTCGGCCAGTGTAGCCCTACTCCGATAGCCGGTTGATGAGGTCGTCGATTGCCGCGGTCCATCCTGCGCCATCCTCCTCCGCCCACAGCTGCCGCAGCTCAGATTCCTCATCGTCGAGAATCTTCTCCACCGCCTCGCGCGCACGATCCTCCAGCCCCGCCGGCAACTCCTCGCGGTGCTGCGCAACCCACGATGCAACCTCCGTCGGAAGCCGCAGCAGCGGATGCCCCTTGGCCGCCGCGACCGCCTCCGCCGCGGCGAGCGACATCGAAGCCTGCGAGGCGTCGGAATAGCCCTCCTCAAGGCACTCGCGAAGCGTGCGGCGCACCAGCTTCCACCCATCGGCCTCCGTCAGTTCAAAGACGAAGTCCATGGCGTCATCATTCTCGAACACTCCCGCGCCCCAGGCGCCCATAGGCAATCCTCCGTTTAGTCTTCCTCGGGGTGCGGCTTGTACTGCGCCACCACTTCCGCCTGAACCTGCGTCGGCGCAGGTTCGTCGTGGCTGTACTCCATGGTGAACGAACCCTGACCCGCGGTCATCGACTTGAGCTGGTTGGAATACGTCTGAAGCTCACCCAGCGGCGCGTGCGCGCGGATGATGCACATCCCGTCGCCGATCATGTCCGTGGTCTGAATGCGCCCGCGCTTGCCCATGATGTCGCTGGTCAGGTCCCCCATGTGCTTCTGCGGCGCGAGGATCTCAACCGACACGATCGGCTCCATCAGCACGGGCTTCGCGTTCCGCACACCGTCGATGAACGCCCGCTTCCCCGCGGTGACAAACGCGATCTCCTTCGAATCAACCGCGTGATACTTCCCGTCATACACCCTCACGCAGATGCCCGTCATCGGGTACCCGGCGACAGCGCCGTCGGTCAGCGCCTGCCGAACCCCCTTCTCGACAGCAGGGATGTACTGCCGGGGGATCGACCCGCCAACCGTGTCGTTATGAAACTCAAACCCCTCGGGGTGATCGATCGGCAGCGGCTCGACCGTCAGGAAGACCTCGCCAAACTGCCCCGCGCCGCCCGTCTGCTTCTTGTGGCGATGGTGCCCGTTCGCCTTCACCGTCACCTTTTCCTTGTACGCGATCTTCGGCGTGCTGGTCGTGACTTCAACACCAAAGTGGTGCTTGAGCTTCTCCAGCACGATCCGCAGATGAAGCTCCCCATTCCCGCGCATCACCGTCTGCTTGGTCGCCGCGATGCGCTCCACCACAAGGCTCGGGTCTTCCGCCATCAGCTTGTGCACCGCCGCCGAAAACTTTGTCTCATCCGCGTGCGACTTGAGCTCGATCGCAAGGCCAAACATCGGCCTGGGCAGCGGCAGAGGCTTCACACGCACGTTGGCAAACTCGTGCGAATCGTGAAGCACCGCGTTGAACCGCAGCTCATCCACCTTCGCCACCGCGGCGATCATTCCCGGCCCGACCTCCTGCACCTCAACATGCTCCTTGCCCTGAAACCGATGCAGGTGCGCAAGCCGCACGGGCTTCTTGTTGTCGTCAACCAGCAGGTCCCCCTTGCTCTTGACGATCCCCTCGTGCACGCGGAAAAAGCCCAGCTTCCCGACAAACGGATCGGTCGTGACCTTGAAAATATGCGCCACAACAGGCCCGCTGGCGATCGGATCCGGGCGATAATCGTGCTCCGCGCCCTCGTTGTCGCGACGCACGAACTCCGACGGGTGAACCTCATCAGGGCTCGGGCAAAGGCTGGCAAAGATGTGCAGCAGGTCATCGATCCCCACGCCCGATCTCGCCGAGCAGAAGCAGATCGGGATCAGATGTCCTTCATCAAGGCACTGCTCAAACGCCTCGTGCAGCTTCTGCGGGTCAAAGCCCTCACCCTTCTCCAGATACTGCATCGTGAGGTCTTCATCAACCTCGATCACCTGCTCAACGATCCGCTTGTGCGCCTCATGCACCGATGAGAATGCCGTCTGGTCACCCTTCTCGTCGTTCCCATCATGCTCAAAGACGTTGATGACATCCTTCAGGTCCGGCGTCGGAAGGTTGATCGGCAGGCACTCCCCGCCAAACTCAGCGCGAAGCTCATCAACCAGCATCTCCAGTTCGACGTCCGGCTGGTCAATCTTGTTGACGATGATCATCCGCGGCAGCCTGCGCTCCGCCGCAACCTTCATCATCCGGCGTGTGGCGGTCTCAATCCCTCGGGCAGCATCGACGACGACCGCGATCGTCTCGACAGCCGGAAAACACGCGATCGCCTGGCCGATGAAGTCCATCAACCCTGGGGTATCGATGACGTTGACCTCGTGGCCCTCATAGCTGAAGTACATGACGCTGGGCTGAAGCGAGTGCTTGTGCGCCTTCTCTTCATCCGTCCAGTCGCTGACTGTCGTGCCCTCCTCCACCGTCCCCATCCGCTTCACCGTGCCGGTTGCAAACAGCAGTCGCTCGGCAAGGGTGGTCTTGCCCGTCCCCCCATGGCCCACAAGACAGATGTTCCGGATATCCGCGACGTTCCTCACCGCCATGATGAACGACCTCCTGCCGCGGGAAGCGTTGGCCGCCGCGCCGCGGGCGTAAGTGCATCTCCCGGCCATCCACAAACGGTCGAGCCGGATGCCACAGTGTACAGGATGCCGGCGAACCGCAAACCAGATCACCTAAATAGGGAGTAGGCGGTAAAGGGGGGGGATTACGCAAGGACGTCGAGGGTCAACGCGCGGGGGAGCGAAGCCACGATGCGGTACGCGCGGACAAGCTGTTCTCTCTGCCCGGTGCTCGGCGAGGGGTTGCTCGGGGCACTGACTGCCAAAGAGAGGCCCTTTTCCGACTTGATCGCCCCGTCCATGTGACCGACAGATCGGGACCTCGCCCGGCCGTAGACGCCTTCGGGCGGTCGGGGCTGCCCCAGGATGGCCTCGTCGCGGTTGTTCCGCGCCAGCCACGTGCCATGGACAGGCGGAGTCGCGGGCGCAAAGTCAGGGACAGTCCCCCCATCGCGGCGTTGGTTCTGGTCGTGGAGCGCTGCGGAGAACCGGGACGGTTCGACACACCGTGCCTGCACCGGCAATGGGCGGGCGGTGTGCCAACTGGTCTGGAGATGACAACGTTCGATCGACACATGGAACGGACTTCGAACGGTGTGCCGCCGCGCCGATCCGATAACATGCCCGCCCCCAGCGCAGGAGCTGGGCGCCCGTTCTCGGCGGGTGTTGCAAAGGGGCATCGTGTCGCAACCAGGCAACAGCCCCTGCATCCGAAACACCGCTGAGACTTCATGCTCCGAACATCCGAACTCGACTACCAGCTGCCCGACTCCGCCGTGGCCACCTCGCCCGCCTCGCCCCGGGACAGCGCAAAGCTGATGGTGATCCGCCGCGGCTCATCGCACGTGGAACACCTCCGTTTCTCCGACCTCCCCGGCCTCCTGAATGCCGGCGACCTGCTGGTCCGCAACTGCACCGCGGTCCTGCCGGCGCGGTTCCGCGGCATCCGCGCAGACACCGGGGGAAAGGTCGAAGGGCTGTATCTGAGCGATGAACCCGGCGGCAACAACTCCCACCGCTGCCGCGTACTTCTCAAAATGCGGCGGCACACGCCCGGTGCCGAGATCCGCCTGCACAACCCCGCCGGTGAAGACAGTGGTCTTCGCATGGTGCTCGAGTCTCGGGCGGGGTCTCCTCTGGGCGAAGCAGATGCTGTTGATGCGGCAATAGATTCAGGATGGATCGTGCGCATCGAGAGCGATCGCGACGCCAAGCTCGCGCACGACTGGCTCAACCGCGTCGGCCTGACGCCCCTGCCCCCCTACATCCTCGCTGCCAGAAAAAAGCAGGCAATCGATGTCGCCGAGGCCGCGGATCGCGCGGCCTATCAAACCGTCTACGCGTCGGAGCCGCCCGCCGCGGCGGGACGTGCAGAGCACGGCTCGGTGGCAGCGCCAACCGCCGGACTGCACTTCACCCCCGCCGTCCTCGATCGTCTTGCAGCGCGGGGCATCGCGTCGGCGGATGTTGTTCTGCACGTCGGCCTCGGAACCTTCAAGCCCGTCGAAACCGAGCATGTTGAAGAGCACCCGATGCACACCGAGTGGTGCATGGTTCCGCCAACCGCAGCGGACCACATCGCGCGTGCCAAAGGCGCGGGCAAGCGGGTCATCGCGGTCGGAACCACCGCCGCCCGCACACTGGAGTCATTCGCATCGATCGACACAATGCGGGAAACCAACGCGTGCTCCACGCGCCTGCTGATCACGCCGGGCTATTCCTGGAAGCACGTCGATGCGCTCCTCACGAACTTCCACCTGCCGCGAAGCACGCTGATGGCGATGGTGAGCGCGATGCTGCCGGGGGGCGCAACCCAGCTCCGCGACCTGTACGCCCAGGCGCTCTCCCACGGATATCGCTTCTACTCCTTTGGTGATGCGATGGTGGTGCTTTGATCCGCCGGTCGCTGGTCAGCGCGGCTGAGCAGGTTCTGAATCCGGGCCTTTATCCCTCGTGACGTCGGTTCATCAAGGCGAGCGGTGAACCCGCCCGAAAGCTCCGACGGCCCAAGCAGATCGACAAAGCCGGAGGTCCAGGCGATCGGCCGAACGGTGCCGCCGGCGATAGAACCGGACATGGACGATGCGCCCGGAGTATTGCCGGGATACAGAAAGCCGCCCCCTCCATACACGCCTACCTCAGGCGGAACAGCAGCCTCGTTCTCACGCGTTCCAAGCACAATGTGACGAATCGTGACATTGCAGGCGGTGTCACCGATCGGTGTGTTCCCGGCCTTGGGCACGATCATCAGACGGATCTGGATGATCGAACCGGAGAGCCCCGTCAGGTCATCCCGCGGATTGAGCAAGCGGTCCGGCGGAAGGTCCGTCAGATAGATCTCGGCCGCGGCGATGGAGGAAGACTCATACACAACCGTCGCAAACTCTGGGGCCAGCTGCTTCTTGCCATCGGCCGAACTGGTAATGAGCGGTCCAGATGGTCGCCGCAGCCCCAGGCCGGCGCATCCCCCAAGGCAGGACACAAGGCCCATGGCGAGCACAAGGAGAATGGCAGGGGTTCGGGCAAGGGCGGGGGCTGGCATGGCAGCAGCGTACACGGGTTCGGGCAAGGGGGAGAAAAGGCTCCGGGAACTGTTCATGATTGCCCCGCGAACCGAAAGCTGCGTGGGCGGTACCATTGTTGTCGGGGTTCACCCTCGTGGGTGAACGACCGACCGGTAGGTGCGCTGGGGAAGGGCGACTGGTCGGGGGGAGGAAGGCGCAAGTCTCATGAGCATCAAGTCATCCTGCATTCGAAGCGTCGCCGCGGCCGTTGTCGTGCTCGCGTGCGGCGCGGCCACCGGCCAAAGCGATCAGCAAGGCTCCTCCACCGGAGTGGGCGGAGTCCGTGCGCCCATGGCGCCGCGGATCTCCCTGGGCGGCGTCAAGGCGCAGGTGCCGCCCCCCAGCGGCATCTCGCGCAAGGGCACCCTGCTCAACCGCACCGGCACCTTGCTCCCCCCCGCGCCAACAGTCTCGCGCGGGCGGATCGGTCCTTCACCCCGGCCGCGGCAGTACATCCCCACCGGCCGGCCCGACCTCAACGGCCAGCCGATCGTCATCGGGCCGGGTTACGTTGCACGTCCAGACACGATCTCCAGCGGCACCGGCGTCGTGATCGACGGCCGCGGCCGTGGCGATCACTGGAACCTCAAGTTCCACCTCGGCTCCGGATACACCTATTCGCCGTGGTGGAAGCCGTGGCACTACCCGACCTATCGCTACGACGACGGCTACTACGGCTCAAGCTATGGGCGTTGGTGGTACCCAGGCAGCTATTCCTACACCAGCTACAACACGCCCCTCGTTTACGGCCAGGTCGATCCCTACGTGCTGACCGGCGTGAATCCCGCGGCGGTCTATGCCGCCGCCTACAACGCCCAATCTGCCCAGCAGGCCCCAGCCGTGCGCGAGCCCACTCCGCTCGAGCGTGCTGACGCCATGCTGATGTACGGCGAATCCAAGCTCGCGGCGGAGGCCTATCGCAAGTATCTCGAAGATGCCCCCGACGATGCGGCAGCGATGCGGAGCCTTGCGCTCGCGCTGCTGGACCTGCGCCGGTTCGACGAATCCGTCGCCGTCATGGCGATGGCCTACGAGAAGCAGCCGCGGCTGGCGCGCACGCCCATCGACCCTACGTTCTTCGGTGATGCCTCCGACCTGCGCAAGAGCGTGAACGCCGCGGTCACCTACGCCAACCGCGTGAACAGCGGGTCCGCATGGCTGCTGGTCGCCACGCTCATGCAGGCCGAAGAGCGCGACGATGTCGCGGCGAAGATGGTCGAACGCGCCAAGGGGGCGGGCCTGGCCGAGGGCGTTGCCACCGAACTCGCCGATGTGCTCCGGCGAAACTGATCCCCGATCGATGAACGGATAAACAAAGAGGGCCCGGAGATCGCTCCGGGCCCTTGTTCATTCCTGTGTTCATCGCCGCATTACTGCGGGGTCGTATCCAGCGGCGGCTTGAAGATCGCGACCACCCGGTCGCCGATCGCAAACTTCTCGACACGGACGTTCTTGCTGACGCGATAGAGCAACACCAGCTTGCGCTCCGGGCTGGATCGCGAGAGCGACGGCAGGCTATCGAGCGAGGTGATCGGTGACTGCGGCGAAAACTGGAACCAGGTCTCGCTCAGGTCGCGGTACATATAGCCAACCGGCGTAGTGGGTGTGCCGTTGTTGTCGATCAGCATCGGCGCCTGAGTCGTGTCAACATCCGCCAGCGCGCTTGAGAGCCGGCCGAACTGGTCGTTGCTCCCGTCAAAGACCACCTGCACGACCCGCGTGTCCTCGGTCGCGGCAAACCTCCGCACCTGCAGCTTGCGATCCACGCCGATGTTCCTCGACAGCACGCTGTTGAGGAACTTGTGCGAGCCGCCGGTGATGAAGTTATTCTGCCCCTCGGTGGTGACTTCCAGCCCGCCGATGTCGTCCTTCTGGATGACCAGCCCCTGAAAGATGGCATCAGACAAGCGAATGAACGACTCCGCGTTATTGTTGTCCGGGCGATATGTGACCGCGCGGGATTCATCCAGGTTGGCCGCCGACTTCGTCTGCGCAATCATTCGACTGCGGATGGCGCTATCGCGAGCGTTGATGGAATCAAACGTCGCAAACGACTTCATGTTCGAAACGTCGAACCGGATCCCCTTCACCTCAACGCCGATCGCGCGATGCGTCTTGGGCACCGGGAACTCAAACACCATCGGCGCATCATCCTGCCCGCCTACCGACGCAATGAAGACGTTCTGGCTGTCAAATCGCCAGCGGCCCAGCGCCGGCTTATCGCCCGCGGCCTGAGAAATCACCGCCAGCGGCGCAATGCTCATCGCTGCCGCGCCCGGGTCGTTCACCGGCTGCGCGATCAGCCGTACCTGGCTGTTCCCCACCACGATGCGGCCGGAGCGTTCCTTGGCGCGGGCCTTGAACTGCACCACAAAGCCCTCGATGCGCGTCTGCCCTGCACTCAGCGGCGAGCCGTCGAGGTACGCATAGTTCTGCGTGCGCTCCGGGTCAAACGAATCCCGCATCAGGTCCTTTGCATCCTTGGGCTCATACGTGTAATGGCTCAGCACCTCGACCGCCAGTCTCTTATACACATCTCCGAGCCCACGAGACTAAGGCGAATCTCGTATGCCGTCTTCTGCTTGAAAAAAAAAA
>ENA-ORBV01005898-ORBV01005898.1-microbial-mat-metagenome-genome-assembly--contig:-NODE-5898-length-22042-cov-4.897610_pt1 | contig 22042 bp, 9 predicted proteins | sample MGYA00237777_ERZ505514 | MGnify/ENA primary metagenome ERZ505514 (study PRJEB26160, sample SAMN06269048) | microbial mat metagenome | isolation source: Oligotrophic lake microbial mat | place... | reverse complement strand
GGTCTGAACGCCGCCATCGCGCAAGGGTCCGTCCCGCAGCCCACGGCGCAGCGGGTCACGTTTCTGCTGTGCACCGTGGCGGCGGCGAGCGCGACGGTGTTTGGCGCACTCCTCGCTGCGATCGTGCGCCTCAACGCGGTCGACTGGCTCGTGATCGGTATCTGCGTCTTCGGCAGCGGGACGGCCGCGGTGATCGTGTCGCGGGGGAAAGTGCGCGCCGGCGCGTCGCTGGCCATCGGCTCGCTCTGGACGGCCGCGGTGACCGTGCTGGCGTTTCATGGCCTCACCGCGGTCTCGCTCCCCGCGCTCACCGTGGCCTGTGTGCTGGTCGGGCTCTGGGGTGGCTCGCGCATCGCCATCGCGACCATCTGCGCATCGATCTTCGTGGTCGTGGCAGCGTCGGGTGCGCTCCCGATTCCGTGGCCAGCGCCGCTCTCCGTGAGCGCACGATCCGCGCTCGTCACCATCGTCGGTCAGTTCGTCTTTCTCGGCGTCCTCATTGCCGTCCTGTCGCGATTCCTGACGGAGATTCGGCGGGGGCTCCGGAACCAGGACGATCGACTGGAGAGCACCACGCGGGAACTGCAGGTCGCCGATGGCGCGCGGCGTGCCACGGAAGCGGTGTACGCGGAGTTGGTGGACGCCTTACCGGACGCCGTGCTCGTCTTGGAATTTGATGGCCGGATTGTTCGAGCGAACGCGGCGATCGAACGGATTCTTGGTCTCCCCGCCTCCAGCTTCGAGGGCAAACGCCTGGGAGAAATCGGTCTCTTCCCGCCGGGTGAGCGCGAGCGCGTGTACGAGGCCCTTCGGCGCACGGTGCTGGGGGAACAGGTCCCCCCGACCACGCTGGCGATTCATCATGCGGACGGGAGTCCGCGCTGGGTTGAGGCGAGTGCCCGCGTGGTGACCAACGACGCCGGGGTGAGCCGCATCCTCGCTCTGGTGCGTGACATCACGGAGCGCCGACGCGGGGAGCAATCGCGGAGCATGCTCGCGCAGGCGATCGCGAGTGCCCAGAACGGGATGGCGCTCGCGAGTCCGGAGGGGCAGCTGACCTATGTGAATGCGGCCTTTGTGCGCCTGTGGGGTTACGAGCGCGCCGATCAGTGCGAGGGACGGAACGTCCGAGAGTTCTGGCGTGATCCCGCACTGGCGGACGAGCTCATCGCGCGGCTCATCGGCGGCGCGCGCGATGTGGCCGGTATGTTGGTCGCGTTGCGGCGCGATGGCTCGACCTTCGAGGTCGAACTCGCCGCCAATCTGATTCTTGGTGACGTGGGGGCGCCGGTCGGGCTGATGGCCTCGTTTACGGATGTGACGACACGCGTCGCGACCGAGCACGCGCTCCTGAAGGGAGAGGCTCAACTGCGTCGGACCAAGTCGCTCGCACGGCTCGGCGGATGGGAAGTCGATCTCGGGGCTGGTGTGTTGACGTGGGACGACGAGGTCAAGCGCATCCATGAAGTCGCACCGGATTACGTCCCGTCGGTCGACACGGCGCTGGACTTCTACGCGCCGGAGGCGCGTCCCGTCATTGAAGCGGCATTCGAACGCCTGGTCACGATGGGGACCCCGTTCCTGCTGGAGCTGCCGCTGATCTCTGCCACTGGGCGTCGCCTCTGGGCGAGAGCGCAAGGCGAGGCGGAGCGCCGCGAGGGCCAGATTGTCAAAGTGTTCGGCATCTTTCAGGATCTGACGGAGCTCCACGTTGCCCGCGAGCAACTGCGCGCCGCCGAACAGCGCAATCGGGTCATCGTCGAGAGCTCGGCCGATCTGATTCTGCTGCTCCGGGAGGATCGACAGATCGACTTTGTCTCGCCGTCATCGCAACGCCTGTTGGGCGTTTCGGAGGATGCCGTGCTGGGGCGGGATGTCGGCGAGTGGATTCACCCCGACGACGTCGAGTCGGCGACCGCCGGCCTTGCGAGGTTGCTGGCGGACCCCGAGCACGAGATCATCATTCAGCTCCGACTCCGGCACGCCGATGGTAGTTGGCGCCGCCTTGAGCTCATTGGGCGGAACATGCTCAAGGTCCCGGGGCTCCACGGCATCTTCGTGATGGGTCGTGACATTACGGAGCGCGACCGTCTCGAGGAGCATCTCCGCGAGACCCAGAAGCTCGAGAGCTTGGGGCGCCTTGCGGGTGGTATCGCACACGACTTCAACAATCTCCTCACGGCGATCCTTGGGTACGCCGAGGAACTCACGCAGGAGCTGCCGGCGGGCTCGCGCGAGGCGGAGGATGTGGGAGAGATCCAGCGCGCGGGTCGGCGCGCTCAGGAGTTGACGTCGCAACTGCTCACGTTCGCGCGACGGCAGGTGATTGTGCCGCGCACAATCGACGTGGGCCAGCAACTCGAGGAGATCCAGCGATTCCTGCGCCGCTTACTGGGGGAGGATATCGCGCTCGAGGTCAACGCACCCCCCGCGACCGCCTTCGTGCGCGTGGATCCGGCGCAGTTCGAACAGATTCTCATGAACTTGGCAGCGAACGGGCGTGACGCGATGCCCGAGGGAGGGACGCTGCGGATCGCGATGTCGATGCGCATGCTTGATCCTGAGGACGCGGCGACCCGCAGTCTGCCCACGGGTCCGTATGTGGCGATCGAGACCAGCGACTCGGGGACGGGGATGTCGACGGAGGTCACCTCGCGAATCTTCGAGCCGTTCTTCACGACGAAGGAACTCGGCAAGGGCACGGGGCTCGGCCTGGCGACCGTGTACGGAATCGTACGGCAATCCGGCGGCGAGATCGAAGTCCGCTCGACCATCGGCGAAGGCACGACCTTCACGATCCTGCTCCCCTCCGTTGAGCACACCCCGGAGCACGCAACGTGGCAGGACGATGCGCCGGTCCGCGGCGGATCGGAAACGATCCTGATGGTCGAGGACGAAGCGGTGGTGCGCACATACGGTGCGCGCGTGCTTCGCAACGCCGGGTACACGGTGCTGGTGGCCGCGGACGCGTTCGAAGCGGAGCAACTCGTCGAGCGTGCGGACTCGCCGGTGAATCTGTTGGTGACGGATGTTGTCATGCCTCGGCGCAGCGGTCCCGAACTCGCGGATCGCCTCACCGCTCGCTGGCCCGAGCTTCCGGTGCTCTTTGTATCGGGGTACACGGAAGAGCGGCTTGATGAGCGGACGCGTTTGCCTGGTGCCGTCTACCTGCCGAAGCCGTATCTCGCCCAAGGACTGTTGCAGCGGGTGCGCGCGCTCTTGGATGCATCGGCACATCGGCAGAATTCCATTCCTTAGACACAGTCCGCTCCTTGGACAAAGTCCAGTCCGTGACGGAATAGCCGACTGGCGCAGGTGTCGCACCGATCCGCACATTGTCGGTGTGCACGTGCCTAACCGAGCCTCAGGAATTCCGTTGAGCGTTGAGGATGCCCTCGAGGCGCTCTCTATTGGCGTGTGGTGGGTTCGCCTCGACGGCACGGACGCGTATTTCTCTCCCCTCTTTCTCCGCTGTTTCGGTCTCGACGGTGTTGGGGATGCGGGCGCGATTCCGCAGGTGCGCGCTTGTGTGAATGCGGCCGACCTCAAAACTCATGAGGCGCTCGCGCGCGACGCCACCGCGCAAGGAGAATCGTACGCGGCCGAGATACGCATACGTCGCGCGAGTGACGGCGTGGAGCGCACGGTGCGGGTGCGCGGGCAACGACTTGAGGGTGCCCCTGCGCCCGCCATCAGTTTCGGCACGGTCATCGATGTCACGGACTCGGTCGAACTCCTCGCCGAGCTGACGCGAACACGCAGTCGGTTGGAGAGCGCGGAGCGCATCGGTGGCGCGGGGAGCTGGAGTTGGGACGTGCGCACCGGGACTGTGCACTGGTCCGCGGAGACGTATCGGATTCTCGGCGTGTTACCCGACGTCTCACCGACCTTCGACTTGGTCTTGGCGAGTGCCGTCGATGCGACACATCGTGACCGGTTCTTGGCCATCGTGCAGGCGGCCTTGGAACAGGATGCGCCCCACGAGTTCGAGATGCCCGCACGCCGCGCGGATGGCGGACGAATAGTGCTCGAAATGCGAGGTGCTGTCGAGCGGGACGCCGCGGGGGCTCCGCTCCGTCTGGTGGGCACGATGCGCGATGTGACAGGATTGCGCGCCGCGGAGCGCGCACTGCGCGATCGCGAGGCGCGCTTCCGGCTCCTCGCCGAGTCCTCTCCGAACGGGGTCTTTCTCACCGATCGTCTCGGGCGGACGACCTACGCGAATGACCGACTGCTCAAGTGGTTCGCGATGGATCTTGGCGCCTTCGCCGGAGGGCAGTGGCGCGCGCGCGTGCACCCGGACGATCAGCAGATGCTCCACGCCATCACGCAGGAGCCGTCGAGCCGGTCGCTCCCCTTCGATTACGTCTATCGCATTGAGGTCGGCGAGACGACGCGGTGGCTGCGGATCCGGACCGAGCCCTTGCTTGGCGCCGACGGGGAGTTTGAGGGCCAGGTCGGGTCGGTCCAGGACACGACGGCCGAGCATGTCGCGGCGGAGGAGCGCGCCGTGCTTGAGGGCCAGCGTCAGCAGGCACGGCGACTTGAGTCCATTGGGCTGCTGGCGGGAGGGATCGCGCACGACTTCAACAATCTGTTGGTGGGAATCCTCGGGAACGCCTCGCTCGCGCGCGCGATTGCCGATGTGGGGCCTGAACTGGCGACCGCGCTCGCGGATATCGAACGCGCGGCGGAGCGCGCGGCCGAACTGACGAAGCAGTTGTTGAAGTACGCAGGGCAAGCGCCGCTCGAGCGAAAGCCGATCGACGTGGCCGCCATTGCGCGCGAGTTGCCGGCGCTGCTCGGCGCCCGCGTACCGGCGGCGGTCACGCTGCGGGTCGATGCCGCAGAGGGAATGGTCGTGCTTGGCGATTGCACGGTGCTGCAACAGGTCATCATGAACTTCGTGACCAATGGGGTCGACGCAGTCGCTGTGACGACGCCTGGGACCGTCACGGTCCGTGTGGGCCGCGAGGCGCTGACTGAGGCACAGCTGTCCGCCTTCGTGCTCGGCGCCGACCGGTCCCCGGGGGACTACGTGGTGGTGACCGTCCACGATACGGGAGCTGGGATGCCGCCAGAGGTGCTCTCGCGGATGTTCGACCCCTTCTTCAGCACGAAAGGCACGGGACGCGGACTGGGACTCGCCGCGGCACTCGGATCCATCAGCAGCCTTGGCGGCGCGGTCGCGGCCGTGTCCGAACTCGGGGTCGGGACGGAGATTCGCCTCGTCCTACCCGTGGCGGCGGCTGACTTGAGTGTCGGAGAGCACACGTCCGCGCCCGAGAACGACCTCGACCCCGGCGAGGGCACGATTCTCCTCGTGGATGATGACGACGGGGCGCGGCGCCTGGCGAAACGCGCGCTCACTCGCGCTGGGTATCATGTGGTGGAGGCGAGTAACGGCCGAGATGCGCTCATGTGCTTCAGCGCGGGGACGAACTGGACCTGCGCGATGCTTGATCTCACGATGCCGGGCATGAACGGCGACGAATGTCTCGCGCGGTTGCGTGAGCGGGATGCGACCCTGCCGGCGCTGATCGTGAGCGGGTTTGCGGAGCAGGATGTCGCGGCGCGGTTGCGCGAGGCGCACCGCACGCGGTTCCTGCAGAAGCCGTACCGTGTTACCGAACTGCTCAAGGCGCTTGCGGCGACGATCGCGTCGCCGCGGGCCTCGTAGCGCGCGAGCCGACCATCCATGAACGTCCAAGCCATCCCGTGCATGAGCCACCCCTGCTACCCGGCGGGACCGATCGCCGCCGGACAGCAGAACGCAGTGGTGGACCTCAGCGTCCGCACACTCAGCAGATCAGCACTGGCGTCCGTAGCTTAGGGTGTCCGCTGATTCGCATCCTCTGCTTCCGACCCAACATGAAACGCACGTTCGTCCTCTTCGCCGCCCTCATCCTCGTCGGCTGCCAGTCCGTCGGCGGTCCCTCTGCGGCCGAGCGCGAGCGGTGGGAATCGCATGCCGCTCGCGTCACGATTACCCGCGACGATTGGGGAATCCCGCATGTGAAGGGCGTGAGTGATGCCGACGCGGTGTTCGGCATGATCTACGCGCAGGCCGAGGACGACTTCAACCGGATCGAGGTGAATTATCTCAACGCGCTCGGGCGTCTCGCCGAAGCGGAAGGGGAGCAGGCCATCTGGAGCGACCTCCGGATGCGGCTGTTCATCGATGCCGACTCGCTGCAGGCGATGTACGGGGCGAGCCCGGAGTGGTTGCGGGCGCTGATGAACGCGTGGGCTGACGGTCTCAACTATTACCTGTTCAAGCATCCCGACACACCGGCGCGCGCGCTGACGCACTTTGAGCCCTGGATGGCGCTCGCGTTCAGCGAGGGAAGCATCGGCGGCGATATCGAGAGCGTCTCGCTGGTCGAATTGGAGAAGTTCTACGGCGGGACGACGACCGTGGCCTCGCGTCCAGTGCCTCCTCGCGGTCCTTCGGGGTCCAACGGCTTCGCGATCGCGCCCGCCCGCAGCGCGTCGGGGAAAGCACTGCTGTTGATCAATCCGCACACGTCGTTCTTCTTCCGCGAGGAGATGCAGGTCACGAGCGATTCCGGACTCAATGTCTACGGTGCGGTGACGTGGGGACAGTTCTTCGTCTATCAGGGATTCAACGAGCGCACTGGGTGGATGCACACCTCGAGCAGCAACGACGCGATCGACGAGTTCGCGGTGGCAGTGGCGAAGGCCGGCGCGGGCTGGAGCTATGCATATGGCGACGAAACGCGTCCGGTGCGCACGCGCACCGTCACGCTGACCTATCGCACGCCCGAGGGGACGCGCACACGCGAGTTCACGGTGCACGCGACGCATCACGGCCCCGTGGTGCGCTCGGCCGAGGGTCAGTGGATCGCGGTGCAGCTCATGAACTCGCCGGTGGCGGCGCTCACGCAGTCGTACACGCGGACCAAGGCCCGCACTCTGGCGGCGTTCCGCGAGACGATGGATCTGCATACGAATTCGTCGAACAACACCGTGTATGCGGACGCCGATGGGAACATCGCCTATTTCCACGCGAACTTCGTCCCCAAGCGCGACACGCGGTTCGACTATGGCAAGCCGGTGAACGGGAACGATCCCGCAACCGATTGGCAGGGGGTGCATACGGTCGACGAGAGTCCCAACGTGTTCAACCCGTCAACGGGGTGGATCCAGAACACCAACAACTGGCCCTTCTCGGCGGCCGGTGCGGCGAGTCCACGTCAACGCGATTTCGCGAAGTACTTTGAGGATGGGGAAGGAGAGAATGCACGCGGCATTCACGCTATTGAGGTCCTCACGCGCGAGTCGCGCTTCGATCTCGACAAGTTGATCGCGGCGGCCTACGACCCGCACCTCACGGCATTCGATGCACTCATTCCGGCGCTCGTGCGCGACTGGACGGCATTGCCGGCGAGCGACGCGCGCAAGCGGGCGCTCGCGGATCCGATCGCCACGTTGCGGGCGTGGGACCGGCGCGCCTCGCTGGAATCCGAGGCGACGACACTGGCGATCGTCTGGGGCGAGACGATGTGGAGTCGTGCGCAGCAGGCGCCGGATGCGGAGGGGATGGGAATCGTGACGTATATGGCGACGCGTGCGAGCGCGGCGGACCGGCTCGGGGCGCTCGAAGCCGCGGTCGCGTCGCTCACCGCTGACTTCGGCTCGGCGCAGGTCGCCTTTGGCGACGTCAATCGTTTTCAGCGTCTCACGGGAGACATTGTGCAGCCCTTCGCCGACTCCGGCGCGAGCATTCCCGTAGGATTCGCCTCCGCGCGTTGGGGCTCGCTCGCCTCGTTCCAAGCGCGCGCGTATCCCGGGACCAAGCGCTGGTACGGGACGAGCGGCAACAGCTTCGTGGCGGTGGTCGAGTTCGGTGACTCTGTTGCGGCACGCGCGGTGACGGCCGGCGGGCTCAATAGTGTGTCGGGATCGAAGCACTTCAACGATCAAGCCGATCGCTACGCGCGTGGGGCGTTGCGCACGGTGTATTTCTGGCCGAACCAGCTCGAGGGGCACACGGAGCGGACGTATCGTCCGTAAGGCCCCACTGGTCAGGGCAGCATCCCGTAGGTGATGAGATACGGTCGGAACTCCGCGAGTATCGCCATCGTCAGTCGAAGGTCCGGGACGTCCTCGGCAACCACATCGTGGAAGAAGACGTCAATGAACTTTCCTCGCGCGACCACATCCTGCAGGAGGAGACGGAGACGGTCGCGACCATCGACGGTGCGGAAGTTGTACGAGGTCGTCTGGCCGTCGTAGTTCGTGACGTCGACGCCGGCGAGCCGATGCCGCGCCGTCTCAGGAATCGGCCAGTCGACGAGCGTATCGGTCGTCCAGGTGTCCTGTGCGCAGCACCGCGTGTAGGTGTAGCCGACCGCGGCGGATTCGAGGAGCACCGCGGCGTTGTGATCCAAGTAGGGCGCAACGAACACGCGCGGGTCAAAGCCAAGGCTGTCGATCCGTGCGCGGCTCCCAGCCATCTCGACGCGCGCGCTATCGAGCGAGATCTGCGTGAGGTAGGGATGGGTCATCGAATGAGAGATGATCGACCAACCGGCGCGCTGCAGCACGCGAAGTTCTTGAGGGGTCATCACGCCGGACCAAATAGTACTGGTGATCCACCCGACATTCGCGCGCAGTCGGAGTTCCTGCATCTCGGGATACGCGAGCTCAAGGACGCCGCGCCACGAATCATCGAAGGTGATGGTGATGGCCGCACTCGGCTCCGGATACACGTCGACGCTCGCGGAGTCGGCGCGCCCTTCGCTGGTCGCGACAATCGTGACCTCGCCGGTGGAGAGCGCAGTGAGGACGCCCAGGGAGTCGATGGTGGCGCGCGCGGGGTTCGAGGTCGTCCACGTCAGGCGTCGTCCGGTAGGGGCGACGCTATTGGTGTCGAGGAGTGCGGCGGCGAACTGCTGCGTGCGCCCGATCCAGACCGTCGAGAGTCCAGGCGTGACCCGCACGGAGGTGACCACTGGGGTGATCGTGATGGTCGCGTTGGCGCTGACGCCACCACTCGTGGCGGTGATCGTGGCCGTGCCGGCGATGCGGGCGGTCACGAGCCCGCTGCCAGAGACGGTGGCGAGCGCACTGTCCGAAGAGGTCCACGTCACGGGGCGGCCGGTGAGGAAGAGCCCGGCGGAGTCGCGGAGGACCGCATCGAGTTGCACCGTCTGCTCGGTCCGCAGCGTCTGGGTGTCGGGGAAGACCGTGATGGTGTCGACCAGCAACGCTTTCACGCGCACCAGCACCGTATCGGCAAGGGCGCCAGTGCTCGCTAGAAGTGTTGCGGTGCGCTCATCGGGGCCAACATAGAAGACGGCGGTGACGACGCCCTCGCCGTTCACGATCACGACCGTGGTGTCGCTTGAGGTCCACGTGATCGGTGCGCCGGTGAGTGCGAGCCCAGAGGCGGCGCGCGCGGTCGCGGTGAAGGGCGACTGCTGCCCGGGGAAGATGCTCACGCTGTCCGGAATCACCTCAACGACCGTCGGCGGGAGCGGCGTGATGGTCACGACGACGGTGTCCGCCTTGCCCGCGCTGTAGACCACGATATTGACGGTCTGCTCGAGTTGGCCCGCATACGGACGTGCGACCACGCGCCCGGTCGTGGAGTCGACGGCCACGCGGGCGGTGTCACTTGAGAGCCAGAGACGGTTGCGTCCCGTGAGCACGATGCCCGTCGCGGATTCCAGCGAAACGGCGAGCGTGGTCGAGTCTTCCGGCGAGAGAGTCAGCGTGGTCGGAGAGGCAATCACCCGTTCGACGGCAAAGGGCAGCACTTCGAGCGGCACCGTGTCGGCGACCGCGCCGCTGCTCAGCACGATCGCCGTGTTGCGAATATTCGGACCGGTGTAGTCCTCCACGGTCACGCGACCGGAGCCATTCACCGCGGCAATCGTCGGATCAACCGCGCTCCACGTGACGGTGCGGTCCGTGAGTACGGTGAGATCGAGGGCCGCGAGCGTCGCCGCAATCGTCACGGTATCGCGCGGAAAGCGGCTGAGCGCTTCTGGAGTGGCCGCGACCGACGCGACGGCGTGCGGCCGCACGGCGAGGGCGATCGTGTCCGCTGCGGTCGCGCTTGCGGCACGGATGCGCACCGTGCGGGTGCTCGTCCCACCGTACGTCAGTGCCGTGACGAGTCCAGTCCCGTCGACCGTGCCGACGCCGAGGTCGAGCGACGTCCACGTGATGGGGCGTCCGGTGAGAAGGAAGCCCCCCGCATCGCGCAGCGCGGCATCCAACTGGAAGCCGGCGCTCGGGAACACGCTCCCCGTGTCCGGCGTGATGGCGAGGCTCGCGACCGCGAGCGGTTGCACCTCGATTGTCGCGGTATCGGCGAGCATCCCAGTGGCCACGATCACCGTCGTGGTGCGCACCACGGGACCAACATAGAACGATGCCGTCACGACGCCTTCCGTGTTCACCCGTGCAATCGTGGTGTCGCTCGCGGTCCACGTGAGCGGAAAATCCGTGAGCGTGTCGCCGGCCGCGCTCTCAACGAGCGTCGCGAGCGTCGTCACATCTCCCGGTTGGAGGCTCACCGTCCCCGGCGAGACCACAAGCGAGTTCGGGACACGCGGCGCAACGGTGATCGTCGTCGTGTCGGCGACGCCCTCGCTGTACACCACGATGAACGCACTACGCTGTACTGGTCCGGCGTACGGACGCGCATGCGCGACGCCGGCGGCGTCCACGCGCACGACGGCGGTATCACTCGACAGCCAGCTGAAGGTGCGGCCCGACAACACGATGCCGCTCGCTGATTCTGTTGCAGCGGTCAGCGTGGTCGAGTCACCAACGGCAATCGTCACCGCCGCGGGCGTGCTAATGACCCGCTCGACGGCCAACGGGGAGATGGTGACCGGCACCGTGTCGGTCGCGGCCCCGCTCGTGACGACGATGACCGTTGTGCGCAGGGTCGGGCCGGTGAACGATGCCGCCGTCACCCGTCCGCTCGCATCCACGCCGGCCACGGTAGGATCGAGCGAGGCGAACGTTACCGTCCGGTCGCTCAGGACGGTGAGGTCGAGCGCGGCAAGCGTCGTGCCGATTGTCGCCGTGTCGAGCGGCGAGAGACTGAGCGCCTCCGGTGCTGCGGTCACATACGCGACGGCGTGCGGCGTGACGCTGAGCGTGACGGTGTCGGCCGCACTGGAGGTCGTGGCAACGAGTCGGACGGCGCGGAGGGCGGTCCCGCCATACGCGAGCGCGGTCACCATTCCGCTCGCGTCAATGCTCGCCACAGCGGCATCGAGCGTGGTCCACGTGATGGCCCGATCGGTGAGCACGAGGCCGGCGCCATCGCGCACGGTGGCGTCGAGTTGGAAGGTCCGAGCGGGGACGAGGCTTCCGCTGTCCGGCGCAATCGCGACCGTCGCGACGCCGAGCGGCTGCACCTCAATCGTTGCGGTATCGGCAAGCGCGCCCGTGCTGACGATCACCGTCGTGCTGCGCACGGAGGCCCCGACGTAGAAGGACGCGGTCACGACGCCCTCGACGTTCACCCGCGCGACGGAGGTATCGGCCGCGCTCCAGGTGAGAGGGAATGCCACCAGCGTATCGCCCGCGAGCGTGCGCAGGAGCGTGGTGAGGGTGGTGACATCTCCCGGTTGGAGGCTCACCGTTGCCGGCGAGACCACAAGCGAGTTCGGGACACGCGGCGCAACGGTGATCGTCGTCGTGTCGGCAACGCCCTCGCTGTACACCACGATGAACGCACTACGCTGTACTGGTCCGGCGTACGGACGCGCATGCGCGACGCCGGCGGCGTCCACGCGCACGACGGCGGTATCACTCGACAGCCAGCTGAAGGTGCGGCCCGACAACACGATGCCGCTCGCTGATTCTGTTGCAGCGGTCAGCGTGGTCGAGTCGCCGACCGCAAGCGTCACCGCGCTCGGCGCGCTCACGACACGCACCACCGGCAACGGCGTGACGGTGACTGGCACCGTATCGACCGCCGCGCCGCTGATCGCAACGATGGACGTCGTGCGCACCGCGGGCCCCGTATAGGCCGCCGCGGTGACTCGTCCGCTGCTATCGACGCTCGCTACGGTCGCGTCGAGCGCGTTGAATGTCACCACGCGCCCGGACAGCACCGTGAGGTCCACGGACTGCACCGCCACGGCGAGGGTCGCCGAGTCGAGGGGCTGGAGTGTGAGGGCTTCCGGCGTCGCCGTGAGCCACGCGGCCGTGAGCGGCGGCAGGGAGAGCACCACGGTGTCGCTGACACCGCTGTTCGACGCAATGATGCCCACGCTGCGTGTGTCGGTCCCGCCATATGGCGCCGCCGTCACGAGACCGCTGCCATTCACGAGGGCAATGGTCGTGTCCATCGCCGTCCAAGAGATCGATCGTCCCGTGAGGAACAGTCCAGCGCCATCGCGGAGCGTCGCGCCGAGTTGCCGCGTCGTGCCGGGCAGGAGCGTGCCTGTGTCCGGCGCAATCGTCACGCTCGCCACCGTGAGCGGTTCGACTCGCATCGTCGCGGTGTCGGCAAGTGCCCCAACGGTGGCGGCCACTGAGGCGACGCGCGTATCGGCTCCTACATAGAACGAGGCGGTGACGACGCCGGCCGTATTCACGCGCACCACCGTGGTGTCACTCGTGCTCCACGTGAGCGGCGTGTCGCGCAGCGTGTCGCCCGCGACCGAACGCACGAGGGCGCGGAGCGAGTCAATGGCGCCGGGCATGAACACGACCGTATCGGGGGCGACGACGATGGAGCTCGGTGCGATCGGGGCGACCGTGACCGTCGTCGTGTCGGCCACGCCGCTGCTGTACACGATGATCCGCGCGCTCCGCTCCAGCGGCCCGACATACGGCTTCGCCGTGACGAGCCCCGCCGCGTTCACCACAGCGACGGCCGTATCACTCGAGAGCCAGAGCAGGGGGTGTCCGCTGAGCACCAGCCCACTCGCGGCCTGAACCTCCGCACTGAGTGGCGCGGTCCCCGTGGGGGTCAGCGTCACCGCGGCGGGCGAGACGACCACGCGCTGCACCGCGAACGGACGTACTTCGATCGGCACCGTGTCGGCAATCGCCCCACTCGACACCAAGAGCGACGTCGTGCGAACCGCCGCGCCAGTGTAGGCGCTCGCCGTAACGCGCCCGGCGGCGTCCACGCGCGCGATGGTCGTGTCACGCGAGATCCACGCGACGCTGCGCCCCGACAGCGCAATGAGATCGATCGATTCCAAGCGGACCGTCACGGTCGCCGTATCGAGCGGCAGCACGCTGAGCGCTTCGGGGGTCGCGGTGATCCAGGCCACGGGCAGGACCGGCAGCGTCAGCGTGACCGTATCCGCGGCCGATCCGCTGGCCGCGCGGATCTGCACGGCGCGGGTGCCGGCGCCGCCGTACGGACGCGCCAGCACGAGGCCCGAGGCATCGACCTGCGCCAGGCTTGTGTCACTCGACGTCCAGACGACGGACCGACCCGTCAAGAGGAGTCCGGCGGCGTCCCGCATCGCGGCATCCAACTGGAGCGTCCGACCCGGGCTCACTTCGCCGGTGTTATCGGCGATCGTAACATTCGCCACGCTCAACGGCTGCACTTGAATGCGCGTGGTATCGGCGAGTGCCCCGAGTGAAACAATCACCGCCACTTCACGCACGGCGGCACCGACGTAGTACGATGCCGTCACGTCGCCGGCGACGTTCACCCGCACGATCGTCGTGTCGGCAGAGCGCCACTGGAGCGGAAACGCGGTGAGCGTGTCTCCTGCCGCCGAACGGACGAGCGCCGAGAGCGCGTCGATCGCCCCCGGCACAAGCGTGAGTGCGCTCGGCGCGATCTGCAGCGAGGCCGCCGTGAGCGGCTGCACCGTGACCAACGCGGTATCGGCGACGCCGGCGCTGAACACCACCACCTGCACGGTGCGCGCCAACGGGCCGTAGTAGGGACGCGCCGTCACCACGCCGAGGCCACTCACCTGCACAATCGACGTATCACTCGACACCCATGCCGCCGGATGTCCGGTGAGGGGAAGTCCGCTCGCGGACAGCGTCGTCGCGCGCAGCGTGTCCACGCCCAGCGGCCCGAGGGTCACCGCGTCGGGGGCGACGACGACACGCTGCACGGCGAGGGGAAGCACCTCAACGGGAACCGTGTCCGCGGCCGCACCACTTACCCCGATCATGGCCGTCGTGCGCACGGCCACGCCGGTGTACGCGCCTGCCGTAACGCGCCCCACCGCATCCACTCGCGCAACGGTCGAATCCACCGCACGCCACGTCACGCTACGTCCCGTCAGCACCGTGCCGTCGAGTGCCTCGAGGCGGGGAACGAGCTGCGCCGAGTCGAGCGGCTGGAGCGTGAGCCGCTCAGGAGTCGCGGCGAGCGAGAAGACGGCGTGCGGTGGCACACGCAGGCTGACGGTATCGGCGACGCCACCACTCCGGGCGATGATCTGCACGCCGGCCGGCAGCCTGCGTGTGCCACCATACGGGACCGCCGTGACGAGTCCCGTCGCATCCACGCGCGCAATCGTGGTATCCGTCGAACTCCAACTGACGGGGCGCCCCGTCAGGAAGAGCCCGGCCGCATCCTTCACAGAGGCATCCAACTGGAACGCGGCGCCTGGCAACACGACGCCGGAGTCGGGAGTAATGCTGACCTGCGTCACTGAGAGCGGAACTACTTCGACGAGCGTCGTGTCCGCGACAATCCCGTGCGTGACGATGACAGAGGCGGAGCGCGTCTCGGCGCCCACGTAGAAGACGCCGGTGAGAATCCCGGCGCTGTTGACCTGTACGACGGTGGTGTCCGTCGTCTTCCACTTGAGCGGCGTGTCCGTGAGCGTCTCCCCAGAGGCGGAGCGTACCACGGCCGTCAGGGTCGCGAATGCACCGGGGAGCAGTGACAGGGTGTTGGGCGTGAGAGACACCGACGCCACGGCCAGCGGCGGCACGGTGACCACAACGCTGTCCGCCTTCCCCTCACTGAAGACCACGACGAGTGTGGTGCGCGCCAACGGGCCGGTGTAGGCGCGGGCGCGCACCCGTCCCGTGGGCGTCACCTGCGCGACCGCGGTGTCGTCCGCAATCCAGACAACCGTCCGTCCGGTGAGGGCGAGGCCGCGCTCGCTCACGAATGCAACGGCCAGCTGGGCCGAATCACGCGGCGCGATGGTGACCGCCGCCGGGCCCGCAATCACCCGTGCGACCGCCCAGGGGAGCACTTCCACCGGGATGGTATCGGTCGTCGCCCCCGGCGTCGCGACGAGGATCGACGTCGTGCGGCGGGTCGGACCAGTGTAGGGCGCCGCGGTGACGGCCGCCGCGACGAGGCCCGTGGGCAGGACCAGCGCGACGGTGGTATCGAGCGATTGCCACGAGAGGGGACGCCCCGCGAGAAGCACGCCGTCGAGCGTGGCGACCTGGGCCGCCACGGTCACCGTGTCGAGGGGGCGTAAGCTCAGCGCCTCGGGGGTCGCCGTGACCCGAACGACCGGGCGGGGGGCCGTCGGCGCGTCAATGCACGAAAGACCCCCTACGACGAGCGCCAACAGGAGGGCGCGAGGCAGAGCAGATCTGGGACGCGTCATTCGACCTGAAGGCTACCGCCGAGCGCCAACCAGCGAAAGGGTCGCGCCGGGGCCAAGCCCGGCGCGAGCGTTATACGTAGGCGCCATACGTCAGCGCTACACGTACGCGCTATACGTAGGTGAGCCAGCCGCGCGTATCCTCCACGCGGCCATTCACGATATCGAGAAACAGCGACTGCACCCGCTTCGTCACGGGGCCCACCTTGCCGTCTCCCACCGGGAGCTTGTCGACGCTCCGGACGGGCGTGATCTCGCTGGCGGTGCCGCACACAAAGAGTTCGTCGCAGGTGTAAAGCACTTCGCGCGACAGCGGCCCGATCACGACCCTGATCCCCAGCTCCTCGGCGAGCGCAATCACCGTGCTGCGGGTGATGCCAGGGAGTAGCGTCCCGTCGATCGGCGGCGTGTAGAGCACGCCGCCGTCCACGGCGAACACGTTCTGGCCTGAGCCTTCGCTCACCATGCCGTCCGGCCCGAGCGCGATGGCTTCGTCGTAGCCATTGGCGAGTGCCTCCATTTTGATGAGCTGTCCGCCGAGGTAGTTGCCGGCGATCTTGGCCATGGCGGGGATGGTGTTGGGGGCCACGCGATGCCAACTCGCCACGCAGGCGTCGACTCCCTTTTCGAGGGCATCCGCGCCGAGGTACGCGCCCCAAGGCCAGCAGGGCAGGTAGACCTCGACGGGGCTATCGAAGGGCACCATGCCCGCGGCGCCGTAGCCGCGCAGCACCATCGGGCGGAGATAGCAGGCGTCCACGCCATTGCGTCGTACCAACTCACGGTTCGCTTCAACGAGTTCGTCGATGCCGTACGGCACCGGCATCCGATAGATCTTACAAGAGTTCAGCATCCGCTTGAGATGCTCACGCAGTCGGAAGATTGCGGGACCCTTGGGGGTCGCGTAGCACCGGATGCCCTCGAAGACGGCGGAGCCGAACTGCACCGAGTGCGAGAGGACGTGGATGTTCGCGTCCTTCCAGTCGATGAACGCGCCGTCGCGCCAGATGAAAGAGGTCTCGCCGATCTTCGCCACGGTCGTTGGGTCAGGAGTGAGTGTGTCGCGGGCTACTAGAGGAGACTGCGGATCCAACCACCATCGACCGCGATACTCTGTGCGGTGATATAACTCGCCCGTTCGCTGGCGAGGAAGGCCGCCAGTGCGCCGAACTCGTGCGGCTCGCCAAGGCGTCCCATGGGGATTTGTTGCTCCCACGCGGCGAAGGCTTCCTCACGCGTGACCCCCTTGGCGGTCGCGTTGGAGGCCGCGAGCTGTTCCAAGCGCTCGGTGCGCGTATAGCCCGGCATCAGGTTATTCACGGTGACATTGAACGGGGCGACTTCATTCGCCAGCGAGCGGGCAAAGCCGGTGACGGCCGCGCGCACACTGTTGGAGAGAATCAGACCATCCACCGGCTGCTTCACGGCAATCGACGTCACGTTGAGGATGCGCCCCCAGCGGCGTTCCTTCATCCCCGGGAGCACCGCGCGCGTGAGATTCACCACGCTATCGAGCGTCAGGGCCACCGCGCGCGCCCATGCTTCGGCGGAATGGCTCTCGAATGGACCGGGGGGTGGCCCGCCGGCATTGGTCACGAGAATATCGACGTGTCCGAACCGCGACTGCGCCGCGGCGATTGCATGAGCGACCTCGGAGGGCACCGAGATATCGGCCTCGATCCCCAACGTCTCGACGTGAAATCGCTCGGCGAGCGACGCGGCGCGCGTAAGAATCTCCGGCGAGCGCGCGCAACAGGCGATCAGCACCCCCTCCGCCGCGAGTGCCTCGGCGATCGCGTGGCCGAGCCCGCGACTCGCGGCCGCTACGAAGGCGACGCGCCCCTTCAGACCGAGATCCACGCTACTTCTGGTGGAAGTAGGAATCCGTCTTGTCGAGCCAGTCCTGCCGCGGCGGATTAAAAACGTCGACATCGAGTGTGTTCTCGAGCGCCTCGGCCTTATGCCAGACATTGGACGGGATGTGCAGCACGTCGCCCGCGTGAACGTCGATCACCTTCTCGCCGGCATCGCCGATCCAGAAGCGGAGCGCGCCCTCAAGGATGTAGGTGATCTGCTCGTTATGATGCTGGTGCTTCGGCACGACCGCCCCCTTCGCGAGGTAGACGTGTGCGAGCATCATCCCTTGGCCGGTGACGAGACGCCGGGATATCTGGTCCGTCACCTGTTCCTTCGCCATGTCGGCCCAACGATGGAACGTGACCTCAGTCGGGCTGGTATTCACGGCGGACATCGCGGGCTCGCGGTGCAGGGTGGGGGGTGCCCCAAGCGGGCGGGGCTCCCCCCAAGCTATCAGGAACGGCCGCGTCGTGCGATGCCGGCTCGCGCGATGCCGCGTCGTCCTGACGGGTCAGATCGTCGTCTTGCGCGTCGCCACCATGCGCAGGACGCCATTGATTCCGGCGTGCAGCATCGCGTAAACGGCGAGTGCGATCACGATGGGGATCGCGAGGGTGAAGCCGTCGATGGACGGACTGTCGACGATGCCGCGAAACGGAGCATAGAACGGACCGGTGACGCTGGTGATGAAACGGACGAATCCGTTCCCTTCGCGCGCGCCGATCAACGCCAATACGAGGCGGATGCTGAGCAACGCGTAGAGGACCAAGAACGCGTAGTCCAGAAACTGCGAGCCGCGCGCCGCCGTGCGGGCGTGCGACACGGTGCGGACCCCATGCTCCGTTTCATCGATCGCACGGTTGCGCATGGTCGCGGCGGCGGCGGCGACACGCCCGTGCTCTGTGGTGGTGGAGTCGGAGACCTCGCGCGCGATCTCGCTGTTCACTTGCTTCTCGACGCGCGATTGCACCGCGTCATGACTTTCGGCCTGCCTAAGATTGTCGGCGGCGACTTTGTCGTATGTAATAGGACCTCCCAGAGGGTGGTGGCGCGGGCGAGACGGTGAACGCCACCGCGCCTGCCCCTGTGAAGAAGGTCGTCCGCGATCCGTGTCTGCGGTATCGCCTCTTGGGAGTAGTCCTTCTCATCTCATCGTCTCATCCTCGCGCATCCACCATGATCGGCACCGCCGCCGCGCACCCGCCTATCCGCGGATTCCGCTGCAGGCGGCCATTGGCCCTCGAAACCGCAATGCACCGCCGCGGGAGCCAGCCCGTGCCCGACGGTGCGATGTGCCAGCGTTCGGGGCCGGCCTCCACCGGATCAAAGCGCGCCGAGTCGGCGGGGACGCGGAATGTTGATGATCGGGAGCGTCTCGTGCGGAGTGCGCGAGGCCGCACGCGCAATTCGGGTGGCGCGCGGACTCGAGGCTGGCGGTCCCCCCGAGGACTGCGAGTTCAGAGTACGGCCTTCGGGACCACTCGGCGCGTCCACACCTTGAATCGCTTCGACCAACCTGCTTCACCGTCCGGATTGAATGCCGTCGTCGCGGATCACCGCAAAGCACTCGGTGTTCAGGTTGGCGCTCCGCGGATCGAGATTGAACGTCCCGATCACGGCGATGCGCTCATCGACGACCATGGACTTCGCATGCAAGCCGAAGATGGGCGTGAAGTCGAGTTGCTCCTGCAACGTGCCGGACATCACCTCGCGTCGCACCGCCGCATCGGGGCGGAACTCGTAGAGCTCCACGCCAAGCGCCAGCAGCGTGGCGCGCTCACGCGCATAGCCGCTGAAGGCTTCAAGGTTGTCGGTGGAGCCGAGGCTGTTGGTGAGAATGCGGACGCGCACGCCGCGCTCGATCAACGCGATCAGCGCCGCCGTGCTCGCGCCGCCGCCGCCAAGTCCCTCGGTCCCGGCATTCTTTCCCGGTGCGTCGGAGACGAAATCCACGCTGTCACTCCAGACCAGCGCGCCCGAACTCGCGATCTCCTCGAAGGCCTTCGGCACCGAGGTGATCCGCTCGCGGACCTGTGGCCAGAAGTTCGACGGGTCGCAGGCATAGGCGTGCAGGTAGTCGTACGTCGCCTTCACCTCCGTGGGAGGCGCCGCCTCGCGCACGAGCGAGGCCACGGATGCGCTCCTCTCGTCAGTCCAGAACTCGTCGAACGATTGCTGCACCACGCTCGCGACGCCACCCAGCAGGAGGACACTCCGATCGCGGAAGTTGTACGCGTGGTCGTCGTCGAAGTATTCGTCCGCGATGTTCCGGCCACCGATGATGACAACCCGGCCGTCCACGACGAAGGCCTTGTTGTGCATGCGCTGGTTGACGCCGCGAACGTCCGAGACTCGACCGGGGCGAGGTACTCCGATAGGCGCTGACCCGCGGGATGGACTTCAGCGCAGAATGCCGCGTTGGCCACGACGGGCGCTGGCTCCGGTGCTGCACAGGCGGCGAGGCGCGTCAGGAGCGTGAACAGCGTCAGCCGCGTCGCGGACCGCGGCCGAGGGGTTCGTGAAGATTCGTGTCCCGAGGCATGAGCGAACCTACCCTGCGGCCGCATCGCTTGCGAGGGTGCGTCCGTCACATTCCTTCTGTTGCACGTCCGCACATTCCCATCGTTGCGCGTCCGCACATTCCCTCCGTCGCACGTCCGCGTCATCTTTCGGCCCATGGGTATCTCAGAGTCCGCATCGGTCCACCGTCCCGCCCCGCGTCGTGTCTTTCTGCTCGGCGCCACAGGGACGATTGGGCGCGCGACCGCGCGCGCCCTCGTCGCCCGCGGGCACGAGGTGGTGTGCTTCGTTCGCCCACCGACCCGGACTCGTGCGGCCGCGTCGCGCCTGCGTGCCGCTGACGCCCCGCACCCACTCGCGGCACTTGGCGTCGAAGTGCGCGTGGGCGATGTGCGCGACCCCGACTCACTCGCGCGCGAGGGATTCCGCGGCGAACGCTTCGATGCCGTGGTCTCGTGCATGGCCTCGCGCACCGGCACCGCGCGTGACGCGTGGGCGATTGATCATCAGGCACATCTGCAGGTGCTTGCCGCTGCGAAGCAGGCCGGCGTGACGCAGATGGTGCTGCTCTCGGCCATCTGCGTGCAGAAGCCGTTGTTGGCATTCCAACACGCGAAGCTGGCGTTTGAAGCGGCGCTCATGAGTTCAGGGCTCACGTGGTCGATCGTGCGCCCGACGGCGTTCTTCAAGTCCCTCTCGGGGCAAGTGAAGCGCGTCCAGGAGGGAAAGCCATTCGTCGTCTTCGGCGATGGGCGACTCACGGCCTGCAAGCCGATCAGCGATGACGATCTCGCGGCGTTCCTCGCCTCCTGCCTCGATGATCCCGCGCGGCAGAACTGCGTACTTCCTATCGGTGGCCCAGGCGAGGCGCTGACTCCGCGCGAGCAGGGCGAGCAACTCTTTGCGCTCCTCGGGCGTCCCCCGCGCTTCAAGCAGGTCCCCGTTGCGCTCCTTGACGTGATCATCGCCGTATTGGGGGCACTCGGACGCCTGGTGCCTGCGCTTGCCGACAAGGCTGAACTGGCGCGCATCGGCCGGTACTATGGGACCGAATCGATGCTCGTATGGGATCCGGCAACGGAGCGATACGATGCCGCCGCCACGCCGTCAACCGGGCAGGAGACGCTGGTCGGATACCACGCGAAGTTGCTTCGCGGCGAGGTCGGCGACGATCGCGGAGAGCACGCCGTGTTCTGAGTGCGGTGGCGCCGTTAGACGCCGCGATACCACCAGTCGATTGCGCCGCGAATGGCCGAGGGGGATGCCATCTCGAACGAGACGGGCTGGTGTGCCGCCGCGCTGATGTTCTTGGCGAGGTCGGCGACCGTTGGATCGCTGCAGGCGATGACCAGCACGTCGTCGTCGAGGCGCACGGGACAGACGGCGTGCGCCTTCGCGTGCTCGGCACCGAGTCGCTCGATTGCTGGTTGCTCGATCCGATCAAGCTGCGCGACTCGCAGTTTGAAGCCGGAGGCCACATGGACCGCGAACTCATCGACATTGAGATCGTTCGCGCGTGCGATGCCGAGCCAGAGGGCGGCGGTCGTGGGCACCTCCGGCAGGCGGCGTGGGTCGGCGAGGGCGAGTCCGTAGCGCTCGGCCAGCACCGAAAGCCAGTGGTGGGCGGCGCGATCGGAAATCTCGTTGACCGCCGCAGAGTAGGGTCCGTCCGTGTTCTCCGGCTCGAATTCCTCGATCGGCATCCCGCTGATGTCATCGACATTCAGGCGGAGGCTTGGGCGCAACCGCTCGCGTCGGTCGGGGTCGACGCGACGTTCGCCCGCCGGAGGCGTAATGCTTTCGAGAACGAACTCCCCATCCGGACCCTTGATGCGTGCCTGAGAGATCGCGGCACCCGTCGCCGTTTCAGGCGTCGGGACGACGGGATTGCCGCCGATGAGCGTCGCGCGCGGCCGCACGCCTTCGGGCGGGCTGTCGGGCCCAGCAGGCGAGGCGGCCGCCGTGTCCGTGAGCGGGTTCGCGGCGGCCGACGACTCGCGCACCCCCGCGTCGTGAAGCACGCGGACCGCGGTGTGGTTGAGGACGATGTCGCCAACCTCCCTCCCGGTGTCAACGCGCACCGCGCCCACGATGGGAATGCCGATCCACGA
>ENA-ORBV01005897-ORBV01005897.1-microbial-mat-metagenome-genome-assembly--contig:-NODE-5897-length-22047-cov-4.214474_pt1 | contig 22047 bp, 17 predicted proteins | sample MGYA00237777_ERZ505514 | MGnify/ENA primary metagenome ERZ505514 (study PRJEB26160, sample SAMN06269048) | microbial mat metagenome | isolation source: Oligotrophic lake microbial mat | place... | reverse complement strand
GCTCGGAGATGTGTATAAGAGACAGGCCCTACGCCCTGCCCGGTGACAGCGTGATTCCGAAACCCGGCTTCCACATCCTCGATCGGGAGTCGAAAACGAACCTGCGCGTGCAGCTGGATCCGGCGCCGGCGCAGGCGTCCTGGAACCTGTCGGCGCGCGACTCGGCATGGAATACATCCGGAAGCAAGGTGTATCTGACGACGATGTCGCGCGCCTCGAAGGTGGCCCAGCTGCTGGAAGTGGATGCGACCAGTGGTGCGGTGCGGCTGCTCGCGGCCGACTCGGCCAGGACGTTCGTCGAAACCGGCAATCCGGTGGATCCGACGCCCACCTACGTCACCGAGGACGGCGAGTCGCTGGTCTGGTCGGAACGCGACGGGTGGGGCCATCTGTACCGCTTCGGCGCCGACGGGAAGGTGAGGAATCGGATCACGGAGGGGCCGTGGCAGGTGGGAACGATCGTCGCGGTCGACGAGAAGCTGAAGCGCGTCTGGTTCACCGGTCGCGGTCGTGAGAGTGACGCGTTCCTCTACTATGCCCAGCTGTACTCCGCCAACTTCGACGGCACCGGCTTGCAGCGGCTGACGTCCGAGGATGCTGAGCATCGCGTCCAGGTGAGTCCGAACGGCCGCTGGGTGGTGGACGTGTACTCACGCATCGAAACGCCGCCCGTCACCGTGCTGCGCGATGCCCTGACTGGCCGCATCGTCAAGAAACTCGAGTCCGCGGATGCCTCCCAACTGGCCGCCCTCGGCTTCAAAGGCGCGCGGGTCTTCACGGCCAAGGCGCGCGACGGCATCACGGACCTTTACGGCGTGATGTATCTGCCGTCGAATCTGGACACCACGCGGCGCTATCCGATCATCTCGAACATTTATCCGGGCCCGCAGGTCGGGTCGGTCGGCGCGTGGGCCTACAAGGCCGCCGGCGAACCGGCGGCGCTGGCGGAGCTCGGCTTCGTGGTGGTGCAGATCGACCACCTCGGCACACCGCTGCGGAGCAAGGCGTTCCACGACAACTACTATGGCAACTTCGGCGACAACGGCCTGCCCGATCACATCGCCGTGATCAAGCAGCTCGCCAGCCGCCACGGATTCATCGACATCGATCGGGTCGGGATTTTCGGGCACTCTGGCGGCGGCTTTGCCAGCACCGACGCCATCCTGCGTTACCCGGATTTCTTCAAGGTGGCGGTGAGCGGTGCGGGCAACCACGACAATCGCAGCTACAACATCTACTGGGCCGAGAAGTATCAGGGCCTGCTGAGTCGCGATTCACTCCGGCGCACGGATAACTTCGCCGATCAATCGAATGCGGGGATGGCCGCCAACCTGAAGGGTCATCTGCTGCTGATGCACGGCGACATGGACGACAACGTGCATCCGGCGATGACGATCCAGGTGGTAGACGCGCTGATCAAGGCGAATCGGTCGTTCGATCTGGTGATGGCGCCGAACCGTCCGCACTCCCTCAACGAGCCCTACTTCATTCGTCGCCGGTGGGACTACTTCGTCCAGTATCTGATGGGCGCGATGCCGCCGAACAACTACCTCATCGTTCGTCCCGCCGATGCGGTCGGCGCTGACGGACAGACCCCGGACGAGGAGTGGGGCGCGTTGCCGCCGCGATGAGCGTGCGTTCATGTGCGCGACTGCGTGGCGTGGGCCTTGCGCTCCGGTCGCGCGCATGAGAACGTGACAATGCTGCGAAAATGAAAACGTTGCATATTGCACCATCATGGGAATCCCGATGCACCTATCGCTCTGGGAGGCGCTCGCGCTCGCGTTCGTCACGACCGCGGTGGGCATCAGCGGAACAGTCTTCGTGGTGCGACGACGAGTGCGCCGCAGCCTGCGTCGCGCGTTCGCTGGTGATGAGGGTGTGACCCGGGAACCGGCCGGCGACGAACGGTTTCGGTGGCTCTTCGATCGTGGCGCGGACCCGCAATTCCTGTCGGATGGACGGCAGATCGTGGCCGCCAACCCCGCCGCCCTGGCGCTGCTGGCTGATGGGCGCGGCGATCTCCTGATCGGTCGCGACGCATCGCTGGTCATCACTCGCGCGGACGCAGCACTGGACGACGATGATCTGTCCTGCGAGACCGAGGTGAGGACGAGTGCCGGGCAGTCGGTCCCAGTCGCGATGCGTCGTACGCGGATTCCGCTCGAGGCCGGTGAACTGGTGCACTATCAGCTGCGTGACCTGCGCGACACGCGACGCCTGGCGACGGAGCGGAAGGAACTGGAGAACCAGCTTCTCGCGAGCCAGCGGCTCGAAGCGCTGGGAACGCTCGCCGGCGGTGTTGCGCACGATTTCAACAATCTGCTCACCGTCGTGCGTGCCAACGCCGAGATCGCGCAGATTGCGATGGCGGAGAGCGACCCCGAAGGTGTGGCAGAGTCGCTGACGGCTGTGATGCAGGCCAGTGACCGTGCGCGCGACATCGTCAAGCAGATCCTGCTGTTCTCGCGTCGATCAGTCCCGGTGCATTCACGCATCAACCTCGCGGCGCTGATCACCGATGCGCAAACACTCCTGCGCGCGACGATCCCGACCACGGTTCAGCTGCTGATCGAGGTCCGCTCGGCCGAGGCCTGGGTGAACGGCGACGCCACGCAGATGCAGCAACTGCTGTTGAATCTCTGCAGCAATGCCGAACATGCGATGCGCCGCACGGGGGGGGGGCTGCTTCGGGTGTCGGTCGATACCCTGCGGATGCCGCACCCGGAGCACACGGTGCGCCATCCGAACATGACTGCTGGCGCCTATGTCCGCCTGGCCGTTCGCGACACCGGTTCCGGCATGAGCGACGACCTGCGACAACGCATTTTCGAGCCTTTCTTCACCACCAAGCCGATTGGCGAGGGCACGGGGTTGGGGTTGGCGGTCTTGCACGGCATCGTGCAGTCGCACCATGGCTCGGTCCACGTGGAATCGAACGAGGGGAGCGGCACACAATTCGAGTTGCTGTTTGCGCGCGCGACACCGGCCGAGGAGGGGGCGAGCGTCATGCTGACGACGCCACCCTACAGTACCGCGATCGTCACGCCACGCGATCGCCAGGCGGTCACCAGCGATGCGCCGCTGATCCTGCTGGTGGACGACGAACCCGGTATCCTGCGCGCTGCCGCGCGCGGCATCATGGCGGCGGGGATGCGCGTGGTGACGGCCTCCAGCGCGACGGCCGCACTCGATCTGCTGGATGACTTCGACGACATCGCGGTCCTGATCACGGATCAGACCATGCCTGGCATGACGGGGTTGACGCTTGCCGAGCACGTCCGGACACTGCGTCCGCTGCTCCCGATCATCCTGAGCACCGGCTATACCGGCCGAGTGACGCCGGAACGGCTGCGCGAGGCGCATATCGAGGCCGTCCTCGACAAGCCGTACTCGCTGACCCAGCTCACCGATGCCGTCGAGCACGCGCTTCGAGTCTCCAGACGCCAGCGCGCCGCGCAGCGGGCCTGATCCGGAGTATCTTCCCAAGGTCCCGTGGCATTCCGTCTCGGCTTGGCATCTCCCCGTCCCGACCTCCCGTGGCCGTACCCACGTTCGCATCCCTGTCGCTTGACGCGGCCCTCATGCAAGCCGTCAAGGAGCTGGGATTCGCGCGACCGACGCCGATCCAGAGTGATTCCATCCCTCCGGCGATGGATGGCCGCGATGTCCTCGCCTGCGCACAGACCGGCAGCGGCAAGACCGCCGCCTTCCTGCTGCCCATTCTGCATCGGATGCTGGCCGGAAAACGCGGAACGACCCGCGCCTTGATCGTGGTCCCCACCCGCGAACTGGCACTGCAGGTGCTCGAGACGGCGCAGGCGCTGTCGGTACACACCGCACTGACGAGCGCCGCGATTTATGGCGGGGTCGGCATGGGACCGCAGGAACACGCGTTCCGCACCAAGGTTGATCTGATGGTGGCTACGCCCGGCCGTCTGCTCGACCACATGACCAAGTCGTACGCCTCGCTGGCCGGCGTCCAGCATCTGGTGCTGGACGAAGCCGACCGCATGCTCGACATGGGGTTTCTGCCCGACATCAAGCGGATCCTGTCCTATCTGCCCGCGAAGAAGCAGGTGCTGCTCTTCAGTGCCACGATGCCCGGCGCGATCGTGCAGCTCTCCCGCGACCTGTTGAAGGACGCCGCACAGATCAATCTCGAGCGGAAATCGGCACCCGCGAGCGGAATCACGCAGGCCCTCTATCCGGTGTCGCAGGACCTGAAGCCGGCGCTCTTCGTGAAGCTTCTCGAACGTGGCGACATGAAGGAAGCACTGGTATTCACGCGCACGAAGCATCGCGCGAACCGGTTGTTCGAACTGCTGGAGAAGCATGGCGTCGCGGCCGCGCGAATTCACGGCAACCGCTCGCAGGCGGCACGCGTCGCCGCGCTCGACGGCTTCAAGAACGGCAGCATCCGTGTGCTCGTCGCCACTGACGTGGCGGCACGTGGAATCGATGTCGCCGACCTCGGCCACGTCGTGAACTTCGACGTGCCGGCGCAGCCTGAAGACTACATCCACCGCGTCGGGCGCACGGGGCGCGCTGAAGCCACAGGCGATGCATTCACGTTCGTGGCACCGGAAGAAGAAGGCGATGTGCGCGAGATCGAGAAGGCGGTGGGTCGACGCCTGCCACGCGTCACGCTGCCGGATTTCGACTACACCGCGCGAACCGCGCAGGCGTTCGAAGTCCCGATTGCCGAACGGATCAAGGAGATCCGTGCTCGGAAAGCCGCCGATCGGCAGCGCGCCGCGGAAAAAGCAGCGCGAAAGGCAGGCGGCGGTCAGGGTTCGCCGCCGCGCGGTAGCGGCTCGTCGGGTCAGGCCCGGCGTCCGGCGGCGCCGGCGGCAAGGCCCGCGTCCGACGGTAGCGGAGGGCGCCCGGCGCCGGATGGCGCGGCGGGGGCACGACCGGGGCCACGGAGTGGCGGCAAGACCGGCAGCGGTGGTCGCAAGAGTAGCGGCGGCTCACCGTACCGGGAGTAGTCACGCGCCATCGGGTTGGTATTGGTGACCACGCGTGCACTGAAGTCCTGAACACCCCCAGGTGTTCAGGACTTCAGCTTTATTGCCAGTTTCATCAGCGAATCGGGCGCGAGGAGGCCTTCCAGCACGTAGTCCATACCGCGCGCCTGCCAGCGAACTGCACTGCGACCGTTCTCCGTCGTCACCACGAACTCGGCGCCGTTCCGTTGGCCGGAAGACGCCTTCCACACCGCGGTTGACGGCGTCACGAGCAACTCGAGCGCGGTTCCTGTCGGCGAGAAGTAGCGGCGACGGGTGGTCGGCGCGACGAGCGAATCTTCCGTCATGGCATAGCCAGGCAGTGCGATCGCCTTAAACGACGTCGCCTTGGGCGAAGCGGCTGCCCCCCGTGTCTCCGCCGCAGGCGCCGAAGCACCCGTCACGACAACCTGATCGAGTGCCTGCTCACGCGGCACGCGTAGGCGCTCGGTCGTTGCTGGAGGCGGGCCCTTCTGCGCACGCTCCGCCGCCTCGACAGCGCGCTGGGCCTGCGGCAGTGATGGCGGCTGTGATGGCGATGCCGCTTGCGATTGTGACGCACCCTGACCCGCCCCCGTGACTGGTACGGCTGCCGGCATCGCTGCGACAGGCGACACAGCAACACGGAATCCAAGGGGCGTCCGCTGGGTCGCTCCGCTATCGCCTCGCTCCACGATGACGATCTCCGCGTCGCTGCGTGGCCCGCCTCGTGGCCGCTGTCGTAGCGTCGGCGCTGGCGCTGGCGCGGCAACGAAGCTGTCTGTCGCGGCGTCAACCACACTCGGGACCGCGCGCATGGACGCGGGAGCATCCGGCAGTCGCGCGCTTTTCGCTGCGGACTCGAGTACCGGAGCACTCTCGCGGTCCCGGCCAACCTCGTAGCTGACACCGGCCACCAGGAGCACGCTGGCGGCCAGTGCCACCCGTCGCAACGTGAACACGCCGCGCCGCGCGGTCATCACCATCGGTGACGCAGCCCGCGATGGTGCCACCGTCGCCGGAGGCTCGATGCGCACACGCGGTGCCGGTTCGTCGAGTGCGCCGAGTAGTGTGACGATCTGCCGCGCCATCGCCGTGGCCTCGGCAAATCGCCGCGCGCATTCCCCACACGACGCCAGATGCGCCTCGACGGCACTCCGTTCGCCTGCGTCGAGCGCGTTGTCGACCAGCGCGTGCAGCGTTCCTTCATCCACGTGCGACATGTGATCCCCCTTCGCCCTGCGTATATACCTCGAGCATGCGCTTGCGGGCGCGTGCCAGTGTCGTTCCGATGGCACCGCGCGCGAGCCCGGTGGCCTCTGCGATTTCGTCGTAGTCGAACCCTTCCGCCTGCAGCAGCAGCACATCGCGATCCCGCTCCGACAGCTGCGCCAACGCTGCGCGGACCCGCAGCCGGGTCTCCTCACGTTCGTACGCCTCGTCCGGCTGCTCGTACGGTGCGACGTGATCTTCATCCTTCACCAGAACCAGGCGACGTTCTCGCGTGGCCGCATTGCGCCCTTCCTCGCGCAAGAGGTTGAGCGCCACGGCGAACAGCCAGGGACGCGGATTGGTGGGCGGAGCGGCCACCGCGCGCGCGAACGTTTCCTGCGCCAGTTCCTCGGCACGGCCACGGTCCCCAGTGCGACGCGTCAGCATCCGCACCAGTGATTCGTGGTACTCCCGAAACAGCTCGCCGAGATCGAGTCCCATGATCAGTGCGGCCCTCAGGCGCCGCGGAAGTCTTTGGTCGACTGCAGTACGTCGCTCGGCGGCAGCGAGGCCTGTCCGACGCGCTGGATCCGAATGCTCACCCGCCACGGGTCGCATGGGAGATGCCCGACCTGAAATTGCGTGCACACCAGAACGAACGCGGGCCGCGGCATCGCTGCCGTGGCCCGTGATTCTCGGCACAATGTGGTCGTGTCGGTCGCTGCGCGCCGGGTGGTCGCGTCGCGGCCGACTCCCTGCGTGCCTACGGTCGCGGGGCTGCCGTTCTCGACGCCGTCGCGCGGGCGCTGCGCGTCAACTCAGACGTCGCGCTGCGTTGTGTGTTCGTCTGAAGGGCGCCTTCGCCACCAGTGGACAGATTCACATCCGGCAGTACCAGCGGGATCGGCGCGGCCTGCGCGGCCGGCGCGGCCTGCGCGGCCTGCGTGGTCTGGGTCGCGGGTGCGGTGGCGCGCGACTCCGTCAAACGTCGGGCAGGCTCGCGCACATACACAATGCGAGTCTTTTCCGGCGCTGGCGGCAGCTGATTCGCCACCGGAGGAGGAGAGGCGGATCGTGCGGCCGCCTCGAACCGCTTCGCCGTCGCCGCTGCTGCTTCTGCGGCGGCCTGCGACACCGAAGACCTGAAGTACTTGTAGCCGCCAACACCGAGGATCAGCAGCAACGCAGCGCCACCCGCAAACGCGCCGAGCAGCATCGCAGACGGCTTCCGCGCGACCGTGGTCTGGGCCATCAGCACATCGGGTGCCGCAGGCAGAGGGACCGCCTGCGAGACATACTCGAAGCTCGCCGGGGCCGACGACACCGCCGACACTCCTGTGGGCGACCGATACGACGTCACGCGCGACGGTGTCGACGAGAACGTCACGACCAGCTCCGGCTGCGCGTCGAGGCTTCGGCCAGGTGACATGGACACCGGTCGCGTCATGAAACCGGGCAATTCGGCCGATCGGGTCGGCGCTGACGGCGTCGTCCGCGGCGTGACCACAGACACGACACCGGCAGGCGTCGGCATGAAGATCGACGGCTCGATCAGCGGCGATTCCGCCACCTGTGCCACGACAACCGGAGCCGCCACGACAACCGGAGCCGCCACGACAACCGGAGCCGCCACGATGGGCGTGGCGGACCTCGCCTTCGCGGCGTCCGACTCGGCGCGCAGCTTTGCGATCGCATCGACCAAGCTGGCGGACACAGGCACCTTCGTGCGAGCTGGCGTGGCAGGAAATTCGGTCTCGAGCGCCGGTGTGTTGCTGTGCGCCGGGCGCACCGCCAGACGAGGTGCCGCCTGGGCGATGGGCGCATCGATGCCATACACGGTCGAATTCGCGACGCCACCAATCGCCAACGAGTTGACCCCTCCCGACGGCACCAGACCCTGCCGCGCTTCCGCCTCGGCGGTCTTCGGGGATGCGCTCCCGAGCATCATCGCCACGTAGTGGCGCGAGCAGTCGGCACAAGAACCAAGATGATCATCGATCTCGCGGCGCCGGTGCGCGTCGAGGCGCCCGGCTACCAGAGCCTTGAGTTCGAACAATTCTGGGTGCACGCGGGTCTCCCATCGTCGAGAGGCGAGCGGCGGACGTGCCGGCCAGAATGGGGCACGCTCGCAGCTCAGCCAGGCGGTCCCACACCACCTCGAAGTAACGACGATGGTGATGCGAGACGGCAACACGTCATCTGACGCGTCGCTGCAAGTAACGGCGCCCGACGTCGGATGCCGCTGCGGTCACCGGCCTGCCATGCCAAACCGGGACTCTGCGACCTTAGAACCCCTCGGCTTCGAGCGCCATGACCGGACCGGCCCCCGCCATGATCCGGGCGAACAGGCCGTGGACCTCGGGGAGCATCTTGGTCATGAAGAAACGGGCGGTCTTCACCTTGGCATCGAAAAAGGCCCGGTCTCCGTTCGCGGTCGGGAGCTTGGCAAGGGCAACCTCCGCCATTCGCAGCCACATATCGCCGAGCGCCACCAGTCCGAACATCCGGAGATAGTCGGTGCTCGCCGCTCCTGCCTCGTCCGGATTTGCAACGGACTTGAGCGCGATGTACTGGGTGGCCTGCTGCAATCGCGCGAACGCCGTTGCCAGGGGTTCGGCGAACTCCTTCAGTGACGGATCGCGGGTGGTCCGTTCCAGACGCTCCGAAAGCGGGTGGAAGAAGAACCGGAGCAGACGCCCCCCCTCGGCCGGAAGCTTGCGGCCGACCAGATCGAGCGCCTGAATCCCGTTGGCACCTTCGTAGATCTGCGCGATGCGTGCGTCGCGGACGAACTGCTCCATGCCATACTCACGGATGTAGCCATGGCCGCCGTAAATCTGCAGCGCGAGGTTCGTACTCTCGAAGCCCATGTCGGTGAAATAAGCCTTCACGATCGGGGTCATCAGCGCGACGAAATCATCCGCATCCTTTCGCACCGCGGGATCGGGATGTTTTTCGTGCAGGTCGATATGGGTGCCGACCCACATCGACAGCGCGCGCGCCCCTTCGTTGAATGCGCGCATCGTCATCAGCGATCGGCGGACGTCCGGGTGCACGATCAACGGGTCAGCCGGACCAGTCGGATTCTTGACCCCGGTCAACGACCGTCCCTGCAGACGATCCCTGGCGTAGCTGACGGCATTCTGATACGCGACTTCACTCAGGCCCAACCCCTGCATGCCGACGGCGAGCCGCGCAGCGTTCATCATCGTGAACATGCCGCGCATGCCCTTGTTGCTCTCGCCGACCAGCCACCCGGTGGAATTGTCGAACGCAATGACGCAGGTGGGGCTGGCCTTGATCCCCATCTTGTGCTCGATGCTGACACATCGCACGGCGTTGTCGGCGCCCGGCGATCCATCGGCATCGAGCAGGAACTTCGGCACGATGAACAGGCTGATCCCCTTGATGCCGGCCGGCGCATCGGGCAGACGGGCCAGCACGAGATGCACGATGTTCGACGTCAGGTCGTGATCGCCGGCGGAGATGAAGATCTTGTTGCCGGTCAGGGCATAGCTGCCGTCATCACGCGGCACGGCCTTCGTCGTGAGCAGTCCGAGATCCGTGCCGCACTGCGCCTCGGTGAGGCACATCGTCCCCGCCCATTCGCCGGTCACGAGCTTCGGCAGCCAGGTGGTCTTGAGAGCGTCCGCCCCATGCACCAGCAGCGCGTGGTACGCGCCGTGACTCAGCCCCGGGAACATGCCGAAGCTCAGGTTCGAGGCGCAGATCATCTCTTCGACGGCGAAGCGCAACGTCTGCGGAAAGCCTTGCCCGCCGAACTCGGTATCGGCCGACAACGCCGGCCAGCCCGACTCGACGTACTGGTGGTACGCCGGCTTGAACCCCGATGGCGTCGTGACGGCACCGCCGTCGATGCGACACCCCTCCGCGTCGCCGCTCTGATTGATCGGCTGCAGCACCTCCTCGCAGAACTGCGCTGCACCTTCGAGCACCGAGATCGCCGTCTCGGCATCGAAGTCGGCATAGCCCGGCAGCGCGGTGAGGCGCGAGTAGTCGATCACGTCATTGAGGACGAACTTCATGTCGTCCAGTGGTGCCTTGTAGGTCGGCATGGTCGATTCTCAGTTGCGCAGCGGCTTGCCGGTGGCGAGCATGTGCTCGATCCGGGCCAGAGAGCCTGGTGTGTGTGCAAGGTGCATGAAGTGCGTACGCTCGAGTGTCAGCAGTTCGGCTTCGTCCAGCGGTGTCACGCCGTCCGTGTCACCGCCCGTGAGGACGGTCGCGAGGTGTTCGGCTACCACCTGGTCGTGAGCGGTCACCTTGCCGGCGGCCGCCATTGACGCCACGCCAGCCATCAGCATGCTCTTGCCACGCGCGCCGGAGAGCGTCGTCGTGCGTGGCGCGGGGGGGGTGTACCCCGCGACCAGTGACAGCACCTTTGCCTTGGCATCGGCGAGCAATCGTTCACGATTCATGGTGATGCCATCAGTGGCCCGAAGAAATCCGAGCGCACGCGCGTCGGCAGCCGAGGTGGAGGTCTTCGCGGTGGCGATCGTCTGAAAGACGTGACCGATGGCCATCATGGCCTTGGCCGCGTCACTCTGCACCGGCCCGATATGCCGCAGCAGCATCTCCTTGCACCCGCCCCACCCTGGGATGATGCCGACGCCGGTCTCCACCAGTCCGATGTAACTCTCCGCCGCGGCCTGCACCGCATCCGCATGGAGCGTGATTTCCGCACCACCACCGAGGGTCATTCCGGCGGGTGCCACCACGACTGGGAACGGCGCCTGCTGCAGCGCGGCATAGGTATTCTGGCCGTCGGCGATGCCCTGCGAGACGGTGTCCCACATGGCAATGTTGAGCGAGAACAACGCCGGGCCGAGATTCGCGCCGACGCTGAAATTCTCGCCGTCGTTGTAGACGACCAACGCCCGGTATGTCCCGCTGCCATCGCCCACCTGCGTGATGATCTGCCGGATCATCGCCATGATGTCGCGGTCGAGCGTATTCATCTTCGACGTGAACTCGAGGCACAGCACACCATCACCGATGTCCCAGACACTCGCCGATCCGTTCTTCATCACGGGAGCCCCGCGCCGCTTCACATCGCCCAGCGACAGGGCGCCGGCTGACCGCGGCACCGGCGCGTACTCGCCAGTCGGCAGCAGTTCCTCGACGCCGTTGGCATCCGCCCGGTAGAACGGCTTGTTCTGCGCCACCAGCGCGGGAATCGCGATGTCGTGCGCTGTGAGCATCGCCGCGAAGTTGGCCGACCCCAGCTGGTCGATCAGCTCGAATGGGCCGAAGTTCCACCCGTACCCGAGTCGCATTGCCGAGTCGACAGCGCTGACGCGATCGGCAATCTCGGGCACCAGCGAGGCCGCGTAGCCCAGCCCCTGCGCCAGCAACGAGGCCGCGAAGCGTCCACCCTTGTCGTCGAAACCAACCAGCGTCTTCAACGCACTCTTGCCGCGTGCCGCGGCCAGCGACGCGAGCTGCGGCAGTCGTTCGGCTCGATACGTCCCCGTCGCCAGATCGATCACTTCCTTGCGACGACCACCGGCGGCATCGGGAATCAGCCGGGTGAAGCCACCCCCCTTGCTCTTGCGACCGGTGTTGCCGGCCGCGATCAACGCTTCCATCGGGGCAAACGACATGGGCAGCGCGCGAAACGCATCGTCCGCCGGCAACGTGGCGTGAAAGCTCTTCATGATATGGGGCATCAGGTCGAGCCCAACGAGGTCGGTCAGCCCGAAGATGCCCGTTTTCGGCAGTCCCATCGGCTTGCCGCACACCGCATCCGTTTCTTCCACGCTCAGGCCATGCCTGAGCGCCTCGTGCATGGCGCAATACATGAAGAATGTGCCGATGCGGTTGGCGATGAAACCGGGGGTGTCCTTGCAGACCACGACCCCCTTCCCCAACCGCTCTTCACCGAATGCATGCAGTGCTGCGGTCACGTCGGGACGGGTCTGCGGACCGCTCACCAGCTCCAGCAGCCGCATGTAACGCGGCGGATTGAAGAAGTGCGTGATCGCAAAATCGCTGGCGAAGGCGTCCGACTGGCCCGTGATCAGCACCTGCAGCGGAATCGTCGACGTATTGGAGGTGATGATGCTGCCTGGCCGCCGAGCCGCATCCACTCGGCGATAGAGCGGCGCCTTGATGGCGGGATCTTCGAACACCGCTTCGATGATCCAGTCGACTTCGGCGAGCGCATCGAGATCGTCGTCGACGTTGCCTGGTGTGACGAGCGCCATCGCCTCCGCACTCATGAACGGCGGCGGTTGCTGGGTGCGCATCCGGGTGAGCGCAGCGGCGGCAAGCACGGTCCGCTCGGTGGCACCGGGCGGAACGACGTCGAGCAGGAGGACCGGAATACCCGCATTTGCAAGCTGCGCGGCGATTCCGCTCCCCATCGTGCCCGCGCCGATGACGGCGGCGCGGCGGATCTCGATGGCCATGAGAGGTGGCGAGGTGCCAGGAAGTTGAGAAGAAGCAGCCGACCGCGAAGCAGACGCCGGCGTGATGAACGAATCCTGCCGCCTCGGAGCCCGGTTGGCAACTTGGGATCCGGTAAAGGCCGCACCCGTGACAAAAAATCAGCGCGCGCGGACCTGCCGCGCGCGCTGATTTCCATACCGGGTGCCTGAGTTTCCGCCCGATGGGGGTCGTTCAGCCTCCCCAGCCTCCATCACCCCTGACATCCGCCGAAGGTCCATCCGGTCCCATTCGACACGACCGGATGGGCAGGCGGCAGCGGATTACGGGTTGCGATCGATCGTGAGCTGCAGCTGTGGTGCCGTTTCCGACGGCGCGTTGGCATCACGCGCGAACGCGGTTGCCACCGTTCCGGCCGCGACGGCACCCGTCGTCCGAAGAATGGCGCAGTTCGAGCCATTGGGCGTCGGCGTGGTGGCGGCGCCGATCACGCAGAGCTGATAATTGCCGGCTGGGACTTCGATCGCGCCGCTGCCACGGAATGGCACCGCGGCGAAAACCCGCGTCGTGGCGCTGAAGGAGGCGCCGACCGCCGCCGCATGCACATCCACGTTCCCCACCCCGGCGGCCGCGTGCACGGCGCGCAAACGGATGTTGCCGGCGGCCGGCGCAGTCACGTTGTCCTGCAGCAGAATGAACCGTGGAGCAGTGGCGCCCGTTCCGGCAGCCGCACCGCTCGCGATCACGGTGAAGTTCTGGTTCGGGGTCAGGGTGGTGGTGCTGTCGATCACCGTCGCGCTACCAAGGAAGACACGGAGCCGCAGCGCGGTGGCGGCCGGCAGCGCGAGATACGCTCCACCCGCTGCCGGTGCAACGGCGGTGAAGTTCACGCCGGTCAGCGGCCGGTCGCCTGCCACGCCGATGTCCACACCATTCGCGCCGGCAATGGCATGAATGATCTTGACGTTGGCGGACTGGGTGACCGGTGCCGTCGTATCATCATCACCGCAGGCCGTCATCATCGCCGCCGACATCACCAGCAAAGGAACCCTGAAATGCATGTCACCACTCCACGAAAGAAAGAAAGTGTGTTTCGACCGGGGTGATCGGCCGGCGATCAGCCGCCTGACTCCCACCCACGTCGGTGCTAACCCGGCCTGCGCGGTGCGCGTCACCGCGTTGGGATGGATGTGACGGATCGTGACGCAGGCGGGTTAATTGTCGTGGTGACTGACGCCGACCTGGTGCGCCAATCGCTCGCGGGGGCTCCCGACGCTTTCGAGGAACTCGTGGCTCGCCACTATGCCGGGTGCCTGCAGTATGCGGCCCGGCTGCTGGGGAATCGCGAAGACGCCGAGGAGGCCTGTCAGGATGCATTCGTGCGCGCGTTCCGAGCGCTCGACAGTTATGCCGAGAGCGATCGCTTCAGCGCGTGGCTTTATCGCATCCTGATCAATCGATGCCGCAGCTATGCGGCCCGACGTCGGGGGACGATGGAAGACGCGACCGACAATGAGGTGCTGGCGTCGCTGTCTCCGGTCCGTGACGCGGAGGTCGAGCAGCTGGGGTTGCGTGAGGAACTGGCGCGGGCCATCGCGCAGCTCGATATCGATCAACGGGAGGCATTTCTCTTGAAGCATGTGCAGGACCTGAGTTACGATGAGATCAGCACCATCACCGGCGCCAGCGTTTCGGCCCTCAAGATGCGCGTCAAGCGCGCCTGTGATCGCCTGCGTGACCTGCTTACGGACCTGTCATGACCCAACACGATTTGCCTGGCGATGACGACCCGCTGGATGCGACGCTGCGGGACGCGGTCCGTGCGCTGCGCAGCCCGATCGCACCGCGGCCGGCCGCGCTCGACGAGCTCAGATCAGCCGTCCGCGCTGAGGCTTCGTCGGGTGCGCCCGCACCGTTACGCGTCGAGAGCGTAAATCGGACCCGATGGTTCACCACGCCGCGCGTGCTCCACGCGTCACCGCTCACGCTCCTTGCCGCCGCCACACTGCTGATCGTCGGTGCCTCGCTGATAACCGCCAGGGTGACCGGCCGAGCGCCAGCTGACCGTCTGGCGCTTCGCCCTGGTTCGGGGTTGGAGAGCACCAGAGAGGTCGTACGTTTCACGCTGAGTGCGCCGCAGGCGCGTCGCGTTTCACTCGTCGGCGACTTCAACGGATGGGACCCCGCCGCAACGGCACTGCAGAACAGGGATGGGATGTGGACGGTCGTGATCCCGGTCACCCCGGGCCGGCACCAGTACGGATTTGTGATCGACGGGTCGCAGTGGATTGCCGATCCGGGTGCGGCACAGTCCGCCGATTCCGACTTCGGCACGCCGAATTCCGTCGTCTACGTGGGAGGCTGACCATGGCCTCGTCGCGTTCGTCCTCTCGACTGCTGTACGCCGGCGCCACCCTTTGTCTGGCGGCGCGGCTGGGTGCGCAGGGTGGCGACCTCGCTTCCCTCCGGGACCGGCTCGATCCCGCCAGCTTCCGCTCGCTGTCGGCCCTGGTCGACTCCGCGCAGGCCACCGGCCTTCCCATCGCGCCACTCGTGTCGAAAGCGCAGGAGGGGCTGCTCAAGCGCGCCACCCCGCCCGCAATCATAGCGGCCACGCGCGGCCTCCTCGTCCGGCTTCGTCAGTCCCGCGACGCACTCGGCGTTGCCGCCTCGCCGGCCGAGCTCGAGGCCGGAGCCAGCGCACTGCGCGCCGGTGCCGGCGCATCGCAGCTGACCGCCCTCCGAGCCGCTCGGCCAGGCCAGGGCGTGGCCGTTCCGCTGGTGGTCCTGGCCGACCTGATTGCCCGGGGAGTGCCTCGTGACACGGCGGCACGAGCCGTGCAAGCGATGGCCGCAGCCAATGCAACCGACGCAGCATTCAACGCGTTACGCCTTGGAATCGAGCGTGACATCACAGGTGGCATGTCCCCGGCGGCTGCCGCTGTCATGCGCTATCGGGCTTTGTCGGGGGAGAAGCAACCATGACGTCTGTGCACCTGCGTTCAGTGGCGATCGGTGTGTTGGGTACGATCGGTGTGTTGGGTACGGTCGGTCCTTGCGTCCTGGCAGCGCAGACGCAGGCGCGCATCGACGTTGCCACCGGTGAAGTGCGATTCCAGGGGCAGCCAGGTAATGGCGCGCTCGTCATCAGCCCCATGGTGCAGAACACAACTGCCGGACTGAGAGTCTGGACGGCTGGCCAGTTCGCGCTTGCAAACACAGGACCCATGCGTGGTTCGCTGCAGTCCGTCGTGACGACGCGGAAGCCGATGCTGTTTGGACTGTCGCCCGTGCTGTCGGTCCGCGGTCAGGATGACCCGTTGGCGAGTGATGTGCGCAATCGCCGCGCCGACGGTGGGTTCGGCGTGAGCATCGGGAACGCGCGGCTTGGCGCCAGTGCTGGTGTTGGTCTGGCGCGCAGTGTCCATGGCACGACCAATCGCGACGTGCAGACGTCCAGCGCCGATCTGCACCTGGCGCGCGGTGCATTTCAGGTGCGCCTCGGCTACGCCGGGAACGCGTTCGATGCAGCCGACGCCATGCGCAGCTCAGAGGCCGGCTTGTCATTCGTCCGTACCCGACTGTCCGACGTGACCTCCGATGTCAGCTGGAAGTATCGCGGCGTCGAGATCGGTGGCTTTGCCGGCCGTCGCGTGGGCGGCAACGTGGAGCACAGCCGCAACTGGGGTGGCGGGTTCGCCAGCTTGGCATTGAGTGACCGGATTGCGCTGGTCGCCCGGCAGGAGACCGCGCCGTCCGATCCGACACGGCATCTCGCGGCGCAGCGGATCTCGACGATCGGGTTCCGCATCAGGCCCTCGCTTGCGCGTGCACGCTTCGATGACGGCAGCGATGCCGCGCAGTTCCGACGCGAGTTTCAGTTGACGCATGTTCTGGGCGACCAGCATGGAATTCGCGTCTACTTGCCGGGTGCCACCACGGTTGAGCTGGCGGGTTCGTTCAATCAGTGGACACCAGCGGCGATGCGCAGCGCAGGTGGCGGATGGTGGCAACTCGTGCTGCCTCTGGCGTCGGGCTTGCACTCACTGAACGTCCGCGCGGACGGCGGGTCGTGGATGGTGCCGCCGGGTCTCGAGTCGTCGGTCGACGAATTCAACGGCACCGTCGGCGTGTTGCTGATCCCCTGAGATCAGAGCGACGGCCCGGCACGATCGCGTGCTACGCCGACGCCTCGACCGGAAACACCAGCATCGGCCAGACGCGCCGCCAGATCGACTCACGATCGAAGGTGAGTTCCATCGTCAGCGTCCAGCGCACGGATTCTTCGCTGTCGTAGTGACTGGGTGGCGCGGACGGCGGTATCCGGAACGTCACCGTCTGGCGCCAGTCTGCGCCCGCGTCGACCGCAGCCGCCGCCATCACGACCGGCACCGCAACGGTCGCCGCCACGTCGCCTGGCACCGAGCCGCGCCAGCGACGCGCGTCAAGGACGACGGTCGCGCTCCGCACGACCAGCTTCTTCCGCGCGTGCAACACCACCCGGAACGTCGCCGGTTCGCCGACCGTGACGATGCTGTCGTCCAGCGAAGGCTCCACCCACCCGACCCGTCGCGCTTCCTCGAACTCAGGGCGCAGCGCGCTCATCTCGCGGAACGATGTGACGCACGCGACCAGCCCGATGGCGATGAGAATCACCGCTTCACCATAGACCGTGAAGCTGCCGATGAGTCCAAACGCAATCAGCGCCACACCGAAAAACGCGGTCAGCAGCGACCGCCTGGCGGTGCCTCGCTCCAACGGAGCCAGCCATTGCTCGCGCACCAACTCCACATACACATGCCCTTTCGGGCCAAGGCGATCCGCATCGTCCAGAGGCATCGGTCGACAATGGCGACGAAGCGTGGCTGGCGCAACTGCGGAAAGCGTGGCGGGGGCGCTCGAGTGCTATCCTTCGCTTCGGCCAAGGTTGGCCGCCGTTCGGCCAAAGGTTTGGCGGGCCACGGATGGCGCAGGTGGCCATGACGGCGGCAACATCGGCTGCCGTCACCCGGTGCCTCACATACGATCAACGAATGTCCCGCTATCCGTCCCTGCTCTCTCCTGTGACACTCGGCACACTCAGGCTGCCCAACCGCGTGATCATGGCGCCCATGACCCGCTGCCGCGCATCGCCGGACGGCAGCACGCCACCGAGCTACGGCGAGTACTTCGCGCAGCGATCGAGCGCTGGATTGATGGTGACCGACGCCACGATGGTTTCACCGCAGGCCGTGGGCTATCCCAACGCACCAGGCATGTGGACCGACGAGCATTTGCGGGCCTGGTCGGGCGTGACCGCCGCCGCACACGCCGTTGGCGGTGTCATCACCTTGCAACTGACGCATTGTGGGCGGCTGTCGCGCAAGGCGCTCCAGCCGGCGCAGGATCCGCCGGTGTCGTCATCCGCGGTGCGCGCGGAGAACACACTGCTCCCCACCATGCAGGGCACGCGCGAACCAGCCGATGAACCGCGCGCGCTCGAGCTCTCGGAGATCCCGGGGCTTGTCGCACAGTTTGCACTCGCCGCCAGACGTGGCAGAACCGCCGGCTTCGATGCCATCGAGATTCACGCGGCCCATGGCCACCTGATCGACCAGTTCCTGCGCGACGGCGTGAACCAGCGCCACGACCGATTCGGTGGATCGGCCGAGAATCGGTCGCGATTTCTGCTGCAGGTGACGGAGGCGGTCGCAAAGGAAGTTGGTGCTGATCGGACTGGCGTTCGGCTGTCACCGTCCAGCGATGTGAACGAGATGCACGACGGCAATCCGCTCCTCACGTTCAGCGCGGCGCTGCGCGAACTCTCGAAGCTCGAACTCGCCTGGACGCACCTCGCCGACGCCGGAGACACCGACATCGCGCACCGACTGCGTGATGTGTACGGGAAACCCTTCATGCTGAACGGCGGATTCGACGCCGAATCGGCGAATGACGTCATCAAGCGCGAACTGGCGGTGGCGGTGAGCTTTGGCACTCTCTACATCGCGAACCCCGACCTCGTCGAACGGTTCGAGGTCGGCGCCGAGCTGAATGTCCCGGACGCGAGCACGTACTACACCGGCGGCGACATCGGCTTTCTCGACTATCCGGAGCTGTCGGGCCGCTGACCCGATCCGATGGTGCGCGCCGGGTGGTGCACGCGCGTCAGCGCATCGGACGCGTGGTGCCCACCGGCTGACCGTTCGGATGCCACGTCGGCTTCGGACCATTGGCGAGAATCATCATCGCCTGCGCCGCCGCTTCGATCACCCGCGACATGTGCGCCGGATCGGCATACTGAGCCTCGTCGCGCACCGTGTGGTAGTCCGCATGCAGGTTGAAGGTCGACAGGGTGTGCGCCGGAATTCCCATCCTCGCAAACGCGATGTTGTCGCTCCGTTCGAAGAAGCGCTGCGAGGGTCGACGATCGGGAACGATCGGGATTCCGCCATCGCGCAGTTGATCACCGAGTGTGGAACGCTCATAGCCCGTCAGCCACGCCTTGCCCGCACCGCCAGCCAGGCTGTCGGGACGACCGATCATCTCGACTTCGAGGTTGGCCACCAGCTGTGACAGCGGGCGCACCGGATGATCGATGAACCAGCGGGTTCCAAGCAGGCCGACCTCCTCGCCCGTCATCGCTGCGAAGACGATCGTCCGGCGCGGTTTCACGGCACCCTTGGCCAACAGGCGCGCGACCTGCAGCACGGCGATCGTTCCGGCAGCATCGTCATCCGCGCCGTTGTTGATCGAGTCGCCGTTGACGGCCTTCGTCACGCCGATGTGGTCGTAGTGCGCCGTCATCAGCACGTACTCGTTGCGCAGTGACGGATCACTCCCCTCGATGTATCCAATCACGTTGGCGCCCGGCAGTCGCCGTTCTGCCGGCACGGAGTCATACGCGCCCCAGCTGGCCAACAACTGCGGGCGCTGCCGTGCGCCGGCCGCCGCCACGGTCGACGCGAGCGGAACGCGCTGGACAAACCCGCTGTCTCCTGCCGGCTTGAGGCCCGCATCGCGGAACTGTGCGGCGAGCCACCGCGTCGCGCGCCAGCTGCCGGGCGACCCGGTGAGCCGGCCCTCCATGCTATCCGACGCCAGGATCGCCAGATCACGCGCCACATCAGCGTCTCGCACGCGCGGCCGATAGCTGCCCGCTGCCGCCGCCGCCGCCGCGGGCGCCGTCGGCACCGCCACGAAGGCCAGCCAGCTGCCGGTCGGATCGACCGTCACGCGCGAGATGTTCGTCAGCGGCGCGAACTTCAGGTCTGCGACAACGGTCCATCCCGTCTGAGCGCGTGTCCACTGCTGCAGCGTGGTACCGGTGCCGGCAATCATGGTCGTGCTGTCGACCCACGCGTACTCGTCCACACCTGGGAGAGTCTTCACCAGGCGCGTGACCGCACGCGTCGCGAGATCCACTTGATCGATGTACCAGCTGGTGCCCACGCGCTGTACGAACGTGACGCGTGAGGTTCCAGGAACACGTTTCACACCGCGCCCGATATCACGGGCGATGGTATCGATCCGTCCGCTCACCGTGTCCATCAGCTGCAGCGTCGCGGGCGATCCAAGCACGAACATCGCCACCTGCCCGCCAACCCACGCGTAGTACCCGACCGGTTTGACGCGGCCAACCAGTCGCTCCGCCGTCCCTGCCGTAGTCAACGGCATGCGCCACAGCTGTTGCGCGGAATCCCGCTCCACCCGGATCACCGTCAGCGAGTTGCCATCGGGCGTCACCTGCGCCGAATATTCACTCTCGGCCGTCACCGTCGCCGGCGTGTGGTCCGATCCATCCAGGGCGTAACGCCAGATGTCGGTCTGGACATCGCGCAGGCTGTCGCGCAGCAGCGCGTTCGGTGCGCGACGCGTGTAGAAGAGCACGCGACCGCGAGCATCGAAGCTCGGCTGATTGTCGTAGCCATCCCGTCGGGTGAGGTTGATCGGTGGCTGCACGATGAGTGCGCCATCGCGCATCGCGATGCGCGAGAGAAACACGTCGGTATTCGGTGTCCCGGTGGCTGGCGTCGGGGTTTGCGCCTGCGCCACGGTCAGCGGCAGTGCCACGACGAGGCTGCGAAAGAACGTGGTGGAGGTCATGCGCGCAGGGTACGCAGCGGCGCGGGTCCACGCCAGCACTCGATCAGTCAGCGGCCACGATGTGGTCCCGTGTGGCTGTGACCAACCGCCGGCCGGTGCGAGATTACCGTATGAAACTTCGCCCGATGTTCTCAGCTGTCGCTGCGGCGCTCGCCCTGGCAGCCTGCAGTCTGCAGGACAAGAAGCCGCGCCTTGCACAGAGTGCGGTGGTCGGGCTCTGGCGCAACGACTCGATCGCCGGAGCCGGTGTCGCGACTGCGAGCTATGCGCTCCGCATGAATCCTGATGGCCTGGCAGAATTCACCAGTCGGGCCGCGGGCGGGCCGGCAGTCACCGAGCGCGGCACCTGGGATGGCGCCGACTCGCTCGTGCGGGTGGTGGTCCGGGGCGAAGGCACCACAAGCCGGCCAACGTCTCTGTTGCTGGCCATGCGTGGGAGTACGCTCGGTCTGGTCCAGTTTGATACGACCGCCTGGGGCCCCGCCGGCCTGACGCTCAGGCGCCGTTAGCCCTTCTCCTCGATGCGCGGGCCCCGCGCTACCACACGGCGCCGCGGGCCCGTGCGCTTGCGCCGTGTCCCTTTCGGCGGCACCGTCGGACAATTGCCCGTTCACTTGAACGGGACGCCCTTCCGCCTCGCTGCCGCGCATGACTGCCGCACGCCGCCGCACTCGCACTGGTCTCCCGCTCGCCGTCATCATCGCGGTGCTTGCCGCGATTTTTGCGAGTCGGACCCAACGCGCGCCCGCGCCTTCGCCTCGAGCCGCCGATTCCCAGACTGCGCCGCCGGCTGCGCCGACGCCGGACCGAAGCTCGCCGGCGACGAACGGTGCGCCGAACGCCGGCGTCGCTCCGGATCGGGCGCCACGAAATGGGAACGCACCCGTGGGATTCACGTCGCGGCCTCGGCTCGTCGAACATTTCGAGAAGCACGGAGAAGAGTTTCCGGGTCTCGATCTCGAGGCGTATCTCGCGGCGGCGCAGACACTGCGCGACGCACCGGTTGGCGGGAGCGTACAGGAGGTCCGGCGCCACGACGGCGTGGTCACTCGCTTCGATCGTGCCACAGGTGTATTCCTCGCCTTCAATCGCGATGGCACGATCCGCACATTCTTCCGCCCGAACGATGGCGAGGCGTATTTCCGGCGGCAGGCGTCACGGACTCCGGGAGGCGGACCATGACGACGGATCGGGACGCGGTCCACACCTATCTGACCAGCCGCGGCTGTTCGCAATTGGTGGTGCGGCGAGGGCTCAGCGGTCTGCTGGAACACTGGGCCACGATCGTCGTCGCCGTCGAGCGTGGTCGCGATGCCTCGCTCGACGAGTGGCTCAACGACATGGATCTTCGCGACAT
>ENA-ORBV01005896-ORBV01005896.1-microbial-mat-metagenome-genome-assembly--contig:-NODE-5896-length-22047-cov-5.137051_pt1 | contig 22047 bp, 13 predicted proteins | sample MGYA00237777_ERZ505514 | MGnify/ENA primary metagenome ERZ505514 (study PRJEB26160, sample SAMN06269048) | microbial mat metagenome | isolation source: Oligotrophic lake microbial mat | place... | reverse complement strand
TATTCGTCGGCAGCGTCAGATGTGTATAAGAGACAGACTCGCTGCTGTAGACGGCGACGAAGAGTTTCGCACAGACGAGTGACATGTCGCTTCTTCTCACTGGAACGAGGCACATTTACCGTTTACAATCGTTATTCGCATTGATTCGCACGACAGACACACACTAAATGCAGGCAAAATCAGTCGCGACACGAGGGACGTTACGAACTGCTTCCAACGGCTACTAGCATCGCACCATGTGACTGTGCGGAGAGACACTATTCCGACGTTTGCATGCACGATGTGTGTGTGTGACAACAGGAAAAATGGTCGATAAAATGCTGCAAAAGGTCGTTATGTTGTGTGGTCCAAAAGCACGGTAGGTACACTGAATAATCGTTCGCGACCACATATTCCGATCGATATGATTGGCTGAGACATAATGTCAAGGTGATGTCATGTTTCTGCCCAAATGCGATCCTTTTCTAACCTCAAATTCCGATCCCGACTTTTTGGCTACCCCTAATCATTACAACGATGTCTCTTATCGTATCAGCTAGCTAGAACAACACAAGCTGTATCTATCTCCTCCCCAAAAGATCTTCAGTTTGTACCCCCCCATCCATGAAAGTTGTCCAATCGATTAGTCACGTTGCTTCTTTGAAGAGAGGAGTCTACTTGCGCCGCGGATATTATTATCATTTGCCCTCGCCCCCCAATAATAAACCAGAAACGAGCCTTCGACTTCTACAAAGTAGTAAACCATTTCACACAGGTTTCGCCCAACTTCAAAAGGCTGCTGTGGCCATGGACTTTTGTGTGGATAAAAATCATTTGGACAAATGCGCATGGGAGGCGAGTCCACCCTTGTTGGTCCACGAAGGAGAAGTCTTGTTGAAAATCAACAAATTTAGTTTTACCGCCAACAATATTTCGTACGGCGCCACGGGAGATGCCTTGAAGTATTGGGAATTCTTTCCCACTCTGGACCAAGATAAAGGACGAATTCCGGTATGGGGCGTCGCTACCATAGTGGCCAGTCGTTGTTCTGGCCTCCAAGAAGGACGCAAAGTTTATGGATATTTTTCCATGAGTCATTATGTGGTGACACAACCCATTCATGTGAATCATGCCGACTTTATCGACGGCTTGCCGCATCGACGCGGGTTGCCAGCACTGTACAATCAATATTTTTTGTGCGACGAAGATCCCTTTTACACACCCCGGATCGAGGATGCCATGATGGTATTGCGGCCGCTCTTTTTAACCTCGTGGTTGTTGGTGGATTTCTTTTCCCATCCTACCAGTCAACAAGGAGGGGCGCCGTTTTTTGGTAGCCAATCGATAATTCTTTCTTCGGCATCCTCCAAGACGTCGATCGGATTGGCCTTTCAATTATATCAATACAATCGTCGTCAGCAAGAACAGGAACAAGGGACAGAACCGATGCATGTGGTGGGCCTGACGAGTGCTCGTCATTTGGCGTTGGTCGAGTCCTTGCAAATTTATGATCACATTATTGTCTACGATGATTTGGAAACCAAATTGGACGCTTCCCGTCCCACTTGTTTTGTCGACATGGCCGGCAATACGAAATTGACCACTCGCATCCACAATCATTTGGGCAATAACGCCAAATATACGTGTTTGGTAGGAGCGGCGCATGTTGGACAAGGTGGAAAGCCAGCCAGTCCATTGCCTGGGGCTCGTCCCAAATTCTTTTTTGCTCCCTCGTGGGCGGCACAGCGTGCACAAGAAATGGGACAATCGAACAAACGAAGAGGACTTCAGGTAAGAAAAAGTGTGGGAGTTTGTGTGTGTGTGTTTTTTTTTAAGAAAGAACGAAAATGGCAAGCAGTGATTTCTGACGCCCCATTTTGCTTGGACGACCATGGTTTCATTTCATGTTTCCATCCCTCTCTATGTACCTCCTATCACCCTCAGATTATGATGCATCAGGTGGTGTTGGACTATCGAAATTTTGTCAATTGGTGCCTGGGTGTGATGGATCACAATTTGGACGAGCGAAGAAACGGTGCAAGACCATGGTTGCACATGAAGTACTATCAGGGACCACAGCAAGTATCAAAGGGATATACCAAGTGCCTCAAGGGCGAAGTGGAACCCGATACGGCGGTCATCATGTCATTGTGGGACTCACAGGAAGAAACTCAACCGACAACCAACCCAACCCTCTCCAAACTTTAGCTTTTGCGTGGGATCAGCCACTGGAACAAAAGCCGCCGACTACAAACCCTGCGCTCTCCAAACTCTAGTTTGCGAAGACAAATGTCCATGCTCAATAACTACTACTGTACAGAAGAGTACTTGTACTTTATTTCCAATAATTACTACCTATTTTCACTGGGTGCCATTGCAGTCTAGCTTGCTTGCATGTTTCGTTTTGCGTCCAATCACACAGCAATTTTTTGGGGAAGTCATTCCTTGTTTGCCAGCATTGTTGTCCCATCCCATCCCCATTCTTTCTTTTGAGCATCATTGTGGACTTGCTTTTTGTCGGGCATTGTTTTGTTCTCTCGCTCGGTGGTACTAGTACTTCCCCTCCTGTGCGTACCATAGGTTGGTACTTTTTGCTTGCCAGCATTTCTTACACAAAGTCAATTCATGAACCTTGTCCAGATAGAAACAATAAATACTAATTTCTTGACCCACTGATTCATTCACAGTTGCGAATGTGCTATTATGTTGATGTGTGTGTGGAATTAAAAGTGCTGTACTAGCTACAGTTCCGTTAAGTGTTGGGGTGCAATGAAACCCGTAAAAATCATAATTATCGTATTGTTCTATTTACTGTATTTAGATGAGCTGCATGATCGAGAAAGTACTGTACTGTATACAGTACTTTCGACGGTTCTTTTGGTTGTCTGAGAGGATCGTGGTTTCCGAATGCCTCACTTAATTAAACCACTCGAAGATTTAACGTGTAAATTTTGTTCCCAGGACTAACAAGTAACTCGTAGCATTGGACGCTCTTTTCTTCCAAGAAGAAGGTGAAAAAAGACGGCGAAAGGAGGTGATTACACGCTGTACGGTATTAGAAAGTACGACGTACAGTACCAGGTACGTGCAATCTCTCTTTCCGCGTGACCTGTACTGTAGGGTCTTCCTCGTCGTCAAGCATTCCAACACCTAACTAATCCAACCAATAAAACTGACCATCTTCACCCTCTTGGTGCCTTTACTGTGTACCACTGACTACTCTTATTACAACCGCCCCAGGTGCCAGTGGCTTGAGCTTGTAGCGACCACCATTTCTCATCACCCATCACACAAGATAGCTACTACGAGAAGAGATTCATTGAGGCTTGAAACCTTTGTGAATTTCAATTTTTTCCAAACCCGATTCTTTGATCACGCCGCGCCACGCCCAGGCCTTGCTGCTGTTGTTGTTGTTTTCGTCTTGTCAAGTTACCCTTTTTCTTGGATCATTGAATGGCCAGGAAGGAAAATTGAAACTCAAAGTGATCAAGCAAACGACAACAAACAAAGCAAACAGCCACAAACAAGAACGCCATTGATTCTAATTTCTCCATACGAAGTCTTCTGCTTTTTCGAACGGCCAAAGACAGATAGAAAATGAATGAATTGTTTCACAAAAGTCTTGCTATTCGAGAGGATGGAACTTGTCAGCACCATCCAGAAGTTGTTGTCCTGGAGAGGGGCGCTCATTGCATTGGGAATTGTCACTTGTGTGCCCTAGCCTGCCAACAAAACAATTTGAGGTCGCCAGGCAAAGATCCCAACGACACCTTTTCCACCACAGCGACGTCTTCTTCCTTTTTTGGGTCTTCGGCGGCCTCGCTAGAACTCTTTGGGTCGCCCGCGTCCGCCGCCTCGTTGGATGCCAATCACAATAATCATAATAAATCGAGCAACAAGCACAGGCAACAGCAGCAACAATTTTTGGATTCCATCTTGTCTCGATGGGTGCAAGTGCACGATGATCCACACAATGGTCAAAATTTACAACAATCGATCGCCTTTAGTACACCCCTCATTATTCATGAATTGCGTCGTCTGGTATCCAAAGTGGAACAACAAGAACAGACCATTCAAAAACAAGCAGTGACCATTCAAGATTTGCAACACACCATGAAGTCACATCATGCCACTACCCAAGAATTATTGCAATCCATACTGCAAACGGTAACATCTGCGGCTAGTACAGCAGCTACCGCAGTGGACAACAATGGCAACACGAGTAATAATGCCGAATTGGCAGCCGCTGTAGGACCTCAAATCACCATGATCAAAGAAATCAGTCAACGACTGATTGAATCTTGTCAAAGTCTTTCGGCGACCGAACTACTCAATTCGATGGTGGTACCGGATCCGACCACAACGGGGGCTTCCTTTTCACCGCCCACCAAAAAAGACAATGCCAGTGTTACCAACAATCGTGCGGTCCATCATAGAACCACGGCCATTCCCAAAGAAGAAGAAGAATTTTATGAGGACGATGAGGAAGATGCTGTAACGGATGTGGATATTCCAATTAAAATTGATGTTGATACCACCAAGGAAAATGGTAACAACATTCCCGCTGCCATTAACACGACTTCGGCCGCTGCGGCTGCTGCGGCGGCGGCTCCTACTCCGCATATTGCCAATACTCGCAAAAAGCAAACCCAAGCCTCGCCCAGCCGGCAACATCATCATCATCGACCACGGGGTGGAGGTTCCTTGGCATCGACTCGATCGATTGATAGCAGTGTCAAACAACCCATTCCACGGCACGATAGCAATCGATCCTTTTCCCTTCGAGATTTGCATCCATCGGCCGCCGCCGTCAAACAAATTCAACAAAAACAACAACTTAAAAAAGAACAAAAAGCAGCGCAACAACAACAAAAACTCAAATACAATCCCCACAATGACCAATTGCAACGCGACTTGTCGGCATCCCAACCCATTATGAGTTTTTATTCCGAAACGGAGCCCTTGCCGCATTCGGAATATCAAAAAATGTCCTCGTCGCAAAATCAAATTGCCTTTAATCCCAAATCGGAAATTGCCTTGGATGGAAGTCATCATTCGCTGAGTTATCGTCATCGTCATGATTTGCCCGATATTACCGAGATATTTGAAGAAGGAATTGGGGCCGAATTGGCCAGCGTCAAGCGCAATAAATTTCGAGTCCCCTCCAATTATGGCGGGCCGAAAACACCGACGAATGCCAACAACAACAATAGCAACGAGAAGAGCAAGAGCAACCACAAATCAAACACCAACCATGCCAGCAACGACCATGATGGCAATGACAACAACAGCAGACCCATGGAAATTATATTGGAAGCAGCGTCACCGACATCACAGCCCCGAGACAGTGTTCGCAAGCTGATACCTACCACACCCATGCAAGTGGGATTGGAGATTGATCCCAATACAGGACTGGAAACGCTCGACGATGTGGTAGACGCCTTGCATTCCTCCTTTGCCGTGGACCATGATCCTCATACGTCCAACAAACGAAACAGTCTCATGAGCAAAAATGGCGATATAACTGGTATTGAACACCACATGTCCTTTGTTTCCTTGGGTGCTGCATCCGAGGCGCCCCCGGATGATTCAGATCTGTCCGAGTCACTGATTCACGCAGATGACGAAGATGACGACGACGACGAGGATGAGCACACTCACGATGATGATGATGATGATGATGATGAGCACACTCGTGACGAGGATGACGAAGACGAAGAGATGGACGAAGACGACGAGATCAACCATACGCATGATGATGATGACGAAGATTCTCAGGACGACGATGAAGAACAAGAACAACAACACTCGGACGAAGAGTCATCCTACCATTTGCAAGATGAAGCCTCCAATGATTATGCCTTTGAAGACTTGCCACATGTGACAAAACACAAAATGATCGACTTGTACGGTGATCGAGGAACCTACACGGGAACGGTCGGACCCGACAACGATCCCACTGGCTTTGGAACCATGAAGTACGACAGTGGACGATTCTACAAAGGGGAATGGAAAAAGGGACGATGGAATGGCAAAGGGACCTTGCTCAACGCCAATGGCGACTCGTACCAGGGCGATTTTGTCATGGATGCCCGTCATGGAAAGGGAGTGTACCGATTCACGAGCGGAGATGTCTATGAAGGAGACTTTTATGAAGATAATCGACACGGCAAAGGAAAATTCAAGTTCCACAATGGTTCCGTCTACAATGGAGAATTTTGCATGGGTAGCTTTGAAGGCTTTGGTCGCTACGACTTTGACGGTGGCTTTTACGAAGGTGAATGGAAGCGCGACGAGTATTATGGTAAGGGCAAGCTCCAGTACAAGGATGGGAGCAACTACCGAGGACGATTCAAGAAAGGATCTGCCCACGGATTTGGTGAGGAACGACTTGCGGATGGTACGGTTCGGTGTGGGCTGTGGAAACGAGGCGAGTTCCTGCAAGAATGCTCGGAAGAAGAGTACCAGCGGATTGAAAATTCGAAAAGCGCCCACACATCCGGTGCCGTCAAGAAAAAAAGGCACAGCAGCACGAGAAGATCTAGTGACAAGTATAACATTTAGGTTCGCGCGCGCAAGTCTAGATTGTAAAAATAAGAGAAATTTGTACCGGTAACCACGATAGCTAGCGTTCAAACACTAACTTGGGCAGCAGTTGGGGTGGAAGAATCGAATGAAGAGACGTCTCTTTCCAGTTTGGGCTCAGGGTTTCCCGCCTTTATTTCGGTTGACGATCAGACCAACCCGCGACTCACTGGCATCCACGACTAACTGTAGCACCATAGATTTTTTCCTCGTTCGATCAACAACAACAACGAGAAACGACAGTTGTTTCTCTTTGGCCATGTCTTACTGTAGGAGCCCAAAGTATAATAATTTAGTAGAAAAAAGCAAAACCAACCATGGCGGATCTTTTACCATCCATGGCCTCCGATGAGGAGGAAGTCGAAGGTTCCGGCAGTGAAAGTGACGAGGAAATGGACAAATCCTTTGAATTTGGAGGTATTTTGGGAGAAGATGGAGGCTTGGACAACGAGCCAGATATGATGGGTGTAGCTGGTTGGTCCTTTCAGTCGGCTTTGGATTCCGTCCAAAAAAAGAATGACGCACATCCGCGCATGGATGTGGCATCCTTGATTGCCGCCAAACGAAAAGCACTCAAACAAGAAAAACAACAAAAAGACGGAAAAGTTGACGACGAGGAAGCAAAGGAAGAAAAGGAGGACGATGACGACGAAGAGGAAGAAGCAGATGAGTCAGATGACAGCAAAGACGACAAATCTTCTGGTTCCAATGGAAGCAGCGATAAAAGTGGGAGTGATAGTAGCAGCAGCGACGACGACGATAGTGACTCTGACGGCGAAGCAGATGAAAAGGAGGCGGCTCACAAAATGGAACAGGATGTCTTGAAGAATCGAACGGGTGGTCAAGAAGACGACGACGACGACGAGAAGAAAGAAGAGAAAGAAGAAGAAGTAAATGAAAATGTTAACTTTGATGACAAAGAAAACGAAAGTGACGACGAGGAGAGTGCAGAAGCATCTTCTTCCTCGGACGAAGAAGACGTTGAAGAAACAAAAAAGGCCGCTGACTTTTTCGAGTCGCAATCTACCATGTCCGCCAAAGGCAACACGGTGGAATTATTTGTCCAATTGACCCTTTCTCGTCCCTTGTTGCGTGGTGTGGCTGCCATGGGATTTGTCAAACCCACGCCGATTCAAGCGTCGTGTATTCCCGTGGCATTGTCGGGACGAGATATTTGTGCCAGTGCCGTCACGGGCAGTGGAAAGACAGCGGGTATGTTCTATACTGCAGGGCGACATGTCGTTGGTTTGAAACGTCCTCATTTCGTATTATACGATGCTGACCTTGCCATTCTTTTGCTTATTTTGTCATAATGTATCTTCTATTATTTACAGCCTTTTGCTTGCCCATTTTGGAGCGATTGTTGCATCGCACATCGGGATCTTCCCGGGCTTTGATTTTGGCTCCTACTCGAGAATTGGCGGCCCAATGTTTAGGAATGATCTCCTCCTTGGCGCAATTTACGCATTTGCGGGCGGCTCTCATTGTGGGTGGAAGCAAGAACGTGCCGTCGCAGGCGGCCGAACTTCGAGCCCGACCCGATATTATCGTTGCCACTCCGGGGCGGTTGTTGGATCATGTGACCAATTCCGCAGGTTTCGATCTTTCGGAACTGGAATTTCTTGTGCTCGATGAAGCCGATCGTCTGTTGGATTTAGGTTTTCAAGACGAAGTATTTGAAATTGTAAAGTCGTGCCCGGTGAATCGCCAGACACTTTTATTTTCGGCCACCATGAGTACCAAAGTGGACGATCTTGTCAAACTCAGTCTGAGGCGACCGGTGCGAATCCGTGTCAGTGATAAGAATGCAGCAATCAATGGATCCAAGGAAAGTAGTAGTGGAAGAGATCTGGAAGTGGCACCCCACTTGGAACAGGAATTCGTTCGTATCCGATCGGGCAATGAAGGAATCAACCGTGAAGCCATTTTGCTGGCTCTTTTGACACGAACATTTACTACCCAAACAATCGTCTTTTTCGATACCAAAGTCGTTGCGCATCGCATCATGGTTCTCTGTGGACTCTGTGGTATCAAATGTTCAGAATTACACGGCAACTTGACACAGCCACAACGGTTGGAAGCCTTGGAGAGCTTTCGGAAAGGAGATGTCAATGTCTTGTTGGCAACCGATTTAGCAGGAAGAGGAATTGACATTCCGAATGTTGACGCTGTTGTGAACTTTGAAATGCCAAATCAAGTTTCTAGTTATGTCCATCGCATTGGGCGAACGGCCCGTGCAGGACGTGGAGGACGTGCCTGTACTCTGATCGGTGAGGGTCGAAGGCACCTGATGAAAGCAGTCATCAAGGATGCAGCCGACAAGAAGAAGTCAAAGGGAGCAGGACCAGAAGGTGGGAGTCGTTTTAAAACGGGGACGATCCGGTCAAGAACTGTTCCTGCAGCGGTAATATCTCATTTTGCTGCAAAGATCAAATCTTTGGAACCGCACGTAATAGAAGTCTTGCAGGCAGAAGCGGTTGCTAGGTTAGATCGGCTTGCTGATATGGAAGCTACCAAAGCTGAAAATCTTATTGAGCACTCTGGTGAAATCAGGGCAAGACCACAACGAGAATGGTTTGCTTCGACGAAGCAAAAAAAGATGACAAAGGAAGCGCTTGCAGAACAGCAAAAAATGATCCGCGAAAAGGCTGGAACTGGGGTCCATCGCATGACAAGAAAGAAGCGAAGGGCTCGAGAGGCTTTGGAAGGGCTAGTTGCGAATGACGACTCGGGAGACGAAGGGCCCCAGAGAAATCCTGAGCAAATTGTAGCAAATGTTTCGAAAGCTGCCAAACGCAACCAGATGAAGCGAGATAGGGAAAACTTCGTCGAGGGTAATGATCCAGTTAAGAAGAAGAAGAAAGATTCCAAAAAGAAGAGGAAAACCTCGGCTGATGCGGTGGGTGATAGTAGTCTTTTTGGCGAAGAGAAAGTCGCGCATTCCAGCAAACCCACTACAACGGGCGAAGCCAGCAGGCCCAAGAGCAGGTACGTCGTCAAAATATCTTTGCTTGTGCATTTTTGCTTTCGTTTTTCTTAACGGTGCTCCATGTTTCTCTTGTGCGTGCGAAGTTACCACTTCCGCGACGCTAATCCTGATGCACTCATGCAAAAGAAAGGAAAGAAAAAGTCCAACAAACAATTCAAATCCAAGGCGAAGTTCAAGAGAAGGTAGATTGGCTGGAATGTTTTGCGTGCTAGTACAGCAGCTCTTACTGGAAGCAGCTGATAGTTCGTTAGCAATGCCCAGCGTTGCGGTCGCTACGACTTTATGTTACTAAAAAATCAACGACTTTTTCTTTAAATATTTTGTACACGAAGACGAGTCTTCGTAACTTGTTATTGATTAGTATTTCATGTACATACTATAATTTTGCCTAGTCATTTTTCTTCTCGGTGGAGTCCTTTGGTGTGCTGTCCGAAGAGGACTCTGGTGGTGCGGCATCAGAAGCAGTGTTTGCAGAATCATTGGTGGTAGCGGGGGCGGGACTGGATACGGCTGGTGCAGAAGGCGGAGCGCTCAACAGTTGATCCACCGCTCGATTCAAGTTCCCGTGTGCTGCTGACAGAGCTGCCAAGTTGGCTTGTTCGTCATCAAAACCCATTCCATATAGCGACTGCAACTGTGTGCGGTATCGTTCCGCAGGATTGGCAGGAGGGGCAGGTCGAGCTCCTCCTGCAGCTGCAGCGCCACCCAGTCCAGTTTGCTGAAACTGTTGCAATAATGTGGAAAAATCCAAATCACCTGGTGCGCCAGGATTGGCTCCTCCTGGTGGTGGCATGCCAAACATACCAGGCATACCGCCCATGGCACCAAAGTTAGGCATACCTCCAGGCATGCCTCCAGGCATGCCTCCAGGCATGCCTCCGGCTCCTCCCATATTTCGCTGCATTTCCATCATATTGCGCATATTGGCTGGGTTGAACATTTGCCGAATAAAGTTATTGGCCGCCTCAGGATTCCCTTGGAACATTTGCCGCATCATTGGATTTTGCGCTTCCAACATGCTACGAATCATATCCGGGTTATTCTGTACCATATCATTCATCATCTGGCTCACCATTGGGTTGTCCATCATTTGCATCATTTGATCCATGTTGGGTGGTCCTCCTGGTGGCATGCCAGGCATACCAGCCATGTTTGGCATTCCGCCTGCTCCGCCCCAGGGATTGGGCATGCCACCAGCAGCACCAGGACTACCTGCCCCAGCACCAGCACCTCCCCAGGGATTCGCGGCCATGGCGCCCCAGGGATTGCTGCCACCTGGCATACCAAATGGCGAGACAGTATTAGCGGTGGCAGCTCGGTTGTTGTTGTTCGCTGGCGCGGGAGTGGGAGATCCCCATGGGTTGGGCATTGCCGCACCGGTTGCTCCATCGGCTCCTCCACTGTTTCTACTGGGTCCACTCGCTTCATCTGTCTGGCGACTCGCCTGTTGCGCTTCCATCATTGGCTCTTGTACGTTGCGGTACATATTACTCAAAGCCGCAAATCCTCCTGGCATATTTTCGAGTTGACTCATGGCAAGGTCCTGCTGCCTCATGACCTGCTGCATATGTTGAGGATTCCTCATCATTTGAATGGCTTGTTGAATCATGGCTGGATCACTGTACAGCTGTCGCAATTCCGGATTCTGTTCCATCAATTGCTGCATTTGTGGCGTTTGCATAGAATGCTCCAAAATGCTTCCCAGCATCTCGGGATTATCTAGCAAACCTTGCATGTGCGGAGAATTGAGCATTTGTTGCATCTGCTCTGGATTGGGCACTTGACCTGGCTGGCCTGGGGCACCGCCTCCCATGGGTGGCATACCAAAAGGGTTCATCATAGGTGGCATGCCAGGATTGTTGACGGTCGGTGACGGACGATGCACAGACGATCTCGAACCGGGAATCGTGGCAGCAGCCATAGCAGCGGGAGCTGGTGCCGAGGCAGGAGCTGCCGCTTTGACCATGAACAAAGTTGCTCCGTTGATTATATCATAATCCGATAGCGTGCGTTCGTTGTCTAAAATCCGTCCCTTGTAGATGAGTCGTTGACGATCCGCGGGCGATGAAGAATCCTTCTTGGCAATGCTTTCTTTCACTTGGAGAACCGTAGTATTCGTATTTTCCGCAGGTGCACCTCCGACGCCTTCAACTGTCACCTCTAAGCGCTGGCCGTTGCTCAGCCGTATAAGTAGATTGAATTCCGTCATGGTCGATAGTATTAATGTTTATTTTCAATTTTGTACTTCTCTGCGAACACTGGTTCTGAACATGCACTATCTTGCATGGAGCATGGGTTTGAATTTTGACTGTATTCTGTTTCTTTGCACGGTGCATGGTACGTCGTACTCTGTGACCAGTACTGAACCCACGTGTTGTTTCCGTTGCCGTCGCGTTATTCTGTGTTGATCGAGAAGCGTCGAAAACGAGCCGGCCGTCTGAAGCTAACCGCAACTCTAACCGCTGAGTACGAGCGGGCCCCAAAATTAATCAAAATTTGCCTGTGAAGGACATGTGGAAGACATTTGGATTACAAAATGTTGTCAACTCAAGTCTGGCTGATTGTGCTTGCATAGATTCTTTTATAAGAAATTGTCATCTTTCCACACCTTTTACTTCGCCATGCCTTCACACCAGGTGTGATTTTTTAGAAACTTTGACTAGAAACAATCAATGCATGAAATGTGCGAAAAACACGTTGCTCACATGTGCACAATTTGCTTCATTGATCAAAGGCAAATGTCAGTGGACAAAACCAGGTGAAGAAAATGTTTGACATGTTTCAATCAAACTGTGCTTGTTGAGAAATTTCTTTTTTTCTGCCATCATTGTGACCCTGTGTTTTTGAAATGACAGCTCTCATTCATGAAGCTCTTCCTGCATTGAATTGCTGAACTGTGCTTCGCTGTTTAGTGGTTTGCAACATTGCACAAAATAATTTTTGTCTAAAGCATGCCGCTGGTTGGTTCTTGAGCTAGCTTGGGGCTCTCACAACAGAGTTAGGTTGTGCTTTGAGACATGCTCTTTTTCAGCAAACAATGTCTTCTCCAGTCATGAGTTGTCATGCACATGTGAACCCAAATCTGAACTTGGAAATGTGTTGATCAATTGCATTGGAAGCAAATGTCTTTAAGACAATCAGCAACACACCTTTGTTAACATGTGCATAGGTAAGTGTACCATCCTAACTGGCAGCCAACTGTTTGTCTACGGCACTTGCTTTTTGTCTCAAAACTTCTTAAAACTAAGGGCATCTTGTACGCACAATCATTTGATTGGTCGCGCCGGCTGCGGTTTTCTTTGGCATTTGGCATCATCACAGGCGTCATTCTCAAGCAAGTCCAATTCGGTCCCATACCGGCTACTTACGGTGCGCACCGCTTGATCTCACAATTTTTCAATCCAGAACATCAGAACTTTCTTTTTGTGTTGCTTGGTTGATTTTTTCTTCCTCCTTGTTTTACTCCAGAACTTTACATTCTTTGCTATCTATCTTTGCCATATTCTCAAGATGAAGATTATTGCTGCCTCTTTCTTTGCTCTTGTGGCCGCCGTGTCGGGTGAGCGTTTCAACGAAATCAAGGTACGTTCGTTTTGGGTTGGATAAAATCCAAAATGACTCCCGTGATTGTGTCGTGCATGCAGGGTGAAGCTTGCGCTGAGAGATCTAAAACTTGTGCACACTCACTAACCCTTTCCTCCTCATATTGTATCAAATCAGATCCGTGACGATGCTGTGCACAACTCGGTGACCAATCCCTTGCCGCATACCTATTTGGATGCCACGGACATTCCCGCGAGCTTTTCGTGGGGCAATGTGGGTGGTGTCTCGTACTTGACCCACAGTTTGAATCAGCACATTCCTCAATATTGTGGTTCCTGCTGGTAAGTTTACATGACACGAGGATGGAACGAGAAAAAAAGTTGAGGAAATCAATGAAAACTGTGTCTTTTTTTTTGTAAATCATTTCTCATTTAGCGAATGTTTCGGTTTTTTGTGTCTCTCAATAATTATAAATCTTATAGGGCACATGGTGCTTTGTCTTCCTTGGCGGACCGCATCAAGATTGCTCGTCATGCGACTGGCGATGATATTAATTTATCGATTCAATTCATTTTGAATTGTGGTACCGAAACCGCGGGTTCCTGTCATGGAGGATACCACACTTCCACCTACGAGTTTATTCAAAAGACGGGATACATTCCCTACGATACGTGCATGCCCTATGTGGCGTGTTCCAATGAATCCACGGATGGCATTTGTCCTCATGTCGATACGACCTGCAGTGCTACGACAACCTGCAAGACATGTGATACCTTTGCCGGTATGGGAGGAAAGTGTGTGGAGGTGAGTACGTGTACAAACAAAGAATCATAAGGATGATTCATTCTGAGAGTCTTTGAGTTTTATTTGTTTTTATTTTTCGCCAACGGAATACATTTTAATCCTTATTCTTTATATGCGAAATGAATCTATTCTCACATTGTTATTATAATATTATTTTATAGATTGACATTTTCCCCAACGCCACAGTGGCGGAATATGGTCAAATTCCCACCGAGGATGCCGGCAATCCCGATTATGATTTGGTCAAGGCCATTCAAAGTGAAATTTTGGTGCGAGGACCCGTGGCGGCCACCATCAATGCCGAACCCATTGTCGAGTATCAAGGTGGCGTCTTTACGGATGATTCGCACAGTACCCAAACCAATCACATTGTCAGCATTGTCGGCTGGGGTGAATATGATGATTCCGACAGTACCGATGGATCGGATTCCAACAAGAAAACCTACTGGATCATTCGCAACAGTTGGGGACAATATTGGGGTGAGTCTATACAATTTATGTAGTGTATCATTTTTTTATTGTTCAGGTCCATTTTTTGGTTTCTCACCCCCAAGATGATGGTTTGGTTGCTCAACCTATGATTAGGCGAGATGGGTTACATTCGTGTCGAAGCTGGAAAGAATTTGTTGGGAATTGAAGGCGAAGTCGCTTGGGCCACACCTGGAGCCTTTACCGTTCACAACTTTCCGTGCCATGAAGATGGAAAGAATTGTGATTTCCACAAGGGACCGACCGTCATGACGCAACACTATGTCGACCCCTCAAAGGATGCAACCAAATTCCAGGAACACTTGGACATGATCCGTGCTGCCACTGCTACTAAGAAGGTTACCAAGGACGAGAAGCGTTACATTCGTGTTGAGAGTGCTTAAACAAACTCTTTTTTGTTTGGATCGTCGATTCTGCTTATCTTTCCTTGTATGACTGGGAGGAGTAGCGCTGTTGCAGAATTTAGCAATGGCGGCGAAAGAAAAAGGATTTTTTAAGTTAATTAGCTCCAGAAAACTGAAAAAAACATCTGTGCATTCCTCTAAATAGCGGAAAGCCTAGCAGTTTCCTACGTGGAAAATTATCCATTTTTTCAACTCTCTAGTTCGCAGCAGACTAGGACTTCCGAAGCAGTAGAAGCTGTAGGAAGCGCCAATAATTTAATCTTAAGTAGGACAAGTTATACTAAGCATCAACCATGTTCGTGACTTCCTTTTGCTGTTGGCCACCACTAAGCTCCTCTTGCTGCTGGCCAATGTATTCGCCACTTTTCCAAACGCCTCTCTGGACGGTGCCGTCCATTTTGAGTTCCTCGCCCATCCCGTCGGCAAGGCCTCCAGTAAAGCGACCAGTATAGTGACTTCCGTCGTTGTACGTCAGTGTTCCAATGCCCTCGTAGTTTCCTTCCACCCACGAACCTTCGTAATATCCCTCGTCAAACTGGTACCAGCCGTAGCCATCAAAATTTCCATATGCGAAATCCCCTCGATACATACTTCCATTTTGGAATAAAAAGGTACCTTTGCCGTGGCGCTTATCAGAGCTAAAATCCCCTTCATACACATCACCGTTCTCGTACTTGTAAATACCCCTGCCGTGCCTGCAATCGTAAATAAAGTCACCCTCATAACTATCACCGTTCGGAGTCCGCAGGATGCCTTCTCCGTGCCTGTTTTAGATGAAAGCATGGTGCATCAAACAACAACAACAAGGGTAAGACGAAGAAGTTCACGAAACAATCGTACAAGGAAACATTTACTGGCTGGATACGTACCAGTGCCCTTCCTTCCATTGGCCTTTGTAAAATGCACCATTGTTGTAAATCATGGTACCAACTCCCTCGGGTTCATCGAGTTCGTTGATGGTTCCAGTGTACGTTCCACGTTCATTGATTTTGTCCACCAACGACTGGTTGGTAACTTCACACAGCAAAGTTCCGGTGTCGGCAGAGGGCAGTGCCGTGTCTAATGTCAGAGTGGAAATCTGCATTCTTTGGGATTCTCCCGTTTGAGGAATGAGAATTTCTCTTCGGCTATGGCCAGGTATGGTCGGCATCATGTTCAGTTGTTGTTGAGCTCGAGGGAATGGCCCTCGGTTCCGCGGCGGAGGGGACGGAGGATGAAAGGCGTTGTTTCTGGCGGCATTGGCTGCCGCCGCTACTCTCCTCTGGTGGTGCCACAACTGTTGCATTCGATTTTGCCCGTGGTTGGGCGGAGGAGGAGGCTCATGTACTGGTTCGGAGAAAGCGATATTCGGTGTTCTTGCTGTCATTGGGGTCTTGGTGGTGTAGTCATCGCCCGTCTCGTCGTGGTGGTGGCTTTCTGGTGGAACAAAGTCCACTGGCTTGAGATCAGGCAGATCGGAGGTGGAAATGCCCCCTGCAGGTAAAAGATCAGGAAGATCATCGGAGGAAATCGTGCAGCCCTCGGGTGGTTCCACTTTAATATCCACAGCGAATTCCATCGATGGGTTTTGCATTGTTCTCGTAGATTGCATTGCCGGCTTGCTAATTTGTCGTTGAGGCATGACTGGGCTTTTGTGTCGTCTCGACGTTTCATCTGGGCTTGAATTTTCGACTGGTCTCGAGTGTGAAAGTGGATTGTCGCTGACGAAGCTATATCGAGTCGTTGGCTGACTTGGCATGGCGGGACTTTTCTCTTCGACTCTCCCCTTTTTCTCCGCGGCGTCTGGAAGTGGGTTATCGTTGACTACGCTAAATTCAATGACTGGCTTACTCTTCGTGACAGGCTCTGTATCCACTGACTGGGAATTTTCGTTATCCCCCTCAGTGCTTGTCATTGCCTCCGTGCTGGTGGTGAGTACCTGTTCCGCGGACAACACTGCCCTGGCCTTGTCCTTGTCCGAACCTTTGGATCCCCGATTCCAAAGAATATTTGTGCTGAAGCGACGACCTTTACTTTTGGGTTTTCGGTCGTCAGGCCCATCATCATGAGCGCTTTCACTACTGAGTTTCTTTTCAATTTTATCTTGCTTTTTCTTCTCTTTTTCGGCTTTTTTCCGTTCTTTCTTCAGTCGCTTCTGTTCCTTCTTTTTTAATTTCTTCTCTTTTTTCTTTTCCTTGGAACTGCTTTTATCATTTCCCAGTGGAGTTTCGTCCTCACTGTCGTCGCTAACGCTACTTCCGCTGCCATCGGTGGATGTGAAATTATCGCTTGGTGGGCCACTGCTTGCGCAGCTCTTGGAAAGAGCTTCACTTCGTCCCTCACTCTTTCCGTCGCTCTTTCCATTGTCGCTTTTTCCAGCCAGAAGATCATTTATGTCGTCCTCACCGTCGTCGCCCATAAAGCTAAAGCCGGAGGTCGTAGTCATGTAACTGTCATGATGAGCGGCATTGACTCCTGCGGCAGCCGTGGCGGCCTTGCTCATGTAATTGCCCATGCCCGAAAATAATTTGGAGGGTTGTCCAAATAAAGATTCTTCGTCATCATCGTCGTCCAGATTGGATACCAACGTGGGCAGAGAATTTTGGGGGATTTTACTCTCGCCGCCGAGTATACCGCCAACACGAGAGGGGGGTGCCAAATCGGCGACCATGAGAGACTTGGGTGTGGTATCACCTGTCGTCGTGGAATTGGTTTGTGCAGCCGTATGTTCGGACGCATCCCAAATAATCTCCAGTTGTGATCCTGCTGGCTTGTTGCGAAAGGAGTTTTTCGCCTTGAACGGATTCTGGCCTAAATTAGGTCTTACAGGTGGAGGAACCGGTATCGCTCGTTTGCCTGTGGATGGTGCGGTTGCGGATGCGGATGTTGGAGTTGCCGTGGACGATGCCGTTAATCCAGTACTAGTAGTAAGTTCAGCATTCGACTTGACAGTGGTGCTTCCATAAGGCATTTGCCAGTGACTCAAATTGATGGATCGACTGCTGGTCGAAGTAGAAATCGTTGAATTGGAGAGAGAACTTTGCATGACCGGAGGCCGCCCCCGTCGGTTGTTGTTCCAACGGTTGGGAATACTATCTCCCGACTCTTGTCGTTTCATTTCTGCCACCGACGGCACAGAGTTTGTCGCAATGCTCGGAACACTCCGAGCACTATCGTGGCGCCGCGGTGGTTTTGGTGGCTGCCGTTCCATGGTTCTGGCCGAGGGAAAGGCAGTGGAGGGATGGAATTGGCGGTCACGGGTATGCAGGAGTGACTTTTGACTCCGACCGTGTATTTGATAATTGTAGGATTTGGCACTTGCGTCCAGCCCACTTGCATCCATCCCACTGTCTTGTGTGGGCCCACTGGTATCCAGTTCTTCTTCGTCGCTTTGCCGCGATCTACGAGCAATCGAAGAAACGGGAGTTGAATAGGAACGTGCCGGGCGCGAGGATCGGTTGGCCGCCGTCGCCATAAAGGTCAAAATCTCGGTCAAATCTCCTCGAATAGCCACATGCTGTTGTTTTACGGCATGTTCTAAATCTTGAATGCATTTCTCCTGGGTTGACACTCGTCGCTCCAATTTTTGCAGCTGCAGCAATATGAGGGTAGTGCTTAGCACGTCGCTGGGCGAACTTGTGGCATTCATATCTTGAAGCTGGCACCAACGAGCAATCAAGGCTTCCATGTTATCACTCTCATTACTACTATTATCTGCAGCAGCGGCACCAGTGCCGTTTTCCGCAGAGGTCTTGTTGCTGCTGGTATCGTCCAGAGATCCAGGAACCGAGGAGACAGCTAGTTTGGAAATCGAGACAATACAGCTGTCCTCGTCTTCGTTGTTATGGTTGTCGTTTCCTGCTGCAGCACCTTCTTGCTTGCCACTACTTCCGTCTTCTAGTTGTTGGTGTTCCTTTGAACATTTCTCACAGGAAATTATGCTGCCATTTCCGTGGTCTTTGGATAACATGACGACTTCAGGGTGTCGAACGCAGCGACCTTCGGGTGTGATTTGCAACCCTCTTTGAAGCAGCAAATCGAGGGCGGTCGAAGCAGTGCTAGCTTTGGATATGACCGATTTACTCTCTGATTTTACTGTTGACATGTTTCCACAAATTTGTAAGCAGCAGCGTCAAGAAGAGCTTCGCCTTCCTGTCCTGTCCTGTCCTGGATTGGGTTGCGTTTGGCTTCGCGTGGGGCTTGCCTTGGTTTGTCTTGGCTTGTTTTGGTGGATATGAATTGTGGCGTTAGCCGAGAAGGAGCGCGCAAAACCGCGACAACAATACCACCAAGAGGAATCCTGGAGCAACAAATAAATACAGCAGAAGGAATCTATCTACTGCTCTCTTAGCTTGTGCTGCACACGGTAGATCTGGTTGGTCTTCAGAGAGCTCAGTAGGTATAAAAGCAATATCTACCTATTAGCAACAGTATAAAATACAGTGGCACCGTAGATCTCCCAGCGCAGGCGGGTGAGTTGGATGGTCGCCCCTGTGCAGTTTGCTTTGAACTTGTGCCGGTACAGTTCGTACTACTGTAACATAAGAACAATAATTCATATAATGCTTTTCCAAAAACGATGATTAGATAACCAGTGAAATGGCAACTATGGACTGTACTGTTCGGCCCAAACCACTAATTCTAGTCGTGCTCTTAACACTGTACGTACTGTGTTACGTTTCTATATTCTGAGTAGAGGGGGCATGGTGGCAGGTATGATAGGGTTAGAAGGTCTCTCAAAAAGTTTAGCCGTCCAGCGACTACGACGTACAGTAGCAGTACAGTAGAATCCTGCCGGTACACTAGGTTTCATCAGACACGGTTGCCAACACTGGTAGACGAAAATTGACTTAGACCAGGATGCTCCAGTCACACAACCTTTAATCGTCGACGAAAGGGGGCCCGGTAGCCGAATTCATGTTCTCACGCTACAGTAAACGACTTAGTTCACCGATCGTTAACGTTAATTTTTAGATGCCGACTGGTTCCTCACTGTCACATGCTATTTTGTCTAAGCGATCTAATTAATGTCGTAAAAGAGTGTTAGAGATATCACTTGCCAAAAAGGATGGTGTTCTCGTTTGGTATATTTCAAGACATTTTTATTCGGAGGAAAGAAGAGAAGTGGTCCTACGAGGAGTACTGAGTACTCAATAGCCGACGATCCATCGAATAATATTCAACAGGAGGATCACCTCTACTGTAAGTGCCGGTGCAACTCATGACCGTTAATGGCTAGTCTTGCTACGCTTCTCAATGCTTCCTTCCTTCCTGTAATTTGAAAATCCTGCATATCCATAACAATAGTACAATGGCGCAATCGTTCAGCGGTACGTTGTCGTGTACTACAGTACTATTAGTAGTCTTATTACGCATGCAACCTGGTTATCAATATCAACTCAGCACAAGCAATTGCTAGCTAGTAGGCACCACCACAGCAATGGAGTGCGACAACGTATCTCCTTCTCACGCAACATATTTCTAGCTAGCTAGCTAGTAGTGACCAAGCAAGAACAAGACCTTTCTTTCGTTCATTGTATGAACTAAAACACACACAAAGCCAACACGTTTGGAGTATTAGCTACTAGCTAGCTAATTATCCATCAATACTGTAGTTGGTACTATTATAGAAACGACAACCACCGCTCCAGCACCATCACTGGAACCTACAAGCACATACCGCCCACAACCGCTCAATACGTACATGACCATTGCCAACATGAACTGCATGTCCAACGCTGCTACAGCTGTCGAGGACCCCACTACACATGCTGTGATTAGTACCAAGAAGTGTACCTGTAATTGTCATGCCAAAAACAAGCAACAACAGTATGGAAAACGTCCAGGCACGACACGACGAAAAAAGGAAGAACCCACTTCCGCCGTAAACAGTAGCGATCCCGCTGCAGAGAATAAAAAACCTACCCTCTTGACGCTCCTTGGGATTGGAAGATCGAGAACTCCTCCTCCTAGTAGTGGTGGAGAGGAAGGAACCCTTCGTGGTTCTTCCAATAGCATGAACCTCCTCGATCGTGATTGCGACTGCTGCTGTCATGAAAACAACCCAACTCCAGCCTTTAAGCGATCGCTGACGCCTCCACAGAGTGCCTATGTGAGCAATCATGTCGTGGTCAATCACGAGAGAACCCGCCTTGGATTGGAGCCCTTGACACGCTGTGCCATCTTGGATGAAACGGCCCGCAGCAAAGCCCAACAAATGGCCAAAGAAGGACGCTTGTTGCAGGCCTATAGTTCGCCTGTTCTCTGCGAGAACGTGATCAGAGGACCCTCTTTGCCTCTTCTCCATCAATTGATTATGCACAGCAATACGCCCGACAACAATGTATTGAGGGATCACATTCTCGATCCGAATCACCTCAAATTTGGCATGGGAACCGCCAAGAGTCCCGTCGATGGACAAATGTATGTCTCGCAACTCTTTCAAGGAGGATTGATGGGATCCTATTCGACTGGACTCCACTTGGAACAAGACGAAAGTGTATCCAACACTAAAAGTCGTCGAAGGAAAGAAGAGATGGACATGATGAATGACTCGACTCGAAAGCACCAAAACACGTCTAGACTTGCCAATCAAGAAGAAGAAGAAGACGACGACAACCAAGAAGAAGAAGAGGAATCCGTCCCGATTGGTACCAATCGTCTTGCACAACTACCATCTTCACTCGCATCACCATGCTTGTCTTTATCATCATCATCATCATCCTCTTCGTGGTCTTCCTTGCCATCTGCGCCACAACCAACACAACCCCTCACATTACCCAAGCCAAAGCCACAACAAGGACCCAAAGCACAATCCCTCCAGAAATCCACCACAACGACAACACGAGAGGCATCTTCTCCACCGCCACAACCACAACCATCACCGCGAGAAGTCTCTCCCCCCAAACCCCAACGATTGCCGCCCCGACAAAATCCCACCTCTCCCCAACGCAATCATGCGCGGCCCCAACCCCTCATGGTGACGCCCCATACCGGCAAGAAAAATCCCACCACGCGGATTGTTCCCAAGATCGAGATTCACGTCGATCCCGAACTTCTCAAGGGACGGGCGCATCGAAAACAACCGAAAGGAGCACCCGCCAAACCATCCCGATCGGGACACTCCCGACACGGTGGTGCTGGGAAACATGATCATGGTCCTCCACACAAAGTCGAGCAGCAAAAACAACAGGAACAGCAATAAATCTGTCTCTTATACACATCTGACGCTGCCGACGAATAGAGAGGTGTAGATCTCGGTGGTCGCCGTATCAT
>ENA-ORBV01005895-ORBV01005895.1-microbial-mat-metagenome-genome-assembly--contig:-NODE-5895-length-22047-cov-11.055485_pt1 | contig 22047 bp, 17 predicted proteins | sample MGYA00237777_ERZ505514 | MGnify/ENA primary metagenome ERZ505514 (study PRJEB26160, sample SAMN06269048) | microbial mat metagenome | isolation source: Oligotrophic lake microbial mat | place... | reverse complement strand
GGTCACCGCCTTGCGAGATACGCAAGGCGTCATCATCGGCTATCTGTTGATCGGCACCGACAACACCGCGCGCAAGCGTGCCGAGGATAAGTTCCGCAGTTTGTTCGAGTCGGTGCCCGACGCATTGGTCGTCGTCGATGGCAGCGGGGAGATCGTGCTCGTCAACGCGCAGACCGAGCAGGCATTCGGGTATGCGCGCGGCGAACTACTGGGCAAGAATGTCGAGTTCCTGGTCCCCGAGAGATTCCGTGGCCGTCACGCCGAGTACCGTGGCGGCTACTTCAGCGACCCCAAGACCCGTCTCATGGACGCCGGTCGCGGTCTGTACGCGCTGCGCAAAGACGGCAGCGAGTTCCAGGCCGAGATCAGCTTAAGCTCGCTCGAGACCGAAGATGGGAGGCTGGTCTCTGCCGCCATCCGCGACGTCACCGCGCGCAAGCAGGCCGAAGAGGAGCGCACCAAGCTCGATCAGCGCCTGCGCGACCAGCAGTTTTACACGCGCTCTCTCATCGAATTCAATATCGACGCGATCATAACCACCGATCCGAAAGGGATCATCACCGACGTCAACAAGCAGATGGAGGCGCTCACCGGCCGCACCCGCGACGAGCTGATCGGCGCGCCGTTCAAGAACTTCTTCACCGACCCGGAGCGGGCCGAGGCGTGCATCAAGCTGGTGCTAAGACAGAAAAAGCTCACCAACTATGAGCTCACGGCGCGCACCAGGGAGGACAAGAAGACCGTGGTGTCCTGCAATGCGACCACCTTTTACGACCGCGACAGGAGGCTGCAGGGCGTGTTCGCGGCCGCGCGCGACGTCACGGAGCGCAAACGCCTGGACTAGGTGCCGCAGGAAGCGCCGAATCCGCACTGGCGGTGCGCGCGATCCGACCGATATCGATCTGGAATGCGCCTACCGCACCACGGTCAACCCGCGCCTGAACTACGAACAGGCGCTGGAGATCGCGATGTTGATCGTGCGCAAACAGGCCCGGATCAACGCGCCGGCCCAGCTGTAAGCCAGCATTCACGGGTTGCAGAAGTCGCAGTGCGCCGGATCGGCGCGCTGCAGACCATCGGCACGCGGCAGTTCTCGGCGTTCGCCGCAGACCGTGCAGGCATGGACTTCGGCGATGATCGCCGCGGTTCGGGTCCCGCACCAGGCGCAGGGCAACCCCGCAACGATATCGACCCGGCCGAAGCCCGGCGCCGCGCACGCGGGGCAACGACAGCGAAGACGTTCGACCAGACGTTCTCCAAGCAACGCGATCTGGCGCATACGGGTCGGGTTGAGATGCGCTCGCATGTCGGTTTCGACCAGTGCATGTCCCGATGCGGAAGTCCGGGTGCATTCGACGATGGCCGCTTCGACCGAGGCACGGTCGCGCAGGCCTTTGCGGACCAGATCGCCAGATTCGCCACGCACGATCAGTGCATGCGTCGGGAAGCCCCAGCGCGCCAGCAGATCGTCATCCAGCTCCGCAGCGCTCGCCACGGACCTGCTCGTGAAGTTAGTTTCATGGCTGTTGAGCCATTCGCAGATGACTTGACCGCGGACATCGTCAACCAGTACCGCGACTTCACGATGTAGAGGAACGAAGCCGATCACCGGGTCCGGGCCGAAGCTGCCTTCAGTGGCCACCCCCAGCGGCAGCCCGGTGGCAGCCATCGCCAGCCGCGCCTTGGCGATCGCGGTGTCCAGCGCCGGCAGCAGGCGCGGGATTTCTCCGCTGAAGGTGCCCAGCGCATCGGTGTCGATGCCCTCCGGCACAACCAGCGACGAGCCGAGCGTTGCGAATGCCGGGGCGAGCGCCTCGGCCTTGCCGTGCAGCGTCGCCAGCGCGATGGTGGCGCCGGCGTAGGGGGCGTCTTCGGTTTCGGCCATCGTTCGGAATTTTAGTCGCCCTGTGCCTGCGAATACCCGCGCGCACCGTCGAAGGTGTAGAGGTTCTCGGTTTTGACCGCATCGAACCCGGCTTCGGCCAGCCGCAGCAACAATGCCGCGATGTCCTGTGGGCGCGGTGCATGCCCATCGGCGGCGGGGAAACGGCAGCGCCAGTGATCGGTACGCAGGGTCTGGCTGAAGCCTTGCGGGTACACCTTCACGCCGCGGTTGGTGATCAGCGACAGCGCGAATTCAGGGCCCGCGAGCGGGGCAAGCGCATGACCAAGGATGATGGGGTCGCGGTCGGCTTCGTCCCAGTTGAGAAACACGTCGATGCCGACCAGGGCCTTGATCGCGGGTGCGCGACTCTGCCCGCGGGTCTCCGGATGCACCAGTGATTCCGGTTCACGCTCGGGGTAGTCGATTGCGCCCAGCTGCTGCGGCCGCTGGCCGAGGCGCGCGATCACGGCCTCGGCAAAGGCACGAGTGCCCACGCGCTGCGCGCTGCGGCCGGCGTGGAAGACATCGGCGGTATGAATGCCGTCTTCCAGCGTGCGCAGCCAGGCATTGTGAATCGCGCTGGCCGGCGCGCTGCGGCCAAGATGCACCAGCATCATCACCGCCGAAAGCAGGAGTCCTGAGGGGTTCGCGATGTCCTGGCCCGCGATGTCCGGGGCCGAACCGTGCACCGCCTCGAACATCGCGCAGTCGTGACCGATGTTCGACGACGGCGCCATGCCGATCGAGCCGGCCACTTCAGCCGCCACATCGGAGAGGATGTCGCCGTAGAGATTCAGCGTCACCACCAGGTCGAAACGTCCCGGCTGTACCGCCATTTTTGCAGTGCCGATGTCGATGATCATGTGCTCGTTGGCGATCTCCGGGTATTCCACGGCGATCTCGTCGAAGACCGTGTGGAACAGGCCGTCGGTCATCTTCATGATGTTGTCTTTGGTCATGCAGGTGACTTTGCGACGGCCGTGCGCGCGCGCGTACTCGAAGGCATAGCGCACGATCCGTTCGCAGCCGGGTCGGGTGATCAGCTTGAGGCACTGGTAGACCTCGTCGCTCTGCCGGTGCTCGATGCCGGCATAGGTGTCTTCCTCGTTTTCGCGCACGATCACCAAGTCCATGCCCGGATGGTGGGTGTCCACGAACGGGTGATACGCGACGCAGGGGCGCAAATTGGCGTAGAGGCCCAGGCTTTTGCGCAGACTGACGTTCACGCTCTTGTAGCCGCCGCCCTGCGGGGTGGTGATCGGGCCCTTCAACATCACCCCGTGGCGTGTGATCGCATCCATCACCTCAGGCCCGAAGCCGGATAACGCACCGGCTTGATAGGCTTGCAGGCCGACGGTGACCGGTTCGAATGCCAGGGTCGCATCCGCAGCGCGCAGGATGTCGAGCACAGCGTCGGTGATTTCGATGCCGATCCCGTCCCCGGCGGCAACCGCAATCGTGCGGGCGGTCACTGCGGCCGGGATGAAGGTCGGGGATGGGGTGTGCGTCTTAATTACGGCATTCATTTTCATGACTCCTAATGCATGAATAAAATATCATGTATTATTTGTCGCTAGAATGCCGACTGTCAAGTGGAGCGTATACATGGCGGGCAAAAATAGCGGCGAACCGGGTTGGACTTTCCTGAGCAACCACACTCATGTGCTGGTTTGTCTCAGCGCGGACGGCGAACAGACCGTGCGCGATGTCGCGCTGAAAGTTGGGATTACTGAGCGCGCGGTGCTGCGGATCGTGGCCGAATTGGAGCAGGGCGGCGTTCTGGAACGCGAACGCGATGGCCGCCGCAACCGCTATCGGATTCACGCCGAGGTGCCGTTGCGCCATCCGCTGGAGGCGCACTGCCGGATCGGCGATCTGCTGACGCTGGTGACGCCGGGCCTGGCCGAGGCTGCGGCTGACGGCAAGGGAACGCCCGAAGCGGCCTAGCTCAACTGCCGCCGGTGCCCGAGAGGCTTCTCGTCGAGGGCTTTCGGCGCGCGGTGCTGGAGTTCCTCGTGCGCCAGCAGGGGCTGTCCGAAGAGTTGCGCGGCCGCATGCTCGGCTGGTGCTATAGCGGGTTTTCCGCGAACAACCAGGTGTGGGTCACGGCTGGCGACCCCGAAGGCAGAAACAAGCTCGCCGGCAATATGCTGCGCGCGCCGATGTCACTTGAGAAAATGCGCTACGACGCCCAGACGGGCACCGTCTTCTACCGCCCCAAGACGGATCGAAATAGATTGGTTTGCAACCCTTACCCTGAACCTCGTTGCATTCCCAAAAGAATTTGCACTGCCGGACTCCGGAGTAAGGCCCCGGTTCCCGCAATGCGGCCACCGGGAGTAACGAAATGTTCAGGCGGCGGCGACCATCTCCTGGTCGGCCTGGTTACCGCGCTCGGCGAGGAACTCCGCGAGTACGCGGGCGGTATGTGAGCGCGAGGGATCCCGCGCGAGCGCCTCGGGCGGCGCCTGCGCCACGATGCGCCCGCCGGCGTCGCCGCCTTCGGGCCCGAGATCGATGATCCAGTCGGCCTCCGCCATGATGTCCAGGTTGTGCTCGATCACGACCACGCTGTTGCCCGCATCCACCAGCCGGTGCAGCACGTGGATGAGTTTCTCGACATCGGCCATGTGCAGGCCGACCGTGGGCTCGTCGAGCACGTACAGCGTGTGCGCAAGCTCACCCGAGCGTCCCGGGCGCGCCAGCGCGTTGCCGTTGGCGTCGATGCGGACCTTGGAGAGCTCGGTCACCAGCTTGATGCGCTGCGCCTCGCCGCCCGAAAGCGTCGGGCTCTGCTGGCCGAGCGTGAGGTAGCCCAGGCCCACGTCCTGCATGAGCCGCAGGCAATGGCTGATCGAAGGGTGCGCTGCGAAGAACTCGACCGCCTCGTCGATGTTCATCGCGAGGATGTCGCCGATCGACTTGCCGCGCCAGAGCACCGAGAGCGTTTCGGCGTTGAAGCGCCGGCCGTTGCAGACGTCGCAACCCACCTGCACGTCGGGCAGGAAGGACATCTCGATCTTCTGCACGCCCTGGCCTTCGCAGGCCTCGCAGCGGCCGCCCTTGGTGTTGAACGAGAAGCGGCTCGCGGTCCAGCCGCGCATGCGCGACTCGTTGGCTTCGGCAAAAATGCGCCGGATCGAATCCCAGAAGCCCACATAGGTGGCCGGGCAGGAGCGCGGCGTCTTGCCGATCGGTGTCTGGTCGACTTCGAGCACGCGCCCGATCTGCGCCGCGCCCTTGATCGCCTTGCAGCCCGCGGGCGGGACGGCGGTTTTCGCGCGCCTTTCGGAAACGATGCGCGCGAGGTTGGTATGCAGCACGTCGCGCGCGAGCGTCGACTTGCCCGAGCCCGAGACACCGGTGATGACGCTGAGGCGGCCAAGCGGCACGCGCGCGGAAACGTTCTTGAGGTTGTGCAGGCTCGCGCCTTCGATCTCGATCGAGGGCGTCGACTTGCCCACCGCGCGGCGCGGATGGAGCGGATGGCGCAGCGGATTGAGCAGGAAACGCCCCGTAATCGACTCGGGGTTCGCCATGAGGTCCGCGGCCGAGCCTTGGGCGATGACGCGGCCGCCGTCCTTGCCGGCGCCCGGCCCGAGGTCGAGCACATGGTGGGCGCGGCGGATCGTGTCTTCGTCATGTTCGACGACCACGAGCGTGTTGCCCTTGGCCTCTAGCTTCTCGAGCACGTCGAGAAGGATGCGGTTGTCGCGCGGATGCAGGCCGATGGTCGGCTCGTCGAGGATGTAGCACACGCCGCGCAGGTTGGAGCCGAGCTGGGCCGCGAGACGGATGCGCTGCGCCTCTCCGCCCGAGAGCGTCGGCGCGGAGCGATCGAGCGAAAGATAGCCCAGCCCCACTTCCTCGAGGAAGCCGAGGCGCGAGCGCAGTTCGGCCAGCAGGTCGCGGGCGATTTCCTCGTCGCGGCCGGAGAGCTTCATTTCATTGACCAGCGCGCGGATCTTGCCGACTGAAAGCGCAGTGAGATCGGCGATGGAGCGCTGGTGAAAGCGCACCGCCAGGGCCTCGGGGTTCAGCCGCCTGCCTTCGCAGCTCGCGCAGTCCTCGTCGACTTCGAGCCATTCGAGCCACGAGTCGAGCACGCGGTCCTCGGTGCCGGTCTTCTCGCGCTCGGCGTCCCAGTCGATGCCGGTGAGCTTGAGCCCGGTGCCGAAGCAGGTCGCGCACCAGCCGTGCTTGGAGTTGAACGAGAACAGTCGCGGGTCGAGCTCGGCGAAGCTGCGCGCGCACGAAGGGCAGGCGCGCTTGGTCGAGAAGACCTGCTGGCGAAGGTCCATTTCAACCAGCGGCGCCTTCGACTTGGACGCGGCCAGCACGAGCGCGTCGAGATCGGAGAGCACGTGCACCACGCCCTTGCCGAACTCGAGCGCGCGGGCGAGCTCGCGGCGAAGCTCCGGTTCGCTTTCCGGCTTGATGCGGATATCGGCCACCGGCAACTCGAGCGTGTGTTCCTTGAAGCGGTCGAGGCGCGGCCAACGATCGGTTGCCATGAACTCACCGTCGACGCGCAGGTGCGTGTAGCCCTTGCCGCGCGCCCACTTCGCGAGGTCCGTATAGAAGCCTTTGCGGTTCATCACCAGCGGGGCGAGCAATCCGATCCGCTGGCCCTTGTAGTCGCGCATCAGGCGCGCGACGATCGCGTCCTCGCTCTGCGGCTCGATCGGCACGTCGCAGTCGGGGCAGAACTGCGTGCCGAGCTTGACGTACATGAGGCGCAGGAAGTGGTAGATCTCGGTCAGCGTGGCCACCGTGGACTTGCGCCCGCCGCGCGAAGTGCGCTGCTCGATCGCCACGGTGGGCGGGATGCCGAAGATCGCGTCCACATCCGGCCTGGCTGCCGGCTGCACGAACTGGCGCGCATAGGCGTTCAGCGATTCGAGGTAGCGGCGCTGGCCTTCGGCGAACAGGATGTCGAACGCGAGCGTCGATTTTCCGGAGCCCGAAACGCCGGTGACCACGGTGAACCGGCCGCGCGGAATCTCGACGTCGATGTTCTTGAGGTTGTGCTCGCGCGCATTGTGAATACTGACAACATTCGGTCGAAGCCCAGGCTGGGAGCGGCTTTCCCGGGCAAATGTTGCCATCGACGGGTTCGTGAGCGTCTCTTCGTAGGCCCTCAGCGCGACGCCCGTATGCGAGGCGGGGTTGGCCGCGATATCGATCGGTGTGCCGGTCGCAACCAGGTAACCGCCCGCATTCCCGCCTTCGGGCCCGAGGTCGATGATCCAGTCGGAAGCGGCGATCACGTCGAGGTTGTGCTCGATGACCACCATGGAATGTCCGGCAGCGAGCAGCTGGCGGAACGCGCGCAGCAGCTTGGCGACGTCGTCGAAATGCAGGCCGGTGGTCGGCTCGTCGAAGAGGAAGAGCTTGCTGGAGGAAGGTACGTATCCCGGGACGTACAAGCCTTTTTGCGGCGTGCGCTGGCGATCGGTCTTGGCGGATTCGGCCAGATGCCCGGCGAGCTTGAGCCGCTGCGCTTCGCCGCCCGAGAGCGTCGGCACCGGTTGGCCGAGGCGGAGGTATTCCAGGCCCACGTCGGCCAGAGGCTTCAGCACGCGCTGTACTTCGGCGTACTGGTGGAAGAAGCCGATCGCCTCGGACACCGTCAGTTCCAGCACGTCCGCGATCGACTTGCCGCGCACGATGATCTCGAGCACTTCGCCGCGGAAGCGCTTGCCGTCGCAATCCGGGCAGCGCAGGTACACGTCGGAGAGGAATTGCATCTCGACGTGCTCGAAGCCGTTGCCGCCGCAGGTGGGGCAGCGGCCGTTGCCCGAGTTGAAGCTGAAGGTGCCCGGCGTGTAGCCGCGTTCTTTCGCGGTATCCGACTGCGCATAGATCGTGCGGATCGCATCCCACGCGCCGACATAGCTCGCCGGATTGGAGCGCGTTGTCTTGCCGATCGGCGACTGGTCGACCATGACGACTTCGCAGACATGCTTGTGGCCGCGCAGCTCGCGATGCTTGCCGGCCGATTCCGTGGGCTTGCCCTTGGCCTTGCGCAGCGACGCATAGAGCACGTCATGCACCAGCGTCGACTTGCCCGAGCCGGACACGCCGGTCACGCACACGAGGCGCTGCAGCGGGATCGAAACGTCGATGTTCTTGAGGTTGTGCTCCTCGGCGCCGAACAGCTCGAGGCTGGGCGCCGTCGGCAGCATGCGGCCGCGGCCTTCGCCGTACACCGCAACGCCCGCGCGCTTGCGACCCGAGAGGTACTCGGCGGTCAGCGTCTTGGAGGCCTTGAGCTCTTCCGGCGTCCCGAAGAACACGATCTCGCCGCCGCGCTCGCCCGGCCCCGGGCCCATGTCCATGATCTTGTCGGCCTCGAACATGATCTGCGGATCGTGCTCGACAACCACGAGCGAATTGCCCGCGTCGCGCAGGCGCTTCATCACGTCGATCACGCGGCCCATGTCGCGCGGGTGCAGGCCGATGGAGGGCTCGTCGAGGACGAAGAGCGTGTTGACCAGCGACGTGCCGAGCGCGGTCGTGAGGTTGATCCGCTGCACTTCACCGCCGGAGAGCGTTCGCGATTGCCGGTCGAGCGTGAGATAGCCCAATCCAACGGCGCAGAGAAACTTTAGGCGAGAGCGGATCTCGGTCAGCAGCAGTTCCGTGGCTTCGTCCAGAGGGGCGGGCAGCTGCAACGTGTCCACGAAATCGCGCAGCTCGTCGATCGGCATGAGCATGAGGTCATGGATCGAAAAAGTGGAAAAAGTGGGGTCAGAGTCGACTTTCGATGGAAGCGGCTGCATACCCACGGTTTCAGCCGAAAGTCGACTCTGACCCCACTTTTTGAGCTTGAAGAGCAGCGCGTCGGGCTTGAGGCGCGTGCCTTCGCAGGCCGGGCAGGGCGTGTACGCGCGGTACTTCGAGAGCAGCACGCGGATGTGCATCTTGTAGGCCTTGCTCTCCAGCCACTGGAAGAAGCGGCGCACGCCGTACCAGATGCCGGGCCAGGATTTCTTCCAGTTGACCCATTCGGGCTCGCCCTCGAGCGCCCAGTGGCGGTGCTCATGGCTCAGCTCGCGCCACGGCGTGTCCAGAGGTATTGACCGCTTCTTGGCGTACTTGGCGATGTCGTCCTGGCATTCCTTGAAGCTCGGCGTCTGCCAGGGGCGGATCGCGCCTTCGCGGAGGGTCTTGGTCTCGTCCGGGACGATCAGGCCGAAGTCGATGCCGATCACTCGCCCGAAGCCGCGGCAGGTCTCGCACGCGCCGATCGGCGAGTTGAACGAGAACAGGCTCGGCACCGGCTCGCTGTAGTGGATGTCGCAGTCAGGGCAGTGCAGGTCGGAGGAGAACCGCCAGCTGGGGCCAGGTTCAATTTCCGTTGAAGCCGGTGGCGATTCCGAGTCAGCGGCCGAAAATTGAGCCTGGCCCCGATCTTCCTGCACATAGATATTGACCCTGCCCTGGCCGACACGCAGGGCGGACTCGAGCGCTTCGCTGACTCGCGTCTTCTCGGCCGAGCTCATGCGGATGCGGTCCTGCACCACTTCGAGCACGGACTTCGAGCGCGCGTGGATGCGCGTGTAGCCCTGCTGCTCCAGCATCTGCATGACTTCGGCTTCGCTGAAGTTCTTCGGCACCGTGACCGGGAACGTGATCACCAGGCGCGGATCTCCGGCCGAGTGGCTGCAGGCGGTAGCGCGTGCTTTCATCTGCGCATAAATCATCTCGATCGAGTCGCGCCGCACCGGCTGGCCGCAGCCGCGGCAGAAAAGCTGCGCCGCGCGCGCGAACAGCAGCTTCATGTGGTCGTTCAGCTCGGTCATCGTGCCGACCGTGGAGCGCGAGGTGCGCACCTGGTTGGTCTGGTCGATCGCGATCGCGGGCGGGATGCCGTCGATGCGGTCGACCTGCGGCTTGTCCATGCGGTCGAGGAACTGGCGCGCGTACGGCGAGAAGGTCTCCACGTAGCGGCGCTGCCCCTCGGCATAGAGCGTGTCGAAGACGAGCGAAGACTTTCCCGATCCCGAGACGCCGGTAACGACGACGAGCTCGTTGGCGGGGATACTGAGGGTGAGATTCTTGAGGTTGTTCTGCCTGGCGCCGTGGATGACGATGGCGTCGGCCGAAGGTGTTTCCGGCATGCCGCTATTTTAACTGCTCGATGCGGCCGGCCAGTGCCGGATGGGGGAAAATCCGTTGTGTATATTCACGGAACCAAATCCACAATGCCCGATCAGGTACTTCGCCGATGAGGAGGGTTCTCCACCTCGACATGGACGCGTTCTTCGCATCGGTGGAGCTATTGCGCCGCCCGGACCTGCGTGGCAAGCCGGTGGTGATCGGCGGCCGCGGCGATCCGAACAGCCGCGGCGTGGTTTCGACCGCGACCTATGAGGCGCGGGCTTTCGGCATCCGCTCGGCCATGCCGATGCGCACCGCGATGAAGCTCTGCCCGCACGCCATTTTCCTGCCGACGGATTTCGAGTCGTATCGCCACTACTCGGGCGTGTTCAAGGACCAGATGCGATCGGTCACGCCGGTCTTCGAAAGCGGAGGCATCGACGAGGCGTACATCGATTTAACCGAGGTCGTTGGCGAGTCCGAGGCCATTGGCCGCGACCTCAAGGCGAAAGTGTTTTCGGCAACAGGCATCACGTGCTCCCTGGCCATTGCGCCGAACAAGTTGCTGGCCAAGCTCGGCTCGGAGCTCGACAAGCCCGACGGCCTCACGGTCCTGGGGTACGAGGACATCCCGACGCGCATCTGGCCGCTGGAGGTGCGCAAGCTCCAGGGTGTCGGGCCGAAGTCCGAGGAGAAGCTGGTGGCGCTTGGCTACAGGACGATCGGCGACCTTGCCGCCGTGCCGCTCGAGAAGCTGCGCGAGAAGTTCGGCGAGTCGTACTCGCGCCACCTGCACGAGGCTTCCAACGGGCGGGACGAGCGGCCCGTGGTCACTTTCCGCGAGCCGAAGTCGCGCAGCGCCGAAACCACTTTCGACGAGGACACGCGCGACTGGCAGGAGCTCGCGCGCGTGCTCGCGCGCCTGTCGAAACGCGTGGCCGACGAAATCCGCGGGGAGGGTTATCGCGCCCGCACCGTGGGCATCAAGCTGCGCTTTTCGGATTTCGAACGCATCACGCGCGACCGCACGCTGGAGGCGCCCACCGACGACCCGCTCGCGATCCGCCGCGCGGCGTTCGAATGCCTGGGCCGGGTGGAGCTCAAGCGTAAAGTCCGTCTGCTGGGCGTGCGCCTCACCGAACTGCACCGCGGCGATGAGCCCCCGGAAGCGGACGAGCAGCCTGATCTGCTGGCGAATGATTGAACACGAATGTGGATGACAGGCTGGCATCGATGGCTGCCTCGATCGGCTGTCGCGATCGGCTTGACCCGAGCCGAATTCTGCATCAGAATGATGTAGCACTTTGAGTCTACAGAAGGAGCTGGACAACCATGCATTTTCTTTCCACCGACGTCATTCCGATCACCTCCGCGCGCGCGCGTTTGACCGAGATCGCCGCCGAGGTGGTTGCTTCGGGCCAGCCCAAGGTCTTGACGCGCAATGGCGAGAGTTACGTCGCCGTGGTGGGCGTCGCCGATCTTGACGAATATCAGCGGCTGCGCGCCGCCGATCACATGCGCAATCTGCACGACCTCGCGCGCGCCGCATCCGAGATGGCGTCAGGCAAGGCAATGCCTGCGGCGGTCTTTCGCAAACAAACCGGGGTGCTGGTGATGGGTGTTGCGACGGACGGACCGCCCACTGCACGCCGCAAGAGCGTCAAACGCCGGACACAGTACTGAAACCGCCGCGCGGCGGCAGCGCGCCGCGCCGGCGTGAGGTGTTGATCACCCTCCCTTTCCGGGAAGCCTTCGCAAATCTGGTGGAGCACTACAGATCTTTGCAACCGCTGTTCCCGGATTCAGGAACCCGGCTGGCAGCCTTCAATCGGGACCTGTTCGAGCGGATCGTACCGGCCCTGGAAGGGCATGCAGACGTCGGCCGCCCCTATTCGCTGCGCAAGCTGGGGAGCGAAGCGGAAGCGACCCTGCTTGCGCAGTTGACGCCACTCTTTACCGGCCGCTCCGCCGTAGCTCGTGAATGGGTGGAACGCGAGTTCACGATTCTGTACATTGTCACGCCGGGCGAGGTATTTCTCGTCAATCTGAAGCATCACCGGCAGTTGGGGTACTAGGAAACGCATTCTGGCAGCCGCAAGCTGCGGCAAGTCACTGGAGTGGGGCCGTTGCAAAAATGCAGGGATCGTGCCGCACCTCTGGGGCGCCGGAAGGGATGACAGGACCCCTTCCCGTCATGGCGGATTTTCCGCCGCCGCTCGCCCCCGACTCCTACCGCGGCATGCCGATGCCGGGGCCGTAGGCAACGATCTCGACCTTTACGTTCTGCGCGTTGAGGTCCTGCTGCACGTTGCGCGCATTGCTTCAGCGCAAGCTTCCATTTGCCGGGCTCGGCATCGCTGACCTGCGGCACGAGGCGTTGCTTTGCAACCGGCGACGATTGGGCAAACGCAGGAGGGGCCGCGGCGGGGATCGCGACCAAAGCGAGGCCTGCAGGTGCGATTCTCATGACCCCGCTGCGTGATGTATCGTTCGCATTCCATTGATCAATCGTCGCAATTGACACACGGGATACCGCATGCGCGCATCGCTCATTGCCTGTTGCCTGACGCTCGCGACGATTGCAAATGCCACAGCGCAGACCGTGCAGTCGCAGGAGCATTCGTTCCGCGTCGTCACGCTGACCAAGGGCCTCGATCATCCGTGGGGCCTCGCGTTCCTGCCCGATGGCCGCATGCTCGTCACCGAACGCCCCGGCCGTTTGCGCATCGTCGGGCGTGATGGCCGCCTCGAGCAGCAACCGGTTTCCGGCTTGCCGCAGGTTGCGCAGCACGGGCAGGGCGGCCTGATGGACGTGGTGCTGCACCCGAAGTTCGCCGAAAACGGCCTGGTCTACCTCTCGTTCGCTGCGCGCGGCCCGGAGGGGGTCAGCACCGAAGTTGCGCGCGGCCGCCTCTCGGGCAACCGGCTCGAGAACGTCGAAGTGATCTTCCGCCAATTGCCCAAGACCAACACCGGCCTGCATTTCGGTTCGCGGCTGGTGTTCGACCGCGCCGGATTCCTCTACATCACTCTTGGCGATCGCGGCGAGATGGCGCGAGCGCAGAAGCCGGATGACCTCGCCGGATCGGTGATCCGGCTGCATGACGACGGCCGCGTGCCGGCCGACAATCCTTTCGCGGGCAAAGCCGGATGGAAGGCCGAGAAGTTCACCCTCGGCAACCGCAACATGCAGGGCGCCGCGCTGCATCCGCAGACCGGCGCGCTTTGGACCCACGAGCACGGGCCGCAGGGCGGCGACGAGGTCAACATCATGCGGGCCGGCGTCAACTACGGCTGGCCGGTGATCACCTACGGCGTCGACTACGGCATCGGCACGAAGATCGGCGAGGGCACGGCCAAGGCGGGCATGGCGCAGCCGCTGCACTACTGGGTGCCGTCGATCGCGCCTTCGGGGATGGCGTTCTACGGCGGGGACAAGTTTCCCAAGTGGCGGGGCGACCTGTTCGTGGGCTCGCTCAAGTTCAGCCTGCTGGTGCGCCTCAAGCTCGAGGGCGAGAAGGTCGTGAAGGAAGAGCGCCTGCTCGAAGGCACGCTCGGGCGCATCCGCGACGTCCGCGTGGGTCCCGACGGCTTCGTGTATGTGCTGACCGACGAATCGAACGGCGTGATCGCGCGGCTCGAGCCGGCCGGCTGACCCCATCGATGTTACGGCGCCCGCGCGCGCTCGAGGAGTTGCACGATCTGCGGGTAGCCGCGCTTGCGAGCGTGCTGGAGGGCGGTGACGCCGTCCCGGTCCGCGAGATCCTGGCGCGCGCCGCGCGCGACAAGGAGACCGACGATTTCCACATGGCGCGGGCCGCCGTCGCCGAGGATCACCGCCTCGAGCAGGGCGGTCCAGCCGAGGTTGTTCACATGGTCGATGTCGATCTTCGTCTTCAGGAGCTCGCGCACCGTCTCGACATGACCGTAGTGGCAGGCCGGGATCAGCGCAGTCCCTCCATATCGGTTGGTGCTCCTGAGGTCGGCGCCGGCGGCCAGCGTGAGCTTGAGCACCTCGGTGTGGCCGCGCGCGCCTGAGACGAGGTACGCGCTGTTGCGGTTTTCGTCCTGCGCGTTGACGTTCCCGCCCGCGGAGATCAGCCGCCGCACTTCAGCGGCATCGCCGCGCTCGGCGGCGGAAATCAGCGCGCGGTCGTGGTCGCGCAATTGGGCAAAAGCATCAAGGGAAAGCGAGAACATCAGCGCAAGAAGGTAGCGGCTCATCCTGTAGAGTGACTTTCCGAAGAAGGAAAACAATTATGACCCGATCTGCCTTTGCTCTCGCCTTGCTGCTGGCTGCTGCGACTTCGCAGGTGCTGGCGCAGCCGAATCAGTCGTGAAGGCTTCCGGAGCGCGCGCTGAATGATGTCCCTTGCAATATCTGGCAACGGGAGGCATTATTACGTGTGTAATTACACAGCGAGGTTGCCATGTTCACGCTCAAACTGACCCAGATCGGAAATTCCGTTGGAGTCGTCCTCCCCAAGGAAGCGCTGGCACAGCTGAAAATCGACAAGGGCGACACGGTGTTCCTGACCGAAACGCCCGGCGGCTTCAAGCTCACGCCCTATGACCCCGCAGTCGAGGCACAACTGGAACTCGGCCGTGAAATCATGCATCGGTATCGGGACACGCTGCGTGCATTGGCCAAGTGAGCGGGAAAACGCGCCAGTGGCGCTGGGTCGACAGGACCGCGCTCGTGCTATTGCATGATGAAACCCTGGCCGAACACGGCGGCGCCGCCGGAATGCGTGACGAAGGACTGTACGAATCGGCGCTGGCTCGCCCGGTAAATCTTGCGGCGTACGAGACTCCTGATTTCGCGGCGCTTGCGGCGGCCTATGGCGTCGGACTGGCGAAAAATCACCCCTTTATCGACGGCAACAAGCGGGCCGCATTCCTGGCAGTCGGGCTGTTTCTCGCGCTGAACGGCTACCGGCTTTGCGCCACCCAGATCGATGCCACCACGGCAATGCTCGCGGTCGCGGCCGGACAGATGAGCGAATCGGAATTTGCCGCATGGATACGGCAGAACAGCGAGAAACCGAAGAAGAAGTAGATTGCGCGTCGGGCGAGGCTGGGATTCGCGCGCCAGCGCGAACATTCGCCGCCTGAGATAATCCCTCTTTCCGTCCCGCAGGAATTCCCAATGGCGCAGTACGTCTTTTCGATGAAGCGGCTGAACAAGACCGTTCCGCCGCAACGTCAGATCCTCAAGAACATCAACCTTGCGTTTTTCCCCGGCGCCAAGATCGGTGTGCTCGGCCTCAACGGCTCGGGCAAGTCCACCGTGCTGAAGATCATGGCGGGCGAAGACACCAACTACGACGGCGAGGCCACGCCGATGCCGGGCATGACCATCGGCTACCTGCCGCAGGAGCCGCAGCTCGACCCGGACAAGACCGTGCGCGCGATTGTCGAGGAAGGCATGGGCGATATCGGCGCGGCCAAGAAGCGCCTCGACGAGGTGTATGCGGCGTACTCCGAACCCGATGCGGATTTCGACAAGCTGGCCGAAGAGCAGGGGCGGCTGGAGGCGCTGCTCAGTTCAGGCGGCGGCGAGGGCGTGGAGCGCCAGCTGGAGATCGCGGCCGATTCGCTGCGCCTGCCGCCGTGGGAGGCCACGGCCGGCAACCTGTCCGGCGGCGAGAAGCGGCGGGTGGCGCTGTGCCGCCTGCTCCTGTCGAAGCCGGACATGCTGCTGCTGGACGAACCCACCAACCACCTCGATGCCGAAAGCGTCGATTGGCTCGAGCAGTTCCTGCAACGCTTCCCGGGCACCGTGGTGGCCGTGACGCACGACCGCTACTTCCTCGACAACGCCGCGAGCTGGATCCTGGAACTCGACCGCGGCAAGGGCATCCCGTGGGAAGGCAACTATTCCTCGTGGCTCGAGCAGAAGGGCAAGCGGCTGGAAGCCGAATCCAAGCAGGAAGACGCTCACATGCGCGCGATGAAGGCCGAGCTCGAATGGGTGCGCCAGAATCCCAAGGGACGGCAGGCGAAGTCCAAGGCGCGCCTTGCGCGCTTCGACGAGCTCTCCTCGCACGAGAGCCAGGAGCGCAACGAGACGAAGGAGATCTTCATCCCCGTCGCCGAGCGCCTCGGCAACGAGGTCATCGAGTTCGAGGATGTCTCCAAGGGCTTCGGGGATCGCCTCCTGATCGACAAGCTGTCCTTCAAGGTGCCGCCCGGCGCGATCGTCGGCGTGATCGGACCGAACGGCGCCGGCAAGTCGACGCTCTTTCGCATGATCACCGGCAAGGAGAAGCCCAAGTCGGGCAAGGTCAAGATCGGTAAAACCGTGCAGCTCGCCTTCGTCGACCAGTCGCGCGACATCCTTTCCGCGGAGAAGACCGTCTTCCAGGAGATCGCCGACGGCCAGGACATGATCACGGTCGGCAAGTTCACGATGCCTTCGCGCGCCTACCTCGGGCGGTTCAACTTCAAGGGCGCCGACCAGCAGAAGATCGTCGGCCAGTTGTCAGGCGGGGAGCGCGGGCGGCTTCACCTGGCCAAGACGCTGATGTCGGGGGCCAACGTGCTGCTGCTCGACGAGCCTTCCAATGACCTCGACGTAGAGACTCTACGCGCGCTGGAAGAAGCCTTGCTCGATTTCGCCGGCAGCGTGATGGTGATCTCGCACGACCGCTGGTTCCTCGACCGCATCGCCACGCACATCCTCGCTTTCGAGGGCGACTCGCAGGCGGTGTTCTTCGACGGCAACTACCAGGAATACGAAGCCGACAAGAGAAAACGCCTCGGCGAGGAAGGCGCGCGGCCCAAGCGCATCCGCTACAAGCCGCTGGTGGCCTGACCTGAGCAGTTGGCGGTGTCAGTCACGCTTTTTTTCCTCATGCGTGACGAATCCGATGGGCCTGCGCTTGGGCTCCGGTGGTGTCATGAGCAGACGCAGGGCATCGAACACCTGACGCAGCTGGGCACGCGTATTGGCAGCGAGACTGTCGTGGCGCAAAGCGAGCGCCTGAGTTTCTCGTTCCAGCTGTTCCAGCTTGGTGGACAGAACTTTGTGCGTGGCCAATGTTTCGCGCAGCTGCACAAAGGCGCGCACGACATATACAGAAACCTCTACCGCGCGCGATGTGTTCAGAAGGGTAGCGGCCATGATCGCTCCGTGCTCGGTAAATGCGTAGGGCGGATATTTCCTGTGCTGGCCGCGACCGGCGTTTAAGGTCGCAATTTGCGATCTTAAAGAAGCAACGTCTTGATTGTTAAGTGGGAACATGAAATCCACTGGAAAACGCTTCAGATTCCGACGCACCGCCTCGTTGAATCGCCCGGTCGATATCCCGTAGAGAGCCGCAAGGTCACTGTCGAGCATGATCCGTTGCCCACGGAGCAGCAGGATGCGGCCCGCGATCGTCCCTACGGTCAACGGTGTCGAAGCCTGCGCCATTTAACCCGTAACGCGCGCATTCCGATTTGGCTGACACGTCCACATATTGAGCGTCAGAGTAGAGCATTTTTGGAACTAGCAATGTACCGACACCGATACACGGACTGCCATGAGAGCGGCCCCTGGCGCCGAGGACTGAAAGTGAAAGTTTATGATTTACATTTTGAACGATGACGCCATGCTGCGGTTTTAAGTCTTCACCAGTCCACCTCGACCCCGCAGCCCTTGTCGCGCGCAGCGTCCATCGCGGCCTCGATGGCTGCGAGGTCCTGAGTGCCGAGTCCCAGTGACTTGTAGAGGGTGAACTCTTCTTTCGCGCGGCGTCCCGGATGACGGCCGGCGATCACTTCACTAAGTTCGGCCTGAATGTGATCCGCCTTGACCAGCCCGGCCCTGATCGCGTTAAGGATGTCGCCCGACTCTTTGAGCGCGGCTTCGCGGCGATCGACGAACAGCGACGCAGCCGCCACTGTCTCCGGAAAAAGCTCGACGTGCGTGCTTCGGCTCGAGCCCACCGCGTTGAGGTGGCAGCCGGGCTTGATCCATTCGCGCCGTATGATCGGATCGGTCGTCGAGGTCGCGGTGCAGACCACGTCGGCGTCGCGCACCGCTGCTTCGAGCGACTCCGCAAGACCCACACCGGTGGTTTCGGCGAATGTCCTCGCCTTGTCCGGAGTGCGTCCCCACGCTATGAGCTTCGCGTTCGGCAGCACGGCCCTCATCGCGGCCACATGCGCGCGCGCCTGGATGCCGACGCCGATGATCGCGACCGTCTTCGCATCCTTGTTCGCCAGCACTTGCGTGGCGAGGCCCGAAACCGCGGCCGTGCGGATCTCCGTGAGCGTCGGCGCATCTGCAATCGCGAGGATGCGGCCGTTGTCGCCGTCCTGCAGGATCACCGAGCCCTGCAGCGGATCGCCGCCGGTCTTGCGGTTGGTGGGGCACACCACCATCTGCTTGAGCGCCCAGCGCCGCGTGCCCTTGGTGCGCATCGAGGGCATGAGCGTCATCCAGTTGGGGCTCGCCTCGTCCTGCTTCACGCGCATGCGGATCGGGTTGAAGTAGGCGTCGTCGGCAAGCTCCGCGAAAGCCGCCCTCATCGCCGCGATGCAGGTCGGCATGTCGAGCGCCGCCCGCAGGTCCTTCTCGTTCAGCACCATCATGGGGATTACTTGTCCTCGAGCCCGGCCTGCTTGATGACGCGCGCCCAGCGGTCCATGTCTTCCCTGAGGAAGGCGCTGAGCTCGGCTGGGGTGGAAGGCGCGACATCCATGCCGCCGTTTCTCAGCACGGCGATGACATCGGCCTGCTGCAGTGCGCTGACGAAGGCCGCGTTGAGCTTCTGCACCACCGCCGGCGGCGTCGCGGCGGGCGCGAAGAATCCGTACCAGTTGGTGGCCGAATAGCCCGGCACGCCGCTCTCGGCGATCGTGGGCAGGTCGGGAATCGAGGGCGCGCGCGTCGCGGTCGTTTGCGCAAGCGCGCGCAGCTTGCCGGCCTTTACGTGCTGCAGCACCGAGGGGTCGGAGAACATCATGTTCACCTGTCCGGCGAGCAGGTCGGTGATCGCCGGGCTGGTGCCCTTGTAAGGGATGTGCCGGATGTCGGTGCCGGTCTGGATCTTGAAGAGCTCGCCCGCGAGATGCAGCGCGGTGCCTTGCCCGCCCGAGGAGAAGTTGTATTTGCCGGGACTCGCCTTTGCGAGCGCCACAAGCTCCTGCACGGTGCTCGCGGGGAACGAAGGATGCACGACGAGCAGGGTGGGGATCTTCACGCCCATCGTCAGCGGCGCAAAATCGGCAAGCGGCTTGTATGGCAGTTTCGAATTCAGCGCGGGCGCGATCGACATGTTGCCCGGCGAGCCGACGACGAGGTAATAACCGTCGGGTGCGGCCTTCGCAACGAAGTCCACGCCGATGATGCCGGCCGCGCCGGCCTTGTTCTCGACAATGACCGGCTGGCCGAGGTTCGCCTGCACTTTCGGCCCGACGATGCGTGCTAGAGTGTCCAGGCCTCCTCCCGGGGGGAACGGAACGACCAGATGCAGCGGACGCACCGGATAGTCCTGGGCGGCCGCAAGCGAAGAGCCAAGCAAACCCGCCAATAGCATTGCCGCCGCAAGTCGAAAGTTCATGCTTTGTCTCCCAGAAGAGTTGGCCCAATCTAACCCAGCGCAGAAATGCGGGCAATGAACGCTGTGCAGGTGCCGGTGCCCGGCGGGCCGGAAGCGCTGAAGGTCCTGCAGGTCACGGTCGCGCCTCCCGCGCCTGGCGAAGTCCTCATCGAAGTCCATGGCGCCGGCATCAACCGCGCCGACTGCAAGCAGCGCGAGGGCAACTACCCCATGCCCCCGGGCGCGCCGCGCACGCTGGGCCTCGAAGTGTCCGGCGTAGTCAGCGCACTGGGCGAAGGCGTCAAGGAGTTCGCAGTCGGCGACCGCGTCTGCGCGCTGGTGGCTGGCGGCGGCTACGCCGAGTACTGCGTCGCACTGGTGGGTCAGTGCCTGCCGGTGCCCGGGACGATCGACCTTGTCGAAGCAGGCGGCCTTCCGGAAGCCCTGTTTACCGTCTGGACGGCGTTGTTCGAGCACGGTGCGTTGCGTGCGGGCGACGTTGCGCTCATCCACGGCGGAGCGAGCGGCATCGGCACCATGGCGCTGCAGATGGCCTCCGCTCTGGGATCGCGCGCGATCGCGACCGCGGGCAGCGCGGAACGCTGCGAACTCTGCATTTCGCTCGGCGCGGAGCTTGCAATCGACTATCGCAAGCAGGATTTCGTCGAGGAAGTGCTGCGCCATACCGGCGGGCGCGGGGTCGACGTGGTACTCGACATGGTCGGCGGTCCCTATGCGGGACGCAACCTCAAGGCGATGGCGCCCTATGCGCGCCTTTGCTATATCGCGGGCGATGCGGGGCCTGAAGCGAATTTCAACATCCGCGAGATCATGATGAAGCGCATCGTGATCACCGGCTCGACGCTGCGGCACCGGAGCGTCGACGACAAGTCGCGCGTGGCTGCGATCCTGAAGCGGGTCGTCTGGCCGCTGCTGGAGAAGGGCCGCATCAAGCCCGTGGTGGACAAAGTCTTTCCGCTAGCCAAGGTCGGCGACGCCCATGCCGCGATGGAAGCGGGGCAGGTCGCGGGCAAGATCGTCCTCAAGGTGCGCTGACCCCATGCCCTCCGGCCAAACGGCGCGCCTCGCCGTCGATATCGGCGGCACTTTCACCGATGTGGTGCTCGAAGCCGGCGGCAAGCGCACGATCTCGAAGGTGCTCACCACTTCGGCCGAGCCCGAGGTGGGATTCCTCGAAGGCGTGCATCTCGTCCTGCAGAAGTCGGGCGTGCGTCCGGCGGAGATCGGCCTGATCGTCCACGGCACCACGCTCGCCACCAACGCGCTTATCGAGCGCAAGGGCGCCAAAGTCGGGCTGGTCTGCACGCGCGGGTTCCGCGACACGCTCGAGATGGCCTACGAGCACCGGTTCGAGCAATCCGATGTCTTCATGCGCCGGCCGACGCCGCTCGTGCCGCGCTGGCTGCGGCTCGAAGTGACCGAGCGCCTCGCCTCGAACGGCGAGGTCCTGCGCGAACTCGACGAGAGCGACGTGCGCAAGGCCGCGGAAACCTTCAAGCGGGAAGAGGTTGGTGCAGTTGCCGTTGGCCTGATGCACAGCTACGCCAGCCCCACTCACGAGCGCAGGATCGAAGCGCTGCTAAGTGAGCTGCTGCCCGGCGTGCCGGTGTCGATCTCGAGTGAGGTCTGTCCCGAGATCCGCGAATACGATCGCATCTCCACGACCGTCGCCAACGCCTACGTCAGGCCGCTCATGCGCGGGTACCTGGAGCGCGTCGAGCAACGCCTCAAGAAGGACGGTTTCTCGTGCCCGCTGCTCATGATGATGTCGAGCGGCACGGTAACCACAGTGGAAATCGCGCGGCGCTTCCCGATCCGCCTCGTCGAATCCGGCCCGGCCGGCGGCGCGGTGCTCGCCACGCAGGTGGCCGCGCTCTGCGGCCGTCCGCAGGTGCTTTCGTTTGACATGGGCGGCACCACCGCCAAGCTGTGCTTCATCGATGGCTATACGCCGCAGCTTTCGCGCTCCTTCGAGGTTGCGCGCGAGTACCGGTTCTCGAAGGGCAGCGGCATCCCGGTCAAGATCCCGGTGATCGAGATGGTGGAGATCGGCGCGGGTGGCGGGTCGATCGGCCACATCAATGCGCTGGGAGTCGTCGCGGTCGGACCGGAAAGCGCGGGTTCGGAGCCGGGCCCCGCCTGCTATGGGCGCGGCGGCGCGGCGCCTACGGTGACCGATGCGGACCTCGTCATGGGGCGTATCGACGGCGACTCTTTTGCCGGTGGGCGCATGCAGCTCGACCGAACCGCAGCTGAGAGCGCCCTGCGCAAAGGAATAGGCGAGCGCATGGGCCTCGACACGGTAGAGGCCGCCGCCGGTATCGGGGAAATCGTCGACGAGAACATGGCGAACGCGACCCGCATCCATGGCGCCGAGAGCGGAAAGGATGTCGCAGCGAGGACCATGATCGCGTTCGGCGGCGCGGCGCCCCTGCATGCGGCGCGCCTCGCCGAGAAGCTCGGCATCCGCGAGATCGTCATTCCGAGCGGCGCGGGCGTGGGCTC
>ENA-ORBV01005894-ORBV01005894.1-microbial-mat-metagenome-genome-assembly--contig:-NODE-5894-length-22051-cov-4.466096_pt1 | contig 22051 bp, 16 predicted proteins | sample MGYA00237777_ERZ505514 | MGnify/ENA primary metagenome ERZ505514 (study PRJEB26160, sample SAMN06269048) | microbial mat metagenome | isolation source: Oligotrophic lake microbial mat | place... | reverse complement strand
ATGCGCCCGTCGGCCCATGCCGCCGAGGCCTTGCGATGACTGTGATACGCAAACTCGTCCTGATCGGCCCGGCCGATGCCGAACATTCGCGCAACGTTTTCGGCTGTGTTGCCCATCGGGATGTAAGCATCAGGGAAGGTGTCTACCAGCCTTGGGTTGAGCGCAACGGTGTGTCCGCCCATCGGTATGACAGAGAGGGATTCAACCCCGCCTGCAATCGCGGCATCAATCGCACCAACGGCGATGCGATCGGCCACCATCGAGACGGCCTGCAAGCCCGATGAACAAAATCGATTGATGGTCATGGCAGGCACCTCGTCAGGCAACCCCGCAAGGTGACCAATGAGACGCGCAACGTTGAGTCCCTGTTGGCCCTCGGGATTGGCGCACCCGATGATCAAGTCCTCGGCCCAGGCGGCGGGCATGTCGGCGCGGACAAGCGCTTCGCGAACCGCAACGGCGGCGAGATCATCGGGACGGGTATCCCGCAACATGCCCTTGGTTGCGCGGGCGATCGGTGTCCGAACGGCTGAAAGGATGGCTACGTCTCGCATGGTTAGTTCCGCAGGGGTTTGCTGGTTTGCAACATGTGTTGGATTCGAGCGCGGGTTTTTTCCTCGCCACACAACGAAAGGAAAACTTCGCGCTCGAGGTCGAGCAGGGTCTGTTCATCCACCTTGGTTCCGGCTGGCACATCGCCACCCGACAGGATCTTGGCGAGGCCTGACGCCACCTTTGCATCGTGTTCCGAGATTCGGTGGGCATCGGCAAGGTTGTGCAAGGCAGCGCGCAAAGTTGCAGCACCGACTGCGCCAATGACGCGGATCTGGCGGGGTGGGGGCGTGCGGAATCCGGCGCGTGCACGACCCAACACCAGCTCTTTGGCGTCGTGTAGCACATGCTCACGGCGCATCGATACCGAGTCTCCTTGCTGCAGGTAACCGAGTTCGCGGCCATCTTCGGCGCTTGTCGATACCCGCGCGGTGGCCAGATACTCGAAAGGCTGGCGCACCAGCGACAAGAGATCGACATGCGGGTTGCCCGCCATGCGTCGCGCGGCACGGGCTGCCATTTCCATGGTGCCGCCACCCGCGGGAATTAGACCGACGCCCACTTCAACGCAACCGACGTACAGCTCGGCCGCGGCGCGGACTTCCTGGCAGGCCATCACGATTTCTGCGCCGCCGCCCAGCGCCAGTCCGAAGGGGGCGCAAACCACCGGCACCCGCGCATAGCGCAAGCGATTGCAGGCATTTTGGAAGGCGATCACCATCTCGTTTATCACCTTGTAGTTGTTCTGCGACAACGCGACCATCAGACCGAAGAGGTTCGCGCCCGCGCAGAAGGCAGAATCCGCATCGTTGCCGACCACGAGTCCCACCCCTTCACGTTCGGCGCGATCCACTGCCTTGTGAACCATCGTGACCATGTCGGGGTCGATGGCATTCATCTTTGCGTGGAATTCCAGGCAGAACACGCCGTCGCCGATGTCGAGCACCGAGGCGCTTGGGTTGCGTTCCACTTCGCCGCCCCATTTGCGAACCTCGGAAAGCACCAGGGCACGCGGATCGGGCGTGATTTCCTGGTAGCCGCCGATCTTGCGCAACTGCGACCGGGGGCTTGCGCCCTCTTGTTTAAAAAAGGTCGTTTCACCGGCCGCCAGGCGCTGTTTGACCCACGCGGGCACAGAGAGTCCGTTGGTTTCCATCCGTGTCACGGTTTCAGCGACACCAAGCGCATCCCAGATCGCGAAGGGGCCACGTTCCCAGCCAAAGCCCCAGCACATGGCGTTGTCGATGTCGGAAATATCGTCAGAGATCTCACCCACGCGGTTGGCGGCGTAGATCAGGGTCTCGTCAATCACCTTGCGGGCAAGCTGCGAGGCGCGATCGTCCTTCGTGAAGAACTTGCGGAGGCGTTCATCCGGATCGTCCACGCCCTTCGTGGCACCGACGGAATCGAAACGTGGTTTCTTGAGAGGGACGTATTCAAAGGTGCCGAGATCCAGTTGCTGGATGTCGCCTTTTTTGTCCTTCTTGTAGAAGCCTTGCTTGGTCTTGCTGCCGAGCCACTTGTTCTCAACCAGCTTTGTCAGAATCGGGGATTCCGCAAAGACCGCGCGGCGCTCATCCTGCGCAAGCAATCCGTGACAGTTGCGTGACACGTGCACGAGCGTGTCGAGGCCAACCACGTCCGCGGTTCGGAAAATGGCGCTCTTCGGACGCCCGGTGGCCTTGCCGAAGATCAGATCGACTTCCTCGACCGTGTAACCCTCGGCGGCAGCCACATCGAGCGTTCGCAGTAGCGAGAAGGTCCCGATGCGATTGGCAATAAAGTTGGGGGTGTCCTTGGCCCAAACAACGCCCTTGCCGAGCACCGTGGCGCACAGGTGCTGCGCGCGGGCGGCGTAGGCGTCGGTCGTTTCGGCTCCTGCCACAAGTTCGACGAGGGGCAGGTAGCGGGGCGGGTTGAAAAAGTGGGTGACCACAAAACGCTTTTTGAATTCGGCGCTGCGGCCTTCAATCAGCGAGGCGAGGGGCAGGCCGGAAGTATTGGACGCGATGAGGGCTTCGCCGCCGAGGGCATCCAGGCGGGCGAAAAGCTGGCGTTTGATGTCGAGGTTTTCCACGACCGCCTCGACCACGACATCGCAACGGGCGGCCTTTTCGAGATCGTCCTCGAGATTGCCGGTTCGAACGAGGGACTCGAATCGCCTGGAAAAGAACGAAGCCGGCTTGGAATCGGCCGTCCGGGTGAGCCCATCCTCGGCCACCTTGTTGCGGTTGGCGGCCGGCTGCGGAGGGTCGCCCGTCGGTTTGGGGACCACGTCAAGCAGCAGGACCTTGAGACCCGCATTGGCGAGGTGAGCGGCAATCGCGGCCCCCATCACCCCTGCGCCCAGGACTGCCACCTCGTCGATTGGCTTGTTCACGTGTTTCATGGTGTTCTTGATTCTGAGATGCCGTGGGCAGAGGATAGGTTGCCCGCCGAGATTTCCGATGCAGCCTCTTGATCGCGGGACGCCATTGACGCAAGCTGCCCGCCATGCGCGTAACCTGTTATCGGAACCATCGGTTGGTTCTCGCAATTCTTTTGGTGCCGCTGTTTGCGACGGTCTTGCCCGCCGATGTCAAGGCGCAATCCGGGGCCGCGGCAGCGCCAGAGGATCCGGCGCTGAATGCGGCGAAGGCGGCCTTCGAAGAAGCCCAAACCTTGTACATCAAGGAAAACTGGGACGGTGCTGCTGCAAAGTTCATTGCTGCTTTCGAGGCCAAACCATTTGCGGCGTTCTTGTTTAATGCAGGCGCTGCTTACGAGAAGGCGAATCGGGTTGAACTCGCGATTGACTACTACCAGCGTTACATCGCCAAGGATCCAAATGCAAAAGACGCGAGGGATGTTGTCCTTCGCATCGACGGTCTCAAACGAAACCTTGCGCTGAAATCGGGCACCCCGCCGGCGCCCGGCCAGCCGGACCAGCCCGTCTCGATGGCGATGTTGCCCGCCATCGAAACCAAGGGCCTCGTCATCATCGACTCGAAGCCCGCCGACGCGACGATCTATCTGAACGACAAGGCCAACGGTCCGCTCGGCAATACCCGCTGGGAAGGCTCACTCGCCCCCCATCCCGTAACAATCATACTGGAAGCCCGCGGCTTCAAGCCCGAGAAGCGCAAGATCAATCCCCGTCCCGACAAGATACTTGAGATCTACATCGCGCTTTCCGAGGAACACTTTTTGGGTTGGGTCGAGATTGCGTCCAACGTTGCGGGTGCCGAGATCTTTCTTGACCGCAAGGAGATAGGCTCGATAGGCAAGACCCCGTTCACAGGTCACGTCAAACCTGGCAAACACAAGATCTGGATCGAGAAAGCTGGCTACGAGACGCTGGAAAAAGACATCGAGGTCCTCCCCGGTACCGCCGCCAGTCACCAGTTTGATCTGAACCGTGTTTCGGTTGGTTGGGTGGCCGTGCGAGGCAAAAATTCGAAGGGTGCGAAGCTGCTTGTCGATGGCAAGTTCGCCTGCGACACCCCCTGCCAGCACGCTGTCCCGACTGGAACGCACGCGGTGCGGGTGACCAAGGAGGGCATGGAAGACTTCCAGAGCACGGTGAAGGTCGAACAAGCCATCCAGACCACCGTCGACCTGGTGTTTTCGCCGAAGCCGCCCAAGACACGGGCCTGGACGACGGCGGTCATCAGCGCAATTTTCCTGGGGGGTGGCATCTACATGGGTCTCGAAGCAAATAACCTCGAAGACGCGCTTCGCAAAGAGAGCAACGCGACCCCTCTGCCCGTGGGGGCGCCTCTCGTCGACAGCGGTGACGATCGGGTACTCAAGGGAAAAATCTATGCGATTGGCGCCGACGTGGCGTTCGGTCTTGCAGCCATCACGGGCGTCGTCTCGCTCGTGAACTTCCTGTCGTCGGGTCCGGCAAGCACCGGTGAAATGGACGAAAAGACGATCGGCTTTGCGCCCGTGCCCATGTCTGACGGTGGTGGATTCGCAGCCTCGGGGAGGTTTTAATTATGGAAACGAACTGGATGAAACCTCTGTTCAAGTGCAGCGCCGTGGTGGGTGCCCTGGTTATCGGAACCCTCGGCTGCGACTGGCGAAAGCTGGATGAAGCGGTTAGCAACGCCCCGGTCGTCGCCGTCGAGGCACCCGGTGGATACGCCGCGGATGACGTGGGGCGTTTGATCGTACCGTTGCCTTACGATCCGACCACGCCGGCTGTGATTGGGCGCTACGCGTTTTTCGGACAGACCCGCTCAAGCGGTGGTGTGGCGGAATTCGATGCAGCCGGGAAGGTCTCGGTCTACGCCATTCCGGACGCAGCCCTTTCACCGATTATGGCGGAATCGATTAACTCCGCCATCTGGGTCGGACCCAGGGCGGGGACGTTGTTGGTGGGCACCCAGGGTTTCGGCGGTGCAGCGGATTCGGGTGCAACCTGGTTCCTGGAGATCGCCTTCGCACCCGGGGCTGCACCCGTTTTTGCGATTACACCGCATGTCTCGACCGTTCCTCCCAACGATGCTGTGGAACCGACTCCGGACAAATTCTGGGGTGCGGCACTTGCGGTGGGCGAGGTGACTGGCAATGCCTTTGCAGACCAGGTCGGAATGAGCCGTGACCACGTGGTCCTCATCGAAGACGGCCTCACGAGTGACCCGAGTAAGCCTCTCATTTCCACCAGCGGGACCAACTGCGAGGTTTCCCTCGACCTCTTCACCCTGGGCGACGGGCGTGTGAAAGTGCCCCGGCCCCTGGCCATCGCGGACATCGCGGTGGGTGGCGCTTCCGAGATCCTGGTTGGGTTGCCATACGGCGTGGCGCCCAACAAGGGTGCGGTTCGCATCATGCGCAAGGTGCCGAAGGATCCGCTGAACCCAGCGCTCGGTTCTACCCTCGACTGTCCCAACGAGTTTGTCGCCGCGCCCGATGCAACACCCGAGAGCGCCGCCGGTTTCGGTTCGTCGATCGCGCCGCTCGATCTGGATGGCGATGGCAAAGACGAATCGCTGCTCGTCGGGTCGCCTCCCGATCGGGCCTACATCATCAAGGGCCCGATCGCTGTCGATGAAGATACGCTCAAGCGCAATTTGCATGCGCCGATTCCTGCGCAAATTACCGTGTTCCCACCTGCGCCCGCCGCGTCGTTCGGCCTCCGCGTTGACGCATTTGATTTCGACGGCCAACCGGGAGACGAAATCATCGTTTCGGCGCCCGACCAGGCTGATGGCACCAAGGCACAGGCCGGCCAGGTGTTTATATTCAAGTGGGACCCGGTTACAAGCAAGGCCATCTACCGGTCGTCGGTGAAAGACAACCAGAGCGAATCGCTTGCGATGTTGGGGTACGACATTGCGGGCATGCCGTTCGAGACACCCGCATGTGCAGGAACGGCGAAGGCCCCTCAAAAAGGAACGCTGTTGTTGGCGGGGACCCGTGCGGAGATCTTCACCTATTTCCGAACGCCCGTCGCGCCCGGAATCGCCACACCGTTGTTGGCCGAAGTTCCCGATCCGCGCTGTCAGTAAGATCCGGCAGGCGCATCGGTGGAGATCCCGTCGAGCGTTTCACGCACCAGTCGCGCAAGGGCCTCCGCACCAAAGGGTTTGTGCAGCAGCCGAAACCGGTTGCGCTCGATGATTGCCATGGCGTCGCCCTCGGCAAATCCAGAAATTAGAACGATCCGCAGTTCGGCATTTGTCATCCGAAGCTCTTCGGCGAAGCTTGCGCCGTTGCCATCGGGCAGGCGAATGTCGGACAGCAGCATCGCAAACTTCCGGCGACCATACAGGTCTCGGGCTTCGGTAACCGATCCAGCCGCTTCGACTGTGTAGCCGTGGTCTTCAAGGATGCGCCTGGTGAGGCGACGAACGGCCGGCTCGTCTTCGAGCAACAAGATCGCTTCGGTCCCACCCGCTGAGCTTTGCGAACGCGGAGCACCGACCAGCGTCGATAGCCGAGTGGTCGTCGGAAGGTAGATCGTGAACGTCGAGCCGATGCCAGCTTGACTTGTGACACGAATGGCGCCGCCCGCCTGGGTCACAATGCCATGGCAAGTCGCAAGGCCCAATCCACTGCCCTCGATCGGGCCCTTGGTCGTGAAGAACGGCTCAAAGATGCGAGCCATGATCTCGGGAGGAATGCCGCTGCCGGTGTCACTTACCTCGATGACCACAAAGGATTCCCCCTTGATCTCGTCGTGGCGCCCGTCTCGTTGTTCGCCCGGGCGAACGCAGATCCGCAAATCGCCTCCGTCAGGCATTGCAGCTTGAGCATTGAGGGTGAGGTTCAAGAGCACCAGTTGTAGTTGAGCCACATCCAATTCAACCGGGGCTGTTGCCGATGAAACATCAACGTCAAGCCTCACCCGTTCACCGGCGGCCCGCGCAAGGATCGTTTGGCACTGTGCGACGGCCGCATTGAGCGAAACCACCTGAGCGTTGGTCGGAACCTTCCGGCCGAAGGTGAGCAGCGTCCGGGTCAGTTCAGATGCGCGTTTGCAAGACGTCCTTACGTCCTCGGCAAGGTCCATTGCGTCTTCCGACCTGGCAAAAGCTGGGCGCATCAACTCGACCGAGGCGGAGATCACAAAAAGAATGTTGTTAAAGTCGTGTGCAACGCTTCCCGCCAACCGTGCAAGGGCTTCCATGCGTTGCGCGTGGTTCAGTTTTTCTTCAAGTTTCTTGCGCTCGGTGATATCCTGGACGCCGCCTGTCATACGAATCAGAACGCCGTCTTTGAGCTCGGGTCGTACGTGATCGCGTAACCAGCGGATCTCGCCGTCGGGACCGACAATGCGGTATTCGGCGACCATGGGCTTGCCTGCTGCAACCCCGGCGTATACCGGACCCAGTGTCGGAAGATCATCGGGATGGATGATGCTGGTCCACCCGCCTTTTTGGGCGACCTGAAGGGCGGTGTATCCGGTGGCACGTTCAAAGGAGCCGGCGACGATTGAGGGCGCAAGTGGTGTGCCTTCGCGGACCTCGGCGACGTAGATGTAGTCTGACGCAAGTTCTGTAAAAATACGAAACTGAGCTGCCTGCAGTTCAACGGCCTTTTGGTGTGAAATATCCATCGCCGTACCAGCGAGGCGCAGCGGACTGCCTTGTCCATCGCTTTCCACGCGACCCTTGCCTCCAATCCAGCGGACAGAACCGTCCGGTTTCAGAATGCGATGTTCGATGGAAAAAGATTGCAACCGAGTTGCGAGTGCCTCCTCGATGGCTTTCTGAACGGCGTCTCGATCTTCCGGGTGCAACAGAGCCGAGAATTCGGCAACGTTCTTTGGGAAGGCAGACACGGGTACCCCAAACAGGAGACCCATCTCAAGCGACCAGTTGACCCTATCGCTGGCAATTTCCCATTGCCAAACCCCGACCCCTGCACCCTGGACAGCCCATCGAAGCTGTTCGAGCGTAAATTCCGCTTCCATTGCGGCCCCATATTAACAACATATGACCGAAATCCACCATGCACTTTGCGCCGAGATCGATCGAATGGCCAATTTGAACAACGACACTCTCGTGTAATGTAGAGCAATGCGTCTTTCAACCCTACTCCGGCCGGACATTGAGGATGTCCTGCGCAACAACCCGGAGGAGGCGGCAGCCGTGGCGGAGGAGCTCCCGCCGGCAGATCTGGCGGAGACAATCGAGTCGCTCGATGACGGGCTGGCGGTGCGCTGGCTGGGTATGTTGAGCCGTGACGTTGCGGTCAAGGCGCTGGACCACATGGACCCCACCCGCCGGGTCGAGCTGTTCTCGAAGCTTGACCGAGTTCTGGCAGCCGACCTCGCTGCCGACATGTCGTCGGACGATCGCGCGGACATGTTCCAGAATCTCGAGCCTGAGCTGCGGAGCGACGTCCTCGGTCGCATGCCGGGGGCGGAATCCCGCGACATCCGGGATCTGATTCAATACCCGGAGAACACCGCCGGCGGCATCATGACCACGGATTTCGTGGCGCTTTCCGCCGAATGGACCGTGGAAAAGGCGATCGAAGAGATCCGCCGCACGGCCGAAGAAACGGAAACCGTCTACGAGGTCTTCGCCGTGGATCCTTATGGCACCCTGGTTGGGTCGGTTTCGTTGCGCGACCTTCTGTTCGCGCGCGGAGCCCAGCTGGTTTCCGCGATCATGAACTCGGATGCGGTTTCGGTTCCTGCAGAAAAGGATCAGGAAGAAGTCGCCCAGATTTTCCAGCGCTACGACTTGCTTGCATTGCCGGTCGTCGATTCAAAACGAAAGCTGCTTGGCATTGTCACGGTCGATGACGTGGTTGACGTCATCAAGGAAGAGCAAGCCGAAGACATCCAGAAACTTGGCGCTGTTCGGCCAACCGAGGGAACGTATTTTCAAACGGACTTCTATACGTTTCTTCGCAGCCGCGCGGTGTGGCTGATCGTTTTGTTCATTGGACAAACCTTCACGGTGGGTTTGCTCAAGCGTTATGAGGGTGTGGTCAGTGCGGCGACCTTCGTTGCGTTCTTCATTCCGCTCATCATTTCATCCGCGGGCAACACGGGAAATCAGGCCGCGTCTCTTGTGATCCGTGGGATGGCCCTGGGTGAATTTACCACGGGCGACGCGTTTCGAATCTTGTGGCGTGAGACGCGCATCGGGTTGGCGTTGGGTGGCATCCTCGCCATGATGGGGCTTATTACGTCGCTGGTGCTTGCAAGCGAAGGTGGGGCAGGGTTGGCATTTTCGGTGGCGATTTCCCTGGTGTCTTGTGTTACGATTGGTTCGGTAGCGGGAGCGGGGTTGCCGCTGTTTATCCGGCGCATCGGATTTGACCCGGCCCTTGCATCGGGGCCTTTCATTGCGTCGATGCTGGATGTGATTGGGATTGTGATCTACGTGCAGACGGCGATCTGGTTGATGGGGCTTTAGGGGCGAGCAAGCCGCTACCGTTTATTACGGTGTGAATACCGCTCAACCGGTGACAGTGCGAATTCTGCGCCTTGGCGCGGAATAAGGTGGCTAACCGAGGTCTGCTTTGGGTTAGTCTCGGGGCAGGGAACGGAGTGTTGATGAAATTTCGGTCGCTATTGGTTAGTCCGGTGTTGTTCGCGCTGTTGTTTGCATGCTCGGACAGAGTGGCGCTCGACCTCCAGCCGAACGGAGGCACAGTCCCGACCGATTTTCCGAACGGGGGCGACATCGGCGTGATGGTTCCAGGACCTACCGGCGGAACCGGCGGCGGCGTGGTAGGCGGGACTGGCTCGGGTCCAACCGGTGGAACCAACGGCGGTGGTATCACCGTGGAACCAGGTTTTATAGATTTCGGTTTGGTCGCCGTGGGGTCTCAGATCTCGCGCTCGTTCACCATTCGCAATACAGGGTCCACGCCGCTCGCCCCGCTTGAGCTTCTATTTGGAGCCAATGCGACCCAATTCAGCCTAACAGACAATTGTGTCATCCCGCTCGCGCCTTACGTGTCGTGTGTGGTTTCGGTTTGGCTTACACCGACCGCTCCCGGCGTGGTGACTACAACGTTGACCGTGTCGTCGGCGACCGCGTCGTTTGTGGTGAAGCTATTCGGCTCCAGCGGCGGTCCGCCCTCGATCGCGTTGTCACCGAGCAGCCACGCGTTCGGAAACGTCGATCTGAATGCCACCAGCTTGCCGTCGTGGCAGTTCACCGTCACTGCGACAGGAGGCACGCCCGGGACATATACCGGTGCTTTGTCGCTCACGATTCCAACCGGATTCAAGGTTGGGAAGGATACCTGTACAGGCCAGTCGCTTTCGCGTAACGGGGGTTCGTGCACGTTGCTTGTGCTGTCCGACGGCCGACCCGGGGTTTACAACGGTACGTTACGTGTGACGTCCGCCATGGGTGGTGAGGCGCTCGCTACGCTTACCATGTTCGCTTCGGGCGGTATGGTGACAGGCATGATCGGACACTGGCAGTTTGATGAAGGCTTCGGTACGGTCGTCAAGGACAGCTCGGTCAATGCGAATCACGGAACGGTTCGCCAGGGATCAACGTCGTCGGCCGCATTGCACCCCGCGCCGGTATGGGAAAGCGGCAAGAAGGGCCGTGCGCTGCGCATCGACGGGCTCGACGATTGGGTTAACGTTCCCGATTCGGATAGTATCGACAACACCGGTATCAACAATCAGGTTTCGATTTCCGCCTGGATCAAACTGGACCGGTACAACTCGCGCAGGCCGTACAACGTTGTGGCTCAGCGTCACATGGTTGGCACCCGTGTTGAGCAGTTCTTCATGGGTCTCAACAATGGCGCACCGGCTGTTGGTATCAGCTTCTTCTATGGCATTGGTATAACCAACGTTCCGCTGAACGAGTGGGTGCACATGGCGATGACTTACGACGGCATCCAATAGTGCGGCTACATGAACGGCGTCGTGTTCGTCTGTCAGGACGTGGGCTGGCCTACCGCAACCGACAAAACGCCCTTCACCATGGGTGCTGGCATCGCCGTAGAAGATATCGACGAGCATATGGTTGGCCTCATCGACGAGGTCCGCCTGTACGACATCCAACTGTCGCCAGCGCAAATAGCCGGCTTGTACAACGCGCCCTAGCCACGGCCGAATGCGATCTTGCGTGCAAACGGCGATCTGGCTGATGGGGCTTCGATCTCCCGAAAGCACACAAAATCCATCTGTGTCACGCCGTGTTTAGCAGCCTCGGCCATTGCAATTCGAGTGGCCTCATCAACGGAAAGGCGGGTCACGGGGCTTTTTTCCTGGCTCGACACCTTATATCCGATGACCGCCGTCCAGCTTCCCCAACCGTTTATCAAACGTTCCGAGCGGAAGATGGCCAGCTTTCCGAGCCACCTCAAGAACTAGACAATCGGTGAACCCGAGGGAGGGGTGCTTTTTGAACGATTCGAGTGCGGACCCCACGACGTCGGCGTCCTGGAGTATCAGGTTTTTATGCAGCAATAGCATCTCGATTGCCCTGACAAGCTGAGTCGAGCTTAGGTCGTACACACTACTCAACACCCAGCCCGTCTCCTGTAGCACAAGGAGCGAAACCCAGGCGCCTCCTTTGATGAAGTCATCGGCCGCGGCAGACTGCTTTTCATCGTCCCTCGTGAGCAATCGGACGAGGACGTTGGTGTCAACGGCGCGCATGTCGCTCCTTGATGTTGCGCTTGATCCCTTCCTTGAGTTCGGCGAGGTTCTTGGCCTTGGTGCCAGTCGGGAAGAGGGCTTTGTTTATTTCCTCCGAGCTGTACTGGCCCAACCGCCTCACCACGATCTTACCGTTCTCCTCGTCCCATTCGAGAACGGCGCCAGGGCCAACCCCAAGAATGCGCCGAACCTCGGCCGGAACGGAAATCTGACCTTGAGCAGTAACCTTCGATTTTGCAAGAGGCATGGGACTACATTACCAGGGTAATGCGGAACGTGCAAACGGGCGGGTTCGACGGTAGCTTTTCGCCATGATTCTTTGTCCCCGGGCACAGTTCGAGTCCTGGTGGCGAGCGGGTGAACGATCAAGTCTATGTCCTTGCTCGCACAGTGGGGTATTCGCGCGCGCCTCCAAACCGAGCGCGATACAAAAGACGAAGCGGGGCTGAGCCTCCAACCCTCAGCGCTTGCCACCTGCCTGCTCTCCTTATGTCACGACGCAGATTTCGCACCGCGCCGCAAGCCCGCCGCCCGCCCATTCACGTCCCCGGAATCACGCGCTGAAACAACAGCGTCAACGCAAAACACCCCATCGCCATGAACGACAACGCCACCGTTCCACTGGCCGACAGAAACATCGCATCCAGCAGGCTGATGCTGGCAATGAGCCATGGAACAGCAAAGCGCGGATTCGATTTGCGCTTACCAAGGCCAACCGCTGCCGCAACACCAATTGCGACTGCAACCGAGTACGCAAGGCTAACCGCCAGTCCCGCCAGCGAGATTTGCAACACGATTGCACCAAGCACAATCGGCACCAACATCAGCAACACTGGCCAGGTGCGACCCAGCGCGGCCTTGGTTTCGTGTTTCGCAATATAGGAAAGCCCGATCAAATGACAAAGCAACAGACCGGCCCCAATATACAGCAATGACTGGGGCGACCCCGCTGTCCATCCCGCCGTGATGTAGACCGCCACGCGGCACAGTCCCATTAACAGCGGCGACAAAGCGTTCTTTTTGTGATGCAGATCGTAAACCAGAATCAAACCCGTCAACGCGAGCGTCGCAAGGAAAGGGCGCCACGAAAAAAACATCCCAAGCCCCGACATCGTGCCCACAATCCCTACGCCCGCTGCCATCAAAACACCACCCAACACAAACACCGCCGTCGCCGAGATCAACCCCGCCGGAATCGGACGTTCCTTCCGGTGTTGAGCATCCCACCCCCGATCAAAGGCATCGTTCAACACCATGCCGGCAACGTAAAGCAGCGACATCGCGATCGCCAGCGGAAGCAAAATTCGCAGATTAAGCGAGGCACCCGCAAGTGCAGCACCCGCAAATACGTTGGTCCACACCGTGGGCAGGTTTGAAACTCGCCCCAGTACCAGCACCGTTCGAAGGATCGATTGCGGCTTTGCGAGCGTCATCGTTGTTGTTCCACAACCCACTCCAGTTCGCGCGCGATCGCTTCGTCCACTGGCATGGCGCGGAGTTCGGCTGGCAACACGTCCCAGGTATAGGTCTCGACCTCAAGGTGTTGCGAAAGCGGTTCCCGATGGTGATGCGCCAGCAATTCGCGCACGAAATCGCCCGTGTTGTTGAACCCCGGACACAACCCCATCAAATTCGACTGAAACAGAGGCACATGGAAATGAACTCGCCACCGTTCGTCACGCGGGCTCGGGTGTGCCGCCAGTGCTTCCGACAGATCCAGAAAACGTTGCAGACCACCCGCAGCATCCTGAATCACCGTTTGGTGTAGGTACACACCCTCCTCACCAAAACGTCGTAACACAGCAAGGCCTTCGGGCGAAGCCGGATAAAGCTCAAGGCCCGCCGTTATTTGCAATTTCAGGATCCGGACACCCGATTGGCGCACGCACGAAAGAATATCCGCGATCGACTCAAATTCGACTGCGGCGTGACAGGTATCCAGGCAGATACCGACGTGTCGCCGCAACGCAAGCTTTGCCTCGGCCAAAGATAGTCCCATTTGACCGGCCAGTGACTGCGCCGCTGCGTCTGAAAAAATCCACTCCGAAATGAAGTCGATCGCCTCGGCGTTGGTTTCCAGCAGACAATGCGGTTCAGGTTCAAGCGCGATTCCGATGATGGGTCCGCCCTCTTGGACGATTCCGACCAGGGTGGCAGCATGGCGGACGATGTTTTGCGCAATCGTCGCACGGACGCCCTCGCCATCGCGCAGGCGGAAACAACCAGGTACCGTGCTGATCGAGCCTTCAAGATCACCCGTTCTCGGCAGAAGGGCCGCCAGCAATCGCGCAAGTCTGTCGCTGTAGGTGACGCGTTCCTCCTCGGTCCAGTCCGGGCGGTAGACCTGTTCCTTGACCGGTTGACCGTGAAAGGGGCCGTAGGGAAAGCCGTTGATCGTAAATACGTACATTCCCGACTCGGCGAGAAATTCGCGAAACGCCTGCAGCGTCGACGGTTCTTCCAGTTCAAGAGCCGCTTTTGCGGATAACCGCAATCCGATGCCGAAAGGGGCGTTCGGACTGACCCGCGCTTTCACGGAAACCGTGTGACGTTTCAGGTTGGCGAGGACCTCGGCCCAGCTTTCGCCCGGGTGGATGTTCGTGCAGTAGGTCAGATGACCCGCACGCGACCCCGCTTGCTTCATGCGCCAAGCGCCTCGCGCCGGGCGGAAGGCGCAACCGCGAGCTCCATTGCGCGATAGATCGCCTCGAAGCGTTCGACGGAAAGCGCGTGGACCTCGGTGCCCTTGCCGATGGCGGCCAGCATGGTGACGGTCAGATCTCCGCCCAGGTGCTCGCGGAAGTCCTCGATCCCAGCAAATACAGCGCGCTTGCCGTCAGGACCTAACAACAACAGGGCTTCATGCCAGACGGGAAGTCCCAGCATACGCAACACGGCATCGATACGCGCGGCGGCGGCCTCGGACAGTAGTCCAATCGCAGCCGAGTAACGACTGTCGGTGCCGATGCCAATGCCCACGGCCTCGCCGTGTCGCAATTCGTGGTGAGTCAACGATTCCAGCTTGTGAGCAGACCAATGTCCGAAATCCAGGGGCTTGGCACTGCCAAGCTCGAAAGGATCGCCGCCCTCTGCGATGTGTTGTAGATGCAGTTCGGCGCACCGTCGTACGAGATGTGCCACGGCTTCGGGTTGGCCGGTCGCGAGGGCGGGGGCGTTGCCCTCGATCCAGTCAAAAAACGCGGCATCCCGGATCAGGGCGACCTTGACTGCCTCGGCGTAGCCGGCGATTCGATCGCGTGCGGACAGCGTTGCCAGTAGATCAAAGTCGTTGATGACCGCAAAGGGTGGAAAAAATGTTCCGAGGTAATTCTTGGCGCCAAAGGCATTGACCCCGTTTTTGACCCCGACACCGGAATCGTTCTGGGACAGCACCGTGGTCGGCATGCGAACGGTGCGGACGCCGCGATGAATGGCTGCGGCTGCGTATCCAACCGCGTCGAGTACCGCGCCCCCACCCACGATCACCACAAACGACTGCCGATCGATTCGGTGCTCGAAAAAGGTGGTGTGCAACTTTGCGAGCAAGGTCGGATCGTTTTTGCAGGCTTCGCCGCCCGGAAACGACAGGGGAGCCGTGACCAGTTCGAGACGATCGGCGTGGGCACGGAAGTAGTTCTCGATGGCGCCCGTCAAATCCGGGTTCAGTTCAAGGACGCCGGCATCCACGATCACGATCGCGCGATGTCGGCGTTTTGGCTCAAGCGCCGTCAAGGTACGGACCAGCGACGGATTCGCGGGATCAAACGCGCCGCGCGTAAAACACACGTCGTAGCCGAAGGGCACCGCGAACTGCTGGCGGAGCGTGCCGGTCGAATCCATTCGTTCATAGATAACATGTGACAGCCTGGGAGCCTTCGTCCCGAACAACCTTTTCTTCCGATCGCCGATAACCGTTGGTGCACTTGCCTATTTTCGTGGGTTCCCTGGCGTTTGGAATGGCGCTGGGTCTGATTTTGCCCCGCGAAGCCTTCCCGTGGACCGTGGGTGGCGTTAGCCTGGTTGCGATCGCCTTTGCCGCAAAGCGCTACGGGTTCATTGCGGGCATCCTGGTGCTCGTTTCTGGCGGTCTGTATGGGTCGATGCGTGCGACGGCGCACATCGACGGTCCGATTGGCGCAGCACTCGCGATTGCGAGGACAGTACACGGGATGGGGCATGTCGATCTGGTGGAGTTGCGCGACGGACGTGGCCCGCGTCTCGTGTTGTCGTCCATTGCCTTTTCCGGGAAAGCCAGGGCCGGTTGGGATGAGCGGATCGAATTGTTCGTATCACACGGCACGACCTCCCTTTTGCCGGGCGACTGGGTTGCCTTTCAAGCGTTGCTCGAGGGTCCCCGTGGTTTCGCGAATCCGGGCGCAACCGACGGACGATTGAGCGCTGCCACCCGGGGCATTGTGGCGCGCGGCCATGTGAGTGCCACGGGGGAGCTTCGGGTGGTGGCGCCGGGATCGTCGTGGGGTCCGCGCCGGCTCGCCCATCAGGCTCGGCAAGCCATGCGCAGACAACTCGAGCGTGCGCTCTCGGCCCAGGTCGCACTCTTTCTACGCACGGCCGTGTTGGGCGAACGTGCGGCCTCGGGAGCGGATGTCGAGGCCGGCTTCAAGGCCGCCGGGGCGACGCACGCGCTGTCGGTCTCGGGACTGCACCTCGCTGCCGTTGCCGCGGTGTTGTTTTTGCTCGTGCGACGATTGTTTGGTTTGTCGACCCGCCTGAGCCTGCGCGCCAGTCCATCGTTGCTCGCAGCGCTTCTGTGCATACCCGCAGTCGTTTTTTATACGCTCGTAACCGGCGAAGCGATTGCCACCTGGCGATCGGCGCTGATGGCGTCGGTCGTTTTCGGCGCACTGGTCGTCAATCGAAAATTCTCGCTCGCACACGGCGTTGCGATGGCGGCCCTGTTGGTGCTGATCGATTCACCGTTGTGGCTGATCGATCCGTCGTTTCAACTGTCCTTCGTTTCGGTTATTGCGCTTGGTCTGTTCTCCCGGGCGTTTGCCCCGCAAGAAGCGGTCGACGGTTCTGGACGCGGGTTGTGGTACGCGTCGCGTCGGTGGTTGTTGAGCGCGCTCGGGGCAACCACAGCCGCGGGGCTTTGCACGACACCTCTTGTCGCCCACCACTTCGGCGAGATAACGCCGGCTGCGTTCCTCGGCAACCTCGTTTTGACTCCCCAGGTCGAGCTGCTCATCGTTCCGCTCGGACTCTTTGGCGCCGTGCTTGCGCTCATCCATCCGATCCTCGGCTGGCTGCCGTTGTCACTGGCCGAATACGCGACGCGACTCGCCCTCGTCACCGCAGAGGCCTTCGCAAACCACGCCCCCATCTGGCGTTGTCGCTATCCCAATCCCCTCGAAACGGCCTGTCTTACGCTCGGCGTGGCTTGCGCGTTGATGGCGTTTCGCAGCGTCCGTCAAGGCGCCGAACCCCGACGGATCCGTCGCTGGATCAAGGTATCCGCGGTGTGGCTCGCAGGTGCGATCCTGTCGCTCTCGTATCGCGAGTTGTCTCGCAGGCTTTCGAACGAGGTCGAGATCACCTTCATCGACGTGGGGCAAGGGGATGCGGCGCTGGTGATTGGGCCCCGCGGATTCGTGATGTTGGTGGATGGCGGCGGATTACCAGGCTCTGATTACGATGTGGGCAAACGGATCGTCGAACCGCTGTTGCGGCGCAAGGGCATCGCCAAAATCGATCTTGCGGTGCTGTCCCACGCGCATCCGGACCACATGTTGGGCCTGATGCACGTTTTCGACCGATTCGAGATCACCACCCTCTGGGCGGCCGTTGCACCTGGCGAAAGTGAGCTCTTCGATGCGATGGTCAAACGCGGTCGAGAAAGAGGCACGCAAATGCCCATTCCGCTGCCGTTGTCTCGCGACGGGCTTGCCCTCGAACCGCTTGGACCCATGCTCTCCTCACCCGATGGCCAGGGCGGATGGCGCGACACGATTGGCCGTCCCGAGGGCCTTGGCGCCAACGACGCATCCCTGAGTGTTCGGCTGTCGTTTGCGGGTCGCAGTGTTTTGTTTGCGGGCGACGTCGAGGCTGCGGGTGAAACCGAACTGTGCGGGCGTGATCGCGCGGGACTTTTCGGAAACGTCGGATTGCATGCGGACCTGCTGAAAGTGCCGCACCACGGAAGCCGGACGTCGTCATCGGCGGAGTTTCTTGATGCCGTGGCGCCGTCCATCGCGATCATTTCCGATGGCGTCAACAATCGCTTCGGATTTCCCCACGCCGAAGTTCTCGAGCGATACCAGGCGCGGCCGATCCGGTTGTTGCGAACCGATCAGTCGGGCGCAATCACGATTCGGATCGAGCCGTCTGGAAAAATCGACGCAACCTGCGTACTCGGATGTCGATAACGACGCATGACCCTATTTCGCGCGTTACTGATCCTGGTTTGCTCGGCCCACGTTGCTGGTTGTTCCCGTACACAACGGCCGCTGCACCCCCGGTCGATCGAATTTCAACGCCGCGGCGCCGAGGCACTTGCCCAGTCCGAATTTGATCGCGCAGCGGGTCTATTTTCCCTGGCGCTTGAATACGAACCTCGACTGCCCGAGGCTCACAACGGACTTGGATTGGTGGCACGAACGCGCGGGGATACGTTGTTGGCGGAAACGCTTTTTCGCCGCGCGCTCGCGATCAACCCGAACTTTGCCGAAGCCCACGTGAACCTCGGATGGATTCAATTTGAACGGCACAATCTTCCACTGGCCGCCCAACATTTCTCCCAGGCCCTCGCAATCGATCCGGGTTTTCCCGTGGCCAGGTTGGGCGCGGGGCAGACCGAACTCAGTCGAGGCCGACTCGAGACGGCGCACTGGCATCTTCGAAAACTCGTTGAGGTAAAACCGCGCGATGCGCACGGACATGGCGCATTGGCGCTTGTGCTCGCACGTCTGGGTCGGCCTGCCGATGCGGAAGCGGAAGCACAAAGGGCGCTCGATCTTGAATCTGAAAATGCACTGGCGCACCGCGCGCGCGGCGAGATATTGATGGCAGGAGGACACGCGGAGGCCGCTGCGGAAGCCTTTCACAGAGCCTTGCATACCGATCCATCGGATGTCGATGCGCGACTGGGTCTTGCGACGGTCTTGATTGAAAAGGGTGATTTCAGTGCGGCCGCGGGTGAGCTTGAGCGGGCGCACGAATCCGCCCCCGAACGCGTCGAGGTGGCCTTCGTGCGTGCGTACCTTGAACTGCGACACAACAATCCGATGGGTGCGGAAAAAGCCGCGCGAGAAGCGCTACAAATGAACGCAGATTTTGTCGCCGCGCAGTTGATCCTGGCCGAGGCGCTATTGCGTCAGTCACGCAAAGTCGAAGGCCGCTCGACCCTGGTCGCATTCATCCGGTCCGCGCCGAATACCATGGAAAGGCAACGCGCCGCCGCCCAATCCTTGCTCGACGCGATGGATCGGGGCGACAACGTGTACGGACGCTAGTTGCCGTGTCGTTTGGTGGGTACCGCGCCGATTCCCAGGCAACCGCCACACAACGGGATGCAGTTCGAGCGAAAGTCGCGGGTCACCCGCCATGAAGAACCACAGGCGACGCAGTTGAGGTTGCTGGTATTGGGGCGACCCACCGATGCCACGTCGAGGTTGTTCAAGGTTTCACGCGTCACCATGCCGACCAGAAATTGCCCCGTCACGACGGGCAAACAATCGACGGCGTTTTCGTCCATGATTCCTTCGGCTTCATCCACCGTGGTTTCGGGCGAGATACACAATACGGGCGAGCTCATGCAATCGGACACCATCGTGCCTGAACGCGCCGAGTGCAGGTCGCGATCGCAAACGATTCCGGTCAAACCACCGTCGTCCACAACCAGAAAGAAGTTTACCTTCTTGTTGTCGGCAAGCCGAAGGGCGGCCGCGACGCCGGTGTCCGGTGTAACCGTAAAAAGATGCGTTCCCATCACTTCCGCAACCGAGCGGGACTCCGCGTCTTCCGCATTCGATTCCGATCGGCTCATCTTGCGATTGCTCGACATGGTCTGCTCCTTTGGATTGGACGCCCGGGTTGCGACGCCCACCCAATGAATCGCCCGAAAACCTGCGTCGCTTGGGGGTTGGATGCTTCAAGTCCCGTGCCAGATTCACGATCGTTGTGATTACAGGTGGTTGGGCTATGCCGCGGCGAGCGGATCACCCGGAGATCTGACACGACTGTCAGGGTTTGCCCCCAAACTGTTGCGATCACATCTGCGACTTTTGCCCACCTACCGGCAAGGCAATGTTCAGTAGTCGATCGACAATTCGAGACCGACGGTGTGTTTCTCGAAGTTTTTGTCATCGAACGCGAATTCAACTGTGCTGCCGTTGTGCACGTAGTCATAGCGAAGGCCAAGGTCAACGTAGTCGCCTACCGGGTAGGCGAAGCTGACGGCCGTGGCAAATCGATTGTCTTTTCGGCGCAAGCGCATTTCGGTGCTGCGACCAAACGGGCCCGAGACTCGCAACACATTGTCGCCCTGGTAAGCAATCCTCTCGAAACTGAGTTCGACGGACAGACGCAATTGCCCCCACGGCGTCGTCGTTCCGCTGATCGTTGCAGCATTCGAATGGTACGAATACGGCACGGTGTAAATGCCGGTCAGATTCTGTCGAACCGCTCCCAGATCAAGTTCGCGCGTGCCGATGTTTTCTCGCCGCGAACGCAATGAAACGTTTGCCCTTGCGCTTCGATAGCGGAACCGTTGTGTCAGCCGCAGGTCGCGTCGGGTACCTTCGTACAGGTCAAAGTCCGGATCCAGGGCGTTTTTTCTCGCCATTCGTAGTTCAAGCCAGGTGCTGGTGAAATGTCCTTCTTCCAGTCCAATCGACGGCATCAGCGAGAACACCGAAAGGAAGGGTGCAAAGGTTTCGATGCCCGCGATCTGGTATTCGCCCGACAGACCCAATCCTGCGTGAAACGCGCCCGTTACGGTTTCGCTCAACAACGATGCATTGTGGACCTGCAAGCTAAAGTCATCCGCATCGGGATTCGAATACGCGATCTGATCGAGGGCGTAGCTTCCTTGCAAGGAAAACGCATCACGCCATTTGTGGGTGTAAACGGCTTCGGCGCTGGTCGTGAAGAAAAAGCTTTCCTTGTCGCCGTATTCCGCGTTGACAACGTCGCTGCGCAGACCTCCCATAAGCAACACGTTCGAATCGTACCCGGATCCCGCCTGCGCCTGTAGCACCAACCCCGTGTTCTGCGCGGACAATCCCCATCCCAGCGCGGCTCGATAGGTTTGTGCCAGCGCTGCCGTTTCAGGGTCGATCTTCAAGTTCAAGGCGCGATCGAGATGGATTCGGGCTTCGTCGGCGCGATCGAGTCGGTAGTTCGCCATGGCGGCCTGATAGTGAAAGTCGGGATCATCTTCTGACAGCAACGCCGCTCGATTCAGGTGAAACCGTGCCACCTCGAAATTCCGCTGTCGGTAGTAGATCAATCCCAGCGCGAATTCGAGTTCGGCGCGATCGACAGCGGTGGCGCCGCGGGCTTCGGCCTCGGCAAGAGCCTTCTGGTAGAGCGCGATCGCCTCATGGGTTTTGCCTTCCCGGGTGGCCCGACTTCCGCCGTCGAGCGCGGCATCGATGTGGATTTTCAATTCCAGCGTCGCTGCTTCGTCGATGTCCTGTTGCAATTCTTCGACATCTTCTTTGAACGCGTCCCGGTCGGGGGCTTGTTGCACCTCGGCCAGATGTTGTTTTGCCCGCGGGATCGTTTGTGCGTCGAAAGCGGCCTGTCCGGCATTGAGCAACGCAAGCGTCGAAAGCTCCGGCGCAAACTTGGCTGCCATCACAAAGGCCTGTTCGGCATCGACATAGCGCTCAAGGGCGTAGTAGGTGGCCGCTTCGTTGAAGAACAACGACCCTTTGGAAGGCGGGTTCTGGGACTGCTTGGCCGCCGCAAAGGCTCGCAACGCCTCTTCGTATCGTGTGGCACGAAAGCGCGCCATACCCAGTACGAAAAGAGCAGCGCCGTCGCCAGGCCGTGCGTCCAACATTGCGATGGCGCGGAACGCCGCCCCATCGAAATCACCCGCTTTCATCAACCTTCGAGCACCGTCGAGCGGATCAAGCGCCGCTTGCGGGGTGGTGTCTTCCTGCGCCGAAGTGGGGACTTGCGACCAAGCGCTGTCAGGCCCAACGAGAGCTAGCACGATCGCGAGCGTCAGGGATGGGCCCCGGGTTCGACTCATTGCGCTCGTCGGGGCGAGGCGATTCGATTGGCTCTGATTTCGCGCACGCGATCGCGAAGCCGTTGCCGTCGTTCGCGGACACGCGAAGGATCTCGCCGTTGCGATCGCAACTCTGCCCGGCGCTCACTTGCAGCAGGCTCCGCTCCGCCCAACTGGACCTTCTCGATCGGGAGTGGCTTTTCCGCGTTGTCGAATCG
>ENA-ORBV01005892-ORBV01005892.1-microbial-mat-metagenome-genome-assembly--contig:-NODE-5892-length-22053-cov-7.994767_pt1 | contig 22053 bp, 27 predicted proteins | sample MGYA00237777_ERZ505514 | MGnify/ENA primary metagenome ERZ505514 (study PRJEB26160, sample SAMN06269048) | microbial mat metagenome | isolation source: Oligotrophic lake microbial mat | place... | reverse complement strand
CCATCTCTCGTCGCGAGGGGGGCGTCGCGGTGACGCTGTACGTCGCCTTCGCTGTCGTCACCATCGTGCGGGGCTGAGTGACCCCGCAACGATAACGGGGGTCACGCAGCCAGCAGCAGCCAGTCGTGTGGCAGCGAGGGTGATCGCATCCACGTCCATGAGACCCGAGACCGCGGCCGCTGCACGATTGGTGGCCTCTCGTCGAGACACGCAAGCGCATCAATCGCATTCTCCATGCGGAGATGTCGGTTCGACACAGCTCGAAGGCAGAGCCCGTTCCCGATTCACGGAGCGAGGCACGTCCGGCGTATGGTGCCGACTAGCGCATCCAGCTTGAAGGGCTTCGACGCGTAGCCCGCGGCTCCCAAGGCCGCGGCCTCCTTCCGGATGTCAGCTGCGCCGGACAGAACGATCACGGGGATCTGGGCCAGGGAGGCGTCCTTGAGCTGCTCGGCACGAAACTGCCAGCCGTCCATGATCGGCATCATTAAGTCGAGGAGGATGACGTCAGGCAACGCACATTGGCTCCGAAGGCGATCACACGCCTCTTGGCCGTTTGAAGCGGTCAAGATCTCGTAGCCTTCGTTTCGAAGGATGTCGGCGAGATCTTCCCGGATGTAGAAGTCATCTTCCACGATAAGGATCAGGCCCGCCATTCGTCTCCCAACACCCGTTTCCCTTTCGATCCCGGAGCTGCCTGCGCTACCTCCGATAGCGACGGAAGCGTGACGGTGAACGTACTCCCACGTCCAACCTCCGAGTCCAACTCCACGTGGCCCCGAAGAGCCGACGCTACCTGCTGGACGAGTGCCAAGCCCAAACCCATACCAGGGGTGAACTTCACGTCGGGACCCACGGCCTTCGCAAAAGGCTTGAAGATCCGAACACGATCGTCCGCCGGGATCCCGGCCCCGGAGTCTTTCACGGCAATCCGGCAGCTGTCGACGGTGCCCTCGATAGAGATCTCGACTGCCCCGCGCTCTGTGAACTTGATGGCGTTTCCTACGAGGTTCAGCAGGATCAGGCGAACCAGCACCGGATCGCTCCTGAGGCTCGGAAGTGCGGCTGCCGTCGTGTGCCGCAACTCAATGCCCTTCTCCTCCGCGTACGGGCGTAACTCGTCGAACACTTCGGCCGCAATCAGTCGAACATCGAAGCTCTCGATCTGGGTCGCAAGACTGCCACTCTCGATGAGCGCGTGCTGGAGTAGAGATTCGATGACGGTCGTCAGACGTGCCACGGCCGCTGACATCCTCCGGATGATCGTCTCCTGGTGAGGTGTCGGCGGCGTCTCCCTGTCTCGTCGGAGCCGTTCGATGAGGAGCTCGATCCCGGTGAGCGGCCCCCTGAGTTCATGGGACACCTGATCCACGAACTCTCGCCGAAATGGACCGGCTGGGGCGGCCAGCTCCTCGAGCTCTATCGCATGCTTTTCGACCTCTCTCTGGAAAACAGAGGCGCCGTTCGCTTCCTGGTCACTCTCTCCCTCGGCCACTTCCTTAGCGTCGTGCAGCGCAAGGGGCAGCGTGAAGAAGAATGTGCTGCCCGCTCCGACTCTGCTTTCGACCCAGATCCGACCGCCGTGCGCCACCACAATCCCTCTGACGATGGAGAGGCCGAGCCCGGTCCCCTGCCGGGCCGTACGTGGCGCTTGCCAGAAGCGATCGAAGAGATGCGGAAGGTCCGCGCTTGAAATTCCTGAACCGGTATCCGTCACCGAGAACTGGACGATCTCTCCGAGCGCTTCTGCACGAACCGTGATCGTGCCGCCATCGGGCGTGAACTTGATCGCGTTTGCCAAGAGGTTGGCGAAGACTTGCTGAAGCCGACCGGTATCGGCGAAGACTGGAGGGAGCTCGGCTGGCAGCTCGTTCTCGAGATGCAGCGACTTGCGCGCAGCAAGCGGCTGCATGGCATCGATCGCCTCGGCGACGAGTGGAGCCAGCTCGAGTCGCCGACGCTCGACGGACAGCTCTCCCGCTTCTATGCTCGCGGCATCCAGCAGGTCCTGGATGAGGTAGTTCATACGGTCGGCAGCGCGTTTGATGGCCCCGATCTGCTTGTGCGACTTCCTGCGGTCGTCCCCTCCGAAGGGCCTCACCATCGAGGTGGTGGCCATGAGGATGACGCTCAGCGGATTCCTGAGATCGTGGGAAACAACCGCGAGAAGATTGTCACGGACGCTGGTAGCTCTCCGCGCCTGTTCGATTTTTTCTTGCAATTCGTCTTGCGCAAGCTTCCGCTCCGCGATTTCTCTCTGCAATAGCTGATTCAGCGTCTCCGACGCTTGCGTGAGTTCCTGTTGGCGCAACCCGGCGATCAGCACAGCCTGATTGACCTCCGTCAGCTTGTCCACTTGCTGTGCCTTCCGCTCCAGTTGTCTGCGGTCGGATATCTCGTGAAAGCAGTTCATGGCGCCCGTGATCTCGCCGTTTCCATTCTTAAGAGGAACGATATTCTCGCTGACTGTGATTCGCGAGCCGTCGGGACGCTCGATGATAACCTCCGCGTTGCGCGCCTCAGCAAGTTCCCCGCTCGCCACGGTTGCCATCGGACAACGGCCATAAGGCAGATACGTGCCGTCCAGGTACATCTTGAAGGAGCCACAAAACAGCTGGTCGGTGTCGCCCAGTGTCGGGGCTCGGCCCCACAACTGTGTGGCACGCTGATTGGCCTGCTGAATTCGACCCGAAACATCGATCGAATAAACAGCCACGGGAATCGAATCGAGCCAGGCGCGATTCACATCCGAATCTTGGGGCGGAAAACTCACGTGACTCTCGAGTCCAAACGGGGTTTGGCTTTCGGTTCCGGCGGGGTCTCGGGCGGCGCCTGGCCGAGACGCGACGGAATACCGCTGGTCAAGTTGATATAGTCCGTGTGGCGTGGGCCAATGATGCTGACGCCCGTATCATTGATCACGTATTCGCGGATGTCCTTGCTGTGGTTGCCCCCGCGCATTTTGACGACGACGACCACTTTGCGAAGCTGACCATCGATCTCCACGTAACGCAGGCGGATGATATCATCGGTGAGAAACGAAATGGTGTAGTGGCTGAACTCGAATGCGGTAAATGTGTCCTCAATCTCGACCGTAGTGAGGATCGTCACACCCGCTCCAGTTAACGCCGCAATCATGCGGTAGAGCGACTCACGAAAGTCCACCCTGAAGCCGGGCGCCAGCGCCATCTCAAAGCCCACCAGCGAATCGATGACTAAGCGCTTGGCCTTGAGCCTTTTCACCGCATCGAGAACTTCCCGCAGCGCTTCATCCACCGAGAGATCCAGCGGCCGCAGATACAGGAGCTCAAGCATTCCTTCTTTTTGTGGCGTCGCCAGGTCCAAGCCAAACCCGCGCGCCCGAGCCACATAGCCCTCCGGGCGTTCTTCGAAGATCGCCGCGATTCCCGGTTCTCCGCGGCGCAGGCCTTCGGCGAGAAACTGAGTCGCCAGCGCCGATTTGCCGGTCCCCGAAGGCCCTGCCACCAGCAGGCTGTCACCTTCGAGAATACCCCCGCCCAACATCTCATCCAGTTCCGGAGCACCGAGGGACAACCGCTTCCGGGTGAGCGATCTCGGTTTGTTCCCAACCATCCCCAGAGTGCGCGAAAACGTTTGAACGCCGTCGCCGGTAATGCGGATGGTGTGCAAGCCCGGCACCGAGTCCTGCCCGCGCAGCTTCATGACTTGCAACTTCCGCACAACGGAATTGCGCTCTGCATTTTGAGTAAGCCAGAAGAGGCCGTCGCAGACAGTGAACACCGGATTGTCGCGCAGCTCCCCGTCGGTATATTCGCCGATCAAAAAAGTAGTGGCTTGCCAACTGGTCAGGAACAAAGCCAAGCGCTGGATGAAGGCTTGCAGTTGCGTCTCACCGCTGGCCTGCGCTTTGCGCACCACGGTGCGGAAGGAATCCACCACCACTAAACTGGGATTGGAGGCCTTGACTTCTTTGATAATTTCCTCGAGGACGCCGCCCAGATCCTTCTCCAGCACCACGTCGCTCAGGTTGATAAAACGGATGGCCTTGTTCACCTTTGCCGGGTCGAAGAAGGAAAATTGCTGCTGGTAGCGTAGCATTTTCAGGGCGGGTTCGCCGAGCACGGTGAAATAGAGCGCGGGTTTCTGCGGGGTCGCGTTGGCGAAAAGGATTTGATGCGCCAGCGTGGTTTTGCCGCAACCGGGCGCGCCCGCGACGATGTTGAAGGAGAATTCCGGCAGCCCACCGCCCAAGATTTCATCGAGGCCGCGAACACCCGTCGGCAGTTGGCGGATTGTCACTTTAGGCGGCTGGCCCGGTTTCTTCGGCGACCGGCGTGCTGGGACTTTTTTCCCGCTACTCATAGGTTGTTTCTTTTTCATAGGTTCTCTTCTTCATCAGACTCAGAACCAAAATGGTCGAGGGTCGCCTTTGGCCACACGTCCTGCACCAGGCCCAGAGTTAAAGCTTCGCCAAGGAAAACAATCAGCAATCCGACTAAATGGGCGATCAGAAGGACCTCTCCTTTGGCAATCTTGCCGTTGCTGGATTGCGCTACACCCTCCCCAATCCCCACTAAAACTCCATCCGCCCCGACCTGCACCGCACTCATCCCGGGAACTTCCGTCTTGGCCAAGGTCAGCGCGCGATCAATGAGCGTGCGAAAACCGAGGACTCCCACGAGTGGGCCCAGCACAGAACCGAGCTTGTGACAGGCGCGAGCGACCGCCGTCCCATTTCCAGCGGAGCGTTTGCCCGGGACACTTTCGAAACGAAGGAGCTGCTCGGCAAGCCTCCTTGCCTTGGGCCACGCGCGGTTCATCCGCCGTCCCCACATCCGCTAGTTTCCCGCTTTGCCTGAGTCTGCTCGGACCGCGAAAGTAACCGGCGCTGACTCACCACGCCGAGGTGCTTGGCGCGTCCTCGACGGATACCCATTCAGCCTAGACGCTACATCCTGAGATCCCTGCCGGCAATGGCAAACGCCGACAGTGGTCATATAAAGGCCAATCTAGCCCAATCGCACGCTGTAGATGGGCGGCAGGTTGTTGGCAACGGTGGTCCAGCTCTCGCCGCGATCTTCGCTCACGTACAGGTTGCCCGTGGTAGTCCCAAATGCCACAAGGTCGCCGCTGTTATCCAGAGCGTATCGGTACACGACGTCGTACGCACTCTCCTGGGGCAGACCGCGGCGCAGCTCTTGCCACGTTTGGCCGCCGTCTTCATGCCTGGCACAAGCCACGCCGTCTTCCCATCGCGTGCGTCCACTGCTACGGGAAACCCAAAGTGCACCCCCTTTTCAGGCCGCCTTGGGATCACCGTCACCCTCCGGACTAGGATCGGGTGGTGCGAGGTAGCGAGAGCCCTCAGGATACTTGATCTGCGGCGCGTCAGCCCAGGTCTTCCCGCCGTCGAGCGAACGCGAAAGCTTGGCTCCCCAGTGCCCCAAGGCTGCCCATAATGTTCCAGTGTGCGGATCCCGCGTTACGAAGTTAACGCCAACTCCCGCGTGGCCGGCAAGCTCAGGCGAAAAGCGCCCGTTCGTCTTTTCTACCAAGAACGTACCCTTGCGGGTTCCGACGAGAATTCGATCAGTCATAAAGTTCTCCGCCGTTGTGCGCTTATCCACCACTTAACGCTTGCATGATCAGCACACGCGAATTGGCTTCCACGCGATCACTCAATTTTGCGCGATCGGCAACCATCTCCTCCTTCACGAAGATGTTGACATGTTTTCGCAACCGGCCTCGCTCGTCGCACAAGTAAAAATTAGCCGGGACGTAAAGAGCCGGAGACAAACACGGGCCGGGATCCCGGGGCCATCTCTACGCGGAAGCCGGCGCCACGCGCTCTCGGATAGCCCGCTGAAGGACGGTGAGCAACGCGCTGAGCTCGAAAGGTTTCGTAAGCGCGTACGGCGTACCCATCTCGGAGGCGAGTGAGGGCAAGTCGGATCTCGCGGAGCAGAGGATGATCGGAACGTTCTCCTCGCCCGCGTCGTGGAGCAGCATTTTGTGCGCCATTGCCGGCCCACCCAAGACCGGCATATCGACGTCGAGCAAAATGGCATCCGGAAGAGGCGAAGCCCGAAGCACTTTGAGCCCCTCTTCACCCGTGCGACCGCTGTGCACAACGTGGCCTGCAGACTCCAAGACCTCTGTCATCAGCTCGACAATGTCGAAGTCGTCGTCGACGATGAGTAGCTTCGCCAACGTCCTAGCGCTCCCCGCGTTCGGAGGCCAACTGCCCCCCGCCGCCGGAGCTGCGCGTGCCGCCGGAGCTTCGCGTGCCCCCGACCGCGCCCCGCGCGCCGCCGAAGCTGTGCTTGCCTCCAACGGAGCTTTTTCCGCCGCCCACCGCGCTGCGGGTGCCCCCGCCGCCGACGACGATACCCCCGGCGCTCCCCGAAAAGGTCGATGAATCACTCACACCGCGACCCAACAGGACAGCGGCGGTGAAGGGCACGAGGGAGAGCAGAGGCAGTAGGTGGGTCGTCATGATCTACCACTCTGCACCAAACAGGCCAGCGTCTTTGTCGGCAAAAGGCCGCCATTTGAGATTCAAACGTGAGAAACGTGGATGCAAGAACGCCCCGCTTGCATCGGGATCGCCACATGTTCCTGTTCATCTGGAGCTACAGGTTCTCCACATGTTCGTCCCCGGAACCGCACGGACGCAATGCTTGCCTTGTCGCAAACCAAGCGCCGCTCTAGGTCGCCCGCGCACACTTTGCACCCCCGCCACGTGGCCTACACGAGTCAGCGGCGCAAAGATGATGAGGCACGCATTCTGCACTAGTGAGCACAAGATGACCAAAATGAAAGCAGCCGTTTTCGTAGAACCCGGGCGCATCGTGCTGGAGGAAAAGCCGATCCCAGCTGTGGGCCCGCTCGATGCCCTGATCCGAATTACCACCACCACCATTTGCGGCACTGATGTGCACATTTTGAAGGGTGAATACCCTGTCGCTCGGGGCCTGACCATTGGCCATGAGCCCGTCGGGGTTATCGAGAAGCTCGGCTCGTCCGTCACCGGGTACCACGAAGGCCAGCGCGTCATCGCAGGCGCAATCACGCCAAGTGGCTGGAGCAACGCCTGCCTGTGCGGCACGAGTGCGCAAGATGGTGCGGGCACGGCCCACGGCTGGAAGCCCATCGGTGGCTGGAAATTCGGCAACACCATCGACGGCTGCCAAGCGGAATTTGTGCTGGTGCCGGATGCTATGGTTAACCTAGCGCCGGTTCCCGACGGCTTGTCTGATGAGCAGGTGCTGATGTGCCCCGACATCATGTCGACTGGCTTCGGTGGCGCCGAGAGCGCGGGCATCCGCATCGGCGATGTGGTGGCGGTGTTCGCACAAGGCCCTATCGGTCTGTGCGCAACTGCCGGTGCGAAGCTGAGCGGTGCCAGCGTGGTGATTGGGGTAGACCGATTGCCGAATCGGCTGCAGATGTCGGGCAAAATGGGCGCCGATCACACAGTAGACAGCAGCCAGCTCGACCCCGTGGAAGAAATTTTACGTTTGACCTCCGGGCGCGGCGTCGACGTCGCCATTGAAGCGCTCGGCACGCAAGCCACTTTCGAAGCCGCACTGCGCGTCTTACGTCCCGGAGGCACCCTATCGAGCCTCGGCGTGTACTCGACGGATCTGAAGATCCCTCTCGGTGCCTTCGCGGCCGGGCTAGGCGACCACCGCATCATCACCACGCTGTGCCCCGGAGGCAAGGAGCGCATGCGCCGGTTAATGTCCGTGATCGAAGGCGGCCGTGTCGACCTCTCAGCAATGGTGACTCACCGCTTCAAGCTGGAACAGATCGAAGCGGCCTACGAGCTCTTCAGTCACCAACGAGACGGCGTCCTCAAGGTGGCCATAACGCCGTGATCCTGAGGATGCTTCCTTGTAGATGAGATGGGTTGCCCTCCCCCGCTGCCGCTCGGAGCGGCAGCTTGCCCCTCCCAAATGTCTCGCACCGCTCGCCATGGGCGGGGCCTCGATCATCGCCAACTCCACGAGCGTCGGCCACGCCAGCTGGTCCTCTCTCATGTTCCAAGTCCTCCGAAGGGCGCGAGCGCGCGGTCCACGTCGGCAAGTTCGTCGCGCGCGACGAGACCTCTGCGCAGCGCCTGTTGCGTGGCTTGGCGTAGCACCTCCGGGGAGAGCGCTGCGTTCGCGCAGTCGACGAGGGTGCGGCGCGGACTCGTGATCGGGACTGGGCCAAACCACGCACGTTCTTCGGCCGCGACATCGGCGTGATGCAGCACCACGTCGAGCGGCACACGGAAGCGGCGCTTGCTCCACGCGGTGGGGAGCGTGACGTGGACGTGCGCGGGCAGGATGTCGGAGAGCCCCAGCAGCGCAAGCGCCGTCTGGTGCGAGAGGACGCCCGCACGGTCCGACCAGAGCCAGGCGGTGACCAGCTCCTCATGGGCACCGGCCGGAAAGTGTACCAGCCGGTAGATCCCACGCTGCACGCGGCTCATTTTTCCGGAGTGAACGTGATGGACGAGAAGCTGTGGGGAGTAGCCGCCCTCCGCGGCCTGCTTCGTCGTGAACAGCCCACCCTGGGCTGCCGCCGTCTCGTAGAGGCGCTCCCAGTCGGGATGGGATGCCAGGGCCTCGATCATGCACAAAACGTAAACCCGGCTTTAGATTTGTGCAAACTCAAAGATAAAGTTTAGCTTTAGTTTCGTGTGGATGTGCGATCCGTCGAAGTGCGCCGAGCCTTGTGCAGCGCTCCGGGCGGGCGAGCGCTTTCTGTCGACCCCAGCCTCGCACTGTGCGACTGTGCGAGTGAATTTTAGCATCAAGGGTGCAGCGTAGTCTCGCTGCAGGACAGAGGATGGTCGGGCCGCCATCCGAGCCGGTACAAGCCGGCAGGAATGAAACATGTCGACCGCCACGCCCCCGGGGCCGAGCCCCCTTCCGCCCTCCCCACCTGAAGCTTGGGAGCCGCTGTTGCGCTTTGCACGGTTCGCGGGGCGCCCGCTCGAGCGCTTCCTTCGCATCGAGGCAGCGAGTGGCATCCTGCTTCTGGTCACGGCGGCCGTCGCGCTCGTCTGGGCGAACTCGCCGTGGGCTGCGAGCTACGTCCACCTCTGGCACACGCCCATGGGTCTTCGCATCGGCTCGTTCACATTCGAGCGATCGCTTGAATGGGTCGTCAACGACGGCCTGATGGTGATCTTCTTTTTCGTGGTCGGAATGGAGATCCGCCGCGAGATCCACCATGGAGAGCTATCGGAGTGGAGACGCGCCGCCCTGCCAGCCGCTGCGGCCCTTGGCGGCATGCTCGCGCCGGCAGCGCTCTACCTCGTCTTTGCCGGTGCGCCAGCGACGCGTTCCGGATGGGGCGTACCGATGGCGACCGACATCGCGTTCGCTGTGGGCATTCTGACGTTACTCGGCAAGCGCGTTCCAGCAGCCCTGCGTGTGCTGCTGCTCGCGGTCGCCGTGATCGACGACCTTGGGGCCATCATCGTCATCGCGATCTTCTACTCGTCGGGTATCGCGCTCTCCGGGCTGGCGGTGGCCGCGCTCGGATTCGCTGGCGTGTTCGCGATGCAGCGGCTCGGCGTGCGGGTGAAGCTCGCGTACATCGTGCCCGCAGTCGTTGCGTGGGCCGGCATCTACGCAGCGGGCATTCACCCCACCATCGCAGGCGTCATTATCGGTCTCGTGACGCCTGTGCGTGCATGGCTCGGTCCGGATGGATTCCTCGTGGGCGTTCGGAAGGAGCTCGCTCACCTCACGCAGTCCGACGCAGTCGCGCTCTCGTCGCACGAACTCGCGGAGACCCTTCACCACGTCGACGTCGCGCGGCGTGAGGCCATGTCGCCCGCCGAGAGCCTGATCGAGACGCTCCATCCTTGGGTCGCTTTTGTTATCATGCCGATCTTCGCGTTGGCCAATGCGGGAGTCGCCATCTCGGCGGGCTCACTCGACGCGTCGTCGTGGAGCGTCATCACAGGTGTGGCAGTCGGACTGATCGTCGGCAAGCCGGTTGGCGTTCTCCTCGCGAGCTGGCTAACGTTGCGGTTGGGCATCGGGACGCTCCCCGCCGGCATGACACTGAGGCACCTCGTGGTGCTAGGCGTCGTCGCTGGGGTGGGTTTCACGATGGCGCTCTTCATCGCCCAGCTCGCGTTCACCGACCCGCAACTGCTCGCTGCGGCGAAGCTGGGTGTGCTCGCGGCGAGTGGCGCAGCGGCAGTCCTTGGCTTAATTCTCGGTCGACTCCTTCTGCCAACAACGGCCACGGCAGGCGCGGCTCAGACGGCTGACGAGGCAGAAAGCTCGACGGAGCTGTAGGGCTGAAGGGGGCGAGCAGCGAAGGTGCCCAAACGGCCTAGCGAAAGCCGCCCGACAACAGGTACCCCACCACCGCCCCGTAGAGCGTCGAGATGTACGGGTTCGCCGTGATCGGGCACGCGCCCGTGCGGCAACCTACGAAGCGCTGGTACGCGAAGCCCAGCGCCGCGCCTCCTATCACGAACAGAACGAGTTTGAGTCCCATGATACGCTTCCTCCGTGGGTGATCGATTGCGCTGAGCGTCATGCCGGGAGCTCCGCGAGGATCCGCTCGAGCCGCACCGCAACCTCGCCTGCCAGCTCCACGAGCTCCGATCCCGTGGCAGCGGCGCCGAGGGTCTGCATCGGGTCCACGGCACCCACCACGACCTTGCCGTCTTCCTTCTCATAGAGCACCACGTTGCACGGCAAGAGCACTGCTGAAGGGCCACATGCTTGTTCTCCTGTTTGCGTGAGAGCCCTGAGCTCGTCGAACGGGTTCGCCGGTTCCCTGATCGGGCGGTTCCGCGCTATATAGGATGCGCATTGGCTGTTTCCACCTCCACCGACATCATCGAAACGGTCGCTCGGGCGCGCGAAGGGGACCGCGAGGCCCTGGAGGCCGTCCTCCTGTCGCTCGCCCCCTCCATCCATCGGTTCGGTCTCCGCATGTGCAGGAATGTTCAAGACGCGGAGGATGTTCTCCAGGACACACTCATCAATGTGGCGCAACATCTCGGTGATTTCGAAGGCCGCTCTTCGCTGACAAGCTGGGTCTTCGCCCTGACGCGGAGCGCGTGCGCCAGGAAGCGCCGCGGGCTTAAGAATCAGCCCCATGTGAGCGACGAACGCCTTGTCGAGTCCGCCGATCTGGCACCGTCTCCGGAGACCCGATTGGCCAACCAGGAGCTTGCGTCGGCCCTCTCGGTGGCACTTGATCGGCTCTCCGACGAACACCGCGAAGCCATCCTACTGCGGGACGTCGAGGGCCTCTCGGCTCCGGAGGCTGCCTCGTCGATCGGGATCTCGGTGGACGCTCTGAAGAGCCGGCTTCATCGAGCCCGCGAAGCGCTCCGTGAAGCGTTCCTGCCGCTGCTCGAGCCTCGGCGCGAGCAGGCGAGGACGGGCTGCCCTGATGTCGTGGAGCTGTGGTCGAAGAAGCTCGAAGGCGACCTCAACCAGGGCGATTGCTCCGCGATGGAGAAGCACATCGAGGCTTGCTCCCAATGCGGGGCCGCCTGCGACGCGTTGAAGCGGGCGCTCTTGGCGTGCCATCGCGCGCGCACGGAAGAGGTGCCGCCCGAGGTCCAGGCGAGGGTCAAGGCCGCCGTTCGGGCCTGGGCGGTGCAAAGTGGATTCCAAATTTAGCTCGAACCCAATGGCCCCTCCGCCGGGTCTACCTAGTGCGGCATGAAGATGTGTGCCATTGGAGAAGTCAAGCATGTTGTTTCGTCAGCTATTCGACCAGGATTCTTCGACCTACACCTACCTGCTAGCCGATGAAGCGAGCAGGAAGGCCCTCATCATCGATCCCGTGTTCGAGCAAATCGACCGCGACAGCACCCTGATTGACGAGCTCCAGCTCGAGCTCGTGTGGGCGCTTGACACCCACGTGCATGCGGATCACGTCACCGCGCTGGGCCTGCTGAGCCAGCGCTTCAAAGCTCGAACCGTGCTTTCGGAGCGCGGTGGCGCGGTGTGTGCAGATCGGCTCGTGAAGCATGGTGATCGCGTCGTATTCGGTCAGCATGAGCTGGAGGTGCGGGAAACGCCGGGCCACACGAGCGGCTGCCTTTCCTACATCTGCGATGCCCAAGAGCTCGCGTTCACTGGAGACGCACTACTCATCCGGGGCTGCGGGCGCACCGACTTCCAGCAGGGTAGCGCGGCGACGTTGTATCGCTCGGTACACGAGCAGCTCTTCTCGCTCCCAGCCGAGACGCTACTGTACCCCGCTCACGACTACAAAGGCCGGACGGTGAGCAGCGTTGCGGAGGAAAGGCGATTCAACCCGCGCCTCGGTCAGGGCAAGTCGCTCGAAGAATTTACCCGCATCATGAACGAGCTCCAGCTGCCCTATCCACGCAAGATGGATGTGGCGGTGCCCAGCAATTTCAACTGCGGCGTTGCCGGCGCCGAACCCGCCGCGCCCGCACGTCTCGATCAGAGCTGGGCACCCATCAGCCTATCGCCGGCGGGGGTGCCCGAGGTGCTCGATGAATGGCTCCACGAACATCTGTCGCAGGTGATCGTGCTGGACGTGCGCGAGCCTGACGAGTTTCGCGGCGAGCTCGGTCACATCGTTGGCGCCCAGCTTACTCCACTCCAGACGCTTGCAGCCGCAGCCGCGACACTGCCACGTGACCGGCAGATCATAACGGTCTGTCGTTCCGGGGGCCGCTCGGGCAAGGCCGCGCTCAGCCTGCTCGGGTTGGGTTTCGCGCGTGTCGCCTCCCTCGCGGGCGGCATGACCGCATGGAGCGCACGAGCCTTGCCCGTCGAGTACGGTGCGTCGCCGAATTACTCACTGGGTCGGCAGGGTTAGGCGCCTTTGCTAGTCGCGGAGCGCGCTACATGACAGTTGCGGATTTGCTGCGGCGAGCGCTGAGCATCGCACGCCGGGGCCTCTGGGTGTTGTTGCTGGTAGGGGCCCTACTCATTGCTGCCTGGTTTCGGCTCTGGTCCCCCGTCGCCGTGGAAGTGGCTCATGTCGATCGCGGCACGATCACACAGGAGGCGTTCGGGCGCGGGACGATCGAAAGCCAGCGCGAAGCGGCCGTGGGTTTCGACCTGGTGGGGCGGCTTAGCGAGGTGCTCGTCGAGGAAGGTGCCCGCGTTACCCTCGGACAGGAGCTCGCGCGCCTCGAGACCGACCAGGCCCAGGCTGACCTCCGCTCGGCCCAGACGGGCATCGCCGCCGCCCGCGCCTCGCTCGCGCGATTGGCCGCCGAGGAGGAGCGCGCCCGGGCGCTGCTCGTAGCTGCGGAGCGCGAGGCGACACGTGCGCAAACGCTGTTCGACGCTGGTGCGGTCCCCGGACAGGAGCGCGATGCAGCGAGCGACCGCCTGCGCCTGGCTCGCGCAGACCTTGATCGCGTCCTCGCCCAGCGCTCCGAGGCGACGCGGGGCGTTGACGTCGCGACGGGCGGTGCCGAGCAGCGGCGGGTCGTGGTGGTGCGCGCCACGCTGCTCGCCCCTTTCGATGGCCTCGTGACACGAAGGCTGAGAGAACCGGGAGACACCGTCAGCGTCGGATCGACGGTCCTGCGGATTGCGGACACGAACCGCGTGTATGTGAACGCTGCCATCGACGAGACGCTGCTGCCGCAGCTCGGCGTGGATCAACACGCCGCGATCTTCTTCCCGGGCTTCTCCCCTGGCGCGAACGCTCCGATCACAGGGAGGGTGTCCAGGATCTCGTGGGAGGCGGACCGCCAGACGCACGAGCTCCTCGTCGAGGTCACGCCCGAGCGACTCAACCGTCGAGTGGCCATCGGCCAACGCGCGGATGTTCGGATCGAGATCGGTCGCCGAGAGCAAGCGCTCCGCATTCCGATCCGGATGGTCCACCACGACCCGACGGGACCTCACGTGTACGCCGATCGCAATGGCAGGATCGCGCTCATCCGCCCGCGCTTCGGCCTGACCGCAAATGAGCAGGTCGAGGTGTTGGAGGGCCTTCGGGAAGGAGAATTGGTCCTTGCGGCGCCAGCGACCGGAGTCAAGCTTCCACCCGGGCGCCGTTGGGAGGCCCGATGAACCTGGCCCTCCGGGACATCCGCAGGCATCTCGGGCGCTTTGTGGGCACCGCGATCGGATTGGGGCTTCTCCTGAGCGTCGTCATCGCGATGCAGGGCATCTACGCGGGCCTGGTGGACGACGCCACGATTCTGACACGGGCGATGCATGCGGACCTGTGGGTCGTTCAACGGGACACTCGGGGTCCGTTTGCCGAAGGGTCGCGGCTTGACCCGAGCGTCGAGGCCCGCGCGGCCGCTGTGCCGGGCGTCCGGAGCGCACGCCCGTACACGTATCAGCTCATTCAACGCGAGCATCGCGGCCGAGTCCTCCGCATCGCGCTCGTGGGGCTGGGTTGGCCAGATGATCCGGGGCGTTCGCTACCACTCGTGCGTGGGCGGCGTTTGCAAGAGCCGCATGGCGAGATGATCGTCGACGCCTCGCTCGGCCTCGGTATCGGCGAGTCGCTTTCGCTCGCGGGCGAGGCCTATCGCGTAGTGGGCCTCACGAAGAACGCGCTCACCTCGGGGGGCGACTCCGTCGCCTTCATGAGCGTCGCCGACGCAGCGCTCGTGGCGTTCGATCAGTCACCCGAAGCGACGCTGCTCGAGCGAGTGCGCGTCGTCGACCGTTTACGCCGCACCGATCTCGGTCGCGGGCAACCCGCGCTCGAAGACCTGGCGACCGATCCGCGCTGGCGCGCCCCGGCGCTCGCGTCGCCGCCCATCGCCGCCGTCCTCATCGACGCTGATCCCCATCGCAACGCCGAGGTTCGGGAGACACTGCGCAGCTGGGGTGACGTCAGCGTCTACACGCAAGATGAAGAGGAGGCGCTGCTGCTCGGCGGCGTCGTCCAACGGGCACGCATGCAGATTGGCCTTTTTACAGTAATCCTCACGCTCACCGCCGCGGTGATCGTAATGATGGTCATCTACAACCTCACGCTCGAGAAGACGCACGACCTGGCTGTTCTCAAGCTCATGGGCGCGCCCACGCCTCGCCTCGTCGGGTTTGTCCTGCAACAAGCCTGGCTCTTGGGAATCATGGCCTACGCCGTTGCAGCCTTGATGGGAGAGCTCGCCTTTCCGCTGTTTCCCCGCCGTGTGCTCATCACGGCGGCGATCTCACTGGTCGCGCCCCTTGCGACCCTCAGTATCGTGAGCCTGGCGAGCCTGCTCGGTCTTGGCCATGTCATGCGGATCGACCCCGCGCGCGCGCTGGAAGGCTGACGATGACGGAGGCGGTACGGGCGGTGGCGTTGCGCAAGACCTACGGCACGGACGGAGCGGCAGTCAAGGCGCTCGACAACGTTAGCCTGACGCTCGAGCGCGGCACAGTGGCGGCATTGCTCGGCCCGAGCGGCTCCGGCAAGTCCACGCTGGTCAAGGCCCTGGGCTTCGTCTCGCCAGCAGACACTGGCGAGGTGTTCTTTCAGGGGCGCCGCGTGGTCAAAGACGGCGTGCCGCTCGCCGATCTCTCGCGCCTGCGCAGGCAGCATCTGGGCTTCGTTTTCCAGAAAGCCAACCTGACTTCATTTCTCAATGCCAGAGAGAACGTGGAGATCGCCTGCGAGTTCGGCGGCAAGGACCAAGGGCGCCGGCGCGCGCGGGAGCTGCTCAGCTACCTGGGCGTCGAAAATCGCGAGAAGTCGTATCCTGAGATGCTGAGCGGTGGAGAGCAGCAACGCGTCGCGATCGCCCGGGCCCTCGCCAACGAACCCTCTCTCATCCTCGCCGACGAGCCCACGGCCGCGCTCGATAGCGTTCGCAGCCGAAGCGTCATGGAGCTGTTCCGCAAGGTGGCGCACGAGCGGGGTGCCGCGGTCCTGGTCGTCACCCACGACCAGCGTGCCCTTGATCTCTTTGACGTGCTCTACGAGATGGAGGACGGGCGCATTCGGCCATCCGAGCACCAAGGCGCGGCAACGCCAGGAGCATCGCCTAAACATGATGGCGTGCCAAAATGACGGACGTCCGACGCTCAGTGAGCTTTCCGGCGGGCGAGGGCGCGTGCGGCAACCTGCTCGACGAGCATTCCGATCGTCATCCCGACGACGAAGACCACGGCGTTCAGCGAGCCGCCGCCCAGCGCTACTAGGCCGGGTCCCGGACAGAAGCCCCCGAGCGCCCAGCCGACGCCGAACAACGCGGCTCCGAGCATGAGGCGCAGATCGATGTCCTTGCGCGTGGGTACGTGGAACTTGAAGTCGAAGAGCGGCGCCGGCCGCCGCATGACCACGCGGTACGCGATGAAGTGGACCACGATCGCGCCCAGCATCACGAACGCGAGGCTCGCGTCCCAGGCGCCGCTGATATCGAGAAACCCAACGACCTTCGAGGGCTTGGTCATCCCCGAGATAGCGAGCCCCGCGGCGAAGAGGGCGCCCGTGCCGAACGCGACGGCGTTGCGCTTCATCGGCTACCTTCGAGCAGGTGGCGTACGATGAAGACGGTCGCAAACCCGGTCAGCATGAAGGTGGCGGTCGCGACGAGCGAGCGCACGGAGAGCCGGCTGATGCCGCACACGCCGTGACCGCTCGTGCAGCCATTCCCGAGCTGGGTGCCGAAGCCGACGATCAACCCAGCAGCCAGAACGACAGGTAGCGTGGCGCTCCAAGTCGTCGCAAACGCGGCGGGGAACATCAGCTTGACCAGCCCGCCGGTGACGACGAGGCCCCCAAGGAACCAAAATCGAAACGCACGATCGCTCGTGCCACGGCGGAGCATTCCCCCGTACAGGCCGCTGATACCGGCGACCTTACCGTGGGTGAGGAGAAGGAGCGAGGCGGCCAGACCGATGAGCGCGCCGCCGACTAATGCAGAGATGGGAGTGAAGTCGTTCATAAGTCCTGATGGTGTGACGAATCAACCCGCGAGCTCGTCTTCGATGTCGCTCTCTTCGCGTGTCGGGTTGGTTTCTCGGGCGGGAGTTCGAACGCAGACCACCGGCACGGACGCGGCGCGAACCACCTTCTCGGCGACGCTGCCGAGCAAGAGATGAGATAGGCCCTTGCGGCCGTGGGTTCCGACGACGAGCGCGTCGGCGGCGACCTCATTCGCGAGCGCGAGGATCTGCTCGCCGACATCACCCGTGACGGCGAGCGAGCTCACCTTGAGGCCCGCGCGCCGCAGCGGCTCTGCGATGGCGTCGAGCCGCTGGCGCGCACCGCATGTGAGATAGTCATCGACGCGCAGCGGACCGGCTTTGCTCGCAGGGGTGACGAGCGTGTCGAACGGAAGGTTCGCCGGAAGCTCCGAGACATGCAGGAGCACTAGCTCGGATCCATGAACCTTCGCGAGCTCGACCGCGGTATCGAGCGCACGTTCGGCGCAGGGCGAGAAGTCGTGGGGGACGAGTAGCTTTTTCCACATGTTCATTCGCTTTCCTTCAAACCGTCAGAGCCTCCGGCGCCCGAAAGGGTTCCCGGCCGGGTCGCAAGGGGCAGACCTTCGCTCAACAACTCTGGCGTGAGTGCGGCCACTGCCTGGTATTGGGTGAGGAAAATCTGCCCATTCAGATGCCGGACGAAGGCCGTCGTGCTCAACCGATCCATCACGGGCCCTTTTACCTCGGACAGGTGCAGCGAGATGCCCGCTTCACGCAACCGGCGCTCGATGGCCTCCAGGCTTTCCAGCGCACTGGCATCGATATCGTTAATGGCCGAGCATTGCAGCACCATGTGGCGCAGCCCGGGATGGCTGGCCACCGTATCGTTGACCCGGTCTTCCAGCGCTCGGGCATTCGCAAAGTAGAGGCCTCCGTCCATACGCAGTGTTACGAGCCGCGGGCTTACCAGCACCTGGTGGCGCAGCACGTTGCGGAAATACTCGGTGCCCGGCACCAAGCCGACGAGCGCAATGTGCGGCTGGCTGGTGCGAGACAGGTGTAGCGCCAGGGAAACGCCCACGCCCACCACCAGCCCTGTCTCCACGCCCAACCCCAATGTGCAAAGCAAGGTTGCGGCCACGGCAGCGAAGTCCGACTTGGAGTAGGCCCAGGTGCGCTTCAGGATGCTGAAGTCCACCAGCGACAACACGGCGACGATGATGGTCGCTGACAGGGTCGCCTGGGGCAAATAATACAGCGCCGGCGTGAGCAGCAGCGATGCAAGCATGATACCCATGGCCGTGAATACGCCGGCGGCCGGCGTTTGCGCACCGGCATCGAAGTTGACCACCGAGCGCGCGAAGCCACCTGTCACCGGGAAGCCACCCGTGAACGCTGCCGACAGGTTGCTGGCCCCCAGCGCGACCAGCTCCTGGTTGGGCTCGATGCGTTGCCGGCGTTTGGCGGCTAACGTCTGCCCCACCGAGACGGACTCGACAAAGCCCACCCCGCTGATCATCAAGGCCGGCAGTGCAAGCTCGCGCCACAGCGCTAGGTCCCAGGATGGCATCGTCAGTGGCGGCAGGCCTTGCGGAATCGAGCCGACGATTTTCATGCCCTGCGCATGCCAGCCGAAGGCCCAGGTCAGGAACGTGGTCAAGGCGATAGCGACCACGGGGCCCGCCTTTGCGATCACATCTGCGGCTTTGACTGACATTTTCGACCGCATCAAGAGCGGCATCAAGCCCTTGCGTACCCAGAACAGGAAGGCCGTTGCCAACACGCCAACCCCCAGCGTCAGCAGATGGGTGTGTTCAACCTGCCGACCCAGGGCAATCAGCACCTCGACGAGGTCGTGGCCGGCGGCCTTCACGCCCATCAGCGTCTTCAACTGGCTGGCGGCTATCAACAACGCGGAGGCCGAGATGAAGCCTGAAGTGACCGGGTGACTCAAGAAGCTCGCCAGGAACCCCAGCCGCAGCACGCCCATCGCCAGCAACATCGCACCCGACAGAAACGCCAAGCTCATTGCTGCTGACCAGTATGCCGGCGTACCGACCACGGCATGTTCGCCAATGGCCGCTGCCGTCATCAGCGATGCCACGGCTACCGGACCGACGGCAAGCACCCGACTGCTGCCGAAGATGGCGTATAAAATCAGCGGCGCCACGCTGGCATACAGGCCCACCTCGGGGGGCAGCCCCGCCAGCAACGCGTAAGCAAGACTCTGGGGGATCAGCATGATCGTGACGATCAGCGCCGCCAACAGGTCGGCTGCGAACGTCTCGCGGTCGTAGCGCCGCCCCCAGTCTAACAGGGGCACACGCGGCAACCACCGATGCCACGCGGCAGGCTCAATCAATCAGCCCCCAGCCCGGTGGGCGGCCGTGGGTCGACGCACGCACCGCAGACGCCGCTGGAGCAGCGCATGGCGGGATCGAAACACGAACATCGGTCACGCGCGAGCAATGAAGCACGATACGTGCTGTCGCACCAGAGCGCATCTCGTAGCCCTCTCGCGCAAAAACGCGCGCCCGCGCGGTTGGGCGACGCGGTCGCCATGATGCGCAGACGCCGATCTGGCCACAGTGCTTCGCCACGGCCTTCAGCATGACCTCGATGTTGTAGTGCCCCTGCGGCACCTGCCGTACGGTGGGTGGCTCTCGGCTTGGTTCGATGACGCGGACTGAATACGCCAACCACGGGCACGCCAGTCGACGACCCCTTGCTCCATGCGATGGGCCGTGAACCCCTTCTTTCGCAGCAGCTCCACGGCTTCAACGGCCATCACGCAATACGGCCCGCGGCAGTAGGCCACGACCTCGCGGTGTTTCGGCAGCTCCTTCAGCCGCGCCTTCAGTTCACCGATCGGGATGGAGATCGCGCCGGGGATGTGCCCCGCGCGGAACTCCTCGCGCGGCCGAACATCAAGGACCGTGACCTCTCCTCTCTTCACGCGACGTAGCAGCTCGTCTCCCTTGACGGCCTCCATCGCGCCGCGCTCCTCGAAGTACTCACGCGCAACATGCTCGACCTCGGCGAGGCGAGATTCAGCGAGCCCGCGCAGCGCGAAGAAGAAGCTGCTGACTCTGTCGTCCGCGAGGCGGTACTCGACGTACAGGCCCTTCTTCTCGGTCTCCACCAGGCGCGCCGTCCGAAGCACCTGCAGATGTTGCGAAGCGTTGGCGACCGAGGTGCCGGCCTGCTCGGCGAGCGCCTCGACGGTGCGCGGGCCTTGGCAAAGGAGGTCGATCAGCTCGATCCGCTTCGGGGCCGAGATGGCTTTCCCGAGCCGCGCGAACTGCTCGAAGATGGCGTCCTTGAACTGCCGATGGGGCGTCGTCACGCGCTCAAGTATTCAACCGTACACTTGAACAGTCAAGTGGATCACCGTGAGCGCCCTACTCAACTTAGGGTTGCGCACCGCTGTGGGAACCCTATTGCCTACCAACGATCAGGCCGAATCGACCGCTTCGCCCCAGCGTGACAAATTGCCGCCCACCCTTCACGCCTTTACGCCTTCATCACCCCATACGCAGCAGAGCTACGATTTGAAGGCGTTCGCAACCGAATCGAAACGGCTTCAGCAAGCGACTGCTTGGTTTGGGCAGACCACCTTCTGGACGCCACATCGTTGAATGACATCTTCAGACCCTAAGCCGCCCGTGGCGGCCCCGACCCGAAGCGACCCAACTTTTGCCGAAGGCAAGGCCGCGGCGATGCGACACCGGTAGCGTCCCCAACGGACCGTTGGTAGGATCAAAGTATGACAACCGCGAAGGTCGCCATGACCCTTCCCACTGAGGTTCTAAAGTCAGCCAAGGAGCAGGTTAGCAGGGGGCGAGCTAAGTCGCTGAGCGCGTTTATCAGCGAGGCGGTTGACGAGAAGCTGCGACGAGATGAGCTTGAGAAGCTGCTTGACGCACTGGACACGCAACACGGAGCACCCAAGAAGGGCGCACAAAGATGGGCGAAGAAAGTCATCGCTCGGTCGTCCTCGACGCAGGTGCGCTGATAGCCTTCGAGCGCGGCGACGAGCGGATGCGAGCGCTCTGTCGCGAAGCGTTGCGGACTGGCACGCGGCTCGTGATCCCTGCCGGTGTTTTGGGGCAAGTGATGCGCGACCGCGGACGGCAAGTGCCCCTTCGAGCGTTGCTCTCAGGATCGACAACGGAAGTGCCACCGCTCGATCGGATCCTTGCGGAGGCGGCGGGTGTTCTATGTGGACGCTCCGGAACAGCGGATGTGATTGATGGGACCTCCTCCATCAGCGCTCGCGGTTGTCGCAGATGATATCCGCAGAGGCGGGCAGAGGCGGGCAGAGGCACTCCTTCCCGCGGCGCTGGGCGCCTGTAGCCGCGTCGGCCTCCAGGTCTTGCCTTGCCAAAAGAGCCAATCAAGGCTGGGCTCTGAGGCCGGCTAGGCATCTGCTCCCATCTACTCTACGTTCCCAGGTTACCTCTGGCGCATCCAGCGCTACTGGCCACAAAGGGGGCCGCAGGTGGGACAGCAGAATAGGTACAAGAGTTTCGCCCGAGTTGTTCAAGCTTTTGTCGAGCAACGAACCTGGGCCCAAGCGGCCCTCGCCCGCCACGTCGGGATCAGCGCCAAGGCTCTGCACACGCTGTTGGAAGAGCTCCAACAAAGCGGCATGAAGCTCCACCGAGAGTCGGACCCTCCACAGGTCTACTGGAGTGTAGAGAAATCGTGGTATCCCGGCGGAATTCTGCTGTCGGATGAAGATTATCCGACGCTGCTCCGCGCGGCGTTCGAATTGCCTGAGAGCCGAGGTCGGCGTTCGTTGCTCGGAAAAATTCTGGGGCCGATGGCGAGTCCAGAGGTTGCGGAGCGCGTGTCAGCTCGCAAGAGCAGCGAAAGCGAGGACCTCTCCTATGATGTAGTTCAAGCGGCATTACTTGAAGGCAAGCCGCTTAGAATTCGGTACCTCTCCCAGAGCCGTGGAGCGGAAGGCTCTCGGATCGTTTCGCCGCAAAAGCTGATTTCTCACCCGCATGCACGCCTCGTTGCGTGGTGCCACCAAGCGAAAGGGCTTCGTTGGTTTCGCCTCGACAACGTGCTCAAGGCCAACATCGACGAAACGGCCAAGTTCATCGCGGTGAATGCGGATGAAGTGAACCGGATGCTTCAGGAGCTGTCTCTTATACACATCTGACGCTGCCGACGAATAGAGAGGTGTAGATCTCGGTGGTCGCCGTATCAT
>ENA-ORBV01005891-ORBV01005891.1-microbial-mat-metagenome-genome-assembly--contig:-NODE-5891-length-22055-cov-5.606425_pt1 | contig 22055 bp, 18 predicted proteins | sample MGYA00237777_ERZ505514 | MGnify/ENA primary metagenome ERZ505514 (study PRJEB26160, sample SAMN06269048) | microbial mat metagenome | isolation source: Oligotrophic lake microbial mat | place... | reverse complement strand
GGAGCAGCTGGGTCTCGTGGCGTTGCTCTCGGTGGCGTTGGTGTTTCTGGTGCTCGCCGGTGAGTTCGCCTCGTTCACCATTCCGCTGGTCGTGATGATCACCGTGCCGCTGTCGGCGGCCGGCGGCTTTGTGCTGCTCTGGATGACGGGGCAGAGCATCAATGCCGTATCGTTGATCGGCATTGTGGTGATGATCGGCATGGCCGACAACGAAGCGGTCGTGAAGCTCGATGCCATTCGTCGGTTCCGCGACGACGGGCATTCCATTCACGACGCCGTGTTGATGGGTGGGCGCCAGCGCCTGCGCGCGATCACGATGACGTCGTTGACGACCATCTTCGGTGTGTTGCCGCTCGTGTTCGGTTGGGGAAGCGGCGGCGCGCTGTATCAGCCGTTGGCCGCGGCGGTGATCGGTGGTGCGATCAGTGCGCAGATCGTGACCTTCTTTCTGCTGCCGGTGGCGTACGCGGAGTTGGAGCACTGGCAGGCGCGGCGTCTTGAGCGGGCGCAGGCGTCAGTGCGCGCCGAGCCATTGGCATGATTCGCTGGGCGGTGAGCCGGCCTGCCGTGGTCTGGGCCGTTGCCGTGGCGATATGTCTGGGTGGCGCGGTCTCGTTCACGCGCTTGGCACTCGCCACGCGCACCACGGTCGAGCTCCCGCGCCTGCAGGTGACGGCAGGATGGCAGGGCGCATCGGCGGAGCTCGTGGAGATGTATTTGTCGTCGCCTATTGAGGCGGCAGCGCAGGGGGTGCGCGGCGTCCGGAAGACGAGCAGCGAATCGCGCGATGGTCTCTCGCGGCTGACGATCGAACTCGATCCGAATGCGAATGTGCAGATGACGCGTCTCGCGATCCTTGAGCGCCTCGAGCTGCTGCGCAAGGATATCCCGCTCGGCGCGACGCCGCCGCAGGTGGGGAATCTGGTGCCGGAGGAGCTCGAGGAGCCGCCGCTGTTGCGCGTGCTCTTGAGCGGACCCTACACTCCCGGGGCACTGCAGCGCGTCGCGGACGATGTCTTCACCCCTCGGCTGAGCGCGGTGAACGGGGTGTCTGCCGTGAGCGTGAATGGCGGCACGGAGTTCGGTGCGAGCGTGTCGTACGATCCGCTGCTGCTGCGCCAGGTGGGAGTCGAGCCGCAAGTGCTGGCGAGTGCCATCAGCGAGTCGCGGCTCGTGCAGGCGCTTGGTACCGAGCGCCTCGGGGCGAGCAAGCGCGAGGTGGTGCTGCGGGATCAGCCTGATGCGCTCGAGGACCTTGAGGACTTGCCGATTCGTGGTCGCAGTGGGCGTGTGTTCCGGCTCGGCGAACTCGCGCAGGTGCGTCCGGAGGAAGACGCGCGGGGGCAGTTCTTTCGCGTGAACGGCAACACCGCGCTCGCGCTGACCATCACGCGCGAGGCGGGCGCTGACGCCATCAAGACGGCGGCCGGTGTGCGGACGGCATTGCAGGCGTTGGGACCGGAGCTTCCGGCGGGACTTCGTTGGCAGATCACGTCGGATGAGTCGAAAGAGCTCGATGAGCAGCTGACTGATCTGTTCGTGCGCAGCGGGATCGCCTTTGCGGCGGTCGCCCTCCTGCTGCTCATTGCGCTTCGGAACGTGCGGGCGGTCGCGCTCGTGATGGGAAGTGCGGCGATCGCGATCGCCGGTACGGCACTCGGTCTCTTCCTCCTCGAGATTCCGGCGAACATGCTGACGCTCGCCGGACTCGGCATGGGCATCGGCGTGCTGGTGCAGAACGGGCTCGTGGTGGTGGAGCGATTGCGCGGGACATCGGATACGCCGGAGGGGCGCGCTGCGGTGGCGGAGCGGATGGCGCCGGCGGTGCTCGGGTCGACGCTGACGACGACCGTGGTGCTCTTTCCGTTCTTGTATCTGCAAGGGAATGCACGCGCCGCGTTCTTTCCGTTCGCGGCGGCCTTTGCCCTCGCCCTCGCCTGTTCGATTCTCTCCGCGTTGGTGATGATCCCCGCGCTGGCCAAGGGGCATGGGCTGACCGAGACGCATTGGCCGCGCGGGCAGCGCGTGTACGGATGGATGGTCAAGAAGACGATTCGCTGGCGCTACGTGACGTTGACTGTTGCAGCGTTGGCGATGATCGGGCTCACGTGGGTCTTCGTGAAGAAGATCCCTCGGTTCGCGTTCGGTGGATTCGGGCAACAGCGCAACAGCGTGCAGGTGAGCATCAGCTTCCCACGCGGGTCAGATCCCGCAGGGCTCGATGCGGCGATGCGCGAGATGGAGCGCGTTGTCGTGGGATTCGCCGGCGTGAAGGAGGTGATCGCGCAGAGTCGCGGGACGTTCGGTGCGGGGATGCTCGTGACGTTCACACCCGAAGCGGAGAACAGCGCCGCGCCACTGCAGGTGCAGGAGATGCTCACCGCGCGGGCCGTATATGTGGGAGGAGCGAGCATCTTCGTGGCGGGGCAGGGACCGGCGTTCAGTTCGGGCGGCGGCGGCGGGTCGAGCGCGACCTTCCGTATTCGGGTGCTGGGCTATTCGTATGCGGCGGTGGCGGAACTCGCCGAGGATCTGCGGTCACGGTTGGAGCGGATCACGCGGGTGCGGAACGCGGTGGTCACGAGCGCGAGTTTCTTTGGCGGCGACAAAGCCTTCGCCGTGACGCTTGAGCCCGATCGCGATGCCTTCGCGCGCTACGGCGTAACGGCGCAGACCTTCACGCAGGCCGTGGCGCGCGAGGTGCGCGGGCCGGTGGGTGGGCAGCGCCTCGAGATTGGTGGCGAGGAGATCCCCATCAGCGTGAAGGCGAAGGGGGCGCGGGAGCGGTCGCTCGACGAGTTGCGTGATGCGCTCGTGCCCACGCAGCGCACCACGCCCGTGCGCATTGCCGATCTCTCGCGGGTGGATGAACGCGAGCAACTCGCGGCGGTGACACGCGAGGACCAGCAGTATGTGCGGATCGTGGCCTATGAGTTTCGCGGGCCCAATCGTTTGGCGAATCGCACGCATACAGCGTTCATGAATAGCATCAGCGTGCCGCCTGGATTCACCGTGCAGGACGCGCAGCTGTTCGACCAGAACCAGGACACCAGTCAGCGCGGGCTCTGGCTCGTGTTCGGGCTGGGTATCGCGTTGGTGATCCTCTCGGTCGCGATGGTCTTCGATTCGGTATGGGGCGCGGCAATGGTATTCGCCTCACTGCCGATCGCGTTGGCTGGCGTGGTGGCGGCTTTCTGGGTGGCTGATGCGGCCTTCACACGCGAGGCGGCCGTCGGCGTGATCCTCGTGGTGGGGCTCGCGGTGAATCAGAGCATCCTGCTGGTGGATGCCGCACTCGAACGGCGGCGCGCCTCTACGAGGGGGAGTCTGCGGGCGGGGCGCGTGTATCGCGCGGCGCTCGACCGCTCGGGGATGATCATGATGGTCACGCTCACGACGATCGCGTCACTGGTACCGCTCGCGGTGGGGACGAGTGCGAGCACGCTGTTCGGGGCGATCGCGTTGGCCACGGCGGGGGGAACCCTCGCCGGGACGGTGGGGGCGATGCTGATTCTGCCAGCGTTGCTGGCGGGGCGACGGGCCAGAACGACCTAGGCCGCGCGCGGCAGAGGCCCGCTCGACCCCTGCGTCGTTCAGCCTCTTGGCACTGTTGGTGACAGACACGAAGTTCTCCAGGCGATCCCTCCGGGGTGGCGTCGGGGGCATGCGCGTCTCGCGCTGCTGAACGAAGCAGCTGCTCAAACTCAATCTTCTCTGGGCCGGACTCTGCCTGTTCGGCGCGGTGTATTTTGTATGCGTGGCAATCGCACCCCCGTTTCGTCTCTTTCACTGAGAGTCCGTCATGCGCGTCCGCGCACTGCTCGCCGCCTTCGCCCTCACGCCGCTCGCCGTCTCCGCGCAGGAACATGCGCACGCCGGCAACGACCACGCCAAGATGGAGCATCCGGTCACGGTGGTGGTGATCGTGCGCCACGCCGACAAAGCCGCGCAGCCGGCGGCGGATCCGCCGCTCACCGAGGCCGGAACAGCGCGCGCGCAGGCGTTGGCCGAGATGCTCAGGAACGCGAATGTCGCGGCGGTGTTCCACACGCCGACCGTCCGCACGCGCGAGACCGCGCTCCCCACGGCCCGGCAGTTCGGACTCACCCCTGAGGTGCTCCCGCTCGGACCGGCCGCGGTGCACGCCGAGGTGGTTGCCGAGGCGGTCCGCAAGCACGCCGGAAAGACGGTGCTTGTCGTTGGGCACTCGAACACGGTCATGAAGTACATCGCGGCCCTTGGCGGCCCAGTACGCCCCGACCTCTGCGACCACCAGTACGACGGCATTTACACCCTGGTGATTGCCCACGGGGAGACTCGCGTGGTGGAGGGGCGCTACGGCCCGCCGAATCCCGCCGCGACGGCCCCGTGTGCAACCATGATGGCCCCCACTTCGCGCCCCTAAAGCCTCCTGAAGCCCCCCGAAAGCGGCGCTGCCACGCTGACTCGGGCGCTGCGCGGCCAAGAGAGCCGCCGGGGTGGAGAAAAGGGTAGCGAAGCGGGTGCCGGACGGGCAGATTTCGCCCAGTAACGCCCCCCTTTGGAGCCCCCTCGGACATGGCCGTCGCCACGCTGGACACCCTGATCACACTTGAGGACCTGCGCGCTGCGGCCCGGGTGCTCAAGGGTGTGGCTGTTCGGACCCCGCTGCTCCCGGCCGAGGCCCTGAGCGAGCTGCTTGGCGCGCAGATCTACGTGAAGCCCGAGGTGCTCCAACGAGGGGGCGCGTTCAAGTTCCGAGGTGCCTACACCTTCCTCGCGCAACTCTCGCCCGCCGACCGGGCGTGCGGGGTGATCACCGCGAGTTCGGGGAATCACGGGCAGGCGGTCGCGCTGGCGGCGAAGCTCTTTGGCGTGAAGGCGACGATCGTGATGCCGACGAATGTGCCGCGCGCCAAGAAGGACGGCGCGGTGCGTCTCGGGGCGCGTTGCCTCTACCACGGGGTGACGACCGCCGAACGGATGGAGAAGGCGCACGAGATCCAGCGCGCCGAGGGGCTGACGTGGGTGCCGCCGTTCGATGATCGCACGATCATCGCGGGGCAGGGGACCTGCGGACTGGAGATCGTTGAGGATCTGCCAGAGGTGGAGACGGTGGTGGTGCCGATCGGCGGTGGCGGGCTGAGCTCCGGTGTGGCGCGCGCAATCAAGTTGCTGCGTCCGAATGCCCGGGTGGTGGGCGTGGAGCCGGAAGGGTCGCCGAAGTTCACGAAGGCGCGCGCGGCGAACGAGCCGGTGACGATTCCGGCGAATCCCGACGGCCTGGCCGATGGGTTGCTCGCGGTGCGGATCGGTACGCAGAACTTCCATCATCTGCAGGCGGATCTGGATGAGGTGGTGACGGTGCGCGACGGGCTGCTTCCGTGCGCGATGCAGTTCATGCTGGACCGGATGAAGCTGGTGACGGAGCCGAGCGGCGCGATCACGATCGCGGCGTTGTTGGATAGGCTCGTGACGCCGAAGGGGCCCACCGTGGCCATCCTGAGCGGCGGAAACATTGAATACGACGGCATTCGCGCGTTGCTTGGCGCGGGCGCCCCTGAGGGAACGACCTGATGCCGATGCGCTGCCCGACCTGCGGCACACAGTATGGTGATGAAGCCCGGTTCTGCACCAAGGACGGGGCGCGGCTGGCGACCGCGGATGTGTCCGCCCGGGCGACCGCGGCGCGGCATCCGGATGCGCCGATCGCGGAACCCAATAGCGGTCCCGCGACGAGCCACGCGAACATGACGGGACAGGTGCTGGATCGTCGCTACCTGATCGTGAAGAAGGTGGGTGAGGGAGGCATGTCGTACGTGTATCTCGCGCGCGACGTCTCCACTGAGCAGCGCTATGCGATCAAGATCCTCTCGCCGTCGCTCGCCCAGGAAGCGAACGCGATGGCGCGGCTCCGGCGTGAGGCGGCGCTCGGCATTCGATTGGCGCATCCGAACGTGTGCCATATCGTGCGCATGGGTGAGACGGAGGAAGGGCTTGTGTATGTGGTGATGCCGTTCGTCGAGGGAGAGATCCTCTCGGACCGCAATTATCGCGTCGGACTGACGACGCTCGCGGATACGGGGCGCTTCATCACGGAGATCGCCGATGGCCTGCAGGTCGCGCACGCGCTGGGCATTGTGCATCGTGACTTGAAGCCTGAGAACATCATGGTCTGCAAGAAGTCCGACGGCACCGAGTTTGCTGTCGTGATGGACTTCGGATTGGCGAAGGAACGGAAGGCGAGTGGCGAGTTGCAGAAGCTCACGGCGACGGGGATCATTCTTGGCACGCCGGAGTTCATGAGCCCGGAGCAGTTGCGCGGGAAGCCGCTCGACGCGCGCACGGACATCTATTCGCTCGCGCTCATGACGTATGAGATGCTCACCGGCAAGCTGCCGTTCGAGGGCAGCAATCAGCAGGCGATGATGATCGCGCGCCTCCGGAACGATCCGATTCCCGCGAAGAATCGTCGTCCCGACCTTCCCGATAGTCTGGATGTGGTGCTACTGAAGGGGATGGCCCGCGAAACGACCGATCGATACGCGACGGCTCCAGAGTTCGCGGCCGCGTTGCGCGCGGCGATCGGCTGACGTTGGCTCTCGGAACCCGCGGCGGTTTCCGTCGCGGCCTGTGGACGGGCGGTCGGAGCGGCTTTGGTGCGGCGCTGCCATCAAAACTGCGTTCTGCACTGCGTTCTGCGCTTCGTTCTGCGCTTCGTTCTGCGGTCCAGTCCGCCGTGTGCCTCGTCATCGCGCTTGCGATATCGCTGTCGCCGGCGTTGGCGCAGGGCACCTATCGCAGTGCGACCGTGGCGCCCTCGCGCGCCGACTCACTGCTCGCGGTCGGCCGACTCGCCGCCGTGGAGCGGACTCTGTATGCCGCCGCCGATGCCCGCCCGCGCGCGCCAGAGCCGCGCGGGGCACTGGGAGCGTACCTCGCCTCGCGCGGCCGATTCCGCATTGCGGAGATCCTCTTTCAGGAGGCGCAGCGATTCGGGGCGGATCCGCGCACCGTGCACCGCGCGATTGCGGTGATGGCGCCGTATCGCGTGCGTGTGGCGGCTGGAGCCCTCGTCGCGGTGCCGATGATGGCGACGACCGACGCCTCGGCGCTCTTCGCCTTTCCGGTCCAAGCGACGCGCGGGGAGTTCCGGGCGCTGCTTGATCCCCGCGTGCGCGGGGTGGTGCTCGGGCGCGGCGCGGCCGCGGCGTTCGCGATTCGTGATGGTCGCGTCTCCGTGCGGATCGGGGAGCGTCGACTCGATGGCCTGGAGGCGGCGGTGGACTCCGTTGCGATGCCCGACGAGGTACGTATCGGGCTTGATGTCCTCTGGGGTCTGCAGCCGCAGGTGGACGAGCGCGCGGCCATGTTGACGCTCGGACGCGCGCCGGACCCGGGTAGCATCACGGGACGCGTGGAGCAGATTCCGTTCGTGTTGACCTTCCCCGGGATGCTGCTCGTTCCGCGCGTTGGTGCGCCGCCATTCACGTTGGAGAGCCGCGCCGGGCGTGCACTGTTGCGCGGTGCCCGATGGCAGATCGACGCGGCCACGGCAACACTTCTTGTGGAGCGCTGAGATGCCCTCGCTGAGTGCACGGCTGTCGAACATGATTGCCCGCGTGACGGTGAAGCGCGTGCTCAATGGTCCCGAACTGAAGTTGCATGCGGTGCGTCGCGCGATAGCCTCGCGCACGGGGCTGCCGAATGCCTTTCCCTCGGGCGTGCGCGTCGAGCCCTCGACGGTCGCGACACTTCCGGGTGAGTGGATCACCCCGGCGCAGGTCCAGCACGACGGTGTGATTGTCTTCATGCATGGCGGCGGCTACCTCGCGGGGTCGCCCAAGACGCATCGCGCACTCACGACCTGGCTGGCGCACCGCGCAGGGATGCGCCTCTTCTCGCTGGATTATCGACTCGCACCAGAGGCGCCCTTTCCCGCCGGACTCGATGATGCGGTGCGCGCGATGCACGCGATCGTCGCGAGCGGCACGCCGATGTCGAAGATCGTGCTGTGTGGCGACTCTGCCGGCGGCGGACTCCTGCTCGCCACCATGCTCAGGCTTCGCGATGAAGGTGCGCCACTTCCCGCCGGGGCCGCACTGATCTGCCCGCTGACGGATTGTACCGGGCAATCGAAGTCACTGGTGACGAACGCGGAGTCGGAGCCGTTGCTCGGACTCCGCCACCGGGATGTCGCGATGAAGCTCTATGCGGGGAAGACGCCGCTCGAGCATCCGTATCTCTCGCCGCTCTATGCCGATCTGCGCGGGCTTCCACCGATGCTTGTTGAGGCGAGTCGGATCGAAGTGCTCTGGGATGATGCCGCGCGCTTTGTCGAGAAGGCGAAGGAGGCCGGAGTCGACATGACCTTTGTGCCGCACGACGGGCTCGCGCACGACTGGCAGGTGATGGTGCCGTTCACGCCAGAGTCACGCGCGTCGGTGCGGCGGATCGGGGCGTTCCTGGCGACACTTATCGCCCGCGCGCCTTGAGCTCGACCATCAAGCAGCGGTCCTGCACCACATCGATTCCCGACTCCGCAAGCTTCTGCGCGACCTCGTCATTGCGGATCCCCGTCTGGAACCAGACCGCCCGCGGCCGCGCGGCGAGCAGGTCATCAAGATGGGCGGCCAGATCCTGCGGCCGTCGAAAGACATCCACCAAGTCGACGCGGTCGTCGATCGCGCCTACGCTGCGATAGACGCGCTCGCCGAGCAGTTGGGTGAGATAGGGGTAGTAGACGGGGATCGGATAGATCGTGAGGCCCGCGCGCTGCGCGTACTCAGGGACGAAATACGCCGGCGCGCCTGTTTCCGATGTCTTGATGCCGAGGACGGCCACGGTGCGCACGCGTGCGAGCAGATCGGTAATCTGCGCCTCGGTGGTGAGCAGGTGCTGTTGCCAGGATTCCGACAGGGCGCGCTCCCAGCGCAGGGTGAATGGGAAGCCTCGCGTCGCGCGCGTCCCTTGTCAATCCGAATGTTCTTGGGGGTAATACTTACGGGGGTGTTCCGGTAGATTTCGGGGCTGTAGAACCCTTCCCCCCGATTGGAGTTCCCCCATGCGGATGCTCGTCCTCGGCGCTGGCCTGCAAGGCTCGGCGTGCGCCTACGATCTACTGCAGAACGACGCGATCACCGAGGTCCGTCTCGCGGACCGCACCGTCGAACACCTGCCAAAATTCCTCCAGCCCTATATGGGCGGAGAGCGCCTCAAGCTCATCACGCTCGATGTGAAGGACGCCGCTGCCGTGGCCAAGGCCATGGAGGGGGTGAAGTCCGTGATGTGTGCGCTGCCGTACTATCTCAATCTCCCGATGACCGAAGCCGCGATCGCGGCCGGTGCGCATTTCGCCGATCTCGGCGGCAACACCGAGATCGTGCAGCAGCAGAAGTCGCTGAACGCCGCCGCGGCCGCGCAGGGCGTCACGGTGGTCCCGGACTGCGGTCTCGCCCCAGGCATGGTGAACATTCTCGCGCAGATGGGGATCGATCGTCTGGACGAGACCTCATCGGTGCGCATCTACGTGGGCGGTTTGCCACAGCATCCGACGGGGCCGCTGAAGTATCAGATCGTGTATTCAATTGAAGGAGTGCTCGACTACTACACGACGCGCAGTTGGATCGTGCGCGGCGGAAAGCGCGTGCAGGCGACGGCGCTCAGTGAGATTGAGCCGGTGCAGTTCGACGCACCCGTGGGCGAGCTTGAGGCGTTCCACACGGCGGGTGGCCTCTCGACGATGGCGCACCGCTACGAAGGAAAGATCCAGGAGATGGAGTACAAGACGCTGCGGTACCCCGGGCACGCGAAGATTATGGAAGCGATCCGCGAGCTCGGGCTCATTGACGACACGCCGGTGGATGTGAAGGGCACAATGGTCGCACCGCGTGATGTGGCGATCGCGCAGATGCAGCCGCGCCTCTTCAAGAAGGAGAGCCCGGACCTCGTTGCGCTACGCGTGGTGGTCAAGGGCACGAAGGGGGGGAAGCCCGCGTCGCACACCTTCGAGCTGGTGGACCGTATGGATGTCGCGCAGGGCATCAGCGCGATGATGCGCGCGACCGGGTACTCGCTCTCGATCACGGGTCAACTGCAGGCGATGGGTACGGTGTCGCCCGCCGGTGTGCACACGCCGGACGAGTGCATGCCGGGCGAGCGGTACGTCACCGAACTCGGCAAGCGCGGTGTGCTGATTCGTCAGATCGTGGGGTAGTAGATGAACGAGCTGGTCGGATCGAGCTAGCCGGATCGCGCGACCGGCGGTAGGATACCCCGATCACCTGCACCGGGAGGAGGAAAGAATGCCAGAGAATGCGTTCGTTGTCCGGACCTTCCAGAACAGCATTGAAGCAGAGTTCGCGCGGGCCGTCTTGGATGCCAATGGCATCGCCAGCATGCTGTTGCGGGACAACGCCGGTGGGATGCTTCCGTTTCTCGACGTGATGCATCCCGTGCGCCTGGTGGTCAGACAGATGGATGTGGACACCGCGGTGCGCCTCCTCGATGCAACGGCGGCGACCGATCCGAATGGCAAAGAGCCCCCGCTCGTCAGTTAGCGGGACGACGCAGCGAGGGTCGCGCCCATCGCATCGATGGCGGAGCGGGCGCGGCCCAGCTCGGGGCCATTGTAGAGGAACGAAAAGGCGAGGAGCTCCCCGCTCCGTGTGCGCACGTAGCCGCCGAGTGAGATCACTTCGTTCGTGGTACCGGTCTTGGCGTGCAGGTTGTCCTCGGCCGGCGTGCGTCGCATCCGGCCGCGGAGCGTCTCCGTGCGCCCGGCGACGGGGAGTGTGGCGGCAAAGACTTCACCCCAGGGTGCGCTCCGGGCGTAGCCCAACAGCTGGACCATTGAACGCGCCGTCACGCGGTCGAGTGTTGAGAGCCCGCTGCCATCGGCGGCGTACACGGCATCAGGCGACGCGCCGACCCGTGAGGTAAGAAAGGTGCGCAGCGAGGCATTGCCCGCCGCCGCAGAACCTGACGCAGTTCCCGAGCGCGACGCATTGCGGAACAGCAACTCGGCGAAATGGTTGTTGCTCTCGCCATTCATGGTCACGAGGAGCTGCGCGAGCGGCGGCGATCCCCAGGCGGTGAGATTCAGGGCGGCGGGTGGCGCGGGCTGCACGCGGACGCCGCCATCCACCACAATGCCTCGGCGTTCGAGTGCGGCGCGGAACGAGGCCGCGGCGAATCGCTCCGGCTGTTCGACGACGACTTGGTATCGGCGCTCGGGACTCAGCGCGCCGATCCATCCGTTCACGCGAAAGCGATCCGCGGTCGTATCCTGCCACACACGGATCATCGCGCCGCGCGAGCCGCGACGGACCGTCACCGTGGACTGGATGGGGAGGCCGTAGAGTGCCTCCTCGAACTGCACCGTCGCCCCGCTGGCCGTGGACCGCACGATCACATGCGCCAGGTTCTCATTCACGCTCAGGGCAGAGACGCGCGCGGCGTAGCCCGCCTGCAGATAGCGTGTGCGCCAGCCTTCTGGGACGCGACGATCCTCGAAGGCGGAGGCATCGCCTACGACATCTCCCGTGATGCGGCGCACGCCGGCATTCCACACCAGATCGGCAATCGCATTCATCGGCGAGACGCCATCGTTCCAGCTCGCGTAGCGGGGCGAGAGCGAGGGGTCGCCGGCGCCCTTCATGTAGAGATCACCGCCGAGCGTTCCGTCGGGAGCGATTGCGCCAACGCGGAGGATCTCCGTCCGGAACTGATGTGCGGGGCCGAAGCGCTCGAGCGCCATCGCGGCGGTGTAGAGCTTCATGGTCGATGCCGGAAGGAGCAGGGCATCAGGACTGCGCGCGAAGAGCGTGTCGCCGCGCGTGAGGGAGACGACCATGACTCCCCAGTCGCCGCGGGTGGTGGACTGTGCGAGGAGCGCGCCGAGATCGCGATTCAGCTCTCCCGCGCCCGTGGGCTGCGTGTGCGAAAGCGGAACCGGCACTGCTCTTCGCGCCGGCGCCGGGCGTCGTGCGGCGGTTGGGGCGGGCGGACGTGCGACGGTTCCCGTGGGGCGTGTGGCCTGCGCGAACGCACCGGTAGCCCAGAGGAGGGCACCGGCGAGGGCAGCACAGAGGGTCGGGATCCGGCGCATCACCGGATGTTAGTACCCGGCGCGAGCGGCTCAAGCCCGTTGACGCCTGAAATCCCCACCGGTGCGTAGGTCAGGCGCGGGCCTTTGCGCCCGATCGGGCGCCCGGTCGGGCACCTGCTTGCGCACCTGCTTGATCGTCACGCTGGGAGGTCGACCAGCGGAAGAAGATCAGCGACGCGAGCAGATAGAAGAAGAGCCCACCGGGAATCCACATGATGAGTCCCCCGAGCCGCTGATCCTCGAGCGGGGAGAGATCCCAGAGCCGTGGCGCGCTCGCGTAGGTCGGATACAGCACGTGATCGGCATACACGATGAACACCGAGATGACGGTCATCGGAAGCGTCATCAGGAAGCTGTACAACATTTGCCCCGGAAAGCTGAGCCGCGGGAGCTCGGGCAGGGGCGAGAGCAACGGCCACCACATGATCACCGCACCCACGAGGAACATCAGGTGCTGCAGGATATGCACTTCGTGGTAGAACATCGCCGAGTTGTAGAGCGGCGGGAGATGCCACGAAGCGAGAATCAGGTTGAAGATCGTGAAGGCGGCGCGCGGAGTGGTGACGAACTTCGCGACCCTGTTCACGGCGGGGATGCGCAACGCCGGGCGGAGCATCCAGCCGGGGGTGCCGAGCAGGAGGAGCGGGGGCACGACGATGGTGAGCACGAGGTGCTGCACCATGTGGCCGGTGAAGAGGTAGTAGTCGGAGATGTCGTGCACTGGCCCATTGAGGGCGAAGAACATCACGACCAGGGCGAACGGGAAGATGACGCGCTGGAAGATGGTGGGGCGCGGCGCCGAGGTGTCCGCCGAGGTGTCAGCCGCGTGCACGCGTGCCCGATAGATCCACAGCGCCCAAAGGGCACTGAGTCCAAGGACGGTGGACCAATGGATGGTGAACCCACCCTGAGAGAGGTCCACGTTGGGGTGCAGCCAGAGCACGGGGCGCATGGAGGAAAGATAAACGAAGCGCGGGAGTGGTGAGGCTGTTTCGCCTCTCCACTCCCGCGCCTATGTGTCCCTACGCTTCCATCCTCCATCCTTCATCTGCCGTTCAAAGGCTCAGCTGGTTGAACAGGAAGAGCAGTGCGATGATGGTCACAGCGGCGATGATCAGCGGGCCGGTGAAGAGGAACTTGAAGATCTTGTGGTCGTACTTGAGGTGCATGTAGAACATCACGACGATGACGAACTTCGCGGCCGACATGATGATCAAGGCCGGATTGAAGAGCGGCGACGCGACGATGGAGGGGATGTAGTACGCCCACACCTCGACGGCCGTGATGAACGTGAGAATGAACGCGACCTTCAGATACGTAGCGCCCGTCGGATGCGCGTGGGCAGCGGCGTGTTCGGCGTCGTGAGCCATATGCGATTCCGTCCGGTTACTGGATGAGGTAGACAAGCGTGAAGATCACGATCCAGACGACGTCGACGAAGTGCCAGTAGAGCGCGGCGATATCGACGAGGAGTTCGTCCTGCGGCCCGAGGCCGCGGGTGCGATCGACCCACAGAAGGCTCATCAACCAGAGCACGCCGACCGTGACGTGTGCGCCGTGGAAGCCCGTGAGCGTGAAGAAGCTTGAGCCGAAGAGGTTCGTCTTGATGGTGAGCCCTTCGTGCACGAACGACGTGAACTCGTAGGCCTGGAAGCCGAGGAAGATGGCGCCGAAGAGCGCCGTCATGCCGAGCCAGAGCTGCGAGCTGCGTTGCAGGCGCGTCCAGGTCCCTGCGCCGGCCGGAATCATCGTGCCCTTGAGCTGCACCGCCTGAAGGGCGAGCACCATGAAGAGCGACGACATCAGCAGGACGAACGTCGAGGCCGAGGTCACGGGGATGTCGAGGATCGGCTTGAAGACCTTGCCGGCCTCGTTCACGTACTCGGTGTGCGGGAAGGGCCCGACGAGCGAGCGTCCCTTGTAGATCATGTACGTCGCGATGAGCGACGCGAAGAGCATGCACTCCGACCCGATGAACGCCCAGATGGCGATCTTGCGGTTGTCGAGCCCGGTGGAGGTGTGGTGCGTGTGCGCGTGGCCTTCATCGTGGCCGGCGGCAGCGGACGGTGCGGTATGTGCGGTCTGTGATGACATGGGCAATGGTCTCCGATTACTCGAGCGGGCTGGTGAGCCAGCTGTAGAGGCCCGCCACCATCACAAGGGCGCCACTGATCGTGACGGTCATGGAGAGGGCGAACATGTCGTTGCGCAGGAAGAGGAGGCCACAGAACATGACGACCATCGAGAAGGCGACAACGAAGGGCTTCGCGGTCGGGAAGGGCATGGGGATGCCGAGTTCCTTGGCCGTGTGGGTCTCCGTTTCGATATGCATCGGAACGGCGTGCGAATCGGTGATGACCTTGGCGTCGGCCGCGGAGTGCGCGATCTCGGAGGTCATCTCGGGATTGTTCAAATCCCAGAGCGGGTAGCGCGAGGTCACCGAGGGGAGCTTCGCGAAGTTGTACTCCGGCGGCGGCGACGGGATCGACCACTCCAGCGTCGGCGCGCCCCAGGGATCGTTGCCGGCGATCTCACCACGCGTGTGGCTGCGGATGAAGTTCCAGACGAAGACCGCGGTGGCGACGACGAGCAGGTAGGTGCCATAGGTCGCGAGCAGGTTGAACATGTCGAAGCCCTGGCCAGCGTCGTAGGTATAAATACGGCGCGACATGCCGAGGAGGCCGCTGAAGTGCATCGGGAAGAACGTGAGGTTCATGCCGATGAGGTTCAGCCAGAAGTGCCAGTTGCCTTGCGTCTCGTTGAGATGCCGGCCGGTCATCTTCGGATAGTAGAAGTAGATCCCGGCGAAGATGCCCATGATCGAGCCACCGAACAGCACGTAGTGGAAGTGCGCCACCACGAAGTACGTGTCGGTCTGCTGAAGGTCGGCCGGTGGCGACGAGTGCATGACGCCGGAGATGCCGCCAATGGTGAACATCGCGATCAGCGCGATCGCGAACTTCATCGAAACGGTGAAGCGGATCTCGCCGGACCACATCGTGGCGATCCAGTTGAAGATCTTCACGCCGGTCGGGATCGCGATGAGCATCGTCATCAACGAGAAGATCGAGTCGGCCACAGCTCCCATGCCGACCGCGAACATGTGGTGGGCCCACACGCCGAAGCCGAGGAAGCCGATCATGATGCCCGAATACACCATCACGTTGTAGCCGAAGAGCGGCTTCCGCGAGAAGGTCGGGAGCACTTCGGACACGAGACCGAAGGCCGGGAGGATCAGGATGTAGACCTCGGGGTGACCGAACACCCAGAACAGATGCTGCCAGAGGAGCGGGTCGGCGCCGGCGGCAATCGCATAGAACGTCGTCCCGAAGAAGCGATCCATCAGGAGGAAGAACAGCGCAATGGTGATCGGCGGGAAGGCGAGGATCACGAGGAACTGCACGACGAACGACATCCAGGTGAACATCGGCATGCGCATGAGGGTCATGCCCGGCGCACGCAGGTTGATGATCGTCGTGATGAAGTTGAAGGCCGCGGCGAGGGACGAGATGCCGAGGATCTGGAGGCCGAGCACCCAGAAGTCGATGTTCGGACCGCTGGAGAAGCGGGTCGTCGTGAGCGGCGCGTAGCCGAACCATCCGGCGTCCGGGGCCACTTGGAACAGGATGGGGAGGGTGATGAAGATGCCGCCGAGCAGGTAGACCCAGTAGGAGAACGCGTTGAGTCGCGGGAAGGCGACGTCACGCGCGCCGATCTGGAGCGGAATCAGAAAGTTGAAGAACGCGGCCGAGAGCGGCATGACGGCGAGGAAGACCATCGTCGTGCCGTGCATCGTGAACAACTGGTTGTACGTCTCGGCGCTCACGAAGCCCATGTTCGGCCTCATGAGTTGCGTGCGGATGAGCGTGGCTTCGAATCCGCCGACGATGAAGAAGAAGAGCGCGGTCCAGAGGTACAACGTGCCGATCCGCTTGTGATCGACCGTCGTGATCCAACTCCAGATCCCGGTGTTCTCAGGCTCCGTCGACGCGTGGGACGCGGTCGTGGGAGCAGCGATGGATGCCATGTGTCAGAATCTCCGTATCACTTGAGCGACCGCAGGTACGCCACGACATCGGCGATCTGCGCGTCGGTGAGGCCCGCGGTGACGGGGCCCTTGAGCAACGGCTCGTACTCGCCGATGCCGATGGTGTTCATCAGAGCGCCGGGCTTCATCTTCTTGGCGTTCTTGATCCAGCGGGCGAGGGTGGGCGCGTCGTTCGTGAAGAGCCCGCCGCCGATCGTGTGGCGCGTGGCCAGGTGCGTGAGATTGGGACCGATGGGCGACATCGCCATCGGGTTGCCATTGATCGCGTGGCACCCGATGCAGCCGCCCAGGATGAACGACTGCTGACCGCGCGTGGCGTCGCCACCGGCGAGCAGGCCGTCATCGAACGGCAGATCGGCCGGAATCGGCGTCTTCGGGATGACATGATCGGGGAGATCCGCCGCTGGGAAGAAATATCCGATTTCCGGCTCCGCGGCAGGCACCGAGTCAGTGACGGTGACACTCGGATTGGACGCGACCGTGACCAGCGTGGTCGTGCCCGGCGTGCCCGGCGCGCCGGTGGCGGGCGTGCGATGCGGCACGGCGACTGTCGCCTGATGCCGGGCCCACGATTCGAACTCGGCGGGCTCCACCGTGAACAGGCGGAACTTCATGTTGGCGTGACTTGACCCGCAGTATTCCGTGCAGAAGCCGTTCCACGCCGAGGAGCCGAGATCCGCGTTGGGCGTGAACCACATGTAGTTCGTCTTGTTCGTGATGAGGTCGCGCTTGCCCCCCATCTGCGGAATCCAGAACGAATGCAGCACATCCTTCGTCTTGAGCACGAAGTTCGTGGTGCGTCCGAGCGGGATGTAGACCTCGTTCGCGGTGCTGAAGCCGAACTCCGGGTAGTGGAACTCCCACCACCACTGGTGGCCGGTGACCTCGACCGTCAGCGCGCCCGCAGGAGCCGGGGCCTGCGTCTCGAAGATCGTCTTCACCGTCGGAATCGCGATGAGCACGAGGATCACGGCCGGAATGACCGTCCAACTGATTTCGAGCGCGACGTTGCCGTGGATCTGCTTCGGCGCCGCGCCACCGGGGCGCTTGCGGAAGCGGAAGATCGTGAAAATCAGGGCCGCTTCAACGACGACGAAGACGATCGTGCCCCAGAAGAGCAGACGATCGAAGAGATTGTCGATTGCCGTGTTGAAATCGGAATTCGGATTGAATGTGGAATTCGGATATTCCGTCATTCCACATGCGGAGAGCGTCAGCAGAGCCGCTGCAATGAGCAGGGCTGGTGCGGCCTGACGCAGGCGCAGCATCGACATCGGGTCTCGTGGCTTGGGGGGATCTGTCGTGACCATGCCGTAGGGGTCGCGACTGTCGTACTGGTAGCTATGGGTATCTACGGCATCTACAAAAAATTACCCCACCCGATTGGGTGGGGCAAGCGGAATAATACGGAAAAGCGCTGTTCTGGTATGAGTTCGGACCGAAGGGTCCGTGGCAACGCGAGAACGGCCGGCCGCGCGGACCTTTAAATGTCGTCCGAGGTCTCGATCTTGACCGAGTGCTGGTCCTTGACCTTGTTCACCATGATTTCGAGGGCCTGCCGGATCTGGGCGACCGCCTCTCGCGCCGCGCGGACCTTGTTCTGCTCGCCGCCGCCACGCCCCAGGGCGATAATCATCCCCGAGACCTGGTCGGCAACCATGCCGAACTGCCCTTTGAGCTGCCCTTGAAGCGGGACTGCGGCCCGCTTGATCTGACTCGGGATAATCCCCGCGCCGCGGTTGTTCTTCACGTCGATCGCCATGCGCTCGACCATGCCGTGGATGGACTGAATGGTGGTGAGTGCATCCACCAGGGTCTTCATCTTCTGAGTGCCGGCGCCGTCGAGTTTTGTGCCTGCCATTGGGACTTCAACTCCGATGAATGATGTAAGAGGAAAGAGAACGGCCTTCCTTCCTGCCTTCCTTCCTGCCTTTACTGCCGCTCGCCGGTCATCCGCTTGGGGTCGAGTACATCGTCTAGCTGTGCGCGGGTGAGGAGCTTCTGTTCCAGCACCAGCTCGGCGACGCCGCGGCCGCTCTCCAACGCTTCCTTGGCGAGTGCGGTGCACTTCTCGTACCCGAGGCTCGGCAACAACGCGGTCACGAGGCCGATCGAGCGTTCTACGAAGTGGCGCATCACGTCGGGATTGGCTTCGATTCCATCGATGCACTTCTCCCGCAGCACACGCGCCGCGTTGGTCATCGCACTGATGTTGCGGAGCAACCGGAACGCGATGATCGGCTCGAACACATTGAGCTGCAACTGCCCCGCTTCGGCGGCCATCGTGACGGTCATGTCGCCGCCAATCACGTCGAAGCAGACCTGATTCACCATCTCAGGGATCACCGGGTTCACCTTGCCGGGCATGATGCTCGAGCCGGGCTGCATCGCGGGAAGCCGGATCTCGCCGAAGCCTGTGCGCGGGCCGCTTGAGAGCAACCGGAGATCGTTGCAGATCTTGCTCTGCTTCACGGCGCAGCGTTTGAGCACGCCGGAGAGCTGCACGAAGGATCCCGTGTCGCTTGTCGCCTCCACGAGATCCGGCGCGGTGATCAGCGCGAGTCCTGTCACCTGCGACAGATGCGTGCGGACCTTCTCGGCGTAGCCATTGGGCGCGGTGATGCCGGTGCCGATGGCGGTCGCGCCCATGTTGATCTCGCGGATCAGCGCCTTGGCTTCCTCCAGACGATCAATGTCCTCGGCGATCGTGTGGCCGAAGGCATTGAACTCCTGCCCGAGCGTCATCGGGACGGCGTCCTGCAACTGCGTGCGCCCCATTTTCACGTGCGGCGCGAACTCCGTGCCCTTCTTGAGGAACGCCGCCACGAGCAGGCGCATCTCGGCCTGCAGTTTCCCAATGGCCGCGTGGAGCGCGAGCTTCACCGCGGTGGGATACACGTCGTTCGTGCTCTGCGCGAGGTTCACATGTTCGTTGGGATGCACGCGCTCGTAGTGGCCGCGTGTTTCGCCGAGGAGCTCGAGGGCGCGGTTCGCGATCACCTCGTTGGCGTTCATGTTGGTGGAGGTGCCGGCGCCTCCCTGAATCATGTCGACGCGGAAGTGCTCGTGGTGCGTGCCGGCTTCAATCTCATGACAGGCGCGTACAATGGCGTCGGTGACATCGGCCGGGAGATTGCCGAGCTCGCGATTCGCCAGTGCGGCGGCCTCCTTCACCTGCGCGAGTGCGATGACCAGCTCGGGGAACTCGCGGAGCGTGACGCCGGTGATGGGGAAGTTCTCGATCGCCCGGAGCGTCTGCACGCCATAGAGCGCGGCCTGCGGGACATCGCGCGTGCCGAGGAGATCTTTCTCCTTGCGCGTGGGGCCGCCGAATCCGGCGGCGCGGTCCTTCCCGGAGAGCGAGGCATCGGCGGACTGGAGACGGGCCGCGAGCACGCGCGCCGAGCGCCCGAGGAGTGCGGCGTGGAGGCGCGGCTGGTCCTTGAGGAGCGGCTCGAGGGTGCCGCGATCGAAGCGCAGCGCACTGATGCGCGACACGACGCGCCCTTCGGTGTGGTGCGTGTCATCCTCTTCCTGCAGGAGGAGACTCTCTCCGACGATCTCGCCGGGGCCGAGCGTTGCGAGGCGCGTGGCTGGCTCGCCACCGGTGAGTTCGATCGCGAGGGTGCCCTCAAGGAGGACCCAGAAGGCTTGGCGGGTATCGCCATCGCGGAAGAGGCGTTCACCGACCTCGTACTCGACGCGCTCGCTCGCGCGCGAGAGATGCCAGAGGATCTGGTCGGGGAGATTGACGAAGAACGGGACGGTGGCGAGCGGAGAGGCAATCATGGTATGCGAAAGCTATATGAGGGCGTCGGGAGAGACCGGGTCACATGCCCGGACCGGAGGTGAGCTGGCGTACGAGGCGGTACATGAACTCGAGTCCTTCGTAGAACGACTTGGAGGAGACGTTCTCGTTCATGCCGTGCGCGTTGGCGTTCTCGTAGAAGAGGCCCGAGATGCCGTACACCGGAATGCCGGCGTTGCGGAGGAAGCGGCCATCGGTGGCGCCGGTGCTCATGGTGGGAACGGTGGGCATGCCGGGCCACATCTCCTGTGCGGTGCGCTCGAAGGTGCGGAGGAGGTCTGCGGTGAGGGGTGAGGCGGGCGAATCCTCGGCGGCGCGCTCGACCGTGATGTGGACGGAGGTGTCGGCGACGGCCGCAACGATGCGGGCCTGCACCGTCTCCATGGTTTCGTCGGGAAGGATGCGGCAGTTGACCGTGGCGCGGGCCCGCTGCGGGAGGGCGTTCATGGCGTGGCCACCGCTGAGCATCGTGGCGACGCAGGTGGTGCGCATGCGCGAGTTGTTCGAGGGGTCGCGGGCAATGATCGCGGCCGCGGCATCATCGCGCTCGTTGGCGACGATGCGGCGCATCGCGGCGCCGGTCTCCCCGCCGACAATCTCGGCCTGCCGTGCGAAGTAGGCGCGCGAGACCTCGTTGAGCTTCACCGGCTGGTGCGATTCGCCAAAGCGGGCGAGGGCGCGGGCGAGCGAGTAGATGGCGTTATCCGGGCGCGGGACCGAGCTGTGGCCACCGGAATTCGTGGCCTCGAGAATGAAGTTCGCGACCTTCTTCTCGCTCGCCTGCACGTCGTTGGAGATACGACGGCCATCTTCCATGCGACCACCGCCCCCTTCGTTCAGCGCGTAGGCGGCATCGAGCAGCTCGGGGCGATTCGCGAGAATCCACTTCACGCCATTTTCAGGACCGCCCTCTTCGTCCGCCGTGAGGGCGACGATGATATCGCGATCCGGGGTGATGCCCTCAGCGCGCATGCGGAGGAGCAGGGTGAGATGAATGGCGCTCTCGTCTTTGTCGTCGGCGACACCGCGGCCGTAGAACGAACCGTTCTGTTCAATGAAGGTGAATGGCGGGAGAGTCCAGTCGCGCGGATCGGCCTCGACGACATCGATATGCGAGAGCAGCAGGATCGGCTTCTGCGCACGGGAGCGGCCGCGCATGCGCACGACCAGGTTGCCCTTTCGCGGCGCGTTCTCCACCACGATCACGTCCTCGCTCGGGAAGCCGGCGGCGCGCATGTGGCGGGCCATCGCCTCGGCGGCGGTGACGGTGTTCCCGACGGAGTGCGTGGTGTTGATCTCCACGAGTTCCTTGAGGAGGGCGCGGGCCTGCGATTCCCAGCGGGAGAGGGGGCGCTGCTGCTGCGCACCGAGCGGGGCCGTGAGGACAGCGCCGAGCATGGCGGGGAGCAGGGCGAGGGTCGCGAGGGCGATCTGAAAGCGGATCGAACGGCGCATGCGAGGCGGATCCGGGGGAAGAGATGGACGGTTGCCGACCTCTGCATCTTGGCTCTGCCGGTCCGGGGAAGCAACCGGGGCGAACGCTTGAGCGGCACCGTACCGCCGTACCGTGCCGCCGTACCGCTGTCGCTTCGCGCGGGAATGTGTAGGATATGCGGACGCGCTTCTCTCACCCGATGGAGTCCCAAGTGTCGACCAGCCGTCGCGACTTTCTTGCTACCACCGCTGCGGCCGTTGCCGCGGTATCGCTCACGCCCAATGCGGCGGCCGCCTCGGCGACGCCCGCTTCTGCGACGCCGTTGACGCGGGCCCGTCCCACCGTGATCTCCAGCGCGAACGGCCTGCGCGGCGTGAAGGTCGCGTACGATCAGATCGTCGGGGGCGGCGACACGCTCGATGCGATCATTGCCGGCGTCAACATCCAGGAGCTCGATCCGGACGATCAATCGGTCGGGATCGGCGGCTTCCCGAATCGCGATGGCGTTGTGCAGCTCGATGCGAGCTGCATGCATGGGCCCACGAAGCGCGCCGGTGCGGTGGGGTGCCTCGAGGATATCGCGACGCCGAGTTTGGTGGCGAAGGCGATCATGGATTACACCGATCACATCCTGCTGGCTGTCTCTTATACACATCTCCGAGCCCACGAGACTAAG
>ENA-ORBV01005889-ORBV01005889.1-microbial-mat-metagenome-genome-assembly--contig:-NODE-5889-length-22057-cov-5.050455_pt1 | contig 22057 bp, 24 predicted proteins | sample MGYA00237777_ERZ505514 | MGnify/ENA primary metagenome ERZ505514 (study PRJEB26160, sample SAMN06269048) | microbial mat metagenome | isolation source: Oligotrophic lake microbial mat | place... | reverse complement strand
TTCGTCGGCAGCGTCAGATGTGTATAAGAGACAGGTAGGGCGGCGAGTCCCTTCGCCGCCGCGGTGGCTGCCACCGCAAACCGGCAGATGCGCCCCACGGGAAAACGGGAAATGCATGACGTCGGTCGAGGGCCCAACGTTCACCACTTTCGGGTCAGCTCTTGGCTCGGCCCTTAAACACATGGGCGATGCTGCGGACACCCAATCCGTGCAACGTGAGAAATGCCACGGTCGTGCCGTGCGGAAAACTCAGGAGGTTCACCACGTTGGCGAAAATGACAAACCCGCGTCCCCGCGCCCCGAAGCAGAATACCCCTGAGGCGACGTGCAGCAGGCCGAAAATCCAGCCGTAAGTCATCTGAAAGACGACGTAAGCCGAAATCAGACGCAGCCAGAACCCAGGCGATTCTCCGCCGGCATTGAGCGGGTTGAGCAGTGAGCTGTCGTTAACGAGGCCATGGAAAACGCCCAATGCGGAGAACAGCGTGGTGAGCGTGCCCGTCACAATTTGCAGCCACGCCACAAAGTAGAGGTAGCCTTGGCCGCGCGGAAATCGAATGGTGTGTCGAGGGTCCATGAGTTTCGACCTTCCGGCACTGACCCGCTTGCGGTCGGCCAGTTCCAGAGCCGCCGGATGAGCTGGAGCCAGCGCAGCACGCGGGCACTCGATGTCTCGATCCCAGAGATTTAACCGCGGATAACGCGGATACAAACCATCGTTCTAGATCTGACTAACCCGTCGTGAAGCCATGACGGTCATGGCGGGGCGCCAAGCTCCGAAGCAATCCAGCGGGTTCGCCGCGTCGCGCACCTGATAATGAAGCCTCATGGTTGTCATCACGAGCCCGGCTCCGCCGGGTGTGGTGATCCAGCTGGATGGCCGCGACGCTACGCGTCTCGCCATGACAAGGATGGGTTCATTGGCCTTTCCATCCAAGCGCTCGGGCTTGGTTTGCCGTCTCGTGATGACAATCGTCTACATTATACGGGCGATTGGTATGAAACCCTGGCTACCTCGACGATCATGCACTCCAACTCAGATCAACGATAGGTCGTGCCAATCCGATTTCCCAGTCAGCGGCCGTGGTTCCTGCCCAGCTGCGACGCCTTGCGCAGGCTTCATCTTACCGCGGGCCAAACAACGCATCTTCCACTTCCTTCGCTGCGAACATGGCCGCGGCGTCGTGCTCGATCCCGGGCGTTTCCACTTTGCGCCAGTTGAAAACCCAGCCGCGCTCCTTCGCCATTTTCTGCGCGAGTTCGAAGCACGCGCGATTCCGCGCGAGTCGATGCGGCCCCTGTTTCATCCCGTCCTCGCTGGCGTCGAAGCGCCGCCGCGGCGTGTTGTCGGCCGTGCCCAGATAGAGCGTCAACGGCGAGGCGAAATACCGGCGCAGCATCACATCATCGCTCAACTCCGGCGGCAACCCGTCGAGGCCGTATCCAAATTTGTGATTCCTACTGGGAAACAGCAGCGATCCGGCGTTGCCCGCGACGATCCGCCTGGCCTCTCCGGGCAGATAAGCCGCGAGTCGCACCAAAAACTGGGCGCCCGCCGAATGGCCAATCAGGTAATACGGAAGGTCGGCCCGCTTTTCCCGCCCGCGCACCGCGGCGACGATCGCAGGGACTACATTAAACATCCATTGCTCCGGCGGCCGGGCCTTCCCCTCCGCGTCAAGCAGTCCGCCGCGCTGATACCACTCCTCAGGAAATCGCTCGGGGTCTAACAACGGCGAGACCAGAATCACCCCGAACCGATCCGCCATTGGAATCGCGAAGTCGCGATAGTTTTCCGCGTTTCGCACCACGCCGTGGAACACCACCAGCAGCGGACCGTTCGTGTAGTTGGCTGGCTTGTACGTGAAGAGGGTCAGCGGGCTACCGGCGAACGGAAACTCAATCTGCCCCCGCCCCACCGGGATTGGTTCCGCCCCGGCCACCAAGATCGCAACCAAGAACCACCCCAGCATGCGCATCCAGGACTGCATGGCACAAGGCTGCGTAAACCGAACGGGGTCGCAAGTGCGGAGATCGTCCCCGCACTCACGGAGCGCAGGTCGCAACGCTCGGCGGGCCGCTCAGCCGGGGTCCTGCGATTGAGGTGGAGCGGCTTGTCCCCAAGCCGCTGGGTTGAGGATTTCGCCGGCGAGGGGTCGAATCCATCCTGTGATACCGACGTCCCTTGATATTTAGAATGTCATTGCGAGAACCGGAGCGACTAAGCAATCGAGCTGGATCACCACGACGCGCTTCGCGCACCTCGTGATGAAAATCGTCTACATTATTACGGGCGATTCGTATAAATCGTGTTTATCATGTCTCCCGTTTTAAGCGATCGATCCCAATCATGACAGGATGACAAGATGACAGGATGAACGTCGTCTCAGACCCAAGCGGGCGAACCATTGATCTTCACTGACGGAACGGGGCGTGGCTTCCATTTCGGATCCCGGATGCGGCCGGGGGCGGCCGCGGTCCCAGGTTGCCGGAGGTGGTGGGGTTTAAGGTGGAGCGTGTTGTCCCTAACGCGCTGGTTTAAAGCCATTGCCATCTGGGCGGGCGAGTCGCGTCAGCGGATTGGGGACAAAGAGGTATCTTGCGGAGTGGGTGCGCCACGGTAAGTCTGCCTTGAGAAGACTTCAGCATATGCGCTACTGACCCGATGGGCAATGGAATGGATCCCCACCACCCCGAAGGCTTTTTCCGGGAGCTGAGCGACAACCTGAGTTCATGAAAAAACCAACCGAGGAGGAACGTAAACGCATGTGCACCCGCAAGCGTCGTTATCGGACGCAGGGCGATGCGCTCGATGCCGCGTTGCTCGCCGGATGCGAGCGTCGCCGGGACGCTTATCTGTGTCCTATTTGTCGGCACTGGCATCTGACCTCGAACTGAAGGCGTCGGCGCCGCGAACCGTCGGGCTTGCGGCGGAGAGTCGGCTGCTCTCAATAGAGCGATGCGGCAAATTGACTGGGTGATCGGCTTCGATGCGGACGATACGCTTTGGCATAACGAAAGCATTTTCGAGCATACGCATGAGCGTTACCGCGCGTTGCTGGCCCAGTTTCATGATCAGGCGACCGTGGATCGGACGTTGTTCGCGACGGAGATGCGAAACTTGGAGCTCTACGGCTATGGGGTGAAGGGATTCACGCTCTCCGCGATTGAAACGGCAATCCAGCTCACGGCAGGCAAGATCCGGGCGGAGGAAATTCAGCATTTAATCGAACTCGGACGCGACATGCTGGCGCATCCGGTTGAACTGCTGGACGGCGTAGCAGAGACCCTGGCCGGGTTGGCGGGACAGCATCGGATGCTGGTGATCACCAAGGGTGACTTGCGCGATCAAGAGCGGAAACTGACGAAGTCAGGTTTGGCTGATCACTTTCAGCATGTCGAAATTGTCTCCGAAAAAAACGCAGGCACGTACACGGCGATTCTGCGCCGGCACGGCATTACGGCTGAGCGTTTTCTGATGGTGGGTAATTCGTTGAAGTCGGACATCCTTCCCGTGCTGGCACTCGGCGGGGCGGGAGCTTTCGTCCCTTATCGGATCACGTGGGCCGCCGAGCGCGTTGAGCAAATGCCGGCCGCAGTGGATCGACTTTTTCAACTGAAGAGCTTCTGTGAGCTACCCGCGGTGCTGCGAGGAATGGCGCAGCGGTGAATTTCACGCCACTACCGAGAAGGTCCGATGTAAAGTTCGGAGGCACCGCGATTGGCAGATTCTACCGGCGCCTGTAGCATAAGGCGTGACGGATCGGGAAACAATTTCACTGCTTATCGCCGAAGATGATCCGCATATGCGGTATCTGATGGAGATTGCGGCGAGCCGGGCAGGAGGCTTTAGCCGGATCGAATTGGCGCCCGATGGGCAGGCGGCACTTGATATTTTGCGCAGCCGCAAAGACGCAGACTACCCGGATCTTCTGATCAGCGACTTGGCGATGCCTCGCTTGGATGGCCTGAACTTGATTCGGGAGCTGAAGCGGGATCCGCAGACTCGACGTATTCCCATCGCGATTGTCACATCCTCTGATATTCCCAACGACCGTCGCGACGTGCTCGCGGCGGGAGCCTATGCCTTCGTCGAAAAGCCCCGTGGGATCGAGGCGCTCACGCACGTATTGGAGACCCTGCGCGATTCGTGTCTGACCAGCTCCGCGACTCGCTAAACCGGATGGGGGAATGTGGCGCGGGGGCCGTATCCGTGGCGGCGTTACCGCCGGTTGCAGCGAAAACCGGTCGGGACGCCACCTCACGTCTGAGCCGGACTCGTGCAAGGGAACTCATTTTCACTCCGAACCGAAGCCAATGAACCTAAATTCCGCAGAGGAAGTAACCACGGATAAGCACTCATTAACTCGGATGAAACAGATCCAGACCGGTGGCATAGAACGTTCTGTTCACCCGCCGGGTGAACGGCACAACCGTGCTCTCATCAGTGGTCATCAGTGAAAATCAGTGGTTCAACGGCGTTTTTCAGGATGAAAGGTGGAGCGGGTTGTCCCTAACGCGCTTCCTAACGTTCGCTCTCACGTTAGTGGCTTGGGGACAAGTCGCTCCATCTCAATTGCAGAAGTCCGGCCGGGAATCAGGCGGCGGCGTTGATGCTCGCGATCAAGCGCCGGACGTCGTCGCCGGAAATCGTTTCGTGGGTGATGAGGTCATTTGCAATGGCGTCGAGCGTGCCGCGGTGGGCCTGAAGGGTCAGCGTCGTAGCGGCGTAATTTTGATCAAGCAGGGTCCGCACATGGTGCTCCGCTTCGTGAAAGGTCTGCTGGCTGGCGAGCGCTTCCTCGCCGTCCGAGCGCGAAAGGGCCATGAAGCCCATGGGGGACATGCCGAATTCGAAAACCATTTGGCGCGCGGTGCGGGTTGCCTCCTGAATGTCGCCGGAGGCTCCGCTCGTGATGGTGCCGATCGCGAGTTCCTCGGCCACGCGTCCGGCCATGAGGCACTGCAGCCGCGCGATCAGCAACTCGCGGGAATAGTTGAGAAGATCGCGTTCCGGAGTGAAGTGCGTGCTGCCCAGCGAGCGGCCGCGGGGGATGATCGTGACCTTCTGGAGCTTCAACTCGTTCTCGCCCGAGAGCACCTGCATCAGGGCGTGTCCAGCTTCGTGATACGCGATCACCTTCTTGTCCTGATCCGTCATGACCCGGCGGGTTTCCCGTCCCCAGTTGATCTTGTCCCGGGCCTCGTCCAAGTCCGCCATTGTCACTGTACGGCGGCGTTTACGGGCGGCGTGGATCGCGCCTTCGTTAAGCAGGTTGGCCAAGTCGGCGCCGGAATAGCCCGGCGTCGCTTTCGCGATCGCGTCGAGTTGGACGCCCGCGTCGAGTTTCACTGCGGCCCCGTGCACCTGGAGAATTGCGATGCGTCCGCGCAGATCGGGCAAGCCGACGGAAACCTGGCGATCAAAACGACCGGGACGAAGCAGGGCCTTGTCCATGGTGTCAGGCCGATTGGTGGCGCCAAACACCACCACGGCGTCGTCAGAGTGAAAACCGTCCATGGCGACGAGCAGCGCGTTGAGCGTCTGATCGTGTTCCTGCTGGGCTCCTCCGCCTTCTCCATTGGATCGGGCGCGACCGATCGCGTCGACCTCGTCGATGAAGATGATGCTCGGCGCCGTTTCGCGAGCTTTCTTGAACAGGGAACGCACCCGGGAGGCGCCAACGCCGACATAGAGTTCCACGAAATCGGAGCCGCTTAAGCTATAGAAATGCGCTTTGGCCTCACCCGCGACGGCTTTGGCGAGCATCGTTTTGCCAGTGCCGGGAGGACCGACGAGCAGAACACCTTTGGGCATCCGCCCACCGGTCTGGTGGAAACGGGAGGGATCTTTGAGAAACTCGACGACCTCATGAACTTCGTCCTTGGCTTCATCGCAGCCGGCCACCGATTCGAATTTTACACTCGAGGTGGCCGGGCGCATGCTTTTCGCCGAGAACCCCGTGACGCGGCTCGAGCGACGTTGGGCGATTACCAGGATGCTGGCGATGATCAGCCCGAAGCCAAAGACCTGCGTCAAAACGCGGACGACGAGGGCGATCATTTCCGCGCTCGATTGTGGGTTCAACTTCGCGAGTGACGCGGCGTCATCCTCGACAAAGCGGGCGCGACGAAGAAGGACGAGGTCGGCCTCGTTCAACCGCGCGGTGGTTCGGACGGTCGTGGCCACTTCCTCGGGGCTCGGGTTTTGACGGGCGGCAGTGAGGTCGGCCAACCCGGTCGCATTCGCCCGAAAGGCGATTCGCCCTTCTTGCAATTCGCCCTGCGCCGCCGCCATGAGAAAGTCGGCTACTTCGATGCGTTCACCGGCGTTCCGACCGCCGTGCGCCGTTGAGCGGGAAAGGGTGATGTCGGCCGCGACGCTGAGCAGAAAGAGGGCGGCGAGGGCGTAGATCCAGCGGGCGGAGAACGTCGGCATATCTCCTAAGCGGCACACCGGGGCTTTCCCTACAATCCCGAATTTCGCGGGGGCTTCGGGGCTAAACACGCCTACGAAACGAGCGTCAGACCCCGCCTGGGACGGAAGCGACGGAGCCCGGTTATCTGCACCGATTTGCGCGACTTGATGCGGGCAACGTCCCCGAGCCTGGTTTCGCAACCTCTTGGACAATGGCTGAATATTTTTTAAGGAACACCGCTGGATTCCTGTCCCACGAGTTCACGTTCTTTGCCCGGCGATGCGCAGCCCGCGCCAGGTGAACTCTGCGGCATGGTCTTTGCGCCCATCGTGGTCGCCCTGCCGGAGTTTTGCGACGGTCAAAGGGGATCAGGTCGGATCAGATTCGGCGGCGCGCCTGGCGCCATTGCCTTTGTAATCGCGGTATTCAGGTCGTCGTACGAAAACGGCTTCTCCAGCGTGTGCGTCGCGCCCAAGCGGCGGGCAATCTTGAGGTAATCCACCGAGCTGGTGCGCCCGCCTCCGGACATGGCGATTATTTTCAAGTGAGGATAGGTTTGGCGTATCTCCAAGATGGTTCCCAAGCCTTCCTTGTCGGGCATGATGATGTCCGTCAGAACCAGATCGGGGGGCTCACTCTCGCAGAGGCGTAACGCCTCGTCTCCATTCCGCGCCTCATCGACCACGTGGCCCATCTTTTGCAGGGAAAATTTGAGCATCTTCCGCAGCGGTTCATCATCGTCGACGAGGAGTACCCGACTCACGGGGGAGAGGGTTTGAGGGCGAGGAGACGATGCACTACATCCGCCAGTCCCTGAATGGTCACTGGTTTCATGATCATTTCTTTGATACCCATGGCCTGAACCCGGTCAAGGGTGAGCGTTGCAGTATAACCGGTCGTAAGGATGATTGGCATTTGTGGACGAATGCTCAGGATCTCCTTGGCCAATTCGGTGCCGGTCATTTCCGGCATGGTGAGATCTGTAATCACCAGGTCGTACTTTTGGGCACCGGCGCGAAGGACCGCCAGCGCCTCAGCCGCATCCGTGTACGACTCGGCAACATAGCCTAATTTATCCAACGCGGCTTTGGACATCAGGGCCAGGATCGCTTCATCGTCGACCACCATAATCCGTTCGCCGTTGCCCAACATTAATTCGGTAGCGTTTGGCTTGGGGGCCGGGGACACCGTAATCGTGGCGGGTCCGCTGTGCGCGGGGAAATAAAGCTGAAAGCGCGTGCCGTCGCCCGGCTGACTATATACTTTGATCACGCCTTCATGATTCTGGATGATGCCATGCACCACGGACAGCCCAAGCCCCGTCCCTTCACCGGGAGCTTTAGTAGTGAAGAAGGGATCGAATATACGATCAAGAGTGGCCGCGTCCATCCCGTGCCCGGTGTCCGAGATCGTCAGCAGAAGATAGTGCCCGATGCGCAATCCCGGTGTCACTGCCACGAGGTCGGACGGCACTTCCACATTTTCCAAGGAGACCCCCAGGCGCCCGGGCCGATCCTTCATGGCATGGGCAGCGTTGGTGGCCAGGTTCATGACCACTTGATGAATCTGGGTGGCGTCCGCCAGAACTGCCGGGCCATTTCGTACCACTGAAACATCGAACTGGATCGTGGAGGGGATCGTGGCGCGAAGGAGCCGCAAGGCCTCGTCGACGACCGGCCAAAGTTGCACCGGCCTGCGCTCCTGCTCCTGGTGCCGGCTGAACGCAAGAATCTGCCTCACCAGATCTGCTGCGCGTTTTGCTCCATCGGTGACGGCCGTTAAATAGTCTAGCGATCCGTGATCACGACCGCGCAATTTTGCCTGCTGCCCTGAGCTCGCAATCCACTCAAGAGTCCGTGCGGCGGCTGCTAACGAGCGAGCGGAGGACTGTCCTCGCCGGTGTTCGTTTCCGCCGTTCCGGAAGAACTGATCTCTCCGAGCAGCAAGTTGCATCGTTCCTGACAAAACCGGCAGGTCTCTGCACAAATCCGGCAGTGGTCGTGGTCATCGCCGTGGAGCTCGCACTCGTCGGCAGACGTCTGGCACGCGAGAATGCAGGCATGCAACTGCGCGTGGACAACTTCGTTGGGTGCTTCTGTTTGTCGGATAACCGTGCGCGCGGTTGCGGTGCAAATGTCGGAGCAAATCAGGTTGGTTGTAATACAACGCCGGAGTCGTTCGAGGTGCTCCGATTCCCCGAGGCAAGCATCTGAGCAGGCCGCACACACTTCGGCACACGTTGAGAGAGCGGCCAGGGCCTCGGCGTAATACGTTGCGTGGCGCACGTCAGCTCGCGGGTGACTGCGCAACATCATCTCGATTGCCTTCATCCGCCAAGCATACCACCGGAAGTGGTGGATTCCAATGGGACAACTTACTGGCGAAGGGATACTCCCGTTGCCGATAGCCGATCGTCCTGATCACGTACATCCCGTCGCTCCAAAGGGCGATAATGACGGACATGATCGTATCCAGCCTGGCGTGACCGCCGGTATTCGTGCTGAGCACCGGGAGGAGGTTGGCAGGTACGAGCATGATGGCGGCAGCAAGGGCGAGCGCCGTGGGGGGGCGAGAGGAGAGGACGATAGACGCCGGTCGTGATTCATGCGGTGCGAACGCCGGCGGCGGAACGGTGATGGAGTTCCCCGTCCGATCCAGGCCAGCCAAATTCAAAGCTTCGCCAAGCGACGAGCGTGGCGGCGGACATCGCGCCGTAAAACCAGAAACCCGGTCCAAACGTGACGTTTACCAGGGCCCCGAGTTTCGTGAATTCGACCAGGATCGCGAGGACTTGAACTTCGGTAGCGAAATGGACAGCATGAGTTTGACGCAGCGACCGTTTCGAACGCCAGCGGTTCCCCGATCGGAGTTTTCGTTCGGGCGCATCGGCCGGTTGACGGTTCCGGCTCCGGCGCGGAGTGGAGTCCGCGCCCTACCTTTTTCAAAAATCACGATGGGGTAGGGCGGCGAGTCCCTTCGCCGCCGCGGTGGCTGCCACCGCCAACCGGCAGATGCGCCCTTTTCGTTTGGGAAACACATTTTGAGCCCGACATTTTCACGTCGCCCGTTATTGTTTCAGTCACCCCTCTTCCATGATTCGCCCCTTCCTTCCTTGTTCCTTCGCGTTGGCGAGCCTCGCGGTTGCCGCGGTTTCGAGTGCAGCTGAACTGCCAGCCCTGCGGGTTCGTCCCCAAACCATCGATTCCGCTATTCAAATTGGTTACGGCCTCGCGACCGCCGACGTGGATGGCGATGGCAAAATCGATGTGCTGCTCGCCGATGCCAAACAGATCGTGTGGTACCGGAATCCGGGTTGGGAAAAGTTTATCATGGCGGAGAACCTCACCGCGCGCGACCACGTCAGTATCGCCGCCCGCGATCTTGATGGCGACGGGAAGGCAGAAGTAGCGGTCGGCGCAGAATGGAATCCCAACGACACGCTGAACAGCGGAGCCGTTTTTCTGCTCGAGGCTCCCGCAGACCGAACGCAGCGCTGGACACCGCGGCGGCTGCCGCATGAACCGACGACGCACCGGATGGCGTGGGTTCGGGAATCGGACCGGACATTTTACCTCGCGGTCCTGCCGCTCCACGGTCGGGGGAACCGGAACGGAGCCGGGGAGGGCGTACAGTTTCTTGGATACAAGTGGCCGTGGATCGAAGGAAGTCAGCCGGTGCCGTTGATGTCGGCCTTGCCGCCGCTGCATCTCACCCATAATTTCGACGTGCTCCCGGGCTCCACCGCGGGGGGCGCGGAAACGTTGCTCATTGGGACCAAGGAGGGCGTGCGCTCAATCGACGTGCCGATCATGCGCGCCGTGCCGAATCCCGTGACGACGATCAACGCCGGCGAGGTGCGGGCCGGGGCGTTGGCGGGAGGCGCGCGGTTCATTGCGGCCATTGAGCCGATGCACGGGAACGAACTCGTGGTGTATCGGTCGCCGCCGACCCCGTTTTCGAGCGGCGCCGACTGGACGACGCATCGGAGCGTTCTCGATGAATCCATGGTCCAGGGCCACGGTCTCGCTGCGGGCGATCTGTTAGGCGTCGGGAGCGACCAAGTCGTGGCCGGTTGGCGCGGAGGGACTCCGGGAGCGAAGGTTGGGATCAAGGTTTTCGCTGCGACGGATGCGACGGGACGGGCGTGGCGAATGCACGCACTCGTCGATGACAATAAAATGGCCTGTGAGGATCTCAAGTTGGCCGACCTCAATGGCGACGGTCGCCTTGATATCGTGGCAGCCGGACGGGCGACCAAGAACGTGATTATTTATTGGAACGAGACGGAACAGCCGCTCCGGAGCCGCGCCAAGTAGCGCGGGTCGGCGGGGCCGCAGTTTGGCTTTCCCGGCAGGCTGGCCAACGACTCGTTTTCTCACCTCAGGCGTCGATAAAGGCCTGATGGCCGACGGGGAGTCTCCGTGCTATTTTTAGCCGAATGAAACCGAAGAAGACTGTACCGGATCCCAGCCCCGAGCAAATTGCGGCGTTAGCCCACGCGATTTGGATTGATCGCGGCCGCCCGGAAGGGCGAGAGCTGGACGATTGGCTGGAGGCCGAGCGCCAGCTGAAAGGAGATGAGCGTCAGCCGATCGCCGCGAATGATTTGCCCGCTAGTAATGAAGCGCTCGATCCGGATCGCACATTAGAGACGGACATCGAGCGGGCGCTCGATCGGGTGGTGTCGCCGACACCGCCCCGGAGTAATACGTCCCTGTGATGGTGCGCCGGTAGTACCCAGGGGGCGTATTTGCCGGTTGGCGGGTGGCCGCCACCGCGGCGGCGAAGGGACTCGCCGCCCTACCCATGGTACCTTTGAAAAGGTAGGGCGCGGACTCCGCGCCGCGCCGCGCCAGTGGGTGAGTAACCCAATTGAGTCGGATTCTGGCCCGCCAAGATCGAACGGGACTTCCCAAAATCTCTATAGCGCGTCCCGCATTTTTCCGCCGGCTTTTTTTGTCATAAGGAATTCGGATGCGCGAAACGGGGGTCAATCTCGCCGCGGCCGGTTACCTAAACTGTCCGCGCCGGAACGGTATTCCGGTCGGTAAAACCTGAACTAAACAAAACATGAAATTAACCACCTTAACAGCCACCGTGCTCCTCGCCGCACTGCCGGTCTTTGCGATTGCGCAGACCACCGTTGTCGATCCCACCCGCCGGGCGGGGGATCGTGAGTTTACTCTCGGAGGATCCGGAGCGAGTAATAAGGATTTCGATGACTCCTTTGGCGGCGTGAACTTTTCCTACGGCTGGTACACGACGCCCACCTCCTTGTGGTCGATTCGCCAGTCCATCAATTATTCCAACCCGAGTCTCGGCGGGAAGCGGTTCAATGGTTCAACGCGCATCGCGTTCGATCAGCATTTGACCGCCCGTGGTCCGTTGCGGCCCTTCATCGGGGCGAATTTCGGCGGAGTGTACGGCGATAACTTGCGGGACACGTTTGCCGCCGGTATTGAAGCAGGTGGAAAATACTACGTGCAGCCCAACACCTTCGTATTCGGTTTGGTCGAGTATGGCTGGTTCTTCCGCCGGGCCCGCGCCGTGGATGATACGTTCAACAACGGACAGTTCACTTGGAGCGTGGGCATGGGATTCAACTTCTAAGCCGGTTATCTGAGTTGAACCTGGTTGCCCCGCGCCCATCAGTGGCGCGGGGCTTTTTTGTTAGTGCACCCTTGCGCAAGATTCGCCAAGATGTGCGGAGTCAGGGCGAATCCAATCCCCTACGATCACCCGATCCTTTGGTGGCGTCCGTTTGGTGTCGGCCCAACTCCACTCTCCTCATCTCAAACTACTCCGCTTGTATGAACCGTCCCCTACCTTCAGATCTCTCGCGTCGTGATTTCGTGAAATTGTCCGCGGCTGGCGCCAGTGTTGCGATGCTGGCCGGCGCGGCATCGAATCGCGTCTTGGCCGCAACTGCGGGTTCCGATCGGATCCGGGTGGGTTTGGTCGGCTGTGGTGGGCGAGGAACGGGCGCGGCGCAAAATTGTTTGGATTCATCACCCGGCGTGGAAATTGTCGCCGTCGCAGACTTATTCGAGCGTCAAGTCACAGCGGCGAAGAAGAAATTGAATTTGTCCGCCGCGCAGGGATTCTGGGGCTTCGACTCTTTCAAGCAGGTCCTGGCCTCGGATATCGACCTGGTCATTCTCGCGACGCCACCAGGATTTCGCCCGCTGCATTTCGAAGCGGCCGTCGCGGCGGGCAAACATGTATTCATGGAGAAACCGGTGGCGGTGGATCCCGTCGGTTGCCGGTCGGTCATAGCCACGGCCAAGCTGGCCAAGGAAAAGCGCCTGGCGATTGTGGCCGGAACGCAGCGACGGCATCAACCGAGTTATATCGCGACGATGCAGCGTATCAAGGATGGCGCGATCGGCGAGCTGGTCGGAGGACAAGCGTATTGGAACGGGGAGGGGATATGGTTTCGGGAGAAGAAAGACTGGCTCGCATCTGTGAGCGATTTTGAATGGCAGTGCTGGAACTGGTATCACTGGGATTGGCTCAGCGGAGACCAGATCGTGGAGCAGCATATCCATAACATCGACGTCATGAATTGGGCATTCGGCGGTCCCCCCGTGAAGTTCTACGGCATGGGCGGGCGACAAAATCGGGGAACCCTCCCGGGTAATATCTGGGACCACTTCGCGGTTGAGTTGGAATATGCGAACGGAGCCCGTGTCACCAGCATGTGCCGCCACACGCCTAAATCTTCCAGCCGCATCGGCGAACGCGTCGTGGGCACGAAGGGCAGCTCGGACTGCAAAGGAAGTATCCGGGGATCGACTACGTTTGATTATGCCGGCGCCAACCCTAATCCCATGGTGCAGGAACACACGGACCTCATTGCCAGTATTCGCAAGAACGAGCCCTTGAATGAAGGCGAGCAGGTTGCGCTCAGCACGTTGACCGCGATCGGTGGGCGCATGTCGGCCTACACGGGTCGTGAGATTTCGTGGAACTGGCTGCTTAACGGATCAAAGCTCGATATCTTCCCGAAGAAGTGTGAGCCGGGCGAGGGGCATTTCCCGAACGTGCCGATTCCCGGCGCGGTGGAACTTATTTGAGCACCCATCGCTCCCAAGCGACCGTCGGTCGATGATCGGACGGTTTCGTGGTTCCGACTTCGTGTGGTAGGACGGCCTGCCAGGCGAGGGTGGAACGTAAGGGATGTTATTTTGGGTTGGCCCCGTTGTGCGAGCCGCGTTCCGCCATGATCTTTTGCATGTGCTCGGGCGGCACTTCGGCGTAATGGCTGAACTCCTCCACGTGCCGGCCGCGCCCGCTGGTGAGGGAACGTATCACGGTGCTGTAGTGGTAAAGGCCCTTCTGCGGTACGCGGGCGCGAACGGTTTGGAAATGGCCGTCAGCCTCCACCCCCAGGATGTGACCTCGGCGCGCCGACAGGTCGCCCATCAAGGCTCCTACATACTCCTCGGGAACGGTGACCGTGAGTGTATAAATTGGCTCGAGCAGGCAGGGTCCGGCGGTCTGAAATGCTTCTTTGAAGGCATGGTAACCGGCCACTTGAAAAGCGATGTCCTTTGAATCCACCGGATGCATTTTCCCGTCGAAGAAATCAGCGATGACATCGGTAACGCGGAACCCGGCGAGGATGCCTTCGCGGCACGCGTTTTGGACGCCTTTTTCAACGGAGGGCACGAACACCCGGTCCACATTGGTGCCGACCAGCGACTGGCGAAAGTCGACCCCGGTGTCCCGCGGCGCGGGTTGAACCCGCAGCCACACCTCGGCAAACTGGCCGGCACCGCCGGTTTGTTTCTTGTGACGGTAACGTGACTCTCCCCGCGCGCGAATTGTCTCCCGATACGGGATGTGCGGCTCTTCCAGAGTTACTTGAACACCGAAGCGGCGAAGGAGGCGTTCCACAATGACCTGCAGGTGGATTTCGCCCTGTCCGGATACAATCGTCTGATGCACCTCATCGTCGACGCGGTAGTGGAACGTTGGATCTTCCTGCTGAAGGGTCGCGAGCCCCACGGCGAGCTTGTCTTCATCGCCCTGGGAGCGCATGCGCAACGCCGCGTGGATGTTCGGTTTGGGGAAGTCGACCGGTGGCAGCATAACCTGAAAGCGCGGGCTGCAGAGCGTGTCGCCCGTATGTGTGCCGCGTAGTTTGACGACCGCCCCGAGGTCGCCGGCATTGAGCGAGGGTACGGGGATGCGGTCGTGTCCATTTAATACATACAACTGGCCCAGGCGCTCAGAGAGATTTCGCGCCGGATTACGGAGTTCCGTCCCGCTTTGAACGGTGCCGGAGTAGACGCGAAACAGGGAGAGCTCGCCCACGCCTGGTTCGTTCATCGTCTTGAACACAAATACTATCGGGTCTGGTTGCGCGAGCGGCACCGATCCGGGCAAGCCACTCACGTCGCGCGCGGGCACCTCGGCCCGGTCAAGGGGCGATGAGCCGTATTTCGCAATAAAATCCATCAGGCGCGCGACCCCCACGTTGGTTTCGGCCGAGACCGCGAAGACGGGAACGAACACTTGCCGCTGCACAGCCTGGTGCAGGCCAGCGCGGAATTCTTCCTCGGCCAGGATTCCCTTTTCGAAGAACCGTTCCATGAGCGAGTCGTCGGATTCCGCGACATATTCGATCAGTTCGCGATGCATGTGCTGGACCCGTTCCGCGAGCGCTCCGGGTGGGTTCTCAGTGTACCGGCCGTCGCCGCCGGGAGGGTAGGTGACGACATCGTTGCGCATGACATCGAGCACCTGGCTGAAGCCCGGACCCGGGTTAAGTGGCACGGTGATGGGAAAGAGCTTACGCCCGAAATGAGTGCGCGCGTCTTCAAGCACGGCGTCAAAATTCACATTGGCTTTGTCGAGTCCGTTTATTACCAGAATTTTCGGCAGTCCATAGCGAGTGGCGTACTCCCAAGCGGAGTCGGTCCCGACGCCGAGCCCGTGGGCGGCGTTGATCACGATGAGCGCGAAATCGCCCACGCGGAGTGCGCCCAAACCCTCGCTGATGAAATCGCTATAGCCCGGCGTATCCAGGATGTTGAATTTCCGTCCCATCCATTCCGTATGCAGGAGCGAGCAGTGAACGGATATTTGGTGCTGCTTCTCGCTGATGTGATAATCTGAAACGGTGCTACCCGTGGCGATACTGCCCATCCGGCCGATGGCTCCGGCGGTGGCAAGCATGGCTTCGGTTAGCATGGTTTTGCCGGCTGAGGCATGGCCCATGACGGCGAAGCTTCTGAGGTCTGAAGACGCGTATTGTTTCATACCGAGGCGAGTTAGGGGTTGAGGGTCTGACCGCGCGGCGTGCGAACACGGTAGCAACTAGGGGTGAGCTTGCCTCCGCGGACGTTGCGCAGATGTGCGCGTAGTTTGTCCAATCCGAAGTGGAAGCCAAGTCTAACACCGCTGGCGCCGAGAAATTCGACGAGGGATTTTACGAATCCGCGCCGGTGCGGGAACGCCCCCCCGGCGGGTCGGTCCGTGTCGAGCAACCTCAACCCAAAATCAAAATGAAATCAGGAATGCGAGACCAGGTGGAAGGCAAAGCGAAGGAAATCAAAGGCGCCGCCAAACAAGAGTTGGGCAAGGCGACGGGCGACCCAGCCAAGAAGGCGGAGGGGAAGATCGATAGCGCGGCCGGCAAGGTTCAACAAAAGGTCGGGCAGATCAAACGCGACGCCACGCGGGATTAGTTGGCCGAAGGCCCACGGGGGCTCCTCAACAGAGTCAGCGTACGTCCGTGGATCCGCGGCCGCAGCCCTCCGGAGGCATTTTCGAGGGTGCGGCCGGCAGCGCATGAGTTAGGGTGATATATAAAGACTTCCATGAAGACTGTACACATCGCAGAAGTGATCGCCGAAGGCGGTCGTGACGGAATCGTTGAGTCGCCGGACGGTGGGTTCCGGGCTGAATTATCTTCGGATCCACAGCCGGGGAACGTGACTCCCGAGCATTTATTTGGTGCCGCCTATGCGGCGTTTTTTCTCGGCTCGTTAAAAAATCATGCAAAGGAGGCTCACGTTTCCGTCGACGGCTTTACGGTTGTGGCGAAAACTTACCTCGAAGAAGACGGCAAAGGAGAATACAGTCTCCATATCGATCTGCGGGCGGCCATGCCCGGGTTGAATCGGAATGATGCGCAGCACTTGCTGAATCTTGCGCATCAGACCTGCCCATACTCCAAAGCAACCCGAGGGAATATCATTGTTAATCTTAGTTTCGATTGACGATGAACGAGCGCAATATGGTCACCTTGGACCACTCGCCTCCACGAATTTTTGCGGAGCACGGCCGGGCCAGAGCTGAATAACAGGGTGGTTGAGTTCCTGTCCTCGGGTGTGCGCCAACGGAAGCGCCGCTTGGTCGCGAAGGGGCTGGTGAAACAACGCGGGGCGCGGTCCGCGCTCATTTCGCCGGCGTTTAGAAATTTGTTTTTGGCGGGGAGGCCACGCCGGGGATTCGATCCTGGACGAAGGCGTTTAGCCTGCACCGCTCAGCGGGCAGGGTCGCTCGCCAGGGCGATTCCTCTCTTCGGGAGGCCGCTAACGATAGAACGAGTGCGCGCCGATGGTCACCGTCCGAGCCAAGTTACGGGTCCAATAAATGCGCTCGGACGAACGCGTATAGTGAGTTGCTCCGTGGGTTGGGTCATGCCAGTCATCGGTGCAGGCCTCGGCGACGATCTGTAACGCCGCGGTCCACATCCGATCGAGTTTGGCGCGGGTTATTGCGTCGTGAAGTTTCTTTCTGCCGGATGTGACTTGATTGAGCGCGCTGAACTGTTTCGGTCGTAAGACGGTGGGAGCTAAAAGCTCCGGCAACTCGCGAGATCGGTTTCGGATCACCGACATCACGCTTCGCATTCCCAAGTCACCTTGCGACGCGGCTTCCAAAACCAAACACGTTGCGATGGTTTCCCGCTCGAGTGCTGTCAGAGTGTAGTTCGGAATTACCACGGAGACAGCCGGTAACTCTCGCGCAGACGCTTGAAGTTGAATCCGCGGTGTTGTCGTTTGGTTCTCGATGGCGATCGCGGCCACCCCGGACAAGGGTGTTGCCAACGAAAGGGAGAGCCAAGACACGATCTTCACTCCGCACTCTCGCACAAACGGTGCAGGCCGAGAATAGGCGGGGGCCCGGTTGTGCCACGGGCTATTTCCCGGTATTGTGTTTAGATCGCGATCTGCTTGCGCCCACTTTGCTTTCGATCCGTCCGCCCGCTGACCGTTCGTGGGTGCTCAGTTCCGCAAAATCAAGTCGACCGGCTCGCCGGGTAGAAGGGTCAATCCGGAGGGAGGCGTCACCAATACCCGAAGTCCGAACTCAGTTGGCACGGTAGTGATCGGGAGACGCATCAGGGCAAGGAGGGTGGGCGAGATCGGCTCCAACTGCTGGCCGACATGGGTGATTTGGGCGGTGCCGGCTTCACGTTGGGTTCGGCGCGTACGCACCTCGACGGTCATGCCTGGCTTTGCTTCGGTTGAGACGGGTAGGCGCAGAAATCCGATAATGCGTTTGGATTGAGTGGCGCTAATTTGCAGGATCGGTTCGGCGACTCCGACTGCCTCTCCGGTCTTTCTGTGGATCAGGGTCACGACACCGTCAATGGGCGCGACGAGTGGCACCGGTCCATATTGGGCTTCCATGAACCGCAGTTCCTCTAGCTTTTGTTGGATGGCTGCCTGCAGTCCTTGCGCCGAGCTGCCGGTGTTCGCTACTTCAGAATTTTTTATACTCGGCTCCAGTCGGTTGATAAGTTCCGATTGAGCTTGGACCTGCGCGGCCAGCGTGTCTCGAGCGTTGCGGGCAAGATCGAATTCCTCATCCGTGATCATCTTCGACGCGTGTAGCCGGGTGCTGCGCGCCAGCGTGCTCTCGTTTTGGTGCAGCGAGCCTTGCAGCGAGGCGAGTTCAACGCGTTTCGCCATCCAATCCAGATGGAGTCGATCAAAGTCGAGGGCCGCGCGTTGATGCCCGATCACGGGGTCCAGGGTGCTTCGAATGAGTTCAATCTCCGCGCGGATCATGCCGAGCGACGCGTCCAAAATCTCCGGGCGACTGACGTGCAGGTAGCCGAGAACCTGGCCTGCGGCTACGGTCTGGAGGAGATCGACATCGAGGCGCGCGAGCGTGCCCGCTTGGGCCGATCGCAACTCCGCCCGGGTGGCTTCTGCTTCGCCGACGAGAGTCGGAGGCGCAACCCACTGGGTCCATAGCGTGGCCGCTCCTCCCAAGCCGAGAACGAACGCCACGACGGGAAAATACTGCAGGCGGATCTGACGCCAAATCTGTCCGGTCGGCGTGGGGATGGGGGGGAGTCGGTCACTCATCTTCAGACTTCCGATTCATCCTCAGCCTTCATACTCGAAACCTGATCGACGCCCGCCAGTTGAGTCAATTCGCGAAGCAGGTCCGGCACGCGCGCCGGGTCACGCAGGAGCAGTCGATAAGAAACATCCGTGCCTAATTCTCCCGAATCCAAATGGCGATTGGCGCAGTGGGCGCGGAAACTATGCCGCTCCAACAGACGCTCGAGTGCTGGCAATTCGGATACGCGCCGGGACCAATGAAGATTGAGGATGAGATCGTAGCGGTGGCGGCTGCCGAACGAGGTGACCCATACATAAAGCAAGAGTCCCGTGATCACAAAGGCACCCACGATCGCCGTGGAAAATTTTTGGGTGCCGCAGGCCATTCCCAGTACGATCACGGCGAGCACGTACGAGGTATCGAGGGTGTCCCGGAGAATATTGCGAAAACGCACGATCGCGAAAACTGCCATCAAGCCGAACGCAGTCACCAGATTGTTTGATAGCACCATCAACACCAAGGCCACGATTACGGGCATCAGCACAAGCGATACGACAAAAGAGCGCGAATAGGAAACGCCCGAGTGGGTGTACATGTAGACCCAAGCGATCAGCTGCCCCATGAGGAAGGCCAGCAACATGGCGAGCACCACGGTCTGAAAGCTGGTGGGAGCGATGCCATAGTCTCCCTGCAACAAAGAATTCATTCTTTCGCGTGAAGCTGCTTAACGAAATATTACGCGGCCGCGACGATTGCGGGCGCGAGGGTCGCTGACGACCGTTCTGACTTCACGATCGGAAATTTCAACCCGACTCCCTGATTGGAGAGACGGTGTTCGCCCATGGCCAGGACGCCCTGGGCGTATTTCGGAGCGCCGCTACGAACGAGGCCAAATACGCGGATCATTTCGGTGCACCACGTGGGCAGGCGATCCACAAACTTCAGCTCGAGCACGATTTGATTTTGAAAGGGAGTGACGACTTCTCCGAGCGCTGTCTTCAACGCACAGCCAAACTCAGGCTCACACTGGACCGAGCGATCAAAGGTTACCCGCATTGAGTTATTCACGGCGCTCATCCAAGCTTCGCGTTGATACGCCACATGCGAACGGGGCGTTGCCCGCATCCCGTGCATCAAGCGGCAGAAATCCTGTAACGCCGCGAGTTGCTTTCCATCTGGTTTGGCCAGGTGACGAAGTTGCGGAGGTTCACCACTCAGCAGCGGGCGCACGGCGGAACGCACCACTTTCGCGCGGGATTTGCCGATGGCGTCGTTCATCCGCCGCTTGATTTCAAAAAACACCACGTTGTCCGTGTCGCTATAATATCGGATCCGCAGCTTGAAGCGGTTTTTTTCCCCGCATTGCACCGCTTGATACGTCGTCAGCTCCGGAGAATCCAAATAAAGCGAATGAACGGAATACTCGTTGTTGGGCAACGTGGCGCAAAACTCGTCCGGCTTCAGATAGCAGCGGAGAAACTGGCGCAGCGAACGGGCCGTACTCTCGTTGATGAGATACTTGAGTTCGAAGCGTTGAGTTTGCAGCCGGTCGGTTGGCATGGTCGGGGTTGGTGACGCTTTTATCGTCACATTTGTTTCACGTCCCACGCAAACATGGATTTACTTATTGGAGTTCAATAATCCAGGTGATGCTGGCTTGATAGCTAACCATTACAAGACAACGAATTGGATCGTTTTTTTGGCGACTTTAGGAAATCACGTGAGTGCGATTTTCGACGTCCGGCAGCGAACTTCGTAAAGAATTGACGAGTGTAGAGGCGCACCGTGCCGTTAGAAAGCCGCCCTAATTGATCCTAATCTCACATGAGATTGGACTTTTCCGAGGGGTAGGGCCCGACTTCCGGGCGGGCCGTTGGCAGTCGCACTTTCGGAGCGGTCCGCCCGGAGGTCGGACCTTACCGGCGCTGCCGCGCCAAAGTTGAAATCACATCAGGCCGCTGATATTAGCTCATTGCTTCGGCCAATACAGCGTACCCGCAAAGACGACCCCTGCGGCGTCGCTGGAACCTGGGTGTTTCCATCGGAATGCAATTCGACGGTAGATCCGACCTTCGGAGTCCACCAGGACGAGGCAATATCCGTTGGCGCGCCAACGACCGGCGGTGTCGTATCCATTACTAGCCGCGTCCACGTTTTCCGCGATGCGCGATCGGACCACGAGAGAGACGCCTCGCCAATAAAACGTGCCATCGTCCCGGAGTTCCAAGGTTCGAGCCAGCGGAGCGCGATTCGGTTTAAGGGCCAACGCCTCGCCACCCTCGTAAACGCCCGCCAACACTCCCTCGGGTGGGAAAGGCGCGGCCGGGACGAAAGTGCCTCCATCCCAAACGAAGCCCTCGGATGATCGTTCGATCTTTGCCTGCGATCTTCTCCCGTCTGACCAAGTGATGTGCAGCGCGTCGCCCGTGAGCCGGCAAACACCCTTGGCTCCGGCATGAAGCGCGAGGTCTTCCGGGGTAAATCCGTATTCGGGGGTCTGGTACACGGTGCCGTCAGGCGCGAAATACCACACTCGCTTTTCCATCGTACGAGACGTGGTCCAAGGCCGAGTCATGCAAAAGAGACCCACGGGAATTCCCGACGCAAAGGCCGCGGGGGCTGGCGCCGGTACCGCGGCGAGCGCGGCCAGATTGATGGGGTTTTCCAAGCCCGGCTGGACGAGGGGAGGGGCCGTGAGAGACTGGGCGAGCTCCTCCTTTTCTGAATTCGATGGATTGCGGGAAGAACGGGCGGCAAATGCCGGTTTGCGTGCGTTTTCCGACACCCTAGCGACAATCAACGCGAACTGAGGATCTCCACGAAGGGAATGCAGATCCGGATCGCTATCGAGGGTTTCCAGATCTCGAAACCCTAAATCCGCGGTCCGAGTAAGCGCCGCGAAAGCGTTGGATAACCGGGTTGTTCCTGCGCGCGCTTCGATGCACGCCAAGTTGTAGGGGTGTACGGGATTATCCGGTTCCCAAAGAGAGGCTTGATCACAGATGTTACGCGCTTGGCCATATCGTCCAGCTTCCAGCGCTTTCACCATCACCGGATACATCAGTTCAATGGCAGCATGACGAAACGCGGGAGTTTCCTGCGCACCTACGTTCGCCGGCGCCAGCGCCAGCGCCCAGCCTAGCATTAGGATCGTAGCGCGACAGACCATCCGACGACACTGGCGGCATTAACGACCGGTGCAACATCGACGGGAGTGTCCGCGAGTAACCGGGCGCATCTGCCGATTGGCGGTGGAAGCCACCGCGGCGGCGAAGGGACTCGCCGCCCTACCTATCGTGACCTTTGAAAAAGGTAGGGCGCGGACT
>ENA-ORBV01005888-ORBV01005888.1-microbial-mat-metagenome-genome-assembly--contig:-NODE-5888-length-22059-cov-5.773906_pt1 | contig 22059 bp, 21 predicted proteins | sample MGYA00237777_ERZ505514 | MGnify/ENA primary metagenome ERZ505514 (study PRJEB26160, sample SAMN06269048) | microbial mat metagenome | isolation source: Oligotrophic lake microbial mat | place... | reverse complement strand
GAAGACGGGGAAAATGTCAAAGCATCCCGCACAATCTTGCCGAGGGGGACGCAGCTTGTCAAAATAGGCGACATTCCCAGCTTGGAGCGGTTCCCGGCTCAACCCATCTGGGAAATGTCGGTTGAGTGTTCTCGGTCGCTTAGTGTTGCCGTCTAGTCCTACGTAACGCAGTGCGATTTCTCGCCGTCTACTTAATTTCCGTAGGCGGTACGAATCGCGGAATGATCCGGAGAGAGGCTCATGTCTATCCGAGTCGTTGTGGCGGATGATCATGAGATCATTCGCGAAGGCTTGATCTCGTTATTGAGCGAATCCGAAGTTGAAATAGTCGGTCTCGCCTCCGATGGCGAATCCGCGATCAGCTTGGCGCTGGAGCGCCGTCCCGACGTGCTATTGCTTGATGTCCGGATGCCGGTTCTGGACGGACTCGACGCATTGGCGCGGATCAAGTCGGAATTGCCCGAGCAAATAGTGCTCATGATGTCGAGCTACGATCACCCAGGCTATGCCGCGCGGGCGGTCTCCCTGGGCGCCAGCGGTTACGTGCTTAAGGACGCGCCGCGCGAGGAATTGCTGACGGCCGTGCGTCGGGCCGCGCTCGGGCAGGACCTTTGGTCGCGCGAGAAGCTGCGCCGCGTGACGGGCGCGCGTGTCATGCCGCAGGCAGCGTCGCATGAGGATGTCAATCTGACGAAGCGGGAATGGGACGTGTTGAAGCTTTTGACCGACGGTCAAACCAACCGGCAAATCGGCGACCATTTGCAGATCAGCCCGGAAACAGTCAAAGAGCACGTGAAACACCTGCTGACCAAGATCGGCGTCGCGGATCGCACCCAGGCCGCGGTTTGGGCCGTACGGCACGACCTGCTGTAGGTATCGCGCGTTCCCGATCGTATGCACTCAACGCGTAGTTCCGATGAGATTCTCACTCGAGCGAATATTCATCGGGGTTGGAATTGCGGCATGCGTCTTTACGATTGCAGGGGCCCGATTTCGATCCTTCCAGCGGAATGACCTGGAGTTAACGCACTACCAGCAGGTCGCATTTAGCCTGTGGTGTGGCGCCATCGTCACAACCCTGCTGCTGCTCCTATGCTGGCTCAGTGCCCGCACATGGAAGCACGTAATGCAGCAGTCGTCCGACGGCGAATAGTTGATCACTGCAGTTGTCATGGTTTTTGGTTGGGACTTTAGGCAGTTTCTCAAGCCGCATTGACCCTGCGCGGGAATTTGGGGTACAAGTTCGCGCTGGCGTTATTCCCGCCTGCGCCTGCGCGTTATGGATGACGCGCGCCTTGAGAATGGATGCTCACGTGGCGTCAAAGCCAGAAGGCCATGCGACCGTCGCCTCGGATTCCGATCCGAAAGCCGGCCGGTTCGCGCGCTTGTTGGCGCCCCTCAAGGCGGTGACGGGGATCTTGGGGAAGTTGGCGCGCATTGGCGCCGTGTTCGGCGGCCTGTTGAAAGTAATCCCGAAGAGTCTGGCCTGGGCCAAGAGCCACAAGCTGGTGGCCATCGTCGCGCTGGTGGTCATCCTGGTCAGCGGCAATGGCTTTGCCTGGTGGATGCTGACCGAAGAGGCCGCGCCCCCGCCGCCGCCAGAAAACATTCAAGACGCGCTCCTGGCCCTCGATAAGAGTGATTGGGCAGAAGCCAAACGGATCGTCGAAGTCGTCGCCGCGGATGAAACGGTCGACTTCGACACCTTTGGCGGCGTGCCCTTCGTCATGGCCACCGTGGAACTGTATGAGCGGGAACAGGCGCAAGCCGAAGGCTCTCTCGTCGATGATGTGCGAATCGCCCAGTTGCTGCAAACAGCACGGGAACGCGGCTTTCCGGAAGGACGCACGGCGCAAGGGCTCTATCTGCTGGGGCGCGTGCTGGCCCGAACGGGCCAATTCGCCGCCGCGCGCGATGTATTGACCGAGGCCTTGGATGCCGGCGCGCCGCCGAAGGCAGTGCTATTGAATCTCTCGGAGGCCTGGTCGGTGGACCCGCGCCCCGATTTCGCGAAGGCTCGGCAAGTGCTCGACGGATATCTCGCCGACAGTACGTTGACCGATGTTGAACGCCAATGGGGCATGATCGAGTTGGCTCGCCAACAGTTGGGCCAGGGGGATCTGGCCGGTTGCCGCAAGACGCTGGGCAGCTTCGATCCGGCACAGGAAATCGTGCCCGCCTCTCATTTGCTGGTCGGTCGAGCGGCGATGGCCGAGGCGCGTTTGCTGCCGGCGCCGGCAGCACCTGCTCCGGATGTGGAAGCCGACAGTCCGCGGACGAAGCTCTATGAACAGGCGCTCGAAGCGCTCCGGCAAGTCACGGGACAGGATCGCGCCGCGATGGCCTGGCGGCGGTTGAGCATGTATTTCAGCGGGGCCTGCCTGGCGGAATTGGGAAAAACCGAGGAAGCCATCGCGCAGTTCTCGCGCCTGCGCCGGCAGTTCTCCTCATCGTACGAGGCCCTCTTCGCCGGCCTGGAAGAGGCCGACTTGTTGCGTACGCAAGGACGTCATGAAGAGGCCATCGGCTTGATGGCGTCCGTCATCAAGCAGTTGCCGCCTTCGACTGAGATCGACCATCCGCACTTGCCGGATCTGGCGCCCAAAGACCGGGTGCGGCGGAACTACGAGGACTATCTGGGGAAAGCGGACTACACCTCGGCCATTCAACTGCTCAACGCCGGCGCTCCGGCGCTCGGCGACGAGACGACCTGGGAATTGAAGGCCTCGCTCTATCAGCAGTGGGGCCGGGCCCTGTTGACCGAGGCCGAACAACACGCGCTCAAAGAGGGGGAGCCCCTGGCTCAAGAAGGAAGGCGGCATCTGCGCCAGGCCGGCGTGGCGTTCCGAGAGTTGGCGGCGCTGCACTTTTCCAATCGCAAATATCCGGAAGACATCTGGAATAGCGCGGAGTCGTTCGCTGTCGGCCGCGACTACGCGAGCGCCGCCGAGCAATACCGCAAGTACATCGAATTCAACACGCCGCGACGTCGCGCGGAAGCGCTCTTCGGCCTGGCCAGCGCCCTGCTGGCCGACGGCCGCCTGAGCGATGCGCTCGAGAGCGTGACCGAAATGATTCGCTCCTATCCGCGCAACCCAGGCGTTTATGCCGCGCGGTTGCTGGCCAGTCGGATCTATTCCGAACTCGGTGACGGCCCGCATGCCGAGGAAATGCTGCGGGCTAATCTGGAAGGCGGACAACTGGCCCCCGAAAGTAACGAATGGCGCGATTCCCTGTTCGCGCTCGGCGCCTTGCTCTATCGCGAACAGCGTCCGGCGGAAGCGCTGACGCCGTTAAGCGAGGCGGTCCGGCGTTGGCCGACGGCGCCCCAGTCGATCGACGCCTATTACTTGCTGGCGGAATGCGGTCGCCAGCGCACCGACGAGCTGCGCACCGCCGCTTTGGCCGCGAGCGTCCCCAGCGAGCGCACCGCCCGATTGCGCGAAGTCGACACGCTGGCCCTCACGGCGCTTGGCAATTACGAGCGGGTCCGCGGACTGCTCGAACAGCGGAGCGATCGAGAGCTTTTGCCGCCCATTGACCAGTCGACGTTGCGGAATTGCTATTTCGGTCGCGGGGCGATGCTGCAACAGTTGGCCCGCTATGAAGAAGCGGTCCAGGCCTACGCGGACGCCACGAATCGGTACCAGTATGCGCCGGAGGCCCTGGACGCCTACGTGCAAGCGGCGGAATGCCTGCGCCGATTGAATCGCGCCGCGGACGCCCGGGGCACGTTGGAGCAAGCCAAAGTGGCGCTGGCGAGAATCGCGGCCGACGCCGATTTCGCCGCCACGACAAATCATTCGCGTGCGGAGTGGACGGAGAAATTGGATTGGCTGAGTAGGAATCTTTGAGGAAGTAGGTGGAGTAGGTGGAGTAGTTAGTAGGTGGAGTAGTTTGGAGAGCGACGACTTCTTTTGCGACTGTGGGTTTCTGGTTTCATCTCCATGCTCGATGCTTTTCAACAATCTGAGCGGTTGGCCGAGCTGATTGAGCGGCGGCATCGCTATTTGACGTTAATGCGCGATTTGGGCGCGCAGCAGTCGGCGTTGATCGCGAGCGGTGAGATGACGCAATTGCTGCGCGTATTGGCCGCCAAGCAGCGCGTGATGATGGAGTTGGAGCGCGTCGAGCGCGACCTCGATCCCTATCGCCCGCAATCGGCCGAAGAACGGCAATGGCGCTCGACCGAGCTGCGCGACCGCTGCCGCCTGCAAATTGAAGAATCCAAATCACTGTTGGCGGAAATCGTCGCGCAAGAGAAGGAAGGCGAAGGGCAACTCCAGCGCCGGCGCGACGAAGCCGCTGAACGTTTGGCCGGTGCGCACTTCGCCCATCAAGCGCATTCCGCCTATCAGTCGGCGCCGCATTCGACCGTCTCGCAACTCGACCTCGCGTCGGAAAGTTGAGGATCCCGTGATCTCCGAGCCTGCCGCGGAACGAACCTTGCCCTCGACGCCCGATCCCTCGTTGGAAGCCGTGCTGGCCGCCTGGCACGACGCCACAGTCCGCTTGGAACAGACCCATTCGGCGCTGCGCACGCAGGTGGTGCGGCTGACCGACGAACTGGAAATCAAGAATCGCGAATTGGCGCGCAAGAACCGGCTCGCCGACTTGGGGCAGATGGCTTCGCATGTGGCCCATGAAGTACGCAACAACCTGGTGCCGGTCGCCCTCTATCTGAGTTTGCTGCGGCGACGTTTGAGTGAAGATCGGGGCAGCGTGGACATTCTGGAGAAGGTCGATTCCGGCGTACGGGCGTTGGACGCCACGGTACATGACTTACTCAGTTTCACGGCCGAACGCGATCCGCGCTATCAGCGTGTTAATTTGCGCAATCTCGTCGACGACGTGCTCGACGCCCTGGCCCCGCAATTGGATGCCCAGGAGATTCGCCTCGACATCGACGTGCCATCGGGGTTGGCGGTCCGGGCCGACCACGATATGCTCCGCCGCGCCGTACTGAATGTCGTGCTCAATGCGCTCGACGCGATGCCTGACGGCGGAGAGCTCGTGGTGACAGGGGTTGACGGCCCGTTCGGCTGCGATTTGGAGATCGCCGATAGCGGACCGGGCTTCGAGGAACAGGCGCTTCGCAGGGCCTGCGAACCGTTTTACACCACGAAAAGCTCCGGGACCGGGCTGGGGTTGGCGATCGTGCAGCGGATGGCGGAAGCACACGGCGGCGAGTTGAGCATTGGCAATTGTCCCGAAGGGGGCGCGGCATTGACGCTGCGAATCCCCCATCGCCGCATGGAGGCGGCCGCATGAAAACGCTCACATTACAACCGCCGATGCCGAAAAGCGCCGCGCACGGGCGCGTATTGGTCGTTGATGATCATCGGCAGGCGCGAGAATCGGTCGCCGATGCGCTCCGCATCGCCGGACATCGCGTGCAAGGCGTGTCGAGCGCCGTGGAAGCGCTCAAGCTGATCGGCGAGGAAAGCTTTGACGTCATCATCACCGACTTGCAGATGCCGGGCATGGACGGCCTGGAGTTCATCCGCGAGTTGGAGCGCCGCCGCTATGGAGCGCAAGTGCTGATGATCACCGCGCACGCCTCGGTAGCTTCGGCCGTCGAAGCGATGAAGCACGGTGCGCTGGACTACCTGGAAAAGCCGTTCGACTCACATCAATTGGAAAACCTGGTTGGGCGCGCTTTGGGACGAGGTCGTTTAATCGATCAAGGCCGCCCGTTGCATCAACCGGCGTCGACGAGCGGCGCCGTGGCGATGATCGGCGCGAGTCCGGCCATGCAAGCGCTGCGAGCACGGATCGCGCAAGTGGCGCCGACCGACGAAACCGTGCTGATCACCGGGGAAAGCGGCACGGGCAAGGAACTGGTCGCCCGCGCGGTTCACGCCGCCAGTCGCCGCGCCGCGGCGCCGCTGGTGAGCTTGAATTGCCCGGTGCTCTCGGCCCACCTAATGGAAAGCGAACTGTTCGGACACGAACGCGGCGCGTTCACCGGCGCCGACGCCGCGCGCAGCGGACGCTTCGAACTGGCTGATCGTGGCACGATTCTGCTGGATGAAATTTCGGAAATCGAGCCAGTCCTCCAGGCCAAGCTGCTCCGCGTGTTGCAAGAGCGGCAATTCGAGCGGGTTGGTTCGAGCCGGACGATTTCGGTCGATGTCCGTGTATTGGCAACCTCGAACCGCGACTTACCGGGCATGGTTCATCAGGAGCGCTTCCGCAGCGACTTGTACTACCGCCTGGCGGTCGTGCCGCTGGAGATTCCGCCCTTACGCGCGCGACGAGAAGATGTGCCGCTGTTGCTGGAACATTTCTTGGGACTGGCGGCCGCACGGCAACATAAAGAGCCGTGCCTGCTGCAAGCCGGCGCGCTCGACCTGCTGGTGAATCATCACTGGCCGGGCAACGTGCGCGAGTTGGAAAACGTCGCCACGCGAGCCACGGTATTGAACCTCGGCCTGCCAGTCACCGCCGATGAGTTGCGACCCTGGCTGATCGATTCGGACGCGCCGCGGCAACAGCTTTCCCCCGAAGCGAGTCTGCCCACCGGGCTAAGCCTCGAACAAATGGAACAACGGCTGATCGAAGCGACCTTGGAGCGTTTCGACGGCCACCGCGCGAAATCGGCCGAGGCCCTGGGCATCGGCCTCCGAACCTTGAGTGGCAAGCTACGCCAATACGGCTACGCCCCACGCGCCAAAGCCCGATCCGCCTAAACAGGACACATCCAGAGCGAAGCGCCCCGAACACATCGGCAAGAACCGCCGAATGCAACGCGCAGTTTTTGCCGGTCAAGCGCAGCGACTGCCGTTAGCGTCGCGCGAAAGATTGGCCGAGCGCGCAATGCAACGCGTGTGCATGCAGCGTGTTGCAGCGTTGTGTTGAGTCGTACGAACAGATTGGCACGCGAGTTGCCTGAGCGCAGCGAGTCGTTCTTTCAAAGTGAGATCGAACATGATGCCGGACTTGTTTCAAGCGACCTCGGTTCCCTTGTTGGAGCAAGTGGTCAACTTTTCCCAGGCTCGCCATAACGTGCTGGCCGGAAACATCGCCAATATCGACACGCCCGGCTATCGAACACGAGATCTTTCTCCGGAAATGTTTCAAGCCAAGTTGAAGGAGGCGCTGCAGGAACGCGACGCGCTGCGGCGCTCGCAGGGTCTGCGCGGCGCGCATCCAGAGGGCATTGATCCGCTGGCCGCGACCGGCCGGAACCTGGAGAGCATTCTCCGGCATGACGGCGTGAACGTCGGCATCGAAGGTCAGGTCACCGAAATCGCCAAGAACCAGGTCCAACACAACATGGCCCTGTCGATCATGAACAGCCAATTCCGGTTACTCAACACCGCCATCAGCGAGCGGGTGTAGCAGGAGACAATACATAGTCTCCTTTCGCTCCGCGAAAGGACAGGCTTTCGCGGAGCGAAAGCAGACATTGGAAGGAGCCTCACATGTTTCCAGCGCTGGATATCGCCGCCTCGGGCCTGGCCGCGCAACGTCTGCGGATGACGGCCGTGTCGAATAACCTGGCGAACATCTCGACCACGCGCAACGAGCTCGGCGAGCCGGAAGCCTTTCAGCCGCGGTTCGTGGTCTTCCAGACTGACGAAGCGGTCGGCGACACCCTCGGCGCAGCCGGCGTGAAGGTCAGCTCGGTGGAAACATCGAACATGCCGCCGTTGTCGAAATACGAGCCGTTTCATCCCGACGCCAATGCGAAGGGCTACGTGCAATATCCCAACATCAACATGATGTCCGAGTTCGTCAACGCCTTGGAAGCGAGCCGCTCGTATGAAGCGAACGTCGGCGTGATTGAAGTGAGCAAGGAGTTGGCGCAGCAGACGCTGAGGATCCTCGCATGACATGTTGTTACTTTAACGCTCCATGAATGGCGAATGTCGAATGATTCGATTTCGCTACACGTTCCCGCATGATGCCCTATGAACAACATCGGTTCGCTCTCGACACAGATGCCGTTGCCTCCGGCGCCGCCTTCGATGAAGGGGGCGGCGAGTGAAGGCGCGTCGTTCAAGAACATGCTGGTCGAGTCGTTCGACAAAGTGAACACGATGCAGCAGGACGCGCATCAGGCGGTCGAAGGCCTGATGACCGGCGACGACGTCAACCCAGCGGAAGTGCTCACGGCGGTCCAAAAGGCCGACATCGCCTTCAAAATGATGATGCAGGTCCGCAACAAACTCGTGGCGGCGTATCAGGAAGTGCAGAACATCCGGGTCTAACGCATTTTGAACCGCGATTAGAGAGTAACCAACGCCTGTGAACAAAGCCTTCGCACAATTGACGGACTTGTTTCGCTCGATGACGCAGGGTGCGCGGATTACCGCGGGCTTGCTGCTCGCTGTCGTCGTCATCAGCGTGGCTTACATGTTCAATTCCGGGTTTTCTGGGCCGGACACGTACCTGCTGGGCGGGAAGTCGTTTACCGACATGGAAACGCAGGCGATTCAGATGGCCTTTGGCGAGGCCGGCCTGAACAACTGGGACACCGAGGGAATGCGGATTCGCATCCCGCGCGGACAACAGGACGTTTACCTGGCCGCGATGGCCAAGGGGAATGCGCTGCCGCAGGAATTTGGAAACGAGTTCGGCGAGATGCTGAAGAACGACAACATGTTTACGTCGGACCGACGCTGGGACGCGGAGCGCGCCATCGTGCAAGCCACGCGGCTGGCGAAGATCATCAGCGCGATGGATGGTATTGACCGAGCCACGGTCGACCTTCATGAAGACAAGGCGCGCGGCATGAATCGGTCGCCGCGTCGTACTGCCGCCGTTTCTGCCTGGCCGCGCGGCACGAATGAAATCACCGCCGACCACGCCATGGCGTTTCGACAACTGGTCTCTGGCGCATGTGGCATCGAACTTAAGAACGTGAGCGTGCTGAATGCCAAGACGATGCAAACCATCGCCGCCATTGGCTCCGAAACTACTGGCGGCGGTGGCAATGAATGGTTCAACGCGAAACGCATTCACGAACAAAGTTATCGCGAACGTGCGCTCGATGCGCTGTCCTTCGTGCGCGGCGTAGTCGTCAGCACTGAGGCGACTGTCTCGAAGGATGCGCGCAGTGCGTCGAAATCGATGAAGGTCGACAAAGCCAACACCACGGTGCTCACCACGTCGGAGCAAACCTCCGAATCGACCAGCAACACCGGCGGCCCCGGCGGGCAACCGGGTTTTGAAGCAAACAGTCCCGTGCCGAATGGTCAAAACGCCGTGACGGTCGCAGCTTCGCGACAGGCCGCCACGACCGACAACACCAGCCGCTCGGAAGTGCAGAACGCCATACCGTTCACGGAAACGACGACGGAGACTTCCGGCTTCATCCCGGAACAAGTGAGCGTCGCGGTCAGCGTGCCGGACGACCATTTCGTCGCGGTGTGGCGGGCGAGGAATCCGGTGCCGGAAGGTCAGACCGCGACGCCGCCGACGCAGGCCGATCTCGACCCGATCATCGCCAGCGAAACCGCCAATATCAAGACGACCGTGGCCGCGCTGTTGCCGACGCCCGCGGATGGCCGGGTTGCCGCCGACCTGGTGACGGTGAGCCGGTTTGCCGCACTGCCGGCGGAAGCAGCGCCCACAACGAGTTTCTTCGACGCGGGGCTTGGCTGGCTGTCGCAATCGTGGAGCACGGTAGCGTTGTTCATGTTGGCCGCGTTCGGGCTGATGACTTTGCGCGGCCTGACGCGCGGCATTCCCGTCGCCGACGCATCAACCTCAAGTGCCGCCGGCGCACCGGGCTTAGCCATCGCGCCGGAAACCACCGACGAACACGGCGCTCCGGCGGAGCCAGGCGCGAAAGCAGCGGCAGCCGGACCTCGACTCAAGCGGCGCGGCGCGGGCGGCCCGTCGCTGCGCGAAGAACTATCCGAAATCGTCCGCGAAGACCCCGACGCCGCGGCCAACGTGCTTAGAGCCTGGATCGGCAACGCCAGTTAGTTTCGTTTTGAACCGCAGAGACGCGAGAGAAGAGAGAGAGATCGAGAAACGACGAATTCTAATTCTTCCCCCTCAGCGTCTCAGCGCCTCCGCGGTTAAACCTGTCACGACACTTTTTTCACGACCATGCATTCTCCCGCCATCCGTAAGGCCGCAATTCTTGTTTCGTGCTTGGATCGCGCGCAGGCCGACGCGTTGTTGGACGGCATGTCCGACGAGCAGGCGCGGCAGGTGCGCGAGGCGATGGTGCGATTGGAGGAAGTCGATGGCGACGAGCGGGACGAGGTGATTCAGGAGTTCGTCCTGCGCGGCGGCAATCGGCCCGTCGCCAAGAACGCCCGACAAGACAACGGCGTCGAACTGGCGGGCGGGCTCGCCGAACACATCGCGCGCGGTTCGGAGTCGGCCAGTCGATCTGAAACCCTGGCGCCGAGCAATCCCTTCGCGACGCGACGCCCGTTTGAGTTTCTGCTCCAGGCCGGCAGCGATCGCCTGGCCACGTTTCTGCGCGACGAACGGCCGCAGACGGTCGCGCTCGTGCTGTCGTATCTGTCCGCGGATCAATCGGCGCGCACGGCGGCGGCGCTTCCTGAGCCGTTGCGAGCCGAAGTGCTGTGCCGTTTATCGGACCTCGACGAGGCCGCGCCGGAAATTCTGCTCGAAGTCGAAAACGCCCTGCGCATTCGCATCGAACGCGACGAGCGCAATCGCGAACGTCGCAGCGCTGGACTGCAAATCGTGGCCCGCATCCTCGACGCCGCGGGACCGCGATTGGCAGACACGTGGCGCGCCGCTCTGGACACTGAACCTGTCGCCACGTTGCCGATTCAAGAAACGCCCGCGCCGCAAATTGAACAACGTTCGCCGCTGGCCTGGCATGAGTTCGAGCGTTGGGATGCGCGGCGCGCGACGGAAGCCGTGTTGGCCACGCCGCCGGAAATTAGCGTGCTGGCGTTGGCCGGCGCGTCGCCAGGCTTCTTTCAGCGGTTGACCGCGGCAATGCATCCAGACGACGCGAAGTTCTATCGCCGCGCGACGTCGCAACTGCATCCGACGCGCTTGTCCGATATCGAAGCCGCACAAGCGCAACTAGCCGCCCGCGCAGAGCAATTGGTCGCGAAGTCATCCGTTCCATCCACCGCGGCCTTGGCCGCCGCCTGAAGGAAGGAACTGTGCGATGGGCTCGGTGATCAAAGCCAGCGAACGCAACGACGCCGTGCCGGGCGTGGCGTTCAACTACGACGATATCTCGCAACAGGCCGACGCGTACTTAGCCAGGGTCCGCGAACAGGCCAAGCAGATTGTCTCCGACGCCGTGAAAGAAGCCGCGGCGTTGAAAGTGAAGGCACAACAAGAAGGTCAAAAAGCCGCCACGGCCGCGGCCGAGAAGCAAGTCGATCAACGCCTGGCCGCGCAATTGCAACCGGCGATGTCGGCGCTTGCGCAAGCGGCGAAGGACATCACCGCGGCGCGGCAGAACTGGCTGGCCCATTGGGAAGGCCGCGCGGTGTCGCTGGCCTGCGCCATCGCCGGCCGCATCTTGCGTCGCGAAGCGGAACGCGATCCCAAGGTCACGCTCAAACTTGTGCGCGAAGCCCTCGACCTGGCCGCCGGGCAATCGCGCGTGCGATTGCGGCTCAACGACAAGGATCATGCGGGTCTCGCCACGCAGATCCAGCAACTCATCGGCGCCGGTGGCGGACTCGGCAGTGTGGAAATCACGCCTGACGCCGCGCTCCCGCCCGGCGGTTGCCGCGTCGAAACGGAGTTTGGCCTGATCGATCAGACGTTCGAAGCACAACTCGCACGCATTGAGCAGGAGTTGTGTGAGAAGTAGAGAGGCGGAAGTAGGTGGAGTAGTAAGTAGGTGAAGTAGTTGGACGAAGTTACGGCGTTAGGTTTTCGCTTCCGCGTTCCGAGTTCTGACTTTTCTCCCCATGTCCACAACCTACGCCTCACAACTCGCCGACATCATGCCGACGCACCTTGAGGGCAGCGTTGTGCATACCGTGGGCATGGCTGTCGCCGTGGCAGGCTTTCCTGCGCCGGTCGGCGCGCTGGCGGAAATCGAACGACAGGCCGGGCCGCCGTTGGACGCCGAAGTCGTGGGCTTCAAAGACCATCTCACATTGTTGTACCCGCTTGATGATCTCGCTGGCGTACGGCATGGCAATCGCGTGCGATTGCGACGCACGGCGCGTTGGGTCCGCGTGGGAGATGAGTTACTAGGCCGCGTGATGAACGCGCGCGGGCAAGCCATCGACGGCGGCGCTCAACCCATCATGAACGAACGCGTGCCGCTGGAACGCAAGCCGCCACGCCCGATGGACCGCCCTAAGATCGATGCGCCGCTCACGACGGGTATTCGCGCAATCGATGGCATGCTCACCTGCGGCAAGGGACAGCGGATGGGCATCTTCGCCGGTTCCGGCGTCGGCAAGAGCGTGCTCCTGGGCATGATGGCCAAATATACGTCGGCCGATGTCAACGTGATCGCCTTGATCGGCGAGCGCGGCCGCGAAGTGCGTGAATTCATCGAGCGCGATCTGGGGCCGCAAGGCCTTGCTCGGAGCGTGGTCGTAGTGGCTACGAGCGACGAACCTGCGTTGGTCCGCGTTCGCGCGGCCATGTTCGCCACGGCGATCGCCGAATACTTTCGCGACCAGCGTAAAGACGTGCTGCTGGTGATGGATTCCCTGACGCGCTTTGCACTCGCGCAGCGAGAAATCGGGCTCGCCACCGGCGAACCGCCGACCACGCGCGGCTATCCTCCCAGCGTGTTTGCCCTGTTGCCTCGACTGGTCGAACGCGCTGGGCGCAGTCCGCTCGGCAGCATCACCGGATTTTACAGCGTGCTGGTCGAAGGCGACGATCACAACGAACCGATCGCCGATTGCGTGCGCGGGCTGCTCGACGGGCATACCTGGCTCTCGCGCGCGTTGGCTGGAAAAGGGCATTACCCGGCCATCGACGTGCTCGAAAGCATCAGTCGTTTGGCGAGCGAGATTTCGCCGCGCCCGCAACTCGACGCGTCGAACTCGGTCCGCGAATTGTTGGCCGCATATCGCGATCACGAAGACCTGATTTCGATCGGCGCCTACCGTCGCGGCGCGAACCGCACTGTCGACGCGGCAATCGATCTGCGGGATCCGATTCTGCAATTTCTGAAACAACGCTTCGAGGAACCAGCCAACGTGGAAACCGCGCGGACGGCGCTCTTGGCGCTGAAACAACAGATTGTTCAGAAAGTAGGTGAAGTAGGTGGAGTAGTAAGTAGGTGAAGTGGTGTTAGTGCGAAGATAGATGTCCTTCACCGGCTCCTCCTACTAGCTACTTCACGTACTAACTACTTCACCTACTCCACCTACTTTTCTCCCCATGCCAACCTTTCGCTTTCGACTAACGCCGGTGCTGCATCTTCGCGAAAATGCTCGCGACGAGCGGCGGGCTGCGCTGGCCGAGGCGATGCGGGCGGAAGAAGTGTTGGCGGAGCAGATGGCCGAGAAGCGCGTGCAGATTGTGACGCTCGGCGGCGAGTTGGCCAAAGAGCGCGCCATCGGCGAAATTAACGTGGAGCGGATGATTCAGGGACAGCGCTACCAAGCGATATTGCGCGCGGAATTGGCGATGCTCGGCGAACAGGCCAAGCGGGTGACGGCCGAAGTGGAGCGCCGCCGCGAATTGCTGGTCGCCGCCGATCGCGACGTCCGCGTGTTGGAGCAGTTGCGCGAGAAGCAATTGGAGCGTTTTGTGATGGAGGAAGCGCGTCGCGAGATCAAATTCCTGGATGACGTCGCCGGCCAGCGCGCCGCGACGCGGGAGTGGCCCGCATGAAAAAACTCGGCTTGGTGTTGGCCTGCGTGTGCATCGCAACGTTGCTCACGCAGGGCGCCGGCATCGCCTTGCTGTGGTCCAACGGAACCTTAACACGACAACGAATCGCGAAAGTGCTGGCCGTGTTGTACGGCATCGAACCTCGCACAGTCGCCGCCGCGACGACAGGCGACGCCGCGTCGACCGATCGCGAACAGCCGTCGTGGGAACAAATCGAACAAGCCCGCGTGTTGAAGTTGCGGCAGATCGAAATGCGCGAGCAATCGCTCGCCGCGGAGCGATTGCGCATGCGCGATGCGCAAACGCAGTTGGAGCAGAATCGATTGGCGTTTGATCGCGTGCGAGCGGCGTTCGAGGCAAAGTTGCTCGAAGATCGCGAAGGCGCATTGGCCGCCGGACAGGAGAGCGTGCGCGCATTATTGGAAACGATGAAGCCATTGCAAGCGAAAGACCAAATCCTGCGAATGTACGAAGGCGGGGATGTCGATAAAGTGGTCAGGATCGTCGCGGGCATGGCGCCCAACAGACAAGCGAAGATCTTCGCCGAGTTCAAATCAGGCAAAGAGCCCCAGGTCGTAGCTGAGATCATCAAGGCGATTCGCGACGGCCAACCGCTCGTCGCCGAGATCGACCAGACTCAGCAAGACCTCACGCAACCCGCGGAGGGCTCGCAGTAAACGAACAGGTCGTCCCATGGTCGAGTCGCAGGTCGAAGCGCCGCAAACATCGCGAGCTGCCTCCGCTGTGCGAACCACCCGGGCAACGCGTCATCCGGCGACCGACATCACGGCCGCCTTCGATCAAATACTTGCCAGCGCCGCGCAGCCTGCGCAACAAGCCGCGCCCCAGTCTGCTCCAACTGCGTCCGAGCCATTCGTTGACGCAGTGCTTCAGGAAGCTCCCCAGCGCGAGACTTCGCTCGACGACCAAAGCTCGGCCGACGACGAGCGTCGCGCGGAGCGCCAGGACGCCGTGAACTATGCGGCCGCGCCGAGTCGCCCGGAGCCGCCAGTCCGCGCTGTCCCCGCCGTCCACGCGCAGGAGACAACGAAGCCAGCGCAGTGGACGGAGCATGCTCCCGTCGCCGCGAGCGCGCATGCTAGTAGCGCCAAGCCAGCATCGCAGCGAACGGTCGAACGCCCACCCAAATTGGCGCGAGAATCGGTTGGGACGAACATTGAAGCCGCGACGAAGGCCGCGCACGACCAGAAGTCGAGCGAAGCAAAATTGAAAATCGTGAACGCAGTTGCCAAGGACGGCGCGCCGCCGCGACCGGCGGTGAATCCAGCCGAAGCCGTGCCGCCGGCGCCGCGAGTCAAGAAGGGCGCCGCCGAGACGTCAACGAAAGAAGCCAAGGCGAACGTCAAAGTGGCAGAGGCCGACACGGCGACTCCAGGTCGCCGTCAAACGCCGCAACAAGAGCGAGTGGAAAAAGCGGTCGAGGCCGCGAAGCCGACCGTCAAGCAGGACGCGAAAGTGGTGGCGCCGCAGCTCGGCACGACGGCTGTGACACAAAGCCCGGAAGCAACAACTTCGCCTGCGACCGCATCATCGCGACGCCCGAAGGGAAATGTCGAAACGACGACTACCGCGAACAATCCAGCACAAAGCGAACGACAGATTTTAGACAAACGTGCCATTCCCGCCGAGGCAACGCAAAAGGGTCCGTCAGCCAACAAGAATTCGGACGTCTCGTCCGCACCCGTGAAAACGACGGAAAAGTCGCCGGAGCCGGCTGCCGCGGTTCAATCGAGCTCTGCGGCGGCAGTCGCTGCCACGGCCGCCACGAAGCCGCGCGAGTCGACGCCTGTCGCCGAGACGCGCCGTTCGCGCGAGAGCCGCGTCGCGACCTCGAGTAATGCTGAAAGTCGCACCGCGGACTCAACAACGAGTCCGGCGCCCGTGGTCGCGCAACCTGTTACGGCGACTGCTACTCCGGCAGTTCAATCGCAAACGAATGTCGCGCCGCTGGTTTCCGCCGCGCAACCCGTCAGTGCGACACCTGCGGTGGATGCGAAGTCGATGCAGGCAACTGCGTCGACGGGCGACCGTCACGCTGCGACGCCTGCGATCGGATCGACCGGCGCCGCGCGCGAAAATGGTAAATCGCTGCTCGACAGCGCGAAGCAGGCGACGACGACCGCGCGCACGCGCAATGATCAACAACTCGAGGTCGACCGCGTGCGATTGGTGCAGCGCGTCGCCAAGGCGCTGCAAACGGCGCAAGATCGCGGCGCGCCGCTGCGCCTGCGACTCACGCCTCCGGAGTTGGGCGTGCTCAAGATCGAACTCGTCATGCGAGACGGGGCGCTCTCGGCAAAGCTGGAAGCGGAGACGCCCGCTGCGAAGGCAGCCATTCTGGATAACTTACCGGCGCTGCGCGAACGTTTAACGGCACAGGAAATCAAGATCGAGCGGTTCGATGTCGATTTGATGCAGCAGCCGGACAGCTCCGGCGGAGGACGTCAATCTTTCGCGGACGCTGAGTCGTCGCGCGAACGTGCGGCGACCAGGCAAGTTAGAAATGAACGCGCTGCGTCCCAACCAACCGGAAGCCACGAACCCAAGCCGCCGGCGATGCGTTCGACCCCCGGACGGCTCAACGTGCTGGCCTAAACGAGAACCGAAACATGATCGACACGATCAATTCCACCAAGCGGAATCCCACTGGCGCCGGGGCTAGCAATGCGCTGGAGGACCTGAACACCTCGCAGTTTCTCGATCTGATGATCGCCGAACTGCAGAATCAGGATCCGATGAATCCGATGGACAATGCGCAAATGATCGAGCAGATCGGCCAGATTCGTCAGATCGACGCGTCGAGTCGATTGACCACGACGCTCGACGCCGTGCTGATGGGCCAGAATCTTTCGAGCGCCAGCAGCATGATCGGAAAAACGATCACGGGTCTCGACATCGACGCGAAAAAGGTGACCGGCAAAGTCGACCGCGTCACAGTCACGGACGGCGTACCGGCGTTGCACGTTGGCGCGAAGACCGTGTCGCTGAAGAACGTCGGCGAGATCTTGCCGTAAGTAGAAGTTCCGAATAGCCCCGCAACCCTCTGTTTGCATCTACCTGATCGCGAAGGAACCCCGTCATGGGTCTGGCATCCGCACTAAGTACCGCGCTGACTGGTCTGACTGCGGCCGAAACCACGATCGACGTGGTGGGTAACAACGTCGCCAACTCGAACACCGTGGGCTTCAAGGCCTCGACGGCGATCTTTGCGACGCAGTTCTTGCAGACGCAGGGCCTCGGTTCTTCGCCGACCTCGACGAACGGCGGTACCAATCCGCGCCAAGTCGGCCTCGGCGTGCAAGTCGCGGAAATCACGCCCGACTTCACGCAGGGCACGATCGAAATCAGCGCCAATCCGTCCGATCTGGCGATCCAGGGCGACGGCTTTTTCATGGTGCAAGGCACGCAGGGCGAAACCCTGTATAGCCGGAACGGCATCTTTAAGACCAACTCGCAGAACGAGCTGGTTAATATTAACGGCAATCGCTTGCTGGGCTTCGGCGTCGACGACAATTTTCAGATTCTGGAAACGTCACTGCAGCCGCTGACGATTCCGCTCGGGGCTTCGGCCGTCGCGCAAGCCACGCAGCACGTCTTCTTCGAAGGCGCGCTGACGCCGACCGGCGATATCGCCACGCAATCCCAGGTCATTCAAACCGGCATTCTCGGCGACGCGCAGTTCACGGCGCCGGCTGCCGCCACGACGACGAATGCGGCCGCGATTCCCACCGGCACGACTGCCGCGGCGCCGAACACGACGGGAACATTGGCCAACGGCACGTACATCTATCGTGTCGTGTTTGCCGACGACACGATCGCCAATCTCGGCACGGAAAGCTTGGAGTCGTCCAACGTCTCGATCACGCTGGCCGGGGCCAACGACGCGGTGGACCTCACGGGCATTCCGAACGATCCCAACAGCCGTTTTGACTTCAAGCGGATTTACCGTTCGACGGACGGCGGTACGACATTTCAGTATCTGTCGGAAGTCGGTTCCGCCGTCACCACGTTCACGGACGACGGCTCGATCACACCGGCGGCCGCGAACGCGACGTTGCACAACACCGATACGCTGACCGGCAACTACAGCTACTACGTGACGTTCTTCGATCAATTCAGCGGTCGCGAGAGCCGGCCCGCGCCGCTGGTGGCGCCCTTCAACGTCGTCGGCGGGCGCATTCAGTTGGACGACATTCCCAACGACACCAGCGGCAACTGGACGCATCGCCGCATCTACCGCAACCTGGCGACGGACTCCACCGAGTTCCATCGCGTGACGACCATTCCGTTGAGCGGCACCGTCGCTTCTTATACCGACTACATGAGTGACGTGACGCTCGCCGCGTTGCCGGAAATCGACCTCGACGGACCCAAAATCAGCGCCAATACGCTGCTGGTGAACGTCTTGGGCCGCAACGGATCGACGTACGCAAATACCTTTCAAACCGGAACTTTGTCGTTCACCGGTTCGAAGGGCGGACGCGAGTTGGCGACCAAGGATTTCGAAGTCACCGGCGCGACGACGGTGCTTGACCTGATCAACTTTATGGAACAGGCGATGGGCGTTCAGGACGCCTCGTTTGATCCCGTGAACCCGATTCCCGGCGACGCGAACTTCGGCGCCGCGGGCGGCAGCGTCACGGCCGATGGCCGCATCCGCATGGTCGGCAACAACGGCGTAGATAACGCCATCGACGTCGGCCTGTCCGGCTTGCAATTTACCACGTCGACGGGCACGACCAACGTGAATCTACCGTTCGGCAAGATTCAGGACGCGCTGGGTCAGAGCGCGGTGGCCGACTTCCGCGTCTACGATTCGTTGGGCATCCCGCTCAATGTGCGCGTGACCTCCGTGCTGGAAAGCCGCGACTCCACCAGTACGACGTATCGCTGGTTCGCCGACTCCGGCGACAACGATCCCCAAAGCGGCGCGCAGATCGGCGTCGGCACTGGATTGATTTCCTTTGACGGCGAAGGCAAAGTGATCTCCGTCAGTGAAGAAACGGTTTCGATCGCGCGCAGCAGTGTTTCCAGCGTTTCGCCGTTGGAGTTCGACTTGGACTTTAGTCAGTTGTCCGGCCTGGCCCAAGAGAATAGCACGCTGGCAGCCTCGCGGCAGGACGGTTCCGCGGCCGGTACGCTGAGCAGCTTCATCATCGGCGAAGACGGTACGATTCGCGGCGTGTTCTCGAACGGCGTCACGCGCGACCTGGGCCAGATTCGCCTGGCCCGGTTCTCGAACCCCGCCGGCTTGGAGCAAAAAGGCGAGAACCTCTTCGCGTCCGGAGTGAACTCCGGCCTGGCGATCGAAGGCGACCCCGGGGGGCAAGGCATCGGCAGCATCGTCGCCGGCGCCGTGGAACTCTCCAACACCGACATCGGCGCCAACTTGATCGACCTGATCTTGGCTTCCACCCAATACCGCGGCAACACCCGCGTAATCACCGCCGCCCAGCAGTTGCTGGACGAATTGCTGAACCTGAGGCGGTAGGCGGCAAATGACGAAATCCGAATGACTGAATGACGAATGGTTGGCGTAGGGCGGGCCGCGCATCACGTTCGGCGCATTGATCGCAAAGCATGGATCGAATTGAGCGGTTGGCAATTCGCAAACGTAAGGCCCGCCGTTCAACAGTGGCGGGCCTTGCCGATCGCTGTCGGCACGGCTTTGTGTGAGTGCTTCGCCATTCAAGACGCAGTGACTTAACGCTTACGCGGCCCGCCCTACGACGCTGCCCGGCAATGCGCGCCGTCATTCGTCATTCCCGTCAGCTTCCCTCCGCGTCTCCGCGCCTGCGCGGTTCAAAGTGGGTTAACGTGCCGGGAATTGAATCTTGCTCAGTTTCGCCACCGGATCGTGGCCTGGTGAGAACGCCAGTTCCGCGGCGGCGATGTTGCTCATGCGGGCGCTCATCCAGCGCACCAGACCGTGGGCGTAGCCGTCGACGAAGCCGTGGAGCGGGCGTTTTTCCGGATCGACGGAGCGCAGTTCGATCACCGATTCCAGCGGCAACACCACGGGCCGCCAACCGTCCGGCGACAACACGTTCGAGCCCACCAGTAGCAGAGCCGATGTGCCGAGCGGCAGCGGCGTGGCGCCCATCGCACGGGCGTACGAAGTGCTGCCGGCGGCTGTGGCCACGAGCGCACCGTCGGCCACGAGGCGCGCCAAGCGCTGTTCGCCGTTCACGCGCACTTCAATCCAGGCGGTTTGACCTGTCGCACGTTCGACCCAGACGTCGTTGAAGGCCAACGCGGATTCCCGAGTACCATCCTTCATTTCCATCTCGACGCGCAGCAAAGGGACATGCTCCAACAGGAACTCTTCGTCCGCCAGCGAGGCGGCGGGCACGTCGTTGAGCAGGAATCCCAAGTGCCCCGCGTTGATGCCATAGAAAGGCACGCGCAGCCGCCAGTGCTCGCGGATCGCCCGCAGCATCGTACCGTCCCCGCCAATGACGACAATTAATTCCGGATCGTCGTGGGAATCCGGAAAGCTCTGCGCGATGCGCTGGGCTTCTTCATTGCGCGGATCGCTGACGACCTTGAGCCGCGTGCCTTGCACATGCAATCGCGAGCGTCGCGTGGGCGGGACGCCGCGGTAAAGCCCATGTCGGGCAATGTAGTCCGCCACTTCGGGCAGCAAGAGATCCGCCACGGGGCGGCTGTTGAACAAATGGCTACGGACGGCGGTGCTCGAGCGGATTTCTTCGGCGTTGATGACGCGATGGTGCGGCGGGAGATCGGCTGGCGAAAGTGGCTGTTCGCCACCGGCGACGACCACGAATCTGCCGTCGCGCCAAAGCTGGTCGCCGTGTTCCCAGGAATTCTGAATGACTGATTGGCCCGCCGCGCCGCCCGCAATCAGGTTGGCGCCCACGACAATCCAGGCCTCCGCCGCTGGAGCGAATTGTTCGGCGAGGCGATACAGCGGCGTGAACTGTCCGGCTTCCAGATCCGACAGCTCGACGCGCACCCGATCCAGGTGGCGAAAATTGACGTCCGCCATCGCTGCCAGGTAGATCGGCAGCACGTCGTTCGCCACGGGCTCGCCGGCGCGCGGTCCCGAGGGAATCACGACGACCTCGTCGAATGTTTCCGCCAGCCGTGCGGCGATCCGACGGTGATGCGCTCCGGGCGGGTTGAAGCTCCCGGCGAACAAGGCGATTTGCTGGCTCATGGCGAATCTAAGATAGGAGGGTCGAGATGGTTGGCGTTGTACCCGCTAACGAACGCCAGCGGAATTCGGAGGGGTTGGGGCGTCCCCGAAGGGAGGGTGTGGGCCATGAGCCAGACCGCACAATTGATAATAATGCATCTTGTCGGTACAAAATGATCGGAAGCGGGTTTGCTTGGCCGCTAAGCGAATCACGTCGTCGCGGCCCGCGTTATTCGTGGGCATAGACCGCCGTTTTCGCGGCGCTGTCAAGGGGCATGAGTCCTTGTGCCCCGGTATTTCCTAGGTGTTCCTAACACCAAACTGAGCTATTAGTTATACGCCACCTTGGTGGTCCAGTTCTGCCCCCCTGGAGTTCCACGGCGATGCGTCTTGACGCTGCCACTAGAATCATACAGTACATCGGTCGCGATCAGGAAACTTGGAATGCGCTGCTGCGCTCCTTTCCTGAGCCGTCGTATCGAGTGCAACAATTCTCGCTGCCTGCGGGCCGTTGCCAGGATTCAGTTCCGAGCTGGCGCTGCGAGTGCGTGCTTGTCATCGACCAGGTCGAAGAGCCCGAGGCTGCCAAATTCATGGAGGAACTGTCGCGGCATGACGCTGGCGTTCCCGTGATTGCCCTGGTGGATAGCGAGCATCCCGCGCGACTGACCGCGGCCGGGCTGGCCTACGCGGGGAATCGTGGAATCAGCGCTGTCGAAGTCTCCTCCGATGACGGTCAAACCTGGCAACGTGCCATGCTCGAGCTGGCCGCTAGCCCTTTCGCATGGCGCCGCTGGGCTATCGACCTGACGTTGCCGCCCGGCGACACCGCTCTTGTCGTCCGGGCCTTTGATTCCCAGGGCGAAACCCAGGATGCGACTCGCCGTGCACCCCACCCGGAAGGCGCAAGCGGGTACCACCGGATTGTCGTCACCTCGGTCTAGTTGGGCGGTGGCCTATGGGAGTCGCCGTGGGCTGGCGATCGGGGCGCGGCCACCGTCACCTGCGTGAGGTCACTCCTCGCCGCAACGACGCCTGGCGGTTCAGGCGGTGCCGTGTCCGAGCGGCGGGCGGTAATTCGCTGCTAATCAAACGGGAGGCCGGTC
>ENA-ORBV01005887-ORBV01005887.1-microbial-mat-metagenome-genome-assembly--contig:-NODE-5887-length-22065-cov-10.885483_pt1 | contig 22065 bp, 16 predicted proteins | sample MGYA00237777_ERZ505514 | MGnify/ENA primary metagenome ERZ505514 (study PRJEB26160, sample SAMN06269048) | microbial mat metagenome | isolation source: Oligotrophic lake microbial mat | place... | reverse complement strand
GCATACTTGTATCTTTGTCTAGTAAGGAAGCCGCGCATTTGCGCAATGAGACCTGGGGTAGCTGAAACTAGGACATCAACGGACACACAGTCGCCCGGCTTTGATACAGGGCGGGGGACATGCTTGGCTTTCGCTTTCGTACGCTTCGGACGCTTGTGCGCCTTTCCATATAGGCAGGCAGCACACACTGGGTTCGGACAATCAGCTAGGCGTTTAGGAATGGTGCCCTTTCGAGCCATCGCCTTAAGTCTTCGGAAGCCAGGATGACCGAACTTGCAATGACAGCGCAGCAGTTCAGCGGAAGGGTCCTCCCTCTGAGTGTCCAGCATCCACTCGGTTTGTTCGGCAGCTTTTTCTCCATCCAGATTGACTTCCTCTCCCTCTGAATCAGAGTTCTCTCCCTCTGAGTCAGTTAGTGCTCCCTCTGGAACTTCTGAGGAGTCATCGAGGTCAAAGTCATCTAGAGTCTCAATGTCCACAACTGTCGATGTCACCGACTCATCGTCCAAAAACTCATCAGTGCAGTCCGGGGCATAGTCATCCTTTTCGGCATCGCATGCTGCTTCGGTGCAGAAGGCACTGAACTTGGAGAACCCCGACTTGAGGCCAAAAGTGAACACATTTTGTGAGTCGATGGAAACCGTCTTGACACATGGCTTCTCACCCCAGTGCAGCATTGCCCTGTTGTGGAAGGTTTCACAGTAGGCAGCATCGGGGTCACCAGTGTCAGACATGGCGCAGGCCTCTTGAGCCCAGTGTTGTGGACTTAGCAGTCTTGCAGGGGCTTCAGGCACACAGAACGACTCAGGTGCACACACTGTTCGTTCTGCGCCTTGGTCGTCATTGAACACCCACTTAAGGGTTCCTGTGCAGATGTCAAATGACTTGGTTCCTCCAAAAGCCTTAATGAATCGCTTTGACTTGATAAGTTTTCCAATGAAGTCCGATCGATGTGGGGACATGCACACTGACAAATGGTTGTCAATGCCCACTAATTCACCATTGGTGTCAAAAGTAGCGATTGAAGAGCCTGCTTCTTTTCCCACTGCGCCGGCCAGACACATGATGGTGGTGCCGGTGCATTGATCCAACATGAACAGCTTCGGAACTTGGAACTCGGGCAATCTTGGGGCACCTTGGATAAGCCAGCTTGCTGGATTGGTGGTTCCAGTGTTTGGATTAATCATCTCCGGGACTGGCATGACATTGTCAGGGTCGAACTGCTTGAGTTCATTGCCATTTAGGAGTCGTTGACTCCATCCTTGAGGAACATTTTCCCATGGCGGCAGCATTTCTGCTGACAGCATTTCTGCTGATAGATCTTGAGGTATCACTTGTGGTAATCTCGGATGGTAGCGGCCTAGGCTTGACTGGACCACTCCTAGCACTCTTGGCGCTAACTCTTCCATGATTCATGAGAAGAAACATAAAGAACATTCGGTCGAGCGCTTTTCTCTTGGAAGGTTGCCGGAATTGTTGTTCTTGAGTAGGTAGCAGCAGGGTGTTCACTACATTATGTGCACTAGACAGAAAGCAATGTAGAGTGCTTCCTAAATATTCTTTTGCATTGACAAGTGTAGCTGGAACAAATGACTTCAACTTGCGACTCGTGGAGCGCTTCGCATTCATGCCAAAGAGCAGATAAAGAACTTCAGGAACACAGGCGAACACCATGCACACCGCCAGCAGCACCGGAACCATAAACATCAGTACACTAAACGGCAAGAAGGTGATCAGCCTGAGCACTTAGCAGCAACTCAGGCCGCCCCATCACTCACTGTCCTCGCCAGCAGATCGCTGGACTTGAGCCAACATGGTAGTCGACCATCCAACTCGGCGTTGAGTTTCACGAGATGGGGACTCCGAGGCTGGGGCTTCAGGTTCGTCTTCATCATCATCACCCGAGTTTGCATTGTTCTCCCCGAGTTCTGGCTGCTTCATGCTGTGCTTGTGCCGTGCTCGTAGCAGCGTGCGTTCTGCACACCACGTTGCATGACAGAGAAAGTTATGACAAGCTGCATGGGTGTGATGTGGTGACTTTTGACATCTCTCTCCAGCAAAAACTGTGGCTTCTATGCTTGCAAAGATGAGCATGGAAGATGTAACTGAAAAGTTGGATTAAACTGCAATTGTGCCAACACATGTCCAGTCAGAACAAGGCCGAAAAGGATTAACAATCAATTTGAAGAAATGGCGTCCAAATCAGAATGAGACAAAACACAACATTGAGAAGCTCAAGTTCACTGTGAATGACAACAATCACAAACCTCACCATTTCTTGTCAGACACAAATAAAGAAAAATGAACAAGTTTCAAAATTGTTTGCTTAGCTCAAACCCTGTTCAAGTTCTTAGATCCATTTTGTTGAGCCTAAGAATGTCTTTGAACTTTCATTCACATTTCAACTGTTCTACAGAAAACACAGTGGTCCAGAAATCTGCTGCTTCTAGAAATGGAATTCCATCTTTCATTAGGGACAATTGGATCAATGAAGTAGAATGCTGTTGTTGGAACAATGTGGAGAGCATGATGATGGGGCTGTGACGGATGCATTGATGACGACAGAGTGATGACATCGGCAAAATGACTCACTCTAGCGAGTCCCGGCTCAGCCTTCCCAATCAATGCCTTATCCCTATTACGCTGACAAGTGTGACCATCGACGCGCTGCACAAAATTTCAAGCGAGACCTGGAAAGCTAACGCACGTGTGAGGTCACGTCTGCGTTTCAGACGGGACCAAGACTGGCCGAAAACATTCGCCGGGCTAGTGAGATACTCGGGATTGTTTTTCTACTATTTCTCTGTAAAAGAGCGTCGGGCGTTCCATACAATTTAAATGTGACCTCGCTCATCCCGAGGTACGACGTAACAGCCGTTAGTCTTCCGATGCCACTGGTAAGTAAATTCTGAAAGTACATCAATCGTGCTTGGTGAGCGGCAAACTTTAGTACGACGTAGTGGCTTCAAACCACGTGTTTAGGCTACTGTAGTAACAGCTGCACCGTAGAAGTTCGTGCAGATTCTTAGGCTAAATACACCCCGCCGTTCAACCGTTCCGACCATGGATTTCATTCGTAAGATAAATTCAGGAACCGGAGTATCAAATTCCTAAAAATTTCTCACCGACAATTACAAAAATTAGCCGTCGCAAAATTAGAAAGAAACATCTGTTTATTACATCAACTGGACAAGCAAGGCACCACGTTGGCAATACGCAAGGTACTTGACATCACGTACCGACGACCCATTGGATTCAAAAGTAGAACTCTTGTTGCCTTCACAAATTGAAGCAATAACTCTCACAAACCAGAACAGCAACCAGATCAACCACAAGCAAGCTAGTAGCCACCATGTCATCCATCTTTCAATTTCACCAACAAGAAAACCATGTTCTCGTGTTTGTCAAGGGAAACAACATTCAAGAAGAAGACTTGGACGTACAGATTCAACGAAGACGGTTGACGGTCGTTCTCCACAAGAACACCATCGTAGAGGGTTTGCTACACGGTCAAGTCGATGTGGGCAACAGTCGTGTCAAAATCCATCCTGACTTTGTGGAAATCAAATTGCGCAAAGCCAAGAATGGCAGCAACGAGGTCGAAGTGTGGCCTCAACTGTTGTTGGGTGTTCCTGACATGATGACATCCTTGCAGCGAGCTCAAGCTTTGCATCCCGCCCATGCTCCACCCGTCGCAGGCAACAAGCGACGTACTAGCTATGTAATTTCGCCTGAACATTCCCCTCACAAGGCCAAGACGGTCGTCGGACAAGGAGCATCTTCCCTCAATGCGTCTCTCAATGCGTCGCTTTCCAATTTCGTGCACAAGGTCTTTACCCACACCAACCTCGACGACAGCGAAAGTAGTCAACACCGACAGGAACAACACGAGGTTTCGGCATCCGATGATGAACCACAACTCGAGGAATCTCTTGTTCTAGAAGAAAGACGGGAAGAAGTGGTGGAGTTTGCCGTCTAAGGAAAGAGCAACAGGGTTCATACATCGTTTATTGTAAATGATGCCTGCCTGTTGTGAGTGGTGTTGGTTGTGAAGATTGATAGACTGGAAAGAATGACAGACAAAACAGAATTCATAGAACAAAGTGACTGAGAAAAAAGAAGAAAGTGCTTGCAATGAGCGGTAGTCTTTTGTAAACGTCTAACTACATGGTTTTACATACATACTTGAATAATGCGAGCTTTAGTTGTTCTCTACATCGTAGTGGCTTGGATGGCTTCTGAAATGTCCTAAGAATGTTTGAAAACATCGGCAACTAACATGTAGCAGAGCAAAGCACCCCCTCCTAACCGCCTCAGAATCCGCAACCTAAAGGCCGAGCTAGCTAGCGGAGCAATGTGCACTGTAGTGGAGATCTCCAGCTTGGCTGCCTTATTTAAGGCAGCACTAGCTAGTGCTCTTAAGAAAACGAACACATGATTACCTGCCGTCAAGCATGCATGCGTAGAACCCCAACAAGCATGTCTGGGTCAAGCATGTCTGGGTCAATCAAATAAGAATTCAAAGAAGCCTTGCTATCTTTAGTTACGCCTTTTATATTGACATGCTAAAAATAAAACGCATTAATCACGCAACATAATTCTCGCCCACTGCAGTGCAGCATTCATACATTATTAATACAACGGTAGCCACATTTTGGTTTTTTACGGTTTTGAGGTAGGAGCCGCCGTTACTACAGCACTGGCATAACTGACACTACTATCATCCATGCTCTGGATCGCACTGCTCTGAGCATATTTGACAAAGTTGACCGACAGCGATGGGGCTTGGGAAGTATTGCTGTCATTGTGATGCGGGGCCGTCATGGCTTGCAGCCAAACAGCAATGGCATGCCGTCCACAAATGGTATTCCGGGTTTGCTGCAAATAGTCCGCAAATGCCCCCGGCTTTAATGCAGCAATCAAATCCATGCCATGATGATCCATTTGGGATATAAATTCATGAATGGGCATGCTGGCAGTAGTAGTACTTGCGCCGCCGCTGCGGTCGGAAGCAGTAGGGGTGAATCGAAATCGGGATCCCCAATGACAAAAATCGGACGAAATGACACACACAATCTCAGGTCGAGCCAAAATGGGTGCCAGCAATTGACCAAAGGATTCTTCTTGACTCGTCGACAGTGCCCCACACATGATGGGCAGCACAGAAATTTGTGGTTTGTGTCGTGGTTGTTTGGACTGTAGCAATAATTTGGCCAAATAGGGATACTGCATTTCTCCCGAATGTTCTTCGTTGTCGGTTGAAGCATCCATGATGGTAAACAAGTTCTCTTTGCTGGTTTTGCGGTTGTTGAGCGCTAGTATTTCTTGCCGTAGATCCTCCGCCACTGGCAAATCTCCCAGAGGAGTTTCCAGTACGGTAGCACCCGAAACGGCACAATTTTGTAAATAGACGTGATGGGAGGGATGCAATACGACAATGTGTTGAATGGGACTCGAAGGATTCGAGAGTGCCTGTTGGAGGGCATGGTAGGAATACGCAGCCGTCGGACCGGAAAAACGATACCCTGCATGTGGAACAATCACGGCTCGTAATAATGAATTGTTGTTGTCGTTGGGCGTTTGCTCCCTGTCTTTCTGAGCTTCATTCAAATACCCCAGCAAGGTTGCATCGAGCTGGGAAGGGCCATTCTCGTACCACGACCCTGCATGGTAGGCACGACGTTTATAAGATCCGCCACTACCATCACCACCACCACTGGTGTCCACGTTTTTTCCAGCTGCACTGCCCATTGTGGAGGTAGGTAGGATTGTAGGAGGCTGCTGTGATCAAGTAGGATGTGGAGGGGGGGCTATCTAGCTAGAGTAGCGCGTGATGATCGCCTCTGCCTGCAATCTGTAACTACCTTTGCCGTCTGTGGCTTTGTCGCGCCCCAAGCAAGCGACGGCTTCTCGTGTTCCCACGTCTGTTGCTGCTACGGTCGAAAAGAAATGGACCCCTCCTCTATCCCTGGATGAAGTGAACAAGGACTTGGAGGCCACTCAAAGAACTGTACAAGAATGCTCAAGCTGTAGAGGCGGAAACAGAGCAGCAGACAGAGTTGCGGCTCGACGGATGCGAGTGAATACTCTCAACTCACCGACTGACGAGTCTCGGCTGCGCAGTAAGTCAGCAGAATCTGACTGGCACTGAAAGCATGTTCTACAGGAATATTTGCCACCAACTGTTACGTTCGGAGCATTCAGGTTGCGGTTTGTTTCTTTAGTAGAAGAATACTCGTCATCTCCGACGCAGATAGAACAGTAATGAGTTCGTCGCTGTTGCTTGCGCCTCGCCACTGCTGTAGTAAGGAGAGCTGCTGGACTCGAGGTACAATTAGATACATTACTATTCAATCGGTACGATCCATGCACTTGACAGGAAGATCGTAGGTTCCTACGTAGACCTAGTAGTACTAGGAGCCAAACCCCCTGATAGGGAGCCATTAAGAATCTACAGCGAGATCTCCTAGCGATTTTTGCACGACTGAAATTTAACAAGAGGTATTGGGTCAAAACAACACTTCCATGGTGTTACCCTGTTAAACTTCTGCCACAGTTGCATAAGGAACAGACCACTCTCTAGCTAGATGACCCATACAAAGTACACTCATTACAGTCTAATGTAGCTCCAATAAGCTTTACATGTCCTTAGTGGTCTTTCATTAGGTGGATCTGGGGTGAAACCCTTAAATAATCGATTTTTGGTCATAGCTAAACAACTAAAGCTCACTAAGGACATGCCAGAGTAGTTCTGGTACCATTAGCATGTACGCAAGACATTTTGTATGGGATGTGGTAGCTAATATTGGACCTATTATGACCCGGTTCACCACTGTAATTTGCTCTCAGACTGCACCCATGGACCGTGGAAGTGTTGTTTTGACCCAATACCACCGTGTTAAAATTCAGTCGTGCCTTAATCGCCGATTTCATCAGCGAGTACTCACTGGATATCATTAAGAGGGACGGCTGAACACAGGGGAAGAGGGACGGCTGGCATTTCCACCGACTACCACGTGAAGTAGAAGTAGAAGTAAGCTGCTGTTGTTGGATTCATTCTTCATGGCAGGGCGAGACATTTTGGTGGACTGATGATTCGATCTTCAAGATCGGAACGATGCACGACATCGACTCAACCTACGTAAGCAGGAGAATCAATCCTTGAATGCCATCCGTCGGGGGAGAGCAAAACAAGTGGAAGGATCTTGTTGCCAAGCCATCCACGAAAATAATTTCAACCTCCCTTCGTTGTGCACCAGGGTGCCTTTTCTAGAATTTTTTGATTTCTATTTCATCCCTGCATTCCTTGCAAGAGGGAACGTTCGAAATGCGTAAGTTGTTGCGCGTCCAGCGGTTGAGTTCTGTTTCCTGCAGTTACCCCTGCGCTCTCGTCAGCATTGTCGGCCGCGATAGGTTGTTGTTGTTGTTGTTGTTCTGAATGTTGTGATGTCAATGCCGACAAAGCTTGACAAACGACGGGCTGCTTTAACGTGGAAATCACGAGCACCAAACACTCTACGGCCATGGTGACGCGACCACTGCTGGAAGGTGGTGTCAAACACAAAAGGACCGACACCCAAAATCGACATTGGAGATGGAAGATCAGGTCGCCAATGACTATCGAATCGCTATTGTTGTGGTGGTGATTGTTGTTGTTGTAGTGGTGGTGGCTACTCCTACTAGTCGTCGATCCAACAAACAAGGATTGCACATTCGCCACGAATGCTTTTCGAAGCACAATCAACACCATCATGGCCACGAGGGATCGCAACGTGCTGGTCAAGATGCCCAACACTTCGAGATCGTACCCTGCACTGATAAAGTTGTTGCTGTCTGGATTCCCCCACAAGGCAAGTCCCAAAGCATTCGCCGCACCCTGTGTGCAACATTGCACGAGAAGGCCGACCCAAGCAAGACACAGGACCACCATGTTGTGATACAAATGGCTGGACTCTTGTTGTTGTTCCTCCTCCTCGCGCTCTTGGTGCCCGAAAGGGTGGTGGTTTCTGTGGTTATTATGGTTGTTCATTGCGATAATGTTAGTGTAGTCACTACTGTGGCAGTGACATCTCTCTCTCTCTCTCCTATAAAGTGACGAGATATACAAAGACAGTGGTGGATGCAGGACTGACTCAAATCTCTTTATTGTACGATGGGTGGATGGATGGATGAAGGTTCTTCTGGGTGTAAATAATTGTCTTTTTTTGGTGTTATACGATGAATATGTCGCGTGGCCTTCCACTCTACTAGCTAGTAGTATAGCGCTAGCAGCGGCCAGGCCGTTGCTTGCTTGCTTGGATGGGTGTCTTCTCGTTGGTGATGCTTGGTTGACAACTTTGTCCAAGGTTTTTCAATTGTTCTATTCAAACAAGAACACTTTTGGTGGATGGATTATTCAATAAATTGATTGACATCTTTCGCACATGTTGACATCGAAAAAAGGTCGTCGCACGTGGGACACGACTATGGCTTCGCAAGACTCGATCCCTCGGTGTATAGCCTTAACCCTAGTTATAACACTGACCCTAACATCCTGACATCTGTATCCTCTTTCATTTTTCTCGTTCATCATTCAATAAATTTTTCAAGCCATCAATCGATCCTGAAATATGAAGTTAGATATATCTTTGCCATGGCAGGTGTATTTGCTATATAGAACTAGCTAGTACGTATTGCAGTAGCAGCGAAGAGTAAACAAGCCTGACAAGTAGTTGAATTGATTCATTCGATTCTCAGTTTCAGTCTTTGAAGGGCTGATTCATTGAATCATGCCCATTGATATTAAACTTTTGCGCAACGAACAGGATGCCGAAATGGTGTGCCAATGGCAGCGGCTGCGACAGCGACAACCCAGTCATACGGATTCCATTATTGCTGTCGTTGCGGCATTGGACCGTGACGCAAGGCACGCACTGTCAACCCTCAACAAATACAAGACTGTTTGTCGTCAAGAACGAAAGAGGCCTGATCCAAATCTGTTGCAATCCTACCAACACGAAAGTGATAAACTGGCATTGGAAGTCCAACAAAAACTTTATTTTGTGCAAAATGCCATTGACGAATCATTATTGTCGGAATTCCAACACTACGATAATTCACTGGTAGCAAATATCAATCCAAACAGTATCCTTGGGAGTCCCTACCGACGACTGATAGAGTTCGGCGCATGGGACGTCATTGGAAAGATTTCATCGTCAACCAAACAGAAGGCTCCAAGCGATGCATCATCATCGTCTGCTTTGATTTGTTGGGCAGGTGTTGGAATGGATTGGGCTCATGCCTTGTCAGCTCACCTGACGTTTCACATACGCACCAAAGCGCAACCGCAACCGCAGCTGCAGCTACTACAATTGCCCAAGTATATGCCCCTAGAAGCAACCTGTTTCCATGACATGATGGGATGCCCAGCAGCGCAACCACCAGACTCCTGCGATATTTGCACTGCCGGCACAATACTCCAAGCGCCTTCATGGTTGACGTATTTGAAACTTCAATATTCGGATCAGACCTGGGGTGACAAACAATTGCCCAAAGTGATATCTTATTCCACTACCCCTTCTTACAATAGTATGAATGATGATATAGGATGGGAGGATCCCCGTGACCATTTGCTCCAAAAGTCGTGGGCCAAACACCAAACATCCACCCATGCTTCTACCTCTCTGGAGACACACTCTGTACTGATTTTGACGTCCTCTACCTACTATGACTCGAGAAGTGTCCAAAAAGAATGGGCCGAAAGGATGGAGTCCTTTTATCGGTCCCTCTTGCCTCCCGAGTGTATGGGTGCAGTACGCCAACGAGTGGTATCATCCCTCGATCTGTTGCCTGCCGAGTCTAGTCGGATGGTCGTGGAAGGATGTTTGCCAGGAACGATCCAAGCGGACAGCCACAAAAGCAACAATACCTGCACCAACACTCAAGCCGAAGAGCAAGAGTGGGTCATTTTGGGATATTTGTCCAACTTTGGTGATTACATTAGCCGATCCTGCCGCATTAAAAACAACCAGCAACAGTTTTGTCATATCATTCAAGGACAACTCTGTAAGATTTCCGAAACCATGTGCTGGCAAGCTGCCCATGCCACTACTGCAGAAGCAGAACAACCGCCTGGTGGTCATACTGCATCCAGCAGTATCCGGTTTTCTGAAGCGTTGGCTAGGCACTTTTCGGGGGCATTTTGTTGCAATGACAGTCCGGCTATATCAGATGACGATCATCCAGGGGAAATGACACTACAACAAACCCATTATTTGGAAAAGGCAAAAAATGGGCGGGTTCAGGTCAAACCCGTTCCACTTGCTACTAGTCGTCAGAGCACGAAATCAGCAGCCGGTCAACCTCGTGCAATGGAAGCGTCTCGTTTGCATCCAAGCAATGACGAAACGAGTAAAAGCTCCACCGTTACGGCCAAGAAGAGCAAGGCGCTACCATTATTAGAACCGAGCAACACGCCTGCAAGTCGGGAACGGATCCAAGCAGAACTACTTTCGTCACCCCACGATTTCCTCCCCTTTTACCAATAAAGCTAGCTATCCTATTAGTATTGAAAGTCAAGTAGAAATGATTGGGCCTTTCCTCCTAGTAAGTTAAGTCCTAGCTAGCATTTGGCAACCTCCTAACCAGCCAAGCTTATATAATTATACGACGAACATTCATTCGCATAATCAAATCAAATAGCACAAGGTTTATTATTGCATTGTATTGTAGTATAGGTATCACGCAAACAACGATTTAATGACGGTACTGGCTTGCAGTGGTTTCAAATGATGATACTTTTGACCCGTTCCCACAAACAAAATGGGTGCTCCGGTAAGGTGCGTCATGGTCAAGGCGGCCCCAACTTTATCACTGACGGTATCAAATTTGGTCAGAATCACGGCATCGACTTGTCGACCGGCCGTTTGCATGGCCCGATTGAACATGCGCAATTGATCGACGCCATCATTGCCGACGAGTGCTTCGGCGACCAACAATATGAGATCGGGTTGATTTTCTTGGACCAATTTCCCCAAGGCGGCCATGAGGGGTGCATTGTTTTGCATCCGACCGGCGGTATCAATGAGAATGACATCGGGACGTTCCTCCCCCGTTTCGTCATTATCATTATCATTGTCGAGCGTCATGGCATGGGCAATGGCCGCCTTGGCGACAGCACTTGGATCTTTGGCATATCCAAGTTGGAACATGGGAATGTCCAAACATTTGGCATGGACATTTAATTGTTCGACAGCACCGGATCGAAAGGTATCCCCGGCAACCAACATGGGTTTGAGTTGATGAGATTGAAAGTAATATGCCAATTTCGCCAAGGATGTCGATTTGCCAACCCCATTGATGCCCACATTGACCAGGACATAGGGTTTGACGTTGCTGTTTTTGTTGTGGCCTCCTCCCAATAGAAAGGATTTTTTGGCGCTGTTCTTTTTCGCCATGGCGGCACGAATAATGTCGAGCTTTCCATCCTTGGCATTGCTTCGTCCCCGATGCAAAATTTTGGTAATGGAATCTTCCAGTCCCTGTCGGACGGCCGTTTTGACGCGATAAAAGGAATTCAATCGTTTGCCCACCAGTTGGGTTTCCACGGCCTTGCAGATTTCTTGGGCCACACCTTGTGCGACATTTTTGCTGGTGAGTAATTTTTGCATTTCTTCCAAGGGCAACGTCAAATCTTCGGCCGTCAATACCTTGTTTCCGGTCAGTTGTTGAAAGACGGATTGTAACGAGGTTCCCCAACCACTTTCATTGTCTTGGGTCAAATCCGGATCCCCCAAGTCATCGTCATCGTCATCATTGTCGTCTTTGTTGTAATTTGGCAAATAGGCAGCTCTTGCTTCGGCAATGGCTGCCTCGGATGGATCCATGGACAATCCCGAAGACGCAGCATTGTTGGTATTGCTATCGGCTTTGGAAAAATCCAATTGTGCCATGGCTTCTTTGGTGACTTTGGCTTTTCCATCGTGCCAATTTCGTTTTTCTTTGCCCTTTTTGCCAGCTTTTTCTGTCTTGTTGTTGTTGTTGTTAGTAGATGCGTTGTTGTGGTTGTCTCCTGCTGCAGCATTATTATTCTGATTGGCCGCCATGTTGGTTTTTTCTTTTTGAGATTGCTCCAAGAGTGCTTGAAAGGTTTTGTCAAATGCTTTTGGATCCGGTCGCCGTGGCAAGGTGGATAAATTTTCAAGCGTCATTTCGTCTTGTGCTGCTGTACCTGATGTCACAGCTTGTTCGTACAAGTTGTATTCGTCCAGTGTCCGTCTGAGAAGAGTTTGAATCCAGCCCTTCATGTACGCACGTGGTCCTTCAAACAAAATGTCCGGATACAAAGCGACGGCCATTTTGTCTTGTTGTTGAATCGATTCCGTCAAGACCGCGACCGACCGAGCTGCCATTTGGGCAGCTTCTTTGACTCTTGTCGAAGATGCTTCGTCGGTCATTTTACGACCCAAAATCGTCTTGAGCATAAATTCATTCAATTTGGTTTCCGTCAAGGCGGCCGAATTGGCCATGCCTTCGCCCGCGCCCAAGACGGAGGGATTCGCGCGGTATTGATACAGGATCAAACCACCCTTGTTGAAGATGGTAATGGATTCCAACATGATGATGATGATAGTATAGTATAGCTGCTAGCTAGATGGCAGAAGATAGATGGTACTATGTTGTGTTGCTGATGACGATTGAAAATTAATGGTGTTGTAGCGATGCCTGTTTTACTTAACTACGTCGTAGTAAAAAACAAGACGATGGTGATGTTGTTGATAGTTGCGCACACTGGGCGGGTCGGGATTGAAGGTCCCGTCAGTCACGTGCTTTTTACCCCCGTCCTCAGTCATGACTGACGTATTGATTCAGTCACGGTGGTATGTTCGAAATCCAAAACGTTGGAAAATGACACAGAAATTGGAATTGAAACAATGATGCTGGCGTAACTAAATACAATAGTACCGGCATGAAAGTTGTTCGTGCTGTGGCCTTGTACTGTAGTTAACTCGCTGGCTGGGCTGCGACGTAGTTTAGTTTGGCAGTGGTTCCTTTTATTTTGGGATTGGCAGATATCTGCTTCAATTTGCCTTACCCCAAGCGGAATTTTATATCTTGCCCTCGAATACATATCCCTTGCATTGAAATCATATCCAATAAAACAATTTTACCATGATAAACACGTCGTTCCAAAAAAGGACACAGTGCTCGTTTTGGCTCTGTAGTATTCTGTTGTTGACCTTGTTGGTACACCCAGCGACGGCTCTGCAATCCCTTTTTCAAAGTCCACAACAAAAACAATCCACTTCGTCCAAAGCCATTTTTTTGAATTCCTTGGACACACTCACAAACCTCAATGCTGCGACCAAGGAACAAACACAATTGGTCCAAAATCTCATTGCCGACAATCCAACGCCACAACCCGGTTCTGTCCAATCCTTTCGACCACTGGCAGCCGGAACATGGTCCGTCGTATATGCACCCCATATTTATACCATTTCCAAACTAGCCGGTGGCAAAATTGATCCGGTCCTCTACGACTTGCGCCAGGATGGGACCATGACGTCGCATGCCAAATTTAATCTTCCATGGGTTCACAAGAGTGGATGGTTGTCCGTATCGGGCACGTATTCCTCGCAAGATGACAATCGAATTTGTCGCGTGGATTTTGACAAGACGTGGATGAAATGGAATGACCAGAATGACAAGGATGACCAACCGTGTCCGACCTTGGAGGACGTACCATCCAGTTGGGAAACGTCTCTGATACAAACCATGGGCAGTTGGCTCTTTATTGATAGTTTCTCGGTATTTCCAGTTTCCTATCTCGACCAAGACTTGATTGTCTTTGACTTTGAACTCTTGGGGACAAGAATTTGTGCTAGGAAAATTAAAAAGTAGTGAAACAAAAACTAGAATAGAATAATAGTAGAGTGTTAACTTTCATTTTTAAATTTTTCATATTTAGAACTTTTAGCAAAAACCAGTAACAAGAATCTGCCCAAACAACAGTTGTCCCACCGAAAATGAAAAACTCGCAACCGATCTTGGCACCTTACTAAGGATTCTTGTGAACAATACCAGTGGCAGAAGGTTGCTGAGGATTAGTCCCAGTAGCATTCGAAGGAAGGACCCCAGTAGCAGCAGCGGTATGATGAACAGCACGAAATTTGACATCCGTTCCATTTGCCACTTGGCCTGCAACCAAAGCTGGCGCGATACTAGTAGGCAATCTTGGTTGGGATAGCAATGACGCCATAGCACTCGCAGCATCTGCAGTTCCTTGGCAATGCGTTGGTGGTGGAGCAGCAAGAGCAGTGGCAGCAAGTGTTGAAGTCGGGATAGGTCGCAACAAAGAAGCTGGTTGCGATAAACTCGAACCAAAGCCATGGCTGGAGCGCCCGGGCTGAGGCGCAGGCCGGGCAATGGATGCCGGCGCCATTGGAGCTAGCTGTTGCAGGGGAGCGGTCAGATGTTGCGGATTATTCGCTGTCACGACGGCCTCAGAAGCGTAGTTTTTCAATGGAACTTTGGGTTTGAAATTATTCGAGATCATTGTGTAGCCGAAATACGGCAGCTTCGGATGTCCTGAAGCATTCGAAGCGCCGGTAGCAGCGTGTGACGATGGGAACGGTGGATGCGAAGCGGGGCCAACTTGAAACGAATGTGCAGCACCAAAACCCACGTGCGCCTGATTTGGTAGGCCAGCGATTGTCGGCTTTGCGCTCACCCTCCCTGGCATGCCGCCTCGCGTGGTAGCATGGTAAGAATTTAGAATTCGATTTCTTCTTGCTGCTGACAATTGACCTTCCTGCTCAGCGCCCGGTGATGATTGCGCATGCTGAGGATAGGCGTCTTGCATGCTAAAAAAACCGTGTACCACTCGCCTGTGCTCTACAGTACTGGCAGCCTCACCATGATTCGGTGATGGTGGTGGAGGTGCTGGCGGTCCCGGTGTGTGACCAAACCCTGGAACACCATGCGCAACGCCAGTAGCTTGACTTTGTATCACTTTCGGGGCTCGAAGAATCTCCGTTTGAGGGGTCGCCCCCTCAGCAATCGTGGCCAAAGCCGCCAATGCATTCGTGCATATCCCGTTTGAATCAATCGGAGGCCCAGCTGGAAAGTGCTCCTTCTTGGCTACTGCGGCTACGGCAGTTGGAGACGTCGAGGGAGGAGGACTTGCAGTTTGCTCCTTCCAAGCAGTTGTTGGTCTTGCTACATTGACGGGTTCGGTGTTTTGGTTGGTATGGATTCCGTCCCGTACAGTAACCATCGGCGTCGTGTTCTCTTTCGACGAAGTGGGCTCGGCGGCAACTGGCGATATTTTGCTCTCGTTGCCTTCGTTCGATGCAGGCTCGAGGCAGTCTCCAATATTTGCCATGCGGGCTCGTGCTTCGGCGATCTCGGCCACACGTATCCTTCGTAATTCTTCCTCTTTTTCTTTCTTTTTTCGCTTTTCATCTTCTTTCTTTTTCTTCTTCGCCTCTTTGCGCTTGACCTCAGCTTGTTTCCGCTTTTCCATTTTCATTTTCCGCTTTTCTTCATCCTCTTGCTCCTGCCGTTCTTTCTCAGCTCTAGCAAGAGCTTCAAAGTCGATAGGCAGAGCTCGTTTTCCGCATGAATGAGGCACCATGCGCCCCTGGCAAGCAGTGCATCGGGTAGTTTCTGGAACTTCAATTACCTTCCATTCCCCGTCCACAGCAGCAGCCTTCTCCATTCCGGATGTATTCGCAATGTTATTGGTTCCTGACTTATTGTTATTTGTTGGCTCGTCTCCATTCTCCTGCTGAAATACGAGTGCGTCGTCGCCATTTTCCATCCACTCCTCATAAGCCAAGGGAATCCCAGCGGTTCCAGTGCACGAGTACTGCTGCTCGACTCCAGTATAATCCTTCAATTCAATAACTGCAATCTGAACTCCCCCCGCTCTTTTGGTAGTGTTCAACCCATTTCTCAATGATTCATCGGCAGCGGTACCTGCTTTCTTGTTGCCGTTGTCGCCCATTGTTGGAAGACTTAAGTGGGGTGGAGGCATCTTAGGCTCACCCGCTGATTGTCTAGGCGAGCCGACAGGACTGAGACCAAGCAGCCCCATCGCGACGTCCTTCTCTGCTTGAGATTTCCCTGGTAGGTTGACGGACAAAGTAGTCCCATCTTTTGAGTCAAGAGCATGAACCTCCACAGCGCTCTTTGACGAAGAAGTAGCACCGTCACTTGAAGACATTTTTGCACCATTCGCATCGCCCAATTCGACGACATCATCCCATGCCTCTTCTTGTAGCGTGGACGCTTTGCCATCAGCCCAAAGGCGGTCCCGATCCGTCATGAATTGGCGCAGTCTTGGATCGATAGACGCCTTTAGAAGAGCTTCTAGATTACCGGCCTTACTTCGTTTCCCTCGTCCAAATGGAGCAGCTGCACCCGCAGACGCATCCCCTGTGCCACCCAGCTGAATTGGCTGCTGACTAGTAGAGGCTTCGAATGCTTTTATCTTCACTTTTTGCTTTTCCCATCGTACCTGCGCGAATCGCGATTGCGGAAGGATGGATAAAACTTCGCTAGCAAACTCAGCATCTTTCGCCGCTTTGTCGCCGCCAGTCAGGTCATCAATGTCCATCATTGCTTCCGATTCTAAGTCAGGCAGCACGCCCTTTCTCAGAAATGGTTCTGGTTCGCAGGGCATGAGCATGACACTTTCGTCGTCGGCAAAATCTTTGACAACAACAAATGTAGAGTCTTGTTCACCGTCATCATCGTCGTCATCTGCAGCAGTGCCTTTCTTAGCTTCCGTCTTTAAAAGCTGAGCCTCCAAGAGTGACCGTCGAATAGCTTCAGCTATATCCGGGTCCATAAACTCCCCGCCAGGGACGACAATATCTTCCTCCTCCTCTTCTGATTCCTCTTCTTCTTCCTGCACTTCAATCATCACTTTGTCGAGCTCGTCCTCGTCCTCAATGTATTCAACGTTGTCCTCAATGACAAAATACCCCGGGTTGTACATGTTGCCTGAAAAATCCGACTTCATCGTAGGGCCTATTTCACAGCATTCTCCATTTACAGTGGCGACCAACAACCTCGACCACATGCCTTGATTTCGGTTGCTGGCTGCCGTCACCAGCGGATAAATAGACTGCACGCCTCCACTCTGATGAGGAAGTGGCAACGTGAATAATGGCAGTCTCTCTGGCCCTTGCCAAAAGTAAAGTGTTTCCTGCAACTCTTTGGGCGCGCGAAATGGATGAGGGATTCCTACAATCCATGCTTGGTGCAGCCAAAACTCTTCGTCGTCTTGCACGTGATCGTCGTCTTCCACACTACTACTGAAAGACATTCCACGTTGTCTCGAAATGGAGTTGCGTCGTCGAGTGTGCATTCCTTCTGTTTGATCAACGGAAGATGCCTCCTTTTTGTCGTCCTGCAGCAAGGACGCCACGGCGTCTTCTTGTTCTAACCACACAAATCCTTGTCTATTTTGACGCAAGACGGTGACCGCCTTGCTAGTAGTATCATCATTATTGACGTCGCCGCTGTCTTGTTCTTCATTACTATCGCCAACATTGCGATTGCTATGAGGGTCCATTTGGTCTTCTTGTTGCTGATAGAGCTGTTGCTGAAGCTTATTATCCAAGACAAAACAAGATTTCCACACCATGTTTCGGTTGTGCAATGATACGTGTTCCCCGTAGACCCGAAGAAGAGTCATGGTTTCGGTTTGATACATTCGTATTCCCCGTGAGCCTGATACCAGTGTGTACGTCCCTTTGGGACTTTGTTGCAAGGTTACCTCCGGAACATTCGCCACATTGCGGGCACTTCCAACAACCGGTACGCCAACTTGTGTTTGAAGTCTGGCGTACTGTGGTCGGATGGAGGACAGCGCTGCGACCGTAGGAGAAGTGGCTGTTGCTCCTTCTTGTGCATCCTTGTGACCAATGTCATCGGTGAGAACCAGCAGTGCCAATTGAACTTGCCCTTCACTGGCCGGGATGGTATTTGTTGCGCTATAAGCCACGACGAGACGTGCTCCTCTGCTCGAATAATGATTGTGATTATCCCATTGCGCAGCGTGGCATTTGGCCGCGTCCGTCCAGAGTAGTTCTTCGTCCTTGACGGGAATCTTTGGCTTTGGTTTCTTCTTTGGCGGTCTTCCAGGCGATCGTTTGATGGGTATCGGTGGCGGGGCTTCTTCTTCCTCTTCGCGCGAAAAGGGAATGATTTTAACAAATTCGGCTTGTATACTTTGAGGATCTCGAAGTAAGAGAAGCGGCCAATCGTAATTGGGGTCGATATCCTGCTCTTCTCTGTCTTCCGTTTCCTGGTCTTTGATAGCGTTATTGTTATTGCTTTCATCACTATCGACAGGAGCAATTTCCATAGCATTATCTTCGTGGCTGCTGCTATTTAGTTTTGAATTTACCGCCACTGGTGCTACACCCCATGTATTCCACAGCATCATACTTTTCCCGTGATAATGATGATGAGTGCACATCAATAATTCGAGGTAGGATCCTGCATATTCCCCCCCTGTCAACAATGCATTGCTTCCGTTCCGTCTCGGACCATTGACAGGTGCGACGGGTAGGGTCCACAAAATTTCGCACGCTTGACTTGTTCCCAACGAAGAACTTGGAGTACTAGTAGTACTCTTGTCATTGTGTCCAACCGGAAATAATTTCAAGGCTTCCACTTCGTAGGGCGTCAATATAATCAATAACGAACTAGTCCATGTCATGGTTTGAATGGCATTGGGAGTTTTTGCCGTAGCCCAAAAGGGTGATCGATTTTGAAGCAATTCGGGTTTGTGTCGGCATTGTTGTTCGACTTTGGCCTGAATTTCTCGCTGCCGTTTGTGTTCTCGTTTCGAGGCTGTCGTATTTAAGCGTGTGACAGATCTTACTCCCCTGGGACCGGTGGCATAGAGAATGACAAAACCAGCCGAATCTCCAATGGCTAGGTAATAATTATTATTGTGATTGTTGCTGTTGCCATTGGAACAAGGACAAACACTGGTAATGACTCGGCAGACAGGCCAAGGACCCGTTTTCAAGACTGGTGCGGTACTATTTGTGGTGGTGGCACAGTTGTTGCTGGTATTGATGGACGGATCCTCGGTGACAATAGCTGCCATGGTGGGTGGCACGGTAACGGTCTTGTAGTCCTCTGGAAAGTAAAAGTCGTATTGTGCCACAGGCGCCCAATCCGGTGACTCTGGTTCTCGAGGAAGTCCCAGTCCTCGCCCAAAGACAATTGGGTACTGCTGTGCCAGGGAATGACGAGCAAGAGGACACGTAGTAGCGATGGGGAGAATGGGAGCCAGTGATGCTGTGTGCGACAACATGACATTTTTGGGCGGAGGAGGAGCGGGCATCTCTTGCTGCTTGATCGGTGACGTTGAGTCTTTTTTTGTGGCTGTCTTACCAGCAGCATTCTCACTGTTGGCGTTACCACTGCTGGCTGCTTTGGCAGGAAGTTTTCGCTTCTTTTTCTTCTTGTCGTCAGGCGAATCCAAATCAAAATTATCCTTGTTGTTGTTGTTATTTTTGGTACCGCGGTCGGTTGGGCGTTGCTGTTGGGGCTGAACAACGTGTTGTTGTTGGGATTGCAAACTGGTGCTCTGATCATCTTCCGAATCAGATTCGGAAGAACCAGAGTCATCACTACCACGATTGCGTTTCTTCTTCTTGGTAAACGTGCCCGGAATGTCGTCCGTGTAGTGTTGGACTTGGGTTCGTTGTCGTTTCGGACGCCGACCTCCGGCGCCGCCACTTCCTTTGACCTTTTTCTTCACCATCCTGACACACCGCGCCTTGCCTCGCTTGCCCAGATCTCTTGTTCGATCTAGTTCGCCGTAGCAACGATCCACTTTATTGAACGTCCCGATTAGCTAATAGAATGTAGAGACTCAAGTTGTAGTACATAGAAGGGTTCGAATGACACAATAGATGCATCAAGGTAATTGCTTCATTCAAAACCTGTGGGTGCCAAAATCCCTTCTCGTAATTATGCTGGCTAGCATTTGTACCAGGCACTACGGTACCATCACAAGACCATCGAATTCTCATTGGCTGACGTTTGGTGCGCCGCGCAAAGAAGGAACCCGGACATCAAAGGCATTGGACGCCATCAGCGTCATCACGCGGAGTTGCATTCACTAGTAGTGTAAAGGGCACTCATTCACGAATTACGAATTATGCAGTGAAGGGTTGGGGTTAGCATCCTGTACTACCTTCTATTATTATTTTAATCAAAACTATCGATCTCTCTACTACTGTACAGTTAAATGGCTAGACAGAACTAGTAGATACTCGCTCTGTAATAGCTGAAGCAAGAAGATCTGGACCAGATTCGACCTTTGCCAGTTCGGACCCAAATTGACGGCAAGCGGACTGACATTTCTCGGCTTTGTCAATGCTCTGGAGGATGCATTCCTTGGACAGAGCCTGCATATTGGAGGAAGCTTGCACTCCTAGACCCTTGGCTTCAAGGTACTCAGCAAAGAAGAATTGGTCCCCCATCAAGGGAGAAATGACAGCGGGAATCCCCGCTCGTAGCGTAGCGTGGACGACGCCCGCTCCACCATGACTAAACATCATGCTGCAACGAGGAAGAAGCCAAGCATACGGAACACCTTCGACACAGAATACATTCTCTTGGATCCACTCAGCAAGACTGCTATCCTTTGTCTCTTGAAGAATCTTGTCTCGAACACTCACCATTGCAGATCCGACAAGAACGGCAGGTCGTTGACATTCGTACAAGGCATCCATGATAGCTTGGACGTTGCCAAACGGCATGGACCCATAACCAAAACAAATGGGACGTGTATTCATACTACTACTATCCACATCACCATCCCCACCAATACTTGATTTGTGGGTTTCCAAAAAGCTCACAAGATCCATGTGTGGTTCAAAATCGGCGGGAATGTAAGCGTCGGCCAGAGCGCCAACATTCAAAACTTTGGGGCCCGCATCCGATGGAGAAGGAATGAGATGGGTAGAGACGGCATTGACCATCCATACATCCACATTCTGGTTGTTACCCATTCCATGGCCCGTTAAGGCCGGTAGCATGTCTTGCTCAAAGCTAAACGACGAACGCTCCTCCTCATATCCAAATGGAACGAGTATCGAGTCCTTCTTGTTCGTCATGTGTTCCTTGAGAAAGTCGTACTGGAAACGCTCTAATTCAATATGGCTGTCACGATATTCCGATGCTTCGCATGGTTTCTTTTCTGTCAGAGCGTCAAGACACTCCTTGTGTTGGCTGTAATGGGGATAGTCGTTTGTGGGGACCAATGATTGCAACTGCACAAGATAGAGAGGAATCGGCACAGTTTTGCGACTTTGGATCTGGGCTGCTATTTCCATGGCAAGTTGGCGAGCCAAGGAGGAAGCCACAATGGCATCGGCTGGTCGTTTGTCCCCATGCTTTGGGGCGGCCACCTTCATCACATTTTCGTAGCAAGGCAACACCATCTCACCCATAATGTCCGTCACAATGCCTAGAAAACGAACGCGAGGATTTTCGTGGTCCGCTCCTGCTTGGGGCGGCTTTCGCTCCCCAGCATACTTATAGAAACCCATCTGAGTAAAAGGAAGTTCGTGATAGTTGATCTTTTTGCAATAATCGGCCCCTTTGCTGGGGACAAGGTTTTTCAAATCCTTTTGCAGAAACAGATCGACCGTGTCCACTTGGTCGGATGCAGCGAGGGATGCTGCTAACGAACAAAATGGTTCCGCATCGCCACGGCTGCCGACAGCAATAAGAAGTACACGCATCTTGAAACAAAGAAGAAAGCTCTATTATCGACTATGGGAATTGTATCCATTCAAAATTGTAAGAGCAACATGGTACATTGCATTCTGTTGTGATGTTCAATGGAAGGAACTTCGATGATCGATGGGAAGTAAGACTCGAGCAAATCGCGGTGGGACTAAAACTGCATCGGCGTTTGCATGGATGTTGGGGCAAGAGTGCGTGAGAAGGTTTGGAGCAACTGCGCTCTCTTTTTTGAAACCTTCGGCCAGCCTCGCGCTGGCATGGACGAGCGTGGTCATCACGACTCGGTGGGCGCTGCAAACA